>Ga0105240_10001001_pt1 | contig 50438 bp, 41 predicted proteins | sample KBSC54metaG_FD_80426 | JGI IMG/M metagenome (GOLD analysis project Ga0105240, IMG submission 80426) | Corn rhizosphere microbial communities from Kellogg Biological Station, Michigan, USA - KBS C5-4 metaG | ecosystem: Host-associated > Plants > Roots > Rhizosphere > Soil | place: Michigan, USA... | reverse complement strand
TCGATCTCGCTGCGCGTGACGGAGGTGTCCTCCATCACGTCATGCAGCAGCGCGGCGGCGAGGCCTTCGGCATCGAGGCGCCACTGCGACAGGATGCTGGCGACCGCCAGCGGGTGGGTGATGTACGGCTCGCCGGACTTGCGGAACTGGCCGCGATGCGCCGTCTCGGAGAACTCGAACGCGCGCTCCACGAGCGCGATGTCGGGCCGCGGCAGATAGTGCCCCAGATGTCGGGTGAATTCGACGATTTCCGACATGGGGACGACGTGCGGCCGCGGCCCGTCAGTTCAATGCAGCCGTGCCATCAGGTCGTGGGCGTCGACTGGGGCTTGTGAAGCATCTCGATGCCGACCTTGCCGGCCGCGACTTCGCGCAACGCGATGACCGTCGGCTTGTCGCGGTCGGGCTCGAGCAGCGGCGTCGAGCCCGCGGTGATCTGCCGGGCGCGGTTCGTCGCGGCGAGCGTCAGCTCGAAGCGATTGGGAATCTTGGCGAGGGCGTCCTCGATGGTGATGCGGGCCATGGCTTTCCTCTATGCAGGTGGCGCGAGCAGTTGGGCGAGGACCCTGGCGTGGCGCGCCTGCTGTCGCGGTGCAGTCAGGCGCGCGGCGCGCACGATGACGGACAAGTCGTCGACGGCCCGTGCAAAGTCCTGATTCATAATAACATAGTCGAACTCGCCGCAGTGCCGCATCTCCTCGCGCGCGGCCTCCAGCCGGGCCGCGATCACGTCCGGTCGATCCTGGCCGCGCTTTTCCAGGCGCTCCTTCAGCGCCGCCAGGGAGGGCGGCAGGATGAAGATGTGCACCGAATCGGGCACGAGCTTTCGCACCTGCTGCGCGCCCTGCCAGTCGATCTCGAGCAGCACGTCCTGGCCCGCTGCGACCTGCTGGGTGAGCCAGGTCCGCGAGGTCGCGTACCAGTTGCCGTGCACGTGTGCGCATTCCAGGAACTCGCCCTGGGCCTGCAGCGCGACGAAGCGCGGCGGGTCGACGAAGTGATAGTGCACGCCCTCGCGCTCGCCCGGGCGCGGCGGACGCGTCGTGTACGACACTGACAGGCGGATCCCGGGTTCCCGCTCGAGCAGGGCGTTCACCATGCTGCTCTTGCCGCCCCCGGAGGGCGCCGCGACCACGAACAGGCAGCCGGAGGCGGGCGGACCCTGGGTGGTGATCGTCATGGGCAAACTCGCCGTCTAGCGCGTCGGCCGCCCTCAATCGCTCGGCGCCGGCCCTTCGGGTCTCGGCTCGCCTTCGGCTCGCCCGCCGCGCTCATACGGCGGCCTCCTTGCACGGCCTGCGGAGGACGCTGCCTCGCGCGTCGGCCGCCCTCAATCGCGTGGCGCCGGCCCTTCGGGTCTCGGCTCGCCTTCGGCTCGCCCGCCGCGCTCATTCGATGTTCTGCACCTGCTCGCGCATCTGCTCGATCAGCACCTTGAGCTCGAGCGAGACCTGCGACACCTCGGCGTCGACCGACTTGGAGCCGAGCGTATTGGCCTCGCGATGCAGCTCCTGCGCGAGGAAATCGAGGCGCTTGCCCGCGCTGCCCCCCTGCGCGAGGACGCGCCGCACCTCGCTCACATGCGTGGTGAGGCGGGCGACCTCCTCGGCGACGTCGACCTTGGTCGCGAAGACCGCCAGCTCCTGCTTCAGGCGCTCCTCGTTCGGGTCGAGACCGGCCTCGCGCAGGCGCGCACCGAGCCGCTCGACGTACGCGGCGTGGATGCCGGGCACCCGCGGCGCGACGCGCGCCACCTGCGCCTCGATGCCGTCGCAGCACGCGTCGAGCACTTCGCGCAGCTTCGCCCCCTCCCGCGCGCGGGCGGCCGCCAGCTCGCCGAGCGCCGTGTCGACCAGCGCGTTCACACGTTCGGTGAGGATCTCCGCCCCGACCATGGGCTCGGCCAGCACGCCCGGCCACCGCAGGATGTCGGCAGTGGACAGAGGCGCGGCGCCGGGCACGACCCGCGCGACCTGCGCGGCCGCCGCCGCCAGGTGCTCAACGCGTTGGGGATCGACGCTGAGCGGCACCGCCGAGGTCGTCGTGCGGTTCAGCGCGACCCGGCATTCGACCTTTCCGCGCTTCAGCTCGCGCGCGAGCCGCTCGCGCAGGGTCGGCTCGAGGACGCGAAGCTCGTCGGGCAGGCGGACCGCCAGGTCGAGATACCGGTGATTGACCGCCCGCAGCTCGACCGCGATCGACACGCCCGCAAGCTCCGCCGCGACCGCGGCAAAGCCCGTCATACTGAGGATCATCGAGGAAATCCGGCGATTGGGGCCGGATTCCGCATGCTTTCCGGCTTTACTTTGCCGCGGGCCATCAGGAGAATGTATGCGTTCTCGGGCCCTCACGCAAGGCGAACGCGCGCAACTGGCACGCGATTTGCGGTGCAGAAGTCCACGCTCAAGTCCGGCGCCCGTTCTCGACCCTGCAATGCCCGTCACCAACCAGGCCCTCCCCGGCGGCTATCAGCTGCTCAACTACCGGATCGATCGACAGATCAGCCGGGGCGGGTTCTCGATCGTCTATCGCGCGTTCGACGAGACGGGCGCGCCGGTCGCGATCAAGGAATACCTGCCGTCGTCGCTCGTGCTGCGCACCGAGGGCGACATCGTGCGCGCCTCGTCGGCGGAGAACCTGACGTCGTTCCGGTACGGCATGAAGTGCTTCTTCGAGGAGGGGCGCGCGCTCGCCAAGATCAACCACCCGAACGTGGTGCGCGTGTTGAACTTCTTCCGCGCCAACGAGACGGTGTACATGGTGATGCGCTACGAGCGCGGCCGCACGCTGCAGCAGCAGATCCAGATGCGCCAGGACCAGATGTCCGAGCGCTTCGTGCGCCACGTTTTCATGCACCTGCTGAACGGCCTGCGCGAGGTGCACACGCACAAGCTGCTGCACCTCGACATCAAGCCAGCGAACATCTACCTGCGCACCGACGGCAGCCCGGTGCTGCTCGACTTCGGCGCGGCACGCCAGACGCTCACGTCGAACCGCCCGAAGCTCGCCCCGATGTACACGCCCGGCTTCGCGGCGCCCGAGCAGTATCGCGAGCCGGACCGGCTCGGCCCGTGGACCGACGTGTACGGCACGGGTGCGTCGATGTTCGCGTGCCTCGCGGCATTTGCGCCGCAGGCCGCCGATGCCCGCATGCAGGAAGACCATCTCGTGTCGGCGAAGAAGATCTGGTCGGGCCAGTATTCGGACAATATCCTGGAGGTGATCGACTGGTGCCTGCGCCTCGACCCGCTGGAGCGGCCGCAGAGCGTGTTCGCGCTGCAGCGGGCGATTCGCGACATCCCGCCCAAGAAGCGCAAGCTCACGTTCATGGGCAACCTCAAGCGCGTGCTGTTCTCCGAGCTCGGCGCCTGAGGCGGTAGACAATCCGCTCGACGACAACGCGCCACGCGGGCGCCGCCGGGACGTCATACGCTGCCATGCGGTTCACGATCTTCCAGGAATCTCGCAAGGGTTCGCGCAAGGTCAACCAGGACCGCATCGCGTACACCTACAGCCGCGACACGCTCCTGCTCGTCGTCGCGGACGGCATGGGCGGCCACGCCGGTGGCGAGATCGCCGCGCAGATCGCGGTGCGGCTCTTCATCGAGCGCTTCCAGCAGGAGGCCAAGCCGATCCTGCGCAACCCGCTCAAGTTCCTGCAGGAAACGATGCTGCGCGCGCATGCGGCGCTCGGCTCGTACGCGAACCAGTTCTCGATGCTCGAGACGCCGCGCACGACGTGCGTGGCGGTGATCGTGCAGGCCAACCACGCGTACTGGGCACACGTCGGCGACTCGCGCTTCTACCTCTTTCGCCAGGGCGCGCTGATCGGCGCCACCAAGGACCATTCGAAGGTGCAGTACCTCGTGGACCAGGGGCTGATCGCGGCCGACGACGTCGCCGTGCATCCCGACCGCAACAAGATCTTCAGCTGCCTCGGCGGCCTCGTGGATCCGGTCATCGACCTCTCCAAGCGCACGGCGCTGCGCAACGGCGACGTCCTGGTGCTCTGCACCGACGGCCTGTGGAGCGTGATGCCTCACGGCGAAATCGCGACGCTGCTCACATCCACACCGATCCTGAAGACGGCGCCGCAGATGCTGCGCGAGGCCGAACAGCGCGGCGGACCGGACGGCGACAACCTGTCGGCCATCGTCGTGCGCTGGGGGCCGGAGACGCTCACCGACGAGCCGTCGACGACCATCACCGAGACGCTGGGTCTCGGCGAGTTCCAGACCCAGATCGACCGCACGCTGACGCTCACCGATCGCAAGGGCCCGCAGCGCGACCTGACCGACGACGAGATCGAGCGCGCGATCGTGGAGATCCAATCGACGATCCAGAAGTACCGCAGATAGCGAAAGCGGCACGCTTTCGGCGACGATCGGCGAAGTTTGCCGAACCGGAGCGCTTCGACGAGAATATCGCGATGCTGCGGGCGACTCGCGCAGGCACCCGACATCGCGGCGCCGCCCACCGTCCATGATTCCCCGCACCCGATTGCGCCGCACCTGCAAGCCATGCGCCAACTGATTCTCGACACCGAGACCACCGGACTCGATCCCAAGCTCGGCCACCGCATCATCGAGATCGCCGCCGTCGAGCTCGTCGATCGCCGCCCGACGGGGCGGCACCTGCACCATCGCGTCGATCCGCAGCGCGACGTCGATGCCGCCGCGACCGACGTGCACGGCCTCACGTGGGACGACCTCAAGGGCAAACCGCGCTTCCACGAGATCGCGGCCGAGCTCGCGGATTTCGCGCGCGGCGCGCAGTGGATCATCCACAACGCGCCGTTCGACATCGCGTTCATCGACTACGAGCTCGAGCTCGCGGGCCTGCCGGCCAGCGCGTCGCTCTACACGGGCCTGATCGACACGTTCGCGCTCGCGAAGGAGTCGTTCCCCGGCAAGCGCAACGGCCTCGATGCGCTGTGCGAGCGCTTCGGCATCAACAACGCGCACCGTACGCTGCACGGCGCTCTGCTCGACGCGCGCCTTCTCGCCGACGTGTATCTCGCAATGACGCGCGGCCAGGAGTCGCTCACGATCGACATCGTCGTGCCGAGCGCCGTGATCGCGGTCGCGCCGTTCGGCACCGGTCTTCGCGATTCGGCGCGGCCTCCGCTGGTGGTCATCGAGCCCACGCCCGAGGAGCTGGCCGAGCACGAGGCGTATCTCGCGGCTCTCGACCGCGAGTCGAAGGGACGCTGCGTCTGGCTCGCGAGCTCGCTCGCAGCCGTGCAGTAAGCCCGCGCGTCATGAAGCGACCGCCCCGTCTCGTGCGCGCAGCAGCCGGCCGCAACGTCGAATCGCTGCGACCGGATACGCGCCATGCGGGCGTGGTCCAAGCCCTCGTCGGTGGCGCGGGCATGGAGGCCGCCGTCACGGCGCTGTCACACACGCATCCGACAGTGGTGCTGCCCGCGGCCGTCGTACCGCTGCGGTATCGCATGTTCACGCAGGTCGCGACAACCGGGACGCCCGACGCATCGCTCATCAACCGCGAGCTGTCGCTGCTCGCGTTCCATCGACGCGTCCTCGCGCTGGCCGAGGACCCGTCGATCCCGCTGCTCGAGCGCTTGCGCTTCCTTGCGATCGTGGGCAGCAACCTCGACGAGTTCTTCGAGATCCGCGTCGCGGGCCTGAAGGAGCAGCTGCGCGCCAAGGTGCCCGCCACGGGCATGACGCTGCCGCAGATGCGTGCCGCGCTCACCGAGATCGGCAGGGTCGCGCACGCGCTCGTCGACGAGCAGTATCGGGTGCTGAACGAGCAGCTCTTCCCCGCGCTCGCGCAGCATGGCGTGCGACTGGTGAGCACGTCCGACCGCACGCCCGCCGAGCGCGCGTGGATCGCGGGCTTCTTCCAGCGCGAGGTGCGTCCGCTCCTGACACCCATCGGCCTCGATTCGGCGCATCCGTTCCCGCAGATCGTCAACAAGAGCCTGAACTTCATCGTCGAGCTCTCGGGTCTCGACGCCTTCGGGCGGCTCACCACGATCGCGGTGGTCAAGGCCCCGCGCGTGCTGCCGCGCCTCATCAAGCTGCCCCCGGAGATCGCGGGTAAGAACCACGAGTTCCTCCTGCTGTCGTCGGTGATCCACGCGCACCTGGCGGACCTGTTCCCAGGACGCGAGATCGTCGCCTACTCGCAGTTCCGCGTGACGCGCGACGCCGATCTCTGGATCGACGAGGAAGAGGTCAAGAACCTGCGCCAGGCGCTGCAGGGCGAGCTCAAGGACCGCCAGTTCGGCATGCCGCTGCGGCTCGAGGTCGCGGCCAACTGTCCCGATCACCTCGCGCGGTTCCTGCTGACCCAGTTCGAGCTCGGCGACGACGATCTGTACCGCTGCCAGGGGCCGGTCAACGTCATGCGCCTCACGGCGCTGCTCGACCAGGTCGACATGGACGAGCTCAAGTACCCGCCGTTCGTGCCGGGACGTCCCGACCGCCTGAAGGGCGAGCCCGACATCCTGGCGGCCGTGAGGCGCAACGACATCCTCTTGCACCATCCGTATCAGTCGTTCGATCCCGTGGTCGATTTCATCCGTCGCGCGGCCGACGATCCGGATGTCGTCGCGATCAAGCAGACGGTGTATCGCACCGGCGTCAATTCGGTGCTGATGGAAGCGCTGATCCAGGCGGCCGAGCGGGGCAAGGAAGTCACCGTCGTGGTCGAGCTGATGGCGCGCTTCGACGAGGAAGCCAACATCAACTGGGCCGAGCGGCTCGAGCACGCGGGCGCGCAGGTGGTGTACGGCGTGTTCGGGTTCAAGACCCACGCGAAGCTCGCGCTCATCCTGCGCCGCGAGCGCGACGCCGCCGGCAGGATGCGCCTCGCCCCGTACGCGCACCTCGGCACCGGCAACTATCATCCGCGCACCACGCGCGAGTACACCGACTTCGGGCTGCTCACCGCGGATGCCGACCTCTGCGCCGACGTCGACGAGGTGTTCCGTCACATCGCGAGCCTGTCGAAGTCGGGACGCCTGAAGCGCATGTTGCTCGCGCCCTTCACGATGCATCGCCGCGTGCTCGACATGATCCGGCGCGAGGCGCGCAACGCGAAGGAGGGCAAGCCCGCGCGCATCAAGGCGAAGATGAACGCGCTCACCGAGGAGGGTGTCATTCGCGCGCTGCACGCGGCGGCGCAGGCGGGCGTCGAGATCGACTTGATCGTTCGCGGCGCGTGCGCGCTGCGCCCGGGCGTGCCGGGCGTGTCGGAGAACATCCGCGTGCGCTCGGTGCTCGGCCGCTTCCTCGAGCATCACCGGATCTGGTACTTCGAGAACGCGGGCGACCCGGAAGTGTGGCTCGCATCGGCCGACTGGATGGGCCGCAACCTCTTCCGGCGCATCGAAGTCGCGTTCCCGATCCTCGATCCCATGCTGAAGCGCCGCGTCGTCGACGAAGGCCTCGACACCTATCTCGCCGAGGACGCCGATGCCTGGCATCTCGGCGCGGACGGCAGCTGGACGCGCAATGCCGTGAGCGCGAAGGACCGTCGCGCGTCGGCGCAGTCGCAGCTCCTCGAGCGCATGCGCGATGGCGCGGGCGCGCACTAGGCACAGCTCGCCACGCGGAACCGGAGCGGCGCGTGGACCTCATCCTGTGGCGTCATTGCGAAGCGGAGGCCGGCGAGCCGGACCTCGGCCGGCGTCTCACGCCCAAGGGACAGAAACAGGCCGAGCGCATGGCCGAATGGCTCGAGCGTCATCTGCCCGACAGCTGCCGCATCCTCGTCTCGCCCGCCGATCGCGCGCAACAGACCGCGCAGGCCTTGCCGCGACGCTTTCGCACGCTGCCCGAGCTCGGCCCGGGCGCCTCGGTGCGCGCGGTGCTCGATGCCGCGAATTGGCCCGACGCGCGCGAGAGCGTCCTGATCGTCGGGCACCAGCCGACGCTCGGCATGGTCGCCTCGTACGTGCTTTCGGGAACCGAGGCCTACTGGTCGATCAAGAAGGGCGCGGTATGGTGGCTGTCGAATCGTGCGCGCGACAGCGGGGCGAGCGTGCAGCTGCGCGCCGCCGTGGGTCCCGACTTCCTCTGACGCGCCGTCATTCCTTGACGGATTTCCACGCGTAGCCCTGCGCAGCCCACTCCGCGCGCTCCAGCGCGAGCAGGTGATCGGTGAGCGGATGACCCGCGAGCCACCGCCGCGGCACGCCGAAGCGGATCGACTTGCCGAAACGCAGCGTGACGCGCGGCGTGCCGATCGCGCGACGCGCATGATGAAACAGGACGGCGAGCCGCAGCGCGAGGAGCTGCGCGCGAAGCTCGTCGTCACCGAGCACGGGCGCCATCTTCGCGAGGCGGCCGCGGCAGCCGAGCACCAGCAGCGCGAGCTGGTGCTGCTCCTGCGACGAGAAGCCCGGCATGTCGGCGTTGTGGAGGATGTACGCGCCGTGCTTGTGAAAGCCGTTGTGCGACACGGTGTAGCCGATCTCGTGCAGGAGGGCCGCCCACGCGACGCTTTGCGCCGATGCGGCGCGCGCCGTCGGCACGGCCTGCTCGTACAGCGCGCGCGCCATCGCGGCGACGCGACCGGCGTGCCCGCGGTCGACGTGATAGCGCTCGACGAAGCGCGCCACGCTCGCGTCGCGCGCGTCGCGCTGCACCGAGCGTCCGAGAAGGTCGTACAGCACGCCGAGCCGCAGCGCTCCGCCCACGGGGTTGATGCGCGGCACGTCGAGCTCGGCGAGCGCAGCCAGCATGATCGCGAAGCCGCCGGCGAGCACGGGCGCGCGCGCCGGCTTGAGTCCCGGCAGATGCAGGCGGTCGAGATGCCCCGCCGCGACCATGCGTTTGCGAAGCCGCAGAAGCCCTTCGCGCGTGATCCCGCCCGCGGAAAGCCCGTTCTGCTCCAGGATGTCGGCCAGCGCGAGCGCCGTCCCCGACGACGCATAGGCCTCGCGCCAGAACGCGTGCGTGAATCCGGCGGAGATCGCCTCGATCTCCGCCCGCGCGTGCATGTCCGCATCGGCGAACGCCTCGGCGCGCAGACTGCCGCCGGCGAAGAAACGCTGCGTCATGCCGACGCAGCCCACGTTGAGCGACTCGAGGCGCTCGGGCGTGAGGCCCCGGCCGATGATGAATTCGGTCGATCCGCCGCCGATGTCGATCACGAGGCGCGGCTCGTTCGACGCCGGCAGCACGTGCGCCACACCGAGGTAGATGAGGCGCGCCTCCTCGTGTCCTGAGATGACGTCGATCGGGAATCCGAGCGCGGCCGCGGCGCGCGGCAGGAACTCCGCGGCGTTGCGCGCGACGCGAAACGTGTTGGTCGCAACCGCGCGCACGGCCGAAGGCGGGAAGCCGCGCAGGCGCTCGCCGAATCGCGCGAGACACGCGAGAGCGGCGCGCTGCGTGGCCGCGGTGAGCCCGCCCTTCGCGTCGAGGCCCGCGCCCACGCGCAGGTTCTCGCGCCAGGTATCGAGCCGGAAGATCTGGTCGCCTTCGACGCGCCCGAGCTCGAGGCGGAAGCTGTTCGAGCCCATGTCCACGACGGCGAGCGTCGCAGGCGCGAACGGGGCGTGACGACGCAGCATGCCGGGGAGACTAGCAGGAAGCGGTTACGCTATAGGGATGCCGATCGACTATCTCCAGAAAATCCTGACGGCGCGCGTCTACGACGTCGCCGTCGAGACGCCGCTCGAGACGGCGTCGACGCTGTCGCGGCGGCTCGGCAACCGCGTGCTGCTGAAGCGCGAGGACCAGCAGCCGGTGTTCTCCTTCAAGCTGCGCGGCGCGTACAACAAGATGGCGCATCTCACGCCGGCGCAGCGCGCGCGGGGCGTCATCGCGGCGTCCGCGGGCAATCATGCGCAAGGCGTCGCGCTCGCGGCGCAGCGCCTCAACTGCGCGGCGACGATCGTCATGCCGGTCACCACGCCGCACATCAAGATCGCGGCGGTCGAGGCTCGCGGCGCGCGCGTGGTGCTGCACGGCGACTCCTACTCCGACGCATACGCGCACGCCCTCGGGCTGCAGAAGGAGAGCCGCGCGACGTTCGTGCATCCCTACGACGACCCCGACGTCATCGCAGGGCAGGGCACGATCGGCATGGAGATCCTGCGCCAGTGGCAGGCGCCGCTCGACGCCATCTTCGTCGCGATCGGCGGCGGCGGCCTCATCGGCGGCGTGGCCGCGTACGTGAAGCGCGTGCGTCCCGAAGTGCGCATCATCGGCGTGCAGCCGGAGGACTCCGACGCGATGGCGCGCTCGCTCGCCGCGGGCCGCCGCGTGACGCTTTCGCACGTCGGCCTCTTCGCCGACGGCGTCGCCGTGAAGCAGGTCGGAAAGGAGACGTTCCGCCTGGCGCGCCAGTACGTCGACGAGGTGATCCGCGTGGACACCGACGCCACGTGCGCGGCGCTGAAGGACGTGTTCGAGGACACGCGCTCGATCCTCGAGCCCGCCGGTGCGCTCGCGATTGCCGGCGTGAAGGCCTACGTCGAGCGCGAGCGCATCGCCGAGCGCACGTTCTGCGCGATCGCCTGCGGCGCCAACATGAACTTCGACCGCCTGCGGTTCGTCGCCGAGCGCGCGGAGGTCGGCGAGCGCCGCGAAGCGATCCTCGCCGTGACGATCCCGGAGCAGCCCGGGAGCTTCCGCACCTTCTGCGCGCTACTCGGCAAGCGCTCGGTCACCGAGTTCAATTACCGCTACGCCGACGCGAAGGTCGCGCACCTGTTCGTCGGCATCGAGGTGGCCAATCGCGGCGAGACCGAAACGCTGCTGCGCGCGCTGCGGCGCGCGCGCATCGAGGCGTTCGACCTCACCGACAACGAGATGGCGAAGCTCCACGTGCGGCACCTGGTCGGAGGCCATGCGCCGGCGGCCGAGCACGAGATCCTCTATCGCTTCGAGTTCCCCGAGCGCCCGGGCGCGCTCATGAAATTCCTGGACAGCATGAGCGCCGGCTGGAACATCAGCCTGTTCCATTACCGCAACCATGGCGCCGACTACGGCCGCGTGCTCGTCGGCATGCAGGTGCCGCCCTCGGACAAGCGCGAATTCCGCCGCTTCCTCGACCGCCTCGGCTACGACTACGTCGAGGAGACCGCCAACCCCGCGTACCGCATGTTCCTCGGCCGCTGAAGCGGCAGCGCCTGACGCGCCGGGCCGTCCAGCGACGCGCTTGCGGCGGCGGACCATCGGTTGCCGCCGGTTTGCGGCACCCCCTGCCGTCCAACGGCAGCGCGAAGCGGGGAAAAGTTGCCGCAGTGTTGCTTTTTCCGCCTTTTTCCCGGTCTGGCGTCGTTCCGGCAAGCTTTATGCTCTGGTCACCCCGCTCGTGCCATGGCAGACTCGGCGCGGGCTGCGGCCGCGACGCAACTGACGCGGCAAGATCGCAAGCGTGAGGGCAAATGGCCGACGGCAATGCATTGCAGGGCGTGAAGGTGATGGTCATCGACGATTCGAACACCATCCGCCGCAGCGCCGAAATCTTCCTGTTGCAGGCCGGGTGCACGGTCATCCTCGCCGAGGATGGCTTCGACGCGCTGGCCAAGATCGCGGATCACCAGCCGGACCTGGTTTTCGTCGACATCATGATGCCCCGCCTGGACGGCTACCAGACGTGCGCGCTCATCAAGAAGAACGCCAAGTTCCGCGAGACGCCCGTGATCATGCTCTCGTCCAAGGACGGGCTGTTCGACCGTGCCCGCGGGCGCATGGTGGGCTCGGACCAGTACCTGACCAAGCCGTTCACCAAGGAAAGCCTGCTGAAGGCGGTGGCTGCCCACGTCAGGGCGGCGGCGTAGACGACGCCGGGGGGCGACGTGAGCGCGAGCGGGATGACGAAGCCGGTCAGCGCGCGCGCGCTGGTGTCGCAAGCCGAGCGACCGCGCGGCGAGTCCGCAACGAGGGAGACGATGGGTATTCGCAAGATCCTGATTGTCGACGACTCGCCGACCGAGCGGCACGTGCTGAACGACCTCCTCACTAAGGCGGGGTTCGAGGTCGTGACGAGCGACAACGGCGAGGACGCCATCCTCAAGTCCAAGCAGGTCAAGCCCGACCTCATCCTCATGGACGTCGTCATGCCGGGCCTCAACGGCTTCCAGGCGACGCGCGCCATCAGCCGCGACCCCGACACGCGCGCCATCCCGATCATCCTGTGCACGTCGAAGAGCCAGGAGACCGACAAGATCTGGGGCCTGCGTCAGGGCGCGCGCGACTACGTGGTGAAGCCGGTCGACCGCGACGAGCTGCTCGACAAGATCAACGCGCTCGCCTGATCCAGTTTCCATGGCCCGCGCCCCCAAAGCCAAGCTCGATCTGCGGACGTTCCAGCAGGAACTGTCGACGCGCCTGGCGGCGAAGACGGCGGCGCAGGTCGAATCGTCGCGACTCGGCTTGTCGTGCGCGGGCGAGCGCTGGCTCATCCGGCTGTCCGACGCGAGCGAGGTGATCGCGCTGCCGACGGTGGTCTCGGTGCCGCTCACGCGAAGCTGGTTCCTCGGCGTCGCGAACATCCGCGGCAACCTCTTCAGCGTCGTCGATTTCTCCACGTTTCTCGGGCACGAGCCGGCGCCGCTGTCGGGGATGACGCGGCTCATCGTGTTCGGCCCGCGTGCCGGCGATCTGAACGTCGGCATCGTGGTGAGCCGGGTGCTCGGGCTTCGCAACCTCGCCGAGCTCGCGCCCGCGGCATCGCCGGTCGGCAAGCCCGACTGGTACGCCCAGCGTTGGATGGACGGCGAAGGCAATGCCTGGCAGGAGATGGATCTCGTCAGGCTCGCGCACGACCCTGCGTTCCTGCAGGTCGGCGCCTAGAAAAGGGGGGGAGGCTCCCAATGGCACTCAAGCTGCCCAAGCTGTTCGGCGAGAAGCCCGTAGCGCTCGCCGAGGATGACTTCGATATTCCCACCACCCAGGTGAAGATGGGTGCGGCCGCGCCCGCGGGCTACGACCCGCTCGCGTCGGTGTCGATCATGGAGCAGCTGCGTACCGCGCAGGCGACCGCCTCCGCGCCGCGCAAGCTGCCCGTCATCGGCAACCTGCCCATGATCAAGCAGGAGCAGATGCTGGGCGGATTGCTCGTCCTGTTCCTCGCGCTCGCGGGGCTCATGTGGTGGCTCGATGGTCGCATCGCCACGCAGCAGGCCGCGCAGGGCGCCACGGCGACGGAAATGCAGATGCTCTCGCAGCGACTGGCGCGCGGGTCGGCGCTGGCAGCGCAAGGCCAGTCGGCGGCGTTCGCTGCCGTGCGCAACAGCCGCGACCGCTTCAAGGCCGACTTCGATGCGCTGGTCAACGGCGGAACCGTGCGCGGCGTCAGCATCGACGTCGAGCACGATCCCTCGATCATCGCCCAGCTCGAAGCCGTGAAGACGCGCTGGGAGCGCGTCGACGGCGCGGCGCAGCGCCTCACCTCCAACGAGCAGAGCCTCACGTCGCTCGCCAAGGGCCTCGACGCGATCAACCAGGGCAACAACGCGCTCCTGGAGCTCGCGCAGCAGGCCTCCGCGCAGATGGCGCAATCGGGTGCGAGCCTGCGCGAGCTCGACTTCGCCAACCAGCTCGCGGTGCTGTCGCAGCGGATCGCCAAGAACGCCAACGCGCTCGCGTCGTCGGACGAGATCGACCCCGAGGTCGCCTTCCTCCTCGGCAAGGACACGGGCACGTTCCGCGACGTGCTCGCGGGCCTGCTGAAAGGCTCGGATGCGCTGCGCCTTCCCGGCGTGCGCGGCGAGGATGCGCGCAGCTCGCTCGCCGAGCTCACCAAGCGCTTCGCGAGCTACGAGACCGGCGTCAACGCCATCCTGTCGAACATGCCGCGCCTCGTCATCGCCAAGCAGGCGGCGCGCAGCATCACCAACGAATCGGAAGGGCTGCTCAACGACACGACCAAGCTCGCCGACGAGTACGGCGCCGGGTCGACCACGCGCACGATCACCAGCGTCGCCGCCATCGTGTTCGCGGTGCTCGCGCTCGCATGCCTGCTGTTGTTCGGCAAGCTGCTGCGCGACGACGCCCGTGCACGCGCCTCCGAGAGCGAGCACGAGAACAAGCGCAACCAGGAGGCGATTCTTCGGCTGCTGAACGAGATGGGCAATCTCGCCGACGGCGACCTCACCGTGCAGGCATCGGTGACCGAGGACGTCACGGGCGCGATCGCGGACTCGATCAATTTCACCATCGAGGAGCTGCGCACGCTCGTAAAGGGCATCAACTCGGCGACCGACCAGGTGACCAAGGCGACGCAGGAGACGCAGGCGATCTCGAATCGCCTGTACGAAGCGTCGCAGCGCCAGAGCCGCGAGATCCAGCAGGCGTCCGCCTCGGTGCTTTCGATGGCCGAGTCGATCAACGAGGTCGCGCAGAGCGCCGCGCAGTCGGCGCGAGTCGCGGAGACGCAGCTCGCCGCGGCGGAAAAGGGCGGCCACGCGGTGCAGAACCAGATCGCGGGCATGAACGACATCCGCACCCAGATCCAGGAGACGTCGAAGCGCATCAAGCGCCTCGGCGAGTCCTCGCTCGAGATCGGCGAGATCGTGGAGCTCATCTCCGACATCACCGAGCAAACGAACGTGCTCGCGCTGAACGCCGCGATCCAGGCCGCGTCGGCGGGCGAGGCGGGCCGCGGCTTCACCGTGGTTGCCGAGGAAGTGCAGCGCCTCGCGGAACGCTCCGCCGAAGCGACCAAGCAGATCGAGGCGATCGTGAAGACCATTCAGGCCGACACCCAGGACGCCGTCGCGGCCATGGAGAAATCGACCGTCGGCGTGGTCGAGGGCGCCAAGCTGTCCGACGCCGCGGGCCAGGCGCTGACCGAGATCCAGCGCGTCTCGCGCGAGCTCGCGGAGCTGATCAGCCGCATCTCCACGCAGACGCAGATGCAATCGACGTCCGTGACGGAGGTCACGCGCGGCATGCAGGGCATCCTCAAGATCACCGAGGAAACGACCGAGGGCACCAAGCAGACGAACGTGTCCATCGGCCAGCTCACCAAGCTCGCGGCCGAGCTGCGCTCCTCCGTCGCCGGCTTCAAGGTTTAGCGCCGCGGGGGATCAGGAATCCGGCCCCGGGAAGCAGCGCGGTGGCCCGTTTCCTGCTCTCGCTTTTCCATCCCGATCCCCGATTCGTGATCCGTGATGTCTGACACAAACGACTTCGACCTCGGACCACTGTCCTGGGTCCAGGGCGAGATCGACCAGGCGCTCGCGCGCGGCCTCGACGCGCTCGCCGTCCATCGCGACACGCACGACGACGCCGCGCTCAAGCACGCGCGCGCGCACATCCATCAGGCGGCCGGCGCGATCCAGATGGTCGGCCTCGACGCGGTGGTCGCATTCACCGACGAGATCGAGCGCCAGCTCACGCGGCTCGAGGAGATCGAGTCCGCCGATCGCTCCGCGGCGCTCAATGCCGTCGACCGGGCGTGCCGCAAGCTGCGCATCTTCCTCGACGAGATCGCGAACGGCGCGGCCCCCGTCCCGCTGAAGCTGTTCCCCGAATACGAGGCGATGCAGAGCGTGCGCGGCGTGAAGGCCGCGGCGCCCACCGATCTGTTCTATCCCGACCTCACGCCACGGCCGCCGCGCATCACGCCGCGCGAGATCGTTCCGGTCAACAAGCTGCCGTCGCACCTCATCAAGCAGCGCCGCCTGTACCAGCGCGGGCTGCTCGCGTGGCTGCGCAACGACGAGGAAGGCAGCAGGACGATGCGCGATGCCATCGCCGGCATCGAGGACGTCACCACGCAATCCGGGCTCCGGGCGTTCTGGTGGACGGTCGGCGCGCTGCTCGAGGCGGTGGTCGACAAGGGGCTGGAGCCGGGTTTCGGGGTGAAGCAGCTCGCCGCGCGCATCGACCTTCAGATCCGTCGCGTCGCCGAGGGCAGCGCGAAGGTCGCCGATCGCCTGCGTCGAGAGGTGCTGTACTACGTCGCCATCGCCGCGCCGGTGGCGCCGCAGGTGCAGGCGGTGCAGCGCGCGTTCAAGCTCTCGGGCCTCATTCCGTCGGCCGAGGTGCTCTCCGCCGACGTGGTGCGGATGCAGCCGCTCCTGCGCGAGGCGCGCGAGCAGCTCGCCGGAGCGAAGGACGCCTGGCTCAAGGCGGCATCCGGGCGCGCGGAAAACCTGCCCAAGCTGAAACAGACGCTCGCGTCGGTGCACAACAAGGCGGCCGAGCTCAAGCACGGCGCGCTCATGAAGCTCACCGCCGCACTGGTCGAGCGCCTGGACAAGATGCCGGCGTCGGGCGTCTCCGAGCCGCTGGCGATGGAATACGCCACCGCGCTCCTGCTCGCCGAAAGCGCGTTCGAGAACTACACGAGCCTGTCGGGCGATTTCCCGAGGCAGGTCGACGCCATGCTCGCGCGGCTCGACGCCGCGCGCACGGGCCGCGCGGCCGCTGCGTCGGCACCGATGCTGGACGAGATGAGCAAGCGCGCGCAGGAGCGCGTGCTGCTCGCGCAAGTCGGCCGCGAGATCCAGGCCAACCTGCGCCACATGGAGCAGGTGCTCGACGCGTTCTTCCGCGACCACGGCAAGCGTGCCGACCTCGCAACGCTCGCGAAGGACAGCGCGCAGATCCGCGGCGCGCTGCGCATGCTCGGTCTCGACGACGCGCATCGACTGCTCGAGCTCTGCCAGGAGCAGATCGATACGTACGCGAGCGAGGATGCGCCGGTCAACAACGACGACCTCGAGCTCCTCGCGGAGTCGCTGTCCGGCCTCGGCTTCTACATCGAGGCCGTGGAGCAGCAGCGTCCCGATCGCGAGCGCCTGATCGCGCCGCTGCTCGCGAAGCGCCTCGGCGAGGCGCCGGCGCCCGTCGCACAGGCCAGCGACTCGACCGAGTCGGCGGTCGCCGAATTGCGCGCGCAGCTTCCCGAGATCGTCGCCGAGCTGCATCGCGCACCCGCGGACGCCGCCGCGCGCGAGCGCCTGAAGCAGAAGCTCGCCGGCCTGCGCGACGACGCCGAGCTGATCGGCGACGCCGAGCTGGTTTCCCAGGCGGATGCCGCGCTGAAGGACCTCGAGTCGGGCGAGACCGCCGCGCTGACGGCGGCCGTCGAGCAGATCGCCGACACCGGCGTCGCCCCCGCACCCGAGATCTCCGAGGAGACGCAGCGCCTGCTCGACACCGACGCGAGCCAGCTCGATGGCGAGCTCCTCGAGATCTATCTGACGGAAGCTGCCGAGGTGCTCGACACCATCGCCGACAACCGCGTTGCGCTCGAGCGCAACGCCGGCGACCGCGAAGCGCTCGGCGTCGTGCGGCGGCAATTCCATACGCTGAAGGGCAGCGGTCGCATGGTCGGGCTGACACAGCTCGGCGACATCGCCTACGACGTGGAAAAGATCCACAACCGCCTGCTCGAGGAGGATCGTCCGGTCACGCCGGCGGTCATCGCGATGATCGCGACGGCCGAGGGCGACTTCCGCCGCTGGGTCGACGCACTGCAGCGCACGCGGCGCGTCCAGGCCGATCCGGCGCCGATCGACGCCGCGATTCGCGCGGTCGAGGTCGAGCTCGGTGGCGGCGCCGCGTCGCGTGCCGCCCCGCCCAAGCCGCTCACCATCGCACCTCCGCCGCCGCCGCCGGAAAAGCCCCGCGCGCCGGCACGTGACATGATGGAGCTGCCCGAGCTTGGCGCAGCGATCGACGACCTGCCGCAGGTCGCGCTCGAGGAAGCGCCGCTCGAAGAGCTCGACGTTCCTCCGCCGGCCGCACCCGAACCGCCCAAGCTCGTGCTGCGCGTCGTTGCGGACAATACGCAACCGCCGGCGCCGTCGTTCGGCCCGCCGCCGCGCACGCCGTCGCTGACACTCGCCGATCCGGTGCACACGCCCTCGCGCGGCGTGCGCGACGCTTCCGAGCCGGCGACGCCCCGAGCGGCCGAGGCCGCGGAAGAAGAGCCGGTCGAGCCCGAGCCCGAAGACGTCGTCGTCGGCACGGTCACGCTGTCGCAGTCGCTGTGGAAGATCCTCTGCGACGAAGCCGAGCAGCATCTCGCCACGCTCGCGCACGAGCTGTCGCTGCTGCAATTCGATTCGCGCTACGTGCCCTCCGAGGCGATGGTGCGCGCCAGTCACACGCTCTGCGGCATTCATCGCACCGGCGGCTTTCCGCTGATCGCGAACACCGCGGGTGCGCTCGAGCAGGCGCTGCTTGCGCTGCAACGGCACGGCACGCCGTTGCCCGGCGCCGCGCAACCCGTGCTCGCTCGTGCCATCGCCGGCCTCGACGAATTCGTGATTCGCGTCCGCGCGCGCTTCGGTTTCATGAGCGCGCACGAGCAGGAAGGCGCTGACATCGAGCGCGAGCTCGAGTCGCTGCGCCAGGATGCGATGGCGGCCTCCTCGGCCGAGGCCGACGCCGCCATCGAGCAGCCGACCGAAGTCGAAGACGCCGACGCAGCGGACGATGGCGCGCTCGCAGAGGCCGACCACGCGGAACCGGCGCAGGATGCCGTGGCCGAACAGCACATCCCCGCGCACGTGCCGCGCCTCGCGCCGCTACCGCCGCTTCGCGCGGTGCCGCCGATCGCGCCGGCCGACATCGTGTTGCCGAAGCCCGTCGAGCCGCCGCAGGAGACGCTGCTCGAGCTGCACGACGAGGTCGACGATACGGTGCTCGCGATCTTCCTGGAAGAAGCGGGCGATCTCTTCCCGCAGGCGGGCGAGCAGGTGCGCGGCTGGCGGCGCAACCCCGAGGACGCGAACATCGCGCAGCAGCTGCGCCGCACGCTGCACACGTTCAAGGGCAGCGCCCGCATGGCCGGCGCGATGCGCCTCGGCGAGCTCACGCACCGCATGGAATCGCGGCTGATGGACGGGGAGTCGCTCGCGCAGCCCACGCCGGAGCTCTTCGAGGCGCTCGACACCGACCTCGACCATATCAGCTACGTGCTCGATGCACTGCGCGCGGGACGCACCAACGTGCCGTTGCCGTGGCTCGCGCAGGCAGCGTCGGAAGCTGAGCAAGAAGCGGACGCGCCCGCCGGGGCCGTCGTCGCTGCGTCCGCGACGGGCGCGCAATCGATCGTCGTGCCCGCCGCGCCCGCCGTCGCGCCCACGCGCGCGGAGCCGATGGAGGTCGAGACCGCGCACGCCGCCATGCTTCGGGTACGCGCGGACACGGTCGACCGCCTGGTGAACGAAGCCGGCGAGGTCGCGATTGCGCGCGCTCGCGTGGAAGGCGAGCTGCGCACGCTGAAGGCCAACCTGCTCGAGCTGACCAGCAGCGTGATCCGGTTGCGCAGCCAGGTGCGCGAGATCGAGCTGCAGGCCGAGACGCAGATCCAGTCGCGCATGTCGGCGCTGTCGTCGACGCACGAGGGATTCGATCCGCTCGAGCTCGATCGCTACACGCGCTTCCAGGAGCTCACGCGCTCGCTGGCCGAAGGCGTGAACGACGTCTCGACGGTGCAGCAGTCGCTGCTGCGCAACCTCGACGACGCCGGCGCCGCGCTGCTCGCGCAGGCGCGCCTGTCGCGCGACGTCCAGCAGAGGCTTTTCGCGATCCGCACCGTGCCGTTCGGCAGCCTGTCGGAGCGCCTGTATCGCATCGTGCGCACCACCGCCCGCGAGCTCGACAAGCGCGCCAACCTGGAGATTCACGGTGCGCAGACCGAGCTCGACCGTTCGGTCCTCGAGAAGCTGGTCGGCCCGCTCGAGCATCTGCTGCGCAACTCGCTCGACCACGGCCTGGAATCGCGCGACGCACGGCAGAAAGCGGACAAGCCGGAGACCGGCGAGGTGAGCCTCACGGTGCGCCAGGTCGGCAACGAAATCCTGATCGAGCTGGCCGACGACGGCGCCGGCATCGACTTCGACCGCGTGCGCGAGCGTGCGCGCGCCATCGGCCTCGTCGCGACCGACGCCGAGCCGACCGAGCAGCAGCTGATCGAATGCCTGTTCCAGCCCGGGTTCTCCACCGCTTCGAAGGTCACGCAGATCTCCGGGCGCGGCATCGGCATGGATGTCGTGCGCAGCGAGATCGCCGCGCTCGGCGGCCGTGTGGAGGTCCAGTCGAGGCCCGGCAAGGGCACGCAATTCAACCTCTACCTCCCGCTGACGCTCGCCGTCGCGCAGGCGGTGCTCGTCCGCGCGGGGGGGCGCCTCTGGGCCCTCCCCGCACCGATGGTCGAGCAGGTCCAGCAGGTGAAGGGTGATGCGCTGCTGCAGCTCTATGTCGCCCGCGCCGTCGAGTGGCAAGGACGCAGCTATCCGTTCCACTACCTGCCGCGCCTGCTGGGAGACCTCGCGCATATTCCGGAGACGCTCCGGTACAACCCGGTGCTGCTGCTGCGCAGCGGCCAGGGCGTTGCGGCCATCCATGTCGACGAGATGGTCGGCAACCAGGAAGTCGTCGTGAAGAACATCGGGCCGCAGCTCGCCCGCGTATCGGGCATCTCCGGCGCGACGGTGCTCGGTACGGGCGAGATCGTGCTGATCATCAACCCGGTCCAGCTCGCGCAGCGGGCGGACGTGCCGACATTCGATCCGTACGCCGACGACCGCGTGGCCCGCATCGATGCGAAGCCGGCGCGCGACACGCGGCCGCTCGTCATGATCGTCGACGACTCGCTCACGGTGCGCAAGATCACGAGCCGCCTGCTCGCGCGCGAGGGCTTCGACGTGCTCACCGCCAAGGACGGCGTGGACGCGCTGCAGGTGCTGACCGAGCACCACCCCGACGTGATCCTGCTCGACATCGAGATGCCGCGCATGGACGGGTTCGAGTTCACCAAGACCATCAAGGGCGACGCGAAGAACGCCCACATCCCGATCATCATGATCACGTCGCGCACGGCGGAGAAGCACCGTAATCACGCGGCCGAGCTGGGCGTCGACCTCTATCTCGGCAAGCCGTACCAGGAAGACGAGCTGCTGCGCCACCTGCGCGACATGCTCAGCATGGCCGCGCCGGCGTGAGGTTCGCCTCGCGGCGTGCGTGCTCGCGGCACCTCCCGGCGCCGACCGCCACCGCGCGCGCGGCGCGGACAAGCTAGCGCGTTCGCATTCCCTGCGGCTTGCGCTCGATCGGCTCGCTGCCGATGCGCTCGTATTCCGCGATGATCTGCGCCCCGAAGAGCAGCACGATCGCCGCGATCTCCAGGCTGAGCAGCACCACGATGGCCGTGGTGAGGTTGCCGTACACCGTGCTCACCTGCGACAGCGTGTTGAAGTACCACACCAGCACATGGCGCGAGATTTCCCACAGGATGGCGGCGGCGACGCCACCGATGAGCGCGTGCCGCCATGAGAGCCGGCCGACCGGCATCACGAGATAAATGGTCGACAGCAGCACGATCTCGCCCACCACGCCGATGAGGTACAGCAGGATCGACGAGAGCCGACCGAGCGACCACTCGCGGCCGTTGAATGCGATCGACTCGCCGGCCATGTTCTGCAGCACGCTCGCGACGAGGGTCACCACGAAGAGACCCACGGCGAGGAGCAGGATGTAGAGGTAGGGCAGCAGCGCGGACATCACGAAGTGCCGCCGCCGGATCGCCACGCGGTGGAAGAAGATGACCGACATCGCGTTCTCCAGCACGGTGAACGCGAGCGAGCTGAAGAAGAGCAGCGTGACCGCGAGCGGCACGCCCATGACGTCGCGGTTGGCGACGAACAGGCGCACGTCGTCCATGATGGGACGCGACTGTCCGGGCACCACGAGCTCGATGTAGCGCGCGACGGTGCCGAGCAGCTCCTGCGTGTCGATGACGTGCGACAGCACGATCACGAGAAGGATCGCGAGCGGCACGATCGACAGCAGCGTGTAATACGCCACGCCGCCGGCGAGGAGCAGCCCCTGATTCGCCTTGAACGCCTTGCAGACCTGGACCAGGAAGCCGATCGGGTTGGCGGCGACCCTGCGGGCGGAGCGGCGAAACGCGAGCATCGGCAGGACCGGGTGAGGATCGACGCCGGAGTCTACCCACTTCTCAGAGTGCTCCGGATGGGGCACAGTATGGGCATCCCCGCTTCACCCGTCTTCCGCATCCCGTTCCGATGCCGTCGCCGCGTCCCCCGCTGTCCTCCGGTTCGCCGCACGACGCGCGCCGGAGCGCGGGTGCGCGAGGGCGTCCGACATCGCGCGCGCCGGCATGCGTCCGGCGGGCGCGCACCCTACGCACAGGAGGAACAACGCCATGGCGCAATTCGCGACGGAAAACATTCGTACTGTAGCGCTGGTGGGTGACGGCGCCGCGGGCAAGACCACGCTCGCGGAAGCGCTGCTCGCGCATGCGGGCGCGGTCCAGGCGCCGGGCAGCGTCGAGCGCGGCACAACGGTCAGCGATTTCGACCCGCTCGAGAAGTCCTACCAGCATTCGCTGCGCGCGTCGCTCATGCACTTCGAGAGCGACGGCTCGCGCATCCACCTGATCGACACGCCGGGGTTCCCCGACTTCATCGGGCAGTCGATCGGCGCGCTCGACGCCGTCGAGACGGCAGCGGTCGTCATCAACGCCTCGAGCGGCGTGCAGATGATCGCCACGCGCATGATGGAATGGGCCGCCAAGCGCGGCCTCTGCCGCCTCGTGATCATCAACAAGATCGACGCCGAGAACGTCGATCTTCCGGGCGTGCTCGAGGCCGTGCGCAACGCGTTCGGCAAGGAGTGCCTGCCCATCAACCTGCCCGCCGACGGCGGCGCGCGGGTGGTCGACTGCTTTTTCAATCCAGCGGGCGAAAGCGATTTCTCATCCGTCGACGAGGCGCATCGCGCGCTCGTCGACCAGGTCGTCGAGGTCGACGAGGATTTGATGTCGGTCTACCTGGAGCAGGGCGAGGTCGAGCCGTCGCAGCTGCACGCGCCGTTCGAGAAGGCGCTGCGCGAAGGCCATCTCGTGCCGGTGTGCTTCGTGAGCGCGCGCACCGGCGCGGGCGTGCGCGAGCTGATCGACATCCTCGTGAAGCTTGCGCCGAACCCGGCCGAGGGGAATCCGCCGCTGTTCTACAAGGGCGAAGGGGAGAATGCGAGCGAGTTCCGATCGGTACCGGATGCTTCGAAGCACGTGCTCGCGCACGTATTCAAGGTGGTCGTCGACCCGTTCGTGGGCAAGCTCGGCGTGTTCCGCGTGCATCAGGGGACGGTCACGCGCGACACGCAGCTCTTCGTCGGCGACGGCCGCAAGGCGTTCAAGGTGGGGCACCTCTTCATGCTGCAGGGGGGCAAGTACGTCGAGGTCGATCACGCGGTGCCGGGCGATCTCGCCGCCGTGTCGAAGGTCGAGGAGATCACGTTCGACTGCGTCCTGCACGATTCCCACGACGAGGACCACATCCACATGCGGCCCCTCGAGTTTCCCGTCCCCATGCACGGTTTCGCGATCACGCCCAAGCGCCGCGGCGACGAGCAGCGTATCTCCGACGTGCTGCACAAGATGATGGCCGAGGATCCGACGCTCGTGGTCGAGCACGATCCCGCCGTGAACGAGACCGTTCTGCGCGGTCTCGGCGAGCTGCACCTGCGCTCGGTGTTCGAGCGCATGGCGAACCAGTTCAAGCTCGAGGTCGAGACGCGCCCGCCGCGCGTTCCCTATCGCGAGACCATCACGAGCAAGGCGGAAGGCCACCACCGCCACAAGAAGCAGACCGGCGGCGCGGGTCAGTTCGGCGAGGTGTTCCTGCGCATCGAGCCGCTGCCGCGCGGCACCGGCTTCGAGTTCGTCGACCAGGTGAAAGGCGGCGCGATCCCGAACACGCTGATCCCGGCGGTGCAGAAGGGTGTCGAGCAGGTGCTGCAGGCGGGGCCCGTCGCCGGCTTCCCGCTGCAGGACGTGCGCGTCATCGTGTACGACGGCAAGTACCACCCGGTCGACTCGAAGGAGGTCGCGTTCGTCTCGGCAGGACGCAAGGCGTTCCTCGACGCCATCGGCAAGGCGCGCCCGATCGTGCTCGAGCCGATCGTCGGCGTCGAGATCAATTGTCCGTCGACCACGATGGGCGACGTGACCGGCGACCTGTCGTCACGGCGCGGGCAGGTGACGGGCACGCAGACGCTGCCCGCCGGCATGCTGGCCGTCAACGGCCTCGCGCCGCTCTCCGAGCTCGACGGCTACGCCGCGCGGCTCAAGTCGATGACCGGCGGCCACGGCGCCTGGACCATGTCGCTGTCGCATTACGAGCAGGCCCCCCCGAATCTGCAGCAGCAGCTCGCGACCGAATACGCGAAGCATCGCAAGCACGAGGAGGAGTAAGGCCGCGGGCCGCCGATCTGATAACGCGCCGGGGCCATCGCGTCCGTCGTCCGCCGACGCGAAGCGCCGCGGACGCGCGGCTCACGGTCTCACCGAGAGCTCGTCGAACACCCGCTCGACGTTCGGCTGCTTCTTCGCGAAGTCGACGAGCGCCCGTCGCTGCGCATTGCTGCGCACGCAGCCCTGCAGCGTGACCCACTTGCGCATGGTGGTCACCCATACCGACGTGTTCGCGAAACGACGGTCGGCGCCGATCGCCCTCGCGACCGCTTCATTGATCTCGGGATCGCGCTTGTAGGCGCCACCCGCCTCGCAGCTGCCGTCCATGCCGCAGCGCGTGCCGCGCTCGACGCGCACATGCGCCTCGTTGCGCGCGTCCTCGGGGGTCAGCAGTGGCGGTGGCTGCTGCGGGCAGCGGGGGTCACCTTGCGTGGCCCGCGTGAACGGATCGAGCTGCACGCGGTCATCCGCGGCGAAGCTCGCCGTGCAGGCCGCGAGCGCGAGCAGGGCAGCGACGGTGCGCATGGGCCGTCATTGTGCCGTCATCCCGACGTCGCACGCCACGCGAATGCGTTTGCGCCACACAGACGGTTGATGAGCGGCACCGCGGGCGTGGCGAGGAACAGCGCCCAGATGAGCGCGTTCGGGCGGAACAGCAGGTATTGCCACGCGTAGGCGATCAGCGCCACGCCGACGGCGTACGCCACGCGCGCGCGCCGGTCCGCCGGGGTGGTCATGGGGTCGGAGATCATGAAGAAGGCGAACAGCAGCAGCGCGCCGTTGCCGAGCTGATGCAGCCATACCGACCACGACTGGCCGAGCCAGGCGACGCGCAGCGCGATCGCACCGAGCCACGCGGCGAGAAAAGCCCATGCGATGTCGCCGCGGCGCGCCCGGTCGGTCACGACCGTGCCGAGCGTCACGAACCACACGGCCGCCGCGAGGGCATTACCCCATTGGCCCGGCGAGACCCATGCGCCGGGCAGCAGGCTCGTCGCCGCCAGCACGCCCAGATTCGCCGGGTTGTAGAGGTGACGTCCGCCGATGCGCAGGAGGAACTTCGCGCTGATCGCGAGGCACGCGGCGAGCGGATGCACCCACAGGCTGTCCGCCCGCAACAGGATCGCGAGACCGAAGCACGTCACCAGCGCGGAGAGATAGCCTTTGTGCTGCAGTCCTTTCACGCGAAGCCACGCCGCCTGGGCCGCCAGTCCCGCCGCGAACGCGAGGAGCATCTGCGCGGGCCGAAGCGTGAAATCGCGCGCCAGCACGCCGAAGGTCAGCAGCACCGCGAAGAAGACGATCTGGTAGACGCGCGCGTCGCGCGGCAGCGCGATGCGTGCGCCCGCACGCAGCGCGTGCGCGCTCGGCAGACCCGGCCGCAGCGGCACGACGATCGCGCGATGGTCGGTCACCTGGCCGGCCACAGCGCCTCCCACCATTTCGATGCGCTGAGCGGCGGCAGCGACATGCGCGCACGAATCGTGGCGACGTCCCAGCCGGTCAGGCCCGCGAGCGTCGCCGCCTGGCTTGCCTCGCGCTCCCGAACGGCTTCGAAGTATCGCGGCGCCTGCTCGCACGCGTCTGCGGCGCCGACCCAGGGGTGGCGCAGGACGTAACGCGCCTGAAACGGTTGCCGGTCCGCGGTCTGCTGGAACACGAGGTCCTCGGGCAGCGAGTCGTGCGTGTAGCGCAGATGCAGTCGCGTGACCATCACCGGGCTCGGACCTTTGCCCGCGCCCGCTACCGGCGGCAGCCAGAATACGCCGGCCTCGCGGAGCTCGTCGGGGGTCAGCGGCGCGGCGGCGCAGGGATCGCACCAGCTCATGTCCCAGAAGAATTCCGTGAACACCGCGCGCATGCTCTCGCGGCGGACCTGCTCGTCGAAAATGGCGCGATAGACGCTCGCGAAGTCGTCGCGAACGTGCAGCGGCAGCTCGGCATCCGTCGGCAGCTTCACGGTGCGGTAGTTCGCGGCCTCCACGCGTCCGTTCCGGGTCAGGACGTACACGACGAGGTCCTGCGCGCCGTCCGCGTTGAGCATCCCGAGGCGCACCGGCAGCATGAACTTCGGCGACTCGAACGCGAATTGCAGGGGCGACAGCCACGTGCGCCCGGTCTTCGCGTGCTCTGCGAGGTTCACGCGGGCGACGAAGAACTTGAGGTTCTGCCGGACATACGGCTTCAACGCGGCGGCGGCGCCGCCCGGGATTCGATAGCCGTTCTGGCGCAACCACGTCTCGAGGCCGTTCGACTGAGCGGCAGACAGGATCACGATGTCGTATTCGCCGACGGTGTAGCGCGCCTCGACCTTCACGCCGAGCGCCTTGTCGAGGCCGCGCTGCGCCGGCGCCGCGGCGTCCATCGCCCTGCTCATGGGGAGACGGTTGGCGATCTCGTTGCGCGCGCACGGGTCCGGGTCGAAGTATTGCGCGAGGCGCGGCGCGGTGAACGCTTCGATGTGCTCGAAGATCCTGCGATCCCCGACGCGTATCTGGCCGCGCTCGAGCACTTGCGGAACCGGCACGACGAGCGCGAACTGCGACGGATCGCCGCGATAGTCGTTGAGCATGCTGATGACCGTGCGCTCGCCGTCGCGCACGACGATGACCTGCGAGGCCTTGTTGTAGAGCGTGCCGTCGGCCTTGCCGACGAAGAAGCCGCAGAAGGCATCGGCGCGCGCGGCGATCAGCGCCAGCAGCAGGACGCCCGCATGACGTGCCAGCATGGAGTGCTCCCACGAGGTGACGGTGCAGTTGTCAACGAGCGCCGCCGCGCGGCGGGGTTGGCGGCGTGCGCTCGTCGCGCGCGGCTCGCTGCGGGCGTACCCATGACAACCGCGCGCCCGGGTCGCGCGTTGTGGCAACCTGTGACCCGCTCCAAGCGGTGTGACTCGGGAGACGACCAGCATGCGAACGATCAGGATGCTCTTCGCCGTCGCGGCCCTCATGGCCGCAGGCCAGGCGGCGGCGCAGATCACGTTCTACGAGGGCGAAGCGTTCCGCGGACGCGCCTTCTCCACCGACAAGCCGGTCTGGAACTTCGAGCAATACGGTTTCAACGATCGCGCGTCGTCGGTGGTCGTGGACCGTGGGCGCTGGCAAGTGTGCGAGGACGCGCGCTTCCGGGGCCGCTGCGTGGTGCTGCGCAAGGGCGGCTACGACACGCTCGCCTCGATGGGCATGAGCAACCGCATCTCGTCGGTGCGCCCCGTCGGGCATGAGACGCGTGTCGTCGAAGCGCCGCCGCCGCCCCAGCCGGTGCCCGTGTACGAATACCGCCGCCGCCCCGGCGAACGTCTTTTCGAGGTCCCCGTCGAATCCGTGCGCGCGGTCGTCGGGCCACCCGAGCAGCGTTGCTGGGTCGAGCGCCAGCAAGTCGAGCGCCCGGACGTCAACGTGCCCGGCGCGATCGCGGGCGCCGTGATCGGCGGCATCCTCGGACACCAGATCGGCGCAGGCAGCGGACGCGACATCGCGACCGGACTCGGCGTGGTGGGCGGTGCCGCGCTTGGCGCGAACGTCGGTCGCGGCGGCTCGCAGGTGTATACGCAGGACGTGCATCGCTGCGGCAGCGTGCCCGGCTCGTCGCGTCCCGCGTACTGGGACGTGACGTACGCGTTCCGTGGCGCGTTCCACCGCGTTCAGATGAGCGCGCCACCGGGACCGACGATCTGGGTCAACGCCGCCGGTGAACCTCGGGGGTGAGCGCTGTCGAACCCATCGCCGGGGCGCTCGCGTCGCGGCGCCCCGGGAGCCGGGTCACCTTCAAGGGTTATAATTGCCGGCGCGTCACATGTCCGAAACCGTCAACCTGACGCATCACTTCCTCATCGCCATGCCGGCGATGATGGACCCGCATTTCGCCAACTCGCTCACCTACGTGTGCGAGCACAGCAAGGACGGCGCGCTCGGCATCGTCGTCAACAAGCCGATCGACATGACGCTGTCGACGCTGTTCGAGCAGATCGACATTCCGCTCGACGACGCCGGCCTGCAGGAGTCGCCCGTGCACTTCGGCGGCCCGGTGCAGGTGGATCGCGGCTTCGTGCTGCATCGCCCGCTCGGCAATTGGCAATCCACGCTCGCGATCAGCGACGAACTCGGGCTCACCACGTCCAAGGATGTGCTCGAGGCGGTCGGTCGCGGCGAAGGCCCGAAGGAGCTCCTCGTGTCGCTCGGCTACGCCGGATGGTCCGCGGGGCAGCTCGAGCAGGAGCTCGCGCAAAACGCGTGGCTCACGGTCGAGGCCGACCCGAACCTGCTGTTCGGGCTGCCGGCCGAGGACCGGCTGCCGGCGGCCATGCGGCTGCTCGGCATCGATTTTTCGCGCCTGTCCGACGACGTCGGGCACGCGTGAGCGAACGTGCCTCCCTCCACGGACGCGACGCTCCTCGCGTTCGATTTCGGAACGCGCCGGATCGGCGTCGCGCTCGGCACCACACGCCTCGGCAGCGCGCGGCCGCTGACGACCATCGACACCGAGCGCAACGATGCGCGGTTTGCCGCCATCGACGCGCTCGTCGCGGAGTGGAAGCCCGAGCGGCTGGTGGTGGGACTGCCGCTGCACGCCGACGGCACGCCGCACGACATGACCGCGCGCGTCCGGCGCTTCGCGCGGCAGCTCGCGGCGCGGTATCGGTTGCCCGTCGCGGAAGTCGACGAGCGCCACACCTCCGAGCTCGCGACCTCCGCGCTGCGGGTGCAAGGCCGCGGCGGGCGCGACGATCGCGCGATGCGCGATGCGGTCGCCGCGCAGATCATCCTGCAGGCCTATCTCGATACGCCGCATGACGACCGGCCTGCCTGACGCCGAGGGCACGCTGCACGAGCTTGTCGAGCGCATGCGCCCCGCGGTCGCGTACGACGCCGCATTCGTCGGCATCTACTCCGGCGGTGCGTGGCTCGCCGAACGGCTCGCGCGCGAGATCGCCGGCGACCATCCGCTTGGCTTCATCGACGTGTCGTTCTACCGCGACGACTACGCCACGACGGGATTGAAAGGCGGCACCAAGCGCAGCGAGATTCCATTCGACGTGACGGGCGCCACGATCGTCCTGATCGACGACGTGCTCTTCACCGGGCGCAGCGTACGCGCGGCGATCAACGAGCTGTTCGATTTCGGACGGCCCGCGAGCATCGAGCTCGCCGTGCTGATCGACCGCGGCGGTCGCGAGCTGCCGATCGAGGCGACCTACGCGGGCGCCCGGCTCGCGGTCGCGCGCGACCAGAACGTCGTGCTGTCGCGCGATGCCGCGGGCAGGCTGTCGCTCGGCATCGAGCCTTTCCGGGCGTCCTGACCAGGCGATGCCGAACCGCAACCCTCAGCTCAACGCCGACGGCGCGTTGACGCACCTGCTCACGCTCGAAGGCCTGCCGCCCGCGGTCATCCGCCACATCCTCGACACCGCGGTCCCGTTCGTCGGCATCGCCGAGCGCGAAGTGAAGAAAGTGCCGCTGCTGCGCGGCAAGGCGGTGTTCAACCTGTTCTTCGAGAACTCGACGCGCACGCGCACGACGTTCGAGATCGCCGCCAAGCGGCTGTCGGCGGACGTCATCAATCTCAACATCGGCGCGTCGTCCACGTCGAAGGGCGAGACGCTCCTCGACACCGTCGACAACCTGGTCGCGATGGACGCCGACCTCTTCGTGGTGCGCCATGCGCAGTCCGGCGCCCCGCACCTGATCGCGTCGCATCTCATCGCGAAGGGAAGGACCCACGTGCACGTCGTCAACGCGGGCGACGGCCGTCACGCGCATCCGACGCAGGGACTGCTCGACCTCTACACGATCCGGCATTACAAGGGCGACTTCGCGAACCTCACCGTGGCCGTCGTGGGTGATGTGCTGCATTCGCGCGTCGCGCGCTCGCTCATTCACGGGCTTACCACGCTCGGCACGGCGGAGGTGCGCGTGATCGGCCCGCGTACGCTCCTGCCGGCCCACGTCGAGTCGATGGGCGTGCAGGTGTACGAGGACATGCGCCTGGGCCTTGCGAATTGCGACGTGGTCGTCATGCTGCGGCTGCAAAACGAGCGCATGAAAGGCGCGCTGCTGCCCTCCGCCGGCGAGTACTTCAAGCATTACGGCCTGACGATGGACAAGCTGGCGGCAGCGAAGGAAGACGTCATCGTGATGCATCCCGGGCCCATGAACCGCGGCGTCGAGATCGATTCCGCGGTCGCCGACGGCGCGCGCTCCGTCATCCTGCCGCAGGTGACGTTCGGAATCGCCGTGCGCATGGCCGTCATGAGCATCCTGGCGGGCGCCTGATGAGCGCCGCCGGTTACCGCTACGGGAGGGACGCGATCGGCACGCTGGAGATCCGCAACGGACGCGTGATCGATCCGGCGAGCGGCACGGATCGACACGCACCGGTGTACGTGGCCGACGGCGCCATTGCGGCGATCGGCGATGCGCCGAGCGGCTGGCGCGCCGAGCGCATGCTCGATGCGGCGGGACGCGTGGTTGCGCCCGGGCTCGTCGACCTCGCCGCGCGCCTGCGTGAGCCCGGCCTCGAGCACAAGGCCACGCTGGAATCGGAGCTCGAGGCCGCCATCGCCGGCGGCGTGACGAGCCTTGCCTGCCCGCCTGACACCGACCCGCCGCTCGATGAACCGGGCCTGGTCGAGATGCTGAAGCACCGCGCGAGGCTCATCAACCGGGCGCACGTGTATCCGATCGGTGCGCTGACCGTCGCACTCGCGGGCGAGACGCTGACCGAGATGGGTGAGCTCGCGGAGGCGGGTTGCGTCGCGTTCTCGCAGGCCGACACGCCGCTCGTGGACACGCAGGTGCTGCTGCGAGCGATGCAGTATGCCGCGACATTCGGTCACGCGGTCTGGCTGCGTCCGCAGGATCCTTACCTCGCGCGTGGCGGCGTCGCGCACGAAGGCGAGGTCGCCACGCGGCTCGGCTTGCCGGCGATCCCGGCGATGGCGGAAACGGTTGCGCTGTCGACGATCTTCGCGCTCGTGCGCGACACGCGGGTGCATCTGCACGTCTGCCGGCTCTCGACCGCCGAAGGCGTTGCCATGGTGGCCGCCGCCAAACGCGAGGGACTGCCCGTCACCTGCGACGTCGCCGTGCACCATCTGCATCTGTGCGACGTGGACATCGGCTGGTTCGACTCCATGGCCCACCTCGTGCCGCCCTTGCGCGGCACGCGCGACCGCGCTGCGCTGCGTGCCGGTGTTGCCGACGGCACGATCGACGCGGTGTGCTCGGATCACGCGCCGGTCGACGACGACGGCAAGCAGCTTCCGTTCGGCGAGGCCGAGCCGGGCGCCACGGGCCTGGAGCTGCTGTTGCCGCTGACGCTCAAGTGGGCGCAGGAAGAACGTGTCGATCTCGCATCGGCACTGGCGCGCATCACCGTGCACGCGGCGCGGGTGCTGCGCGTGCCGGCCGGCTCGCTGGCGGTGGGTGCTCCGGCCGACATCTGCATCTTCGACCCCCACCACGCGTGGCGGGTGACGCCCGCCGCGTTGCGAAGCCAGGGCCGCAACACGCCTTTCGCGGGCTACGAGCTGGTCGGGCGCACGATGACCACCATCGTCGGCGGCCAGGTCGTGTTCGAGGCGTAGCGCCGCGCGCGGCTACTTCCTCGGCACCCGGCCGATGAGATGGAACTCGTCGTTCGGTCGCATGGAGATCATGTTCGCCATGCGATTGGACAGCGCGAAGAACGCGGCGATGGCGCCGATGTCCCAGATGTCCTCGTCCGAGAAGCCGTGCTCGCGCAATCCCGCGAAGTCGGCGTCCTCGATCTCCTGGCTTCGCTGCGCGACCTTGAGCGCGAACGCGAGCATCGCCTTCTGCCGCGGCGTGATGTCCGCCTTGCGATAGTTCACGGCGACCTGGTCCGCGACGAGCGGCTGCTTCGCATACACGCGCAGGATCGCGCCGTGCGCGATGACGCAGTACAGGCATTGGTTGGCGCCCGAAGTCGCGACGACGATCATCTCGCGCTCGGCCTTGCTGAGGCCGCCTTCCTTCAGCATCAGCGCGTCGTGGTACGCGAAGAACGCGCGGAACTCGTCGGGTCGATGGGCGAGCGTGAGAAAGACGTTCGGGATGAAGCCCGCCTTGTCCTGCACTTCGACGATGCGCGCGCGAATGTCATCGGGCAGGTCGGCGAGCTCGGGAACGGGATAACGCGAGATCACGGCAGGCATGAGGTCCACCTTCGGGGTGCCAGCGCACGATTCTACTGGGGCCAACAAAAACCCGAGCGGAGGCGGGATCCCGGCGATTGTGGCGATCGACGCGCGCACAAGGCGAGGCGATGAACTGCGCCGCAGGCATAACCTCCTGTTTTCGTTGAGTGGCGACAGGTGCAGGAGCCGCCGCTCAACGGCTTCGACCCTTGCACAACGGTGGCGGCACGGCTCGAGGTCGACGGACGCGGCCGCGATTTCCGCGAAAGCCCGGAAGCCTCGGTGTTGCCAGGAATCGGCTCAGCCGCGCGTCGCGCGTCCCGAAGCCCGGACCGCCATCGGCATCCGGATCGACGGCGGGGTAACTCTCGGCGGCGTGCGACTGGGATGCGAAGGTCGATGGAAATCGCGGCCGCGCGGCGACGTTACGAAAAAGGCCGCCGGGTAGCCATAGGGCCACCAGGACGTTGCGCAACCGACCCACGCGCAGCCGTACTGCGCGTAGGCAGCGGTTGGGTCCGGCTGCGCCGGCGGCATGACGACCACATTGACCTGCGGCGGTGGCGCCGGCGCGGCATAGGACAGCGGTGGCGCGTAGGTCACGGGCGGGGGCGCGTTGAAGGCGGCTTCCGTCCTGCTCTCGAGCTCGGCGACGCGCTCGGCGAGCCTGTTGACCTCGCTCTGCCGCGCCGCTTCGCGGGCGGCTTCCGCCTGCGCCTTCGCCTGCGGGTTCTCGCGCGTCACGCTGAGAATGCGCGCGCCTTCGGGCGGCTCGACGTTGCCGACGTTCGTGTTGCCCTTCGCGTCGACCCACGTGTAGACGTCCGCATGAGCCAATGCGCCGAACGCCAGGCCCGCGACGAGCACGATCGCCCCGCGAGTGGGTGCGCCGATCCGCACGATCTTGTCTGGACGCTTGGGCATTCGATCGATGACGTTCGCTTGGAGTCGAATCCTACCTCTTCGTTCGCGCATCGGTCGAGATGCCGTCGAGTAGAATCGCCGCAACGTCTTGCAACAGGCAGGAACGGCATCTTGTTCCATCCGATCGCCTCCTCCGCGGCCGCGTGATGAGTCGCAACGAGCTTTGCGGCTGCGGCAGCGGCAAGCGCTACAAGCACTGTCACGGCAAGGTCGAGTTCGCGGGACCTTCTTCGCTGCACATGCAGGCGGTCGCCGCGCACCAGGCCGGCATGCTGCGCCGTGCCGAGGCGCTCTACCGCCAGGCAATCGAATCGAACCCGCGCGACGTCGACTCGGTGCACATGCTCGGCGTGGTCAACTTCGAGCGCCGCCGGTATCGCGAAGCCCTCGACCTCATGTGGGAAGCGGCCGAGCGTGCCGGGTGGAACGACGAGGTCCTGCGCCAGAACCTCGGCTTGCTGCTCGCCAAGCTGCTCGCGCCCGAGGCCAACGCGCGCCAGGAGATGCTGGTCGCGGCTTACCACGCGCGGATGCGCGAAATCGCCGCATCGGCGCCGGTCCACGCCACGGTGAGCGTGGTCGTGCCCGTTCGCGACCGAACGGACAGCGTCGCGCGCGCGATGGCCTCCATCGAAGCGCAGACTTACCGCGACATCGAGGTCGTCGTCGAGGAAGGCAGCACGGACGCGCAAGCGGTCAATCTCGGCGTGCAGCGCGCGCGCGGGCGTTACGTCGCTCTGCTCGATGCGGGCGACTGGTTCGAGCCCGGACGCATCGAAGCGATGGTCGCCGCGATCGCGCGCGCCACGCCGCTGTGGGGTTTCTCGCGCGTGCGTCATGCCGAAGGCGAGGCGGCGGCGCACATGCATCCGCGCGATTTTCTCGCGCACGAGCCGCCGAGCTTCACGCTGCTCGCGCGCGACGCGATGGAGTGCCGAGGCAATCTGTTCGTCCATCGCGACCTGTTCGTCGCCGCCGGCGGCTTTCGCGACGACGCGCCGAGTCCCGGGTGGGACTTCGCGGTGCGCGCCGCGAAGATCGTCGAGCCCGTGGTGCTCGCAAAGCCCCTGTACGTTCACGGCGCAGCCACAAAGACGCACGGATCGCCCCTCAACCCGTTCTCGGGCGTGGCCGACCAGCCCGTGCCGGCCCTCCTGGCCGATGCGTTGAAGGGCGACGCCGCGGCAACGAATCCGTTCTGTCCGCAATTTCCCGCCAACCGAATCCTGCTGCTGCGCTCGGAGCTGCGCGCCGGTCGCGGCGATCGCCTGCCGATCGCGCTGCTGCGCGAGATCGCGGCCGGGTTTCGCGCGCGGCCGATCGAGACGACACGACGCGACCCGCCGTCGCTACGCGCCACGGAGCGGATCGCGGTGGTCGTGCTCGGCATGTACCGCAGCGGCACCTCGGCGCTTGCGCGCACGCTGAACCTCTGTGGTGCTGCGCTGCCCGAACGCGTGATCGCCGCGCGGCTCGGCATCAATCGCAAGGGATTCTGGGAAGCCGAGGCGGTCACCGATCTCGACGCGCGCATGCTCCAGCATCTCGGGGGCGACTGGGACCGCGTCGGCCTCGCGGTGCCGGCGGCGGGTGCGCTCGCCGACGAGTTCGTGCTGAACGCGCGGGAAGTCCTCGAGACCGAGTACGCGGATGCGCCGGTGGCACTGATCAAGGACCCGCGCATATGCGTGCTCGCACCGCTGTGGCATCGCGCGCTGCGCGAAACCGGGTATCGGCCGGCGTACGTCGTCGTCGTGCGCCATCCGCTGGAAGTGGCCGGCTCCCTGCGCACGCAGGGCGACATGCCGGTCGAGCGGGGGCTCGCGCTCTGGCTCGACTACATGCAGCGCGTCGAGGTGTTCATCGAGTCCGCGCGTGCCGACGTCGTGTACGTGCGCTACACCGACCTGCTCGCGGACTGGCGCGAGGTCATGCGTCGGATCGCACGCCGGCTTGACGTCCCGCTCGAGGTGCACGCGCACGCGCAGGACATCGATCGCTTCCTCGAAGCCGACATGCGCAGCCACCATTCGCGCGATGACGACTTCGACCTGCCCGCCGGTGCGCAGACCGAAGCGCTGCGCGCGCTCTATGGCCGCTTATCGGCGCGGTGCGACGTCGACCGCGGCCGGGCTCAGGGCGTGGGCGGCACGTAGCCCGACGGCATCTCGGCGCCGGCGCCGAAGAAATGCTTTTCCATCTGCTCGGCGAGCCATTTGCGCGCGCGCGGATCCGCGAGCGACAGCCGGTTCTCGTTGACGAGCATGGTCTGGTGCTTCAGCCACTGCTGCCACGCTTCCTTCGAGACGCTCTCGTAGATGCGCTTGCCGAGCTCGCCGGGATACGGCGGGAAATCCAGACCTTCGGCCTCGCGGCCGAGCTTCACGCAATTCACCATGCGCGCCATGGCGCCTCCTTCATCCGATTCACGCCGATCCCGCCGGCAGCGGCTTGCAGTAGACCAGCGACTTGCGCTGGTAATTGTAGAGGGCCTGCTTCTGCTGCGGCAGGTCGGCGATGGTTGCGCTGCGAAAGCCGCGCTCCAGAAACCAGTGGGCCGTGCGGGTGGTGAGCACGAACAGGCTCGTGAGCTTGAGCCGCCGTGCGCGCGTCTCGATCTCGCGCATCAGCGCCTCGCCATACCCTTCGCGCCGGAAATCCGGGTGCACCGCCAGCGCCGCGAGCTCTCCGACCCGCTCGTCCGGGAACGCATAGAGCGCCGCGCAGCCGATGATGTGGTTATCGTACTCCGCGACGACGAACCGCTCGATCTCCGCCTCCAGCCGCTCGCGCGAGCGGCGGACGAGGACACCCTGCTCCTCCAGCGGCTCGATGATCGCGAGGATGCCGCCGGCATCGTCGATGGTGGCATTGCGGATGTGCGCCAGCGCGGTCGCCGCCACCATGGTGCCGACGCCGTCGCGCGTGAAGAGCTCGAGCAGCAGCGCGCCGTCATGGTGCCGGCTGATGAGATGGCCGCGCTTGACGCCGTTGTTGCAGGCGCGGATCACCGCGGGCAAATACAGCCGCACGTCGGGCGCGAGGCGATCCGGCCGCGCGAGCAGCGCCTCGGCGTCGCGCGTCGACAGATCCGACAGCAGCTGTCGCCGGGCGTTGCGCACGCCGTCGGTGTCCATCAGGAAAATGAGCTTGGCCGCGCGCATGTGCACGGCGACCTGTGTAGCCACTTCCTCGACGGTCAGATTGAAGATCTCACCGGTCGGCGAATACCCGATCGGCGAGATCAGCACGATGTCGCCATCCTCGAGGCGCTGGTGGATCGCCTCGGTGTCGATGCGGCGCACCTCGCCGGTGAGCTCCATGTCGACGCCGTCCACGATGCCCATCGGCTTGGCCGTGAGGTAGTTGCCGCTCGACACGCGATTGCGCGCACCGGCCATCGGCGAATTGGCGAGGCCGAGCGACAGCAGCGCCTCGATGCGCGCGCGCACCTGGCCCGCCGCCTCGAGCACGCAGTCCATGGCATCGGCGTCGGTGACGCGCACGCCGTGCGCGTAGCGGCTCTCGTAACCCTGCTGCGACAGGATGGCTTCGACCTGCGGGCGGCAACCGTGCGCGACCACGAGGCGGATGCCGAGGCTGTGCAGCAGATTCAGATCGTGCACCACGCCGAGGAACGAATCGTCGGCGACGACTTCGCCGCCGAACGCGATGATGAACGTCTGGCCGCGAAACGCGTGCACGTACGGCGCCGCGGCGCGGATCCAGTGCACGAACGCGCGCATCGTCGCGGAATTCGCGGGCGGCGTTTCGTCCGGGGCGCGCGGCGCGCGGGCCATCACCGCCGAGCCGCGCCAGGCGACGGACGAGCCGCCGCCGGGGCCGGCGAACGAAGTGAGCGTGGGAGCTGTTCCATTCGTGAAGCGCGCGATTATAGCCCCGGCCCGGCGGCTATAATGATTCGTTTGCGCGTGCCGCGGTCAGCGCGCACGCTTCGCATGGCTTCGCCTCTTCTCGCCAATCTCAATCCCGAGCAGCTCGCCGCGGTGACGCTGCCGCACGCATCGGCGCTGATCCTCGCCGGCGCCGGCAGCGGCAAGACGCGGGTGCTCACCACCCGCATCGCATGGCTCCTCGGGACCGGGCAGGCGAGCCCGCTGTCGATCCTCGCCGTCACGTTCACCAACAAGGCGGCGAAGGAGATGCTGACGCGCGTGTCGGCTCTCACGCCGATGCACACTCGCGGCATGTGGATCGGCACCTTCCATGGGCTGTGCAATCGCATGCTGCGCGCGCATCACCGCGCGGCGCAGCTGCCGCCCGCGTTCCAGATCCTCGACACGCAGGACCAGCTCGCGCTCATCAAGCGCGTCTACCGCGCGCACAACATCGACGACGAGCGCTATCCGGCGCGCCAGCTCCAGTACTTCATCATGAACGCCAAGGAGCAGGGCCGGCGGCCCAACGCGGTGGAGGCGACCGACGAGTTCACGCGCCGTCAGATCGAGCATTACGCGCTGTACGAGTCGACGTGCCAGCGCGAGGGCGCGGTGGACTTCGCCGAGCTCCTGTTGCGGAGCTACGAGCTGCTGCTCGCGCACGAAGGGCTTCGCGAGCACTACCGGCGCCGCTTCTCGCACCTGCTCGTCGACGAGTTCCAGGACACGAACCTCCTGCAGTACCAATGGCTGCGCACGCTCGCCGGCCCGGATACCGCGGTGTTCGCGGTCGGCGACGACGACCAGTCGATCTACGCGTTTCGCGGCGCGAACGTCGCCAACATGCAGCATTTCGAGCACGACTTCGCGCGGCCCGACCGGCCCGTGCACCTCATCAAGCTCGAGCAGAACTACCGCTCGCACGGCACCATCCTCGATGCCGCGAACGCGCTCATCAGGAACAACCAGACGCGGCTCGGCAAGAACCTGTGGACCGATGCCGGCAAGGGCGACCCGGTGCGCGCGTTCGTCGCGCCGACCGATCATGCGGAGGCCGCCTTCGTCGTCGACGCGGTGAAGAGCATCGCCGACGACGGCACGCCGCTCGACGAGATCGCGCTCCTGTACCGCAGCAACGCGCAATCGCGCGTGCTCGAGCATGCGCTTTTCAATGCCGCATTGCCCTATCGCGTCTACGGCGGCATGCGCTTCTTCGAGCGCGCAGAGATCAAGCATGCGCTCGCGTACCTTCGGCTCGTCGCGATGCCGGAGGACGACGGCGCGATGCTTCGCGTGATCAACTTCCCGCCGCGCGGCATCGGTGCGAGGACGCTCGAGCAGCTCGGAGAGCAGTCGCGCGGCCAGGGCACGACCTTGTGGCAGGTGGCGTGCAGCGGCGCGCTCGGCGGCAAGGCGGGCAGCGCGGTGAGCGCGTTCGTGCGCCTCGTCGAGGCGATGCGCGCGGCGACGCGCGGCCTTCCGCTGTCCGAGCAGGTCGCCCATGTCGTCGAGGCGTCGGGTCTCCTTGCGCATTACCGGCAGGAGAAGGACGGCCAGGAGCGCATCGAGAACCTGGAGGAGCTCGTGAACGCGGCGGCGAGCTTCGTGCGCGAGGCCGACCTCGCCGTCGACGCGCCGATTCGACTGTCGCCTTCCGAAGTGCCTGCGGATGCCGTGCTGGCGCTCGCCGGGGCGCCGCCGGTCGAGCCGCCGCCGCCCGAGCCGACCGCCGAAGAAGGCGCAACCGATGCGCTGACGGCGTTCCTCGCGCACGCCGCGCTCGAGGCAGGTGATACGCAGGCCGCGGAAGGCCGCCCGGCGTTGCAGCTCATGACCGTGCACGCCGCGAAGGGCCTCGAGTTCCACACGGTGTTCGTCACCGGGCTCGAGGAAGGCCTGTTCCCGCACGAGAACAGCCTGAACGAGCTCGACGGCGTCGAGGAAGAGCGGCGCCTCATGTACGTCGCGATCACGCGCGCGCGGCGCAAGCTCTACCTCACGCACGCGCAGACGCGCATGCTGCACGGCCAGACACGCTACAACATCGTGTCGCGGTTCCTCGACGAGATCCCGCGCGAGCTCGTGCAATGGCTGTCGCCGCGCAGCCAGCGGATGTCGATCGACGTCGATGCGTCGGAGTGGGGCGCGATCCAATCGGCGCCGCAGGCAACGCCGCCGGCGTCGACGTGGCGCATCGGCCAGAGCGTGCGTCACGCCAAGTTCGGCGTGGGGGTCATCATCGACGCCGAGGGCCGCGGCGGCGACGCGCGCGTGCAGGTCAACTTCCGCGACGTCGGCGTGAAGTGGCTCGCCCTGGAGTACGCGCGGCTCGAGCGCGTCTGATCAGGCGTTGCGTGGCGGTCGCTCGACCGGCGCCAGGGTCTCGCCGGCGTGGAACACGTCGCGGTAGCTCACGTAGTCACTGATCTGCATGACGGCGACGACCGACCACACGTAGACGATGAAGAGCCCGGCGATGACGACGCCGGCAATCGAGGACGGCAGGACGAGCCACAGCAGCTCGCCGATCACCGTCGGCACGACGCTCGAGAAGAAGAACACCACGAAGCACCACACCAGCATCGGCCGCCAGTTGGCGAGCGATGCACGCAGGCTCGTGCGCAGCGCGGTGCGTAGGTTCGCGTCCTGGAACACGACGAGCGCGGGCGCCCACCACAGCGCGAGGAGCAGCGGCAAGGCGCATAGCATGCCGAAGACCATGCCGATCTCGACGCGAGGATCGCTGAACGCCTCGCTGACGCGCGCGCGCGCGGCGTCCGCGTCCAGGCCCTCGGGCGCGGGGTTCATCAGGACGCCAACGAGCCGGCCCCCGTCGACCAGCGAGGCGGCGCCCATCGCGATCGCGATGTTGACGATGATGAGCACGCCGAGCGGCACGAGCACCCACAGGTTCGAGCGGAATCCCTGGAACAGGTGGCGAGGCGATGGGCGCGCGCCGCGCTCCTGGTTCCACGCCGCGGCGAGGAAGCCGACCGCGAAGACCGGTCTCACGACCATCGCCCCGATGCCGCCCACGTACGGCAGGAGATTGATCACGAGCAGCACGATGTAATAGCAGAGCACGAGCGCGACCCAGGGCACGCGCGCGCGGCGGAACAGGCCGTAGCTTTGCCGCATCCACTCGAGGCCGCGCGCCGCGTCGTGGCGTGTGAAGACGGTCTCGCGGGGAGCGTCGCCCATGGGTGCGTCGAGCATGTCTACAGCCGCCTGGAGGAGTCGATGCGCTGGCGCAGGATGCGCTCGAACTGCGCAGGATCGTGCGCATGCGTGAGCTCACCCGGCCGCGGCAGATACAGATCGTACAGCCGCGACAGCCAGAAGCGCAGCGCCGCCGCGCGCAGCAGCGTCGGCCATTGGGCGCGCTCGTCGTCGCTCAGCGGCCGCACGGCTTCATACGCGCGCACCAGCACCTCGCATCGGTTCGGATCGAGCGTGCCGGACTCGTCGATCACGCACCAGTCGTTCGCCGTGATCGCGAGATCGTACGCGAGGAAGTCGGTGGCGGCGAAGCCGAAATCGATGATGCCGGCAACGTGTCGATCGGCGAAGAGCACGTTGTCGCAGAAGAGGTCGCCGTGGATCGCGCCCTTCGGAAGCTTCACCTTGCCGTAGCCGGTCTGGAACTTGATCTCCGCCGAGAGCAGGTCGCGCTGCTCGGCGGTGAGGAATGGCTGCACCGCGCGCGCGGCCTGGCGCCACCAGGCGGGTCCGCGTCGATTGGTGAGACGCGCGCGATACGTCTGGGACGCGCGGTGCATGCGCGCGAGCGCATCGCCCACGGCCTCGCAGTGCCAAAGCTCCGGATGCTCCACCGCGGCGCCGTCGATGCGCGCGACGAGTCCTGCCGGGCGGCCGTTGAGCATCGAGAACAACGCGCCGGTGCGATCGGGCTCGGGCGCGGGTGCGGGCACGCGGGCGCGCGCCAGGTGCGCCATCAGGTTGAGGTAGAACGGCAGCTCCGGCGGCGGCAACCGCTCGTACAGCGTGAGCACGTAGCGGCCCTTTTCCGTGGTCACGAAGTAATTGGCGTTCTCGATCCCCGATGCGATGGCGTCCATGTCGACGAGGCCGCCCACGCTGTAGCGCGCAAGCCAGGCGTCGAGCTGTTCGGGTGTGACGTTGGTGTAAACGGACATGGATCAGCGCGGCGCGTTGCGACGCGCCGGCCGGTCGTGAATGGCGGCGACTCAGCTCAGAACGAGAACAGCACCCACATCGGAACCTTCAGCGTCGGATCCAGGCTGTCGCGACGGATGTACGTGTTGCCGTTCTGGTCGGGAAACAGGAAGTAGGGCCGGCCGCCGCGAGGCGTGACCCTGATGTAGCGCAGCTCGCCTCGAATGCGCACTTCCTCGACGACCTGATCTTCGCGACGAATGATGGTGACCTGAGGCTCCACTTCCGGATCGCCGGACAAGTCCGGCGGCGGCGGTGGCGTGGGATCGACCTTCGGAGCCGGCGGTGTCTGCGCGCACGCGACGGCCGCCGCGACCATCAGGGACGCGAGCAAGGTAGACGCGAGGCGCGGGACGTTCATGGTCGATGACCACCGTCGGGGATGATGATGATTCTACCCCAGCGCGTCGCTCGGCGCCGTAGGACAAGCGCGCGGCAGCGGGTCGGCGAGTCGCCGATTTGCGCGCGCGCAACAGTGCGCGCAGCGCGCTACAGGTTGAGCATCTGCTCGCGCTCCTCGCGCGACGGTTGGAAGCCGCGGTTCTCGTAGAAATCGAAAATGGCTTCCACGATAGCGTCGGGATCATCGAGCACGCGCATGAGGTCGATGTCCGCCGGATCGACCATCTTTTCGCCGACGAGCCGGTCCTTCAGCCAGTCGAGGAAGCCGCCCCAGAAATCCGAGCCCACGAGGATGATCGGGATGCGGCGCGTCTTGCGCGTCTGCACGAGCGTGAGGCATTCGGAGAGCTCGTCGAGCGTTCCGAATCCTCCCGGCAGCACGACATACGCCGACGCGAAGCGCACGAACATCATCTTGCGCGCGAAGAAGTAGCGGAAATTGATCGACACGTCCTGGAACGGATTGCCGCCCTGCTCGTGCGGCAGGTAGATGTTGAGGCCGATCGCCGGCGAGCGCCCGCCCTGTGCGCCTTCGTTCGCCGCCTGCATGAGACCGGGGCCGCCGCCGGAGATCACCGCGAAGCCGGCATCGGACAACTTGCGCGCGATCGTGCGCGTCGTGTCGTAGTACTTGTGGCTCGCCTTGATGCGCGCGCTGCCGAACACGCTGACCGCAGGTCGTATGCCGCGCAGACGATCGGTCGCGAGCTGGAACTCTGCCATAATTCCCAGCACCCGCCACGCTTCCTTTCCGAGATCGGTATAGACCGTCTGGGTGTCCACCAGCTCGGGAATCTTGTCGGTTTGCGGCAACATGCCTACGCTCGTCCTCGTCGATGGTTCGTCGTACCTGTATCGCGCGTATCACGCGCTACCGGACCTGCGCACGACGCGCGGCGAGCCCACGGGCGCGCTGCGCGGTGTCGTTTCGATGTTGCGCCGAATGGTCGAGGACGTAAAGCCCGACTATTTCGCCGTCGTGTTCGACGCACCGGGCCGGACGTTTCGCGACGACTGGTATCCGCAGTACAAGGCGAACCGCACCGCGATGCCCGACGAGCTCGGCCTGCAGATCGCGCCGCTGCACGCGCTCGTGCGCGCGCACGGATGGCCGCTCGTCATGGTCGACGGCGTCGAGGCGGACGACGTCATCGGGACGTTGACGCACGAGGCGCGCGAGGCGGGTGTCGACGTCGTCATATCGACGTCCGACAAGGATCTCGCGCAGCTCGTGCGTCCCGGCGTCAAGCTCGTCAACACGATGAGCAACGAGACGCTCGACGAAGCCGGCGTCGAGGTGAAGTTCGGCGTGCGCCCGGACCAGGTGCTCGATCTCCTCACGCTCACGGGCGATTCGGTCGACAACATCCCCGGCGTGCCGAAGGTGGGACCGAAGACCGCCGCGAAGTGGCTCGCGCAGTACGGCACGCTCGACAAGGTGATCGCCGACGCCGCGTCGATTCCCGGCGTGGTGGGCGAGAACCTGCGCCAGACGCTCGACTGGCTGCCGCAGGGCAAGCGCCTGCTGACGGTGCGCTGCGACTGCAGGCTCGAGATGTCGTATCGCGATCTGTCGCTCCAGCCGCGCGACGACGCGAAGCTGCGCGAGATGTTCGAGCGGTTCGAGTTCAAGCAATGGATACGCGACCTCGGCGGCGCGTCGACCACCGCCGCGCTGCAACTGCGCGAGCCGGTGGCGCCCTCCGAGCCGGCGGCCGCGCCGCGTGCGCCGGCGATCGCGACGCATTACGAGACGGTGCTTGATGGGGCACAGTGGGAGCGCTGGTGGAAGGACATCCGCGCCGCGGAGCTGGTCGCGTTCAAGGTCTATGCGGCGCAATCGGAGCCGCTGCAGGCCGAGATCGTCGGCCTCGCGTTCGCGGTGGCGCCGGGACGTGCGTGCTACGTGCCGCTCGCGCATCGCTTCGCGGGCGCGCCGGACCAGCTCGACCGCGGCGAAGTGCTCGCCGCGATCGCCACGTGGCTCGCCGATGCGTCGCGCAGGAAGATCGGCGAGAACGTGAAGTTCGACGAGCACGCCCTCGCGAACCACGGCCTCGCGCTCGGGGGCGTCGGCCACGATGCGGAGATCGAGTCGTACGTCCTCGAATCGCACAAGCCGCACGACGTGGACAGCCTCGCGCTGCGCCATCTCGACATCGGCATGCTGAAGCTCGACGAGGTGACGGGCCGCGGCGCGAAGCGCATCACGTTCGGCGAGGTCGCTGTCGAGCGTGCGACGGAATACGCCGCCGCCAACGCGGACGTCATCCTGCGCCTGCACGAGCACCTGTATCCGCAGATCGCCGGCGACGACAAGCTCACGCGCATCTACCAGACGATCGAGCTGCCGGTGCGCGACGTCCTGTTTCGCATGGAGCGCACCGGCGTGCTGATCGACGGCGCGCGGCTCGCCGAGCATGGGCGTACGCTGGGCGAGCGCGTCGCCACCCTCGAGCAGCAGGCGTTCGCGGAGGCGGGATCGCCGTTCAACCTCGGCTCGCCGCGGCAGCTCTGCGAGATCCTGTTCGACCGCATGAAGCTGCCGGTGGTGAAGCGCACGGCCACCGGGCAGCCGTCGACCGACGAAGAGGTGCTGCAGGAGCTCGCCGCCAACTATCCGCTGCCGAAGCTGATCCTCGAGCATCGCGCGCTGTCGAAGCTGAAGTCGACGTACACCGACAAGCTGCCGCAGATGGTGAACGGGCAGACCGGCCGCGTGCACACGACGTTCTCGCAGACGACCGCGGTGACCGGCCGCCTGGCCTCGCTCGAGCCGAACCTGCAGAACATCCCGGTCCGGACGGCCGAAGGACGCCGCATACGCGAGGCGTTCGTGGCGCCGCCGGGGCACGTGCTGATGTCGGCCGACTACTCGCAGATCGAGCTGCGCATCATGGCGCACCTGTCCGAGGATCCGGCATTGCTGCGCGCATTTCGCGAAGGCGCTGACATCCACCGCGCGACCGCGGCCGAGGTGTTCGGCATCGCGCCCGCGGACGTCACGCCGCAGCAGCGAAGCTACATCAAGGCCGTCAATTTCGGCCTGATCTACGGCATGAGCGCGTTCGGCCTCGCCGCGCAGCTCAACATCGAGCGATCGGCCGCGGCGCAGTTCATCGACAAGTACTTCACGCGCTATCCCGGCGTGGCGGCGTACATGCAGCGCACGCGCGAGGTGGCGCGATCGCAGGGCTATGTCGAGACGGTCTTCGGCCGACGGCTGTGGCTGCCGGATATCCGCGCGGCGAGCGGACCGCGTCGCTCGGCCGCCGAGCGCGCGGCCATCAACGCGCCGATGCAGGGCACGGCCGCGGATCTCGTCAAGCTCGCCATGATCGAGGTGCAGCGCTGGATCGACCGCGAGCGCATCGGCACGCGGCTCGTCCTGCAGGTCCACGACGAGCTCGTGCTCGAAGTGCCGGAGGCCGAGCTGCCCCGCGTGGAGCGGGAGCTGCCCGGGCTGATGGCGGGCGTGGGGCAGCTATCGGTGCCGCTGGTCGTCGACGTCGGTCACGGCTCGAACTGGGACGAGGCGCACTAGGCGAAGATCGTGCGCCACCCCGCGTAGCACGATCCGATCAGCATCGGCGCCAGCACGAGCCAGCCGAGCCCGAGTGGAATGGTCGCGACGATCGCGAGCCCGATGTAGATGATGCCGTAGATCGCCATCGCGCCCAGGTTGCGCCACGACGCGACGAAGCTCTTGGAGAGCGCGCGCAGCGGCTCCTCGTTGTTCAGCACTACGAGCGCCGGCGCAAACCAGTACGCCATCGCGATCAGCGCGACGCCGATCAACGCGACGAGGAACACGATGAGGAAGCCGACGCCGAGCGAAGTCAGGACGCGCAGGTCGAGGTTCGTGGGATCGAGCGATGCGAGCGCGGCGAATCCCCCGAAGCCGACGGCAAGGACCACGATCATCGCGCAAATCACCGACAGCACGATGCCGGCGGCGAGCATGACGAGTCCGAGCACGATGAGCGCGCCGAAGCGTCCCGAGCCGAACCCGTCGAACAGGTGACCGACGCGCAGCGGCTCGCCGCGCGCCAGCGCATGGCAGCCGAGGATGACGCCGCCCGCGAACACGGGCAAGAGCAGCGTTTGCGCGATGTGGCCGATGATCGGCACGATGACCATCAGGAACATGAGCACCAGCAGGATCAGCGTGATGCCGATCCACGTGCCAGGGGCCGCGGCGAAGATGCGCCACCCTTCGCCCCACCACGAAGCGCCGTAGCCGGATGCAAGGTGCCGCGGCTCGGGCGCGGTAGCCGACACGGGCGGAACGGAAGACTGCGGCGGTTGCGGGGTGGCCATCGTGTCGCCTTTTCGCGCTGGCGGCAGGCGTGCGCCGCGCGGCGCATTGTCCCGCAAAAGCGCGGACCTTGGAAACCGGCACGCCGGCCCCAATCCTGTCACACCTTCCGCGCTATCCTGTCGGATCAACCATGGCCGTCATCCGCCCCGTCTCACGTCGCATCGCCGCCTCGCGCACCGTCGAAGGCGGCGGTTTCGTCGTGCGCCGTCCGTTTCCCACGCGCGACCTGTCGTTGTTCGACCCGTTCCTGCTGCTCGACGAGATGGGGCCGGTCGAGTACGCGCCGGGACAGGCGGTCGGCGCACCCGATCATCCGCACCGCGGCTTCGAGACGGTGACCTACCTCCTCGAGGGCGAATTCGAGCACGAGGATTCCGCCGGGCATCGCGGACGCCTCGGGGCCGGCGACATCCAGTGGATGACCGCGGGCCGCGGCGTGATCCATTCCGAGATGCCGAGCGCGCGCGTGCGCCGCGACGGCGGGCGCGTGCATGGCTTCCAGGTCTGGGTCAACCTGCCGGCGCGCGACAAGATGATGGCGCCGCGCTATCAGGACGTGACGCACGATGCGCTGCCGATTGCGCGCACGCCGGACGGGCTGGCCAGCGTCAAGGTCGTCGCCGGCACCGCGCTCGGCGTCGCCGCGCGCGTTCAGACGCGCACGCCCATCCTTTATTTCGACGTGACGCTGAAGCCCGGCGGACGCGTGACGCTCGACGTCCCGCACGACTTCAACGTCGGCGTGTACGTCTACGACGGCACGCTGTCGATCGCGGACGCCGCGCCGGCGCCGAGCGGAACGTTCGCCGTGCTCGGCGAGGGCGACGCGATCTCGCTCGCCAGCGCGGCGGACGCGCGCGCGCTCGTGCTCGGCGGTGCGCCGCTCGACGAGCCCGTCGCGCGCTACGGCCCGTTCGTCATGAATACCGAGGCCGAGATCCACCAGGCCGTCGACGATTTCCGCAGCGGCCGCTTCGGCGACATCGCGCGCTGACCCACCGGACATGGAAACGGCGCTCGCACAACTGTCGCAGTACGGGGTCTGGGTCGTCGGCCTCAACGTGCTGCTGCAGCAACTCGGGCTGCCGATCCCGTCGGTGCCGACGATGATGATCGCCGGTGCGCTGGCCAGCATGGGGCGTCTCGACGGTCCGGCCGCGTTCGCGCTGTCGGTGTGCGCGTCGCTCGCCGCCGACCTCGTGTGGTTCTGGGCCGGACGGCGCTTCGGCTATCCCGTGCTGCGCTTCCTGTGCAAGGTCTCGCTGTCGCCGGACATGTGCGTGCGCCAGACCGAAGGCATCTTCGAGCGCTGGGGTTTCTATTCGGTGGTGCTCTCGAAGTTCGTGCCGGGATTCTCGACGGTGGCGCCGCCGATCGCCGGTGCGCTGCGCATGCGCGTCGGGTCGTTCGTGATGGCGTCGATGGCCAGCGCTGCACTGTGGGTCGGCGCCGCCATGGGCACCGGCTATCTGTTCGCGTCGCAGATCGAGAGCGTGCTGGGCTGGATGGCCGCGCACGTCGTCGTCGGCGCGGCCGGCGTCGCGATCGTCGTCGCGGCGTACGTGCTGTTCAAGGCATGGCAGCGGTGGCGCCTGGCACGCTTCGTCAACGCCGCACTGATCGACATCGACGATCTGCGCGCAGCGCTCGACGGCGAGACCCGGCCGTTTTTGATCGACATCGGCTCGCGGCTCGCGCAACAATCGCGGCCGCACATTCCGGGTGCCGCGCTGCTCGACCTGGAGGCGATCGCGCGCCTCGACGACTTTCCGTCCGATCGTGACATCGTTGTCTATTGCGCGTGCCCGAACGAGGCGTCGGCCAAGCGCGCGGCGCAGATCCTGCTCGGCCGCGGCTACACGCGCGTGCGTCCGCTGCGCGGCGGGCTCGACGCCTGGATGAGCGCGGGACATCCGGTGGAGCGCGGCACGACGGTGCGCTTCGCGCCGCGCGCGCCGAGAAGCGAAGAGCGAACGCCGGCCTAGTTGACCGGTCGACGCGCGCTCACGGCTTCGCGTATGCGCGCCGCGAGCGCCGGCGGCGCATCGTCGCGCACGAACCAGCGCAGCCGCGCGGTGTCGCCCACGCTCGTGAAGCGCATGGTCTGCATGAGATGCGTGACCTGAGGCAGGTAGCGCGACGCGCGCTGCACGCGTACGACGTACGTCTTTTGTCCTGGGGCTGTGCTGAACAAGGCGTCGAGCAACGCGCGGCCCTGGCCGCCACCCCGCCGCGCGAATTCGAGACCCGCGAGCCACAGCTCGTATCCGTGGTCCAGCGCCCGGAACAGGCCGAAGCCGACGGGCGGCATGCCGCTGTGTCGATCGTCCGGCCAGAACACGTATCCTGGCACGGCGACGGTGTCGATGCGCCCTGTGCGGGCGTCCTGCTCGACGAAGTAGCCGGTGACCAGGGCGCGCTTCAGCTTCTCGAAGAAATCGGTCGCCTCGGTCGAGTCGGCCGCGAGACCACGGTCGAAGCTGCCCTCGGCGGCGCCCTCGCGGATGAGCGCGCGCAACACGGCAAGGTGGCCGACATGGGCTGGCTGGAGCATGGTTATCGTTCTCTGGCCGCGACCCTACGCTCATTGGCCTCAAGCACGGCCATGGCTCGACAGGCGGCACAACTGCCGCCGCAAGCGGTGCTGACGGTATCCTAGCGCCGCTCCGCAGGGAAATTTTTGCTTGCAATTCCCTTGCCGAAGCGACGCGTATCGGCCTCGGGTTCCAGAACAAAGCCGCCCGCACCCGACTCTCAACACCGGCCCGCACGAGGCGCGCGGTCCGCCGACCAGGACATGAATCGAAAAGATGCCCGCCGATCACCCCGCGACGCCGATCGTCCCCGATCCGGACGACATTCCGCCTCGTCCACCGCGCCGTCGCGGCTTCGTCGGGATCGTTGTCGTCGTCATCGTCGCCGCGGTCATCGCGATCATCTGGTACTGGACGCACCATACACCGGCGTCGGAACGCGCGCCTGGCGGCGACGGCAAAGCCGCGGCGGCGTCGAAGGCCAAAGGCGGCAAGGGCGGCGGGCGCTTTGGCGGCGACACGCGCACCGTGCTCCCGGTTGCGATCGCGCCGGCGCGCACGGCCGATTTCGTGGTGTGGCAGAACGCGCTCGGCAACGTCAATGCGCGCAACACCGTCACGGTGCGTCCACGCGTGGACGGCCAGCTCACGAGCGTGCAATTCCGCGAAGGACAGATGGTCAAGGCGGGCGAGCTTCTCGCGCAGATCGATCCGAAGCCGTTCGAGGTCCAGGTTGCGCAGGCTGCCGGCCAGATGGCGCGCGACCAGGCGCAGCTCGCCAACGCACGCATCGACCTCGAGCGCTACCAGACGCTCCTGAAGCAGGACTCGATCGCGCAGCAGCAGGTCGACACGCAGGCGGCGCTCGTGCGTCAGCTCGAAGGAACCATCGAAGCGGATCGCGGTGCGGTCGACAACGCCAAGCTGCAGCTCTCCTACACGCGCATCGTCGCGCCGCTGGCCGGGCGCACCGGCCTGCGCCAGGTCGATCCCGGCAACATGGTCCGGCAGACCGACACCAACGGGATCGTCGTCATCACGCAGGTCCAGCCGATCAGCGTGCTGTACTCGATTCCCGAAGAGAAGCTTCCCGCCGTCGTGCGTCGCATGCAGGCGGGCGACGCTCCCGTGGTCGAGGCATGGGACCGCGACGGCCGCAATCGCCTCGCCACGGGCAAGCTCGTCACGGTGGACAACCAGATCGATCCCACCACCGGCACGATCAAGCTGAAGGCGGAGTTCGCGAACGAGAACACGGCGCTGTTCCCGAACCAGTTCGTCAACGTGCGCATGCAGCTCGAGACGCTGAAAGGTGTGACCGTCGTGCCGTCGTCGGCAGTGCAACGCGGCTCGCCGGGCACCTTCGTGTATCGCGTGAACGACGACGACACCGTGTCGGTGCGCGTGGTGAAGCTCGGACCGGCGCAGGGCGAGACCACGGTGATCGAGGAGGGTATCGCACCGGGCGAGCGCGTCGTCACCGACGGCACCGACAAGCTGCGCGACGGCGCGAAGATCGAGCCCGTGACGGCCGAGGAGCGCGCGGCGCAATCGGCTGCGCCGGCGCGAGCCAAGGGTAACGGCCAGGGACCCCGCAACGGCAAGGGGGCCGCCGGCGCCGGCGCTGCGCCGGTCGCGCCGTCATCCGCCAGCACGACCGGGGCCGTGCCGGCCGCGCCGCCGCCGGGCGACACGACCCGCGCCGTGCCGGTCGCGCCGCCGCCGGGCGACACGACCCGCGCCGCGCCGGTCACGGCGCCGCCGGGCAATACGACCGGCGTCGCGGCGGCGCCGAACGCGCAACCGGCGAAGTAGGCGACGCTCAGATGAACCCG
>Ga0105240_10000998_pt1 | contig 50528 bp, 37 predicted proteins | sample KBSC54metaG_FD_80426 | JGI IMG/M metagenome (GOLD analysis project Ga0105240, IMG submission 80426) | Corn rhizosphere microbial communities from Kellogg Biological Station, Michigan, USA - KBS C5-4 metaG | ecosystem: Host-associated > Plants > Roots > Rhizosphere > Soil | place: Michigan, USA... | reverse complement strand
GGAAGTCTCCATGTGGCCGCAAAGCATACCGGAAAGTAATGATCCCATCCTGGTAAGCCCTGTAATTGGTCTCCCAATGATTGTTCAGGGCCCATGAATACAGTTTTTGTGTAGGTTCGATATGATGCCGCCATACATCGGGATTGGTCTGGCCTCCCAGCATGGTAGCGGTGATACCCCCGACTTCGATCAATGGTGCATCCAGGGTAACCCATGTAATACCAAGGCGGTCATTGCTGACGTCGGCCCATTGACCCGCTTCCAGCCAGTTCTTACAGGCACCGGGTATCTGGTCAATCTCCGGCCGCATCACGGCAAAGGGGATATCTATTTTTACGGCGCCCCCCGCAACATTAAAAGGAAAGCCAAAATTGACACTCTCTTTTCCACCGGTATTGGCCCAGGCATAATCTCCGGGATGAGGATTCAGTTCCGCACGCTGCTTGTCGAGGATATTGGTCATTTCCACATGATCAAAACCATTCACCAGCCGTATCTCGCGGGTCAGCTTATTACAGCCGGGCGCCGTCGAAGAAATGAGAAGCGTCGAGAGCACAGGCCCCTTCTCTTTTACGGTGATGGTCACCTGCCCATTGCTTTGCAGGTCGGCCAGGTTGCTGCCATGAAGAAAAAGATAATCATTTGCATAATTGCCGGCGGCAGAGTCTATAAAGTTGTTGTCGATGCCGCGGTTGCGCACACTCGAAATGGCGCCCGTAACGGGATCGATCATCACCTGGATAAGACCATTATCCAAAATATTCCCACTTATCCGTACCTCCCTGACAGACGGCATCTTTTTCGATGGCGTCCCCGAAATAAAGTATCTCTTTGCCGCAAAGGCCGGTACATCCGTAGCAACAAAAGCCAGCTCTCCCGTAGAGAGACGTTGCGCCGGCACCTGCACACCCTGTCCATCTTTTACATAGTCGCCTTGCACTGAGAGCTCCCGTGACACCAGCACCAGGTCAGTCCGGGTCCAGGAATGCGTGTTGAAGACATCGATCGCCCCGGCAGGAACAGCTGCACCCTGCGAACGCACAGCCTCCGCCAATAACCTTCTCGACAGCGTATCGGCCGTGGCAGCATAAGACTTTTTAATATCCCACTGCTCGATGGTCTTTTGAGCCAGGGGGTTGGTAACACTCATGTCCGCCCCCCAGGTATGTTCCGAATACAACAGCACATGGCTCCAGGCATCATTGAATGTATCCCTGGGATAATTCCCCGGGTCGGTGATAGACCACAAGGCTTCCGCCTGGGACAAACGGGAAGAGCTGTTCCTGTTCTGACTTGTCTCAAAAGCCGAAGAGCCGGCCCCGTCCTCCCAATAGCCTGTCCAATCTCCCTGCACAACAGGAAGACGATCGCCATACGCCTTTTCAAACGCGCTGAATGCCCGGCTTGTGGACGAAATGATAAAGTGAGGCCATACATATCGCTGGTTCCACTCCTTTACGAAGTCGCTGATCTCCATTTCCGGAACGGCGTTGTCACCATGACCGCTCCACCGGATATAGGACATGTCATAAGGATACCTGATATTCCTCAATACCTCGGCATAGGAGGCCACAAATGTGGCCGACAGGTGCGGGAGGCCATGCGACAAAGCATATCCCTTATAAGGCATCCATACCAGCAGCTTCTCCTTACCCGAAGGAGAAAGCCAATAGAATGGTTTGTTCTCCCAGGCAGGCAGAATATCGCCTATGCGATCGAAATAATTGGGCGCCGCAGAAAAATATTTGATGCCCGCCTGCGCCATAGCCGTCACCGTCCCCCATGTGTAACCCGGCACATCGCTGATCATAGCAGCATCCACCTTCACACCCGTCTGCTGCTCCAGGGTCTTGGAGAACTTAAAAAGACGCAGCAGCTCTTCAGGCCGGCAAAGCCCTGTAAGCGTATTGATATACATGCCGTTCAAAGCCACGCCCCCATCCTTCAACGCATCGATAAGATCCTTTTTCTGCTGATCGCTCATCCGTCGCAGAAAAAGATCGGCGACATAAGTTCCTTCCAGGTTCCAGACAAACCTGGCTCCTTCCGGGTAATCCTTTGTTTTGCGCGCATATTCGATGCCCTTCAGCAGATTGTCGATCTGCTTTTTCTCCACGGCCGTCTGTATCTCCGTATATCCTATATCGTTATGTGAATGAGGGAGAATATATACTGTCTTCAATACAACGGGCTGCAGGGTTATCGTCCTTTCACCGATGAGCTTCCGGTCTTTTTCCAAAGTGACCGTCAGGGCAGAATCCTTCGTTACCATGGGCACACGTATCTCCCACTGATTGTTACCTTCCATCATTTGCTGCACTTGCGGGGTCAGACCGGCTATTTTCACGGTAAGCGTCCCGGGATTACCCGTATTCAGCAGCGATAAAGCGGCAGATTGATACAACATCCCTTCATGCCGGAAGACGAAAGGCAAACCCTTTACCCCGGAAAGGAAAACCTGGGAACGAACAGGCTGTAGCGTAATCCCATCAGGCGCCTGCAGACCCACCCAGTCGTAGAGAAACCAGCTGCCCGACACAGTAGTGATGCCGATATTATTGTCTCCCTTGAGCAACATACCGGTGGGAAATACAAGAGTGAACGCATATTTTTTCCCTTTGGTGACATCCCCATAAATAGCCTCTCCCGCACCATACGGCAAGGTCTTCTCCAATATATGTCCATTGATGGTGATGTTCAGCTTATCACTGGCATAATTATGCGAATCGAGCAGCCTCACCTCCAGCCGGCAGCTGTCTGCAGAAGGAAGATCCTTTATCCCAAAAAGAATGGAAAACCGGTGTTGCTGAAGACCCGCCCAGGCATCGTCAGGACCGGGATGAACAAACGGCCAGTCTGTACTTTCATGACTACGGCCGATGATAAAAATGCCGTCCTTTTCGAACTTTGCGCCGTATTGAGGAGCGCCGGCAAACTCGACCATACTGTTGTCGGGCTTACCGATCTGCCAGAGATACCTCCCCTTATTCTGAGCATAGCTGCGAACACAAAATACTGCAATGACCGACAGGAAAAGAACAGCGTGCCTCATACAAGTATATTAGAATGTTCAAACATACTTACATTACTCCAAATAAAAAAAATTACAGCGCGACAACTTTTGCAAGCACTACCTTTTTCTGCATCCCCAGCCGGCGGCGTCCGGGTAGTGCGGCAAACCGGAGACTGTTGATGGGCACAACACCGGCGCTTCTGGAAAGATCACCGGGTCCCGGGTGGAGTATCCTGTAATGTATCGTCCCTTTGATAAATCTGATCAGGTCGGGCAGGCAGCGTAGAAGAATCTTCATAAAATGATGGCCACCTAAAACATGCCATTTAGTTTGGCATTAATTATCAGTATCTTATAGAGCCATCAACGGGAGATATTTCCCATTTACGGAATGGCGCTGGAAAATTTTGCAGCCATCTCCGTCAGTTGCCGGAGATAAGCATCCGTCACCGCTTGTTTCCCATCCACCAACGCGCTGCCGATGCCAAAGGCCACGGCGCCTGCCTTATGATAATCCAATATATTCTCCAGGTTGACCCCACCGGTAGGCATTAAAGGTATATGCGGCAAAGGACCACGCAGGTCCCTGAAATAAGCGGCGCCTACCGAGGCAGGAAATACCTTGATGATATCCGCACCACTCCTGTATGCCGTGAGGATCTCCGTAGCCGTAAAAGCGCCGGGAATGCTGACGGCCTGTGATTGTTTGGTGACCTGGATAGTTGGTATATCCAACGTGGGAGAGATGATAAAACGGGCGCCCGCATCGATGGCCGCCCGCGCCTCTCCTGCATCCAGTACGGTTCCCGCCCCCACCAGCAGCCGGTCGCCCATGCGGACACATAAATCCCGGATGACGGCCAGTGCATCAGGAGAGTTCAGGGTGATCTCCAGGCAACGAATACCTCCCGCATGCAATGCAGCGGCTATATCAGGCGCCGCATCCGGCCTGACACCACGTACAATAGCTACTATCTTATTTTCGAGGATTTGCTGCAGGGTGGTTGATCCATTCATAAAATGCCTTTTTATACGTGTCGGAAATAGGGATCATCCTGTCCCTTATCCGTATCTGATCTCTTTCGATCGACTCGATCTTGTCCAATGCTACCATGAACGATTTGTGCACCCGGCAGACAATACCCGGATGGATCTCATCTTCCAGCTCTCCAAAGGTCTGCAGTGTCATGATGGGCTTGCCTGCTGTATGTATCTTCCGGTAATCCCGCATACCTTCGATATACAACACATCGCTCAGCATCAGCTTTTCCAGTCTGTGCTCTGTCCGGATAAAAATAAATTTCTTTTCCACAGCCAGGAGTGTCTGTCTGGACAAATTGTTCCGCACCTTCTCCACAGCCTGCAAAAACCGTTCGAAGGTATAAGGCTTCAGCAGATAATCCGCTACGTTCAGCTCGTATCCTTTTAAGGCATATTGATCATAGGCCGTAATAATGATCACCTGGCAGGACAGCATACCCGCCTCCAGCAGACGGATGCCGGAGAACTCTCCCATATTGATGTCCAGGAAAACCAGGTCGATGTCCAATGGATAGGTCTTCAGGTATACCAGGGCATCCAGGCCATTGTCGAACACGGCAGACAGATGAAGGAATGAAAGCTTTTCTATATAATCTCTCATTTTCTCCTGGGCCAGCGGCTCATCCTCTACTATTATACAATTAACGGGCACTCCCATTCAACGTAAGATTTGCTTTATAGATATCATCTGCATCAGAAATCTCCAGCACGTGGCTGTCCGGATACAGCAATTTAAGCCTTTTTTGGATCAGGTCATTTCCCAGACCGCTGTGGTCCGGTGGCCCATCCTGCTGCCGGCCATGACTGTTCTCACAACAAAAGATCAGCACATCCTTTTCGATGCGTAAGGATATTCTTATCAGTCCCTTCTTTTTGTTGTCCGCATGCTTAAACGCATTCTCGATAAAAGGTATGAATATCATAGGTGCGACGATCCAGCCGCGGGGCTCACCTTCCACTGTATAATGAATATGATCCGGGTTGGCCGTCCTTATCTTTTGCAGATCGATATACTTACCGATGTACTGCACCTCCTTTTCCAGCGGTACCTCCTCCGACCTTGTCTCATACAGCATAAAACGCAGGATCTCGGATAACTTATTCAGATAGGCCGATGCCATATCCGGATCCCTCCCTATCAGCACATCGATGTTGTTCAACGTATTGAAAAGAAAGTGCGGATTGAGCTGGGACTTCACCAGCGCCAGCTCCATTTCATCATTCCTTTGCATCAATCTCTCTTTCAAACGGATGTCCCCATACCAGGAGACGAAGCCTTTCATGACAAGGGCAATGACGCCATGGATAAATGTCAGCACCGATACAGCTACAAACATAGGCAGTAGTTCGCCGGCCGATAAGGGCTTCTTTAAAGGAGGGTCCAGATATACCAGCATCACCGGGAACAGGGAAACCAATGCTACCACTGCCGGGGCCGCCCACAACAGCGTCACCATTTTTTTCCGTTGCAGCAGCCGGGAAAAGATAAATGTATAAAAAATATAAAAAGACAGCGCGGCCGGGAGTATAGCAGTCCACAACAGCGGGGGTCTGAGCAGCCAGTACAACACCGTTGAAAAAGACCTATTCCTACCGCCGATAGCAACCAGTCGTAGGATAGTCGCCAGCAGTAACAGGTACAGCAGCCAATAACCGATGTGTAATAAGACGACAAACCATTTTTTCACGTGCGGAAAGTTAAGACTTATCTTTTTTCGATCTGTAAAGGATATAGCTCAGAATGATAAATACCGCAAAATAGACCAGGGCCCACAAATGAATATTGACGGGAGGAAGACGATTGCCTTTTATATTCCTGAGATACTCAAGCGCACTGTAATTATAAGGGATCGTATACCCATATTCCCATTCGATGGCGATCACGGAGGCAACATACACGGCGATCCCTGCACCCAGCGGCGCCAGGAAATTCCGGAATTGCAGGCTCAACAGGTATTGCAACCCTACGATCGGCAGGATGTCGATAAAAAAGTAACCGCTGCCTCGCAGGAACCTTACCCAGGGAAAAGACGCCCGGGGAAAACCCACTCCATTGAAAACGGCAGGCAACACCCCGGTAAGCCAGATACCGGCGTTGAACAGCAAAAAGAACTGCACCAGCATGACCAATAGGATAGATAACTTCGACAGGAATATCATGCTCATATCCTGGGGAGTAGTATGCACCTGCTTCCAGGTGTTATTCCTGTATTCCAGCTGCGTGATCAGGCTGGTAGCCAGCATGACGCCCAGCGGCAGCAGAAAAAAGGACATAAACTGCCAGCTAAGTCCGTAAAGCCAGTCCCAAAGGCTGGGAGATGCATTATCGGAAGCCAGGTCCTTGAATTTCTTCAGACGGATGATCAGCATGAGCAGGGGGATAAAAAACGCCCCGGCCCATACCAGCGCCGCGGCTGCGCTGCGCTTTTTTTTCAGCCATTCGCTTTGAAAACTGTATATGAACATCATAATGCACCCGGTTTTATGGTATCTAAAAATATTTTCTCCAGGTCGGCATGCGGATGACGGCTTAATAACCCATGCAGCGTTCCCTGATAAACCATGCTGCCGTGATGGATGATGCCCGTATGGGTCGCCAGCTTTTCCACCTCGCTGAGCAAATGGCTGGAGACGAGTATGGTAATCCCCTGCTCCCGGTTCAAGGTCTTTAGCAATTCCCTTATGTCGATGATACCATGCGGGTCCAGCCCATTGGTCGGCTCATCCAGGATCAAAAAAGCGGGCCGGTGCAGCAGAGCAACGGCAATACCCAGCCGTTGTTTCATACCGAAGGAAAATTGCCTGACCTTCTTGCTGCCTGTATCCGTAAGCCCCACCAGACTCAGGGCCCTGCCGATATTCCCCGGCGGACAACGATAGATCTTCTGCCACACCAGCAGGTTGTCCATGGCAGACAGGTGACCGTACAGGGAAGGTGTCTCGATAAAAGCTCCTACTCTGCGCAACAGGCCTTTCCTGTCCTTTTCAAAAGACTGACCCCAAAGGGATATGTCTCCCTGCTGCCGGGTTAGCAGACCGAGTATCAGTTTCAATGTAGTGGTCTTGCCGGCCCCATTAGGACCGAGAAAGCCATAAATGCTGCCCTCAGGCACTTGCAGATTGATCTCCTTCAACACGGTTTGCCTGCCGGAGAAAGCATACGAAAGCCTGTTCGTTTCCAATATGTATTGCATCAACACGACGTTTGTTCGGGGTAAAACTAACATGTATCACCGCGCAGGATAAACGTATTATGCCAGTTGAGAAGGTTTGTCTGCAAAAGCCCTTTTGCATCCTGCAAAACAGCTAACAAAAAAGATTTTGCTACTTATTAAATAATTTATTAAGTTTATAAACCATTACTAAACTACTGCTGGATGATTGGAAAAGTCACCATTCCCTTCAACGCGCAATTGAAGTACCGGCTCGTCCGTCAACTGTACTTCTCCAGCGTCGCCTCCTGCAACGAGCTGAGCGAGGCCCTCGGTAAAAGCCTTCCCCATATTGCCAAATCACTGTACGAGATGATCGATCAAGGTTATGTCGTGGAAAAAGGATATGCACCCTCCAATGGGGGTAGGCCACCCTTGATCTACGCTTTGCAGCCGGATAAAATGTACATGCTTTCCGTAGCCATCGACCAGCTGTACACCCGCATCGGCATCCTCGACCTGGCCGGTAAGTTCATCCTTCCCGTGGAGACCATCGAGCTAAAGCTGCTGCATAACAAGGATGCATTGTCTACTTTGACAAAGGCTTTGACCAACATCCTTGCCCGGTTGGGAAAAGATCGCAAAAAGATCATCGGCGCGGGTATCAGCATGCCGGGATTTGTCAATACCCGCAGCGGCACCAATTTCACCTATCTACCCACCAACAGCAAAGAAAGCCTGCGGGATTATCTCGAACGCTGCCTGCACACACCTGTCTATGTCGAAAATGACTCCAGCGCCCTGGCCATGGCCGAGTTGAAAATGGGATTGGCAAAAGGCCTGCAGGATGTCATGGTCATCGACATCGGCTGGGGCATCGGCCTGGGAATGATCGTGGGCGGAACCTTATTCCGGGGACATACAGGCTATGCGGGCGAGCTCAGCCATATCCCCATCTCGGAAAGCAATACCCTTTGTGAATGCGGCAAACGGGGCTGCCTGGAGACGGAAGCCACCTTGCGTGTAGTAGCCCAAAGAGCCATTGAAGAGATCAGGGCCGGCAAGGTATCCAGTCTCAAGCCCCTGGACAGCCCGGAGAAAATGAGCGAAGCCGTTATGGCTGCCGCCAACCACGGCGACCAGTATGCCATCGAGCTGTTGTCCGAAATGGGATTTAAAATAGGTAAGGCCATTGCCATACTTATTCATATCGTCAATCCCGAGCTGATCATTCTCGGAGGCCGCGGGACAGAGGTAGGCAGGATCCTCCTCGCTCCCATTCAGCAGGCATTGAACAAATATTGCATCCCCCGGTTGTCGGAACATACAGGCGTCAGGGTCTCGCAATTGGGCCATGAAGCAAGCCTGCTGGCAGCCGCTGCACTGGTAATGGAAAAATTCGGAGAAACGGCTTTGTAATATCAACATATCCCATGCCATCCGATCTCTCCCCTGTGAATGCTCGATAGAGAGTTACCCTTTACAGTACCATTATTTAATCATTCAAACTTGAAGCTTATGAAATGTCAACTTATCCAGCGGGTCGCGCGACCCAGCCTGCTCCTGCTGGCCTTATGCATGGCCATGGGTACATGGGCCCAGAAAAAGGTCTCGGGCATCGTCACAGGATCTACCAGCCATCAGCCCGTCGCAGGCGCCACCGTCACCGTAAAGGGCACCAGGGTCATCACCAGCACATCCACCACCGGCGAATTCTCGCTTACACTTCCCTCCGGCAAGGACAAACTGGTCATCTCCTCCGTCGGCTTTGAAACCCTCGAAGTGGATGCAGGCGCCACAGACAGAGTAGAAATAATCCTGAAAGAAACCAGCGCTGTCCTTAACGATGTGATCGTCACAGGCTACACCAGCCAGCGAAAAAAAGATCTCACCGGCTCTGTTACGGTGGTCAACGTGGAAGACTTGAACAAACAACCCAACAGCCAGATCACTAACCAGCTGCAGGGACAGGCAGCAGGCGTCACGGTCATCGGCTCGGGACAGCCGGGCGAAACACCGCAAATACGCATCCGGGGCATCAATACATTCGGCGATAATACCCCCTTGTTCATAGTCGACGGGGTTCCCACGCAAAATATCGCTGACATCAATGCCAACGATGTCGCCTCCATACAGGTGCTCAAAGACGCAGGGGCTGCGTCTATTTACGGATCCAGGGCATCCAATGGCGTGATCATCATTACCACTAAAAAAGGAAGGAGCGGCAAACCTGTCGTATCCTACGATGCTTATTATGGATCACAAAGACCAAAAGGTGGCAATGTATTCCATATCTTAAGTCCACAGGAAATGGCGCAGATCAAATTCTCTGCGAATGCCAATTCGGGGACACCATTTGACAGCAGCAATCCCGACCCGTTATATGGTCCGGGCCCTATTCCGGTATTACCGGACTACCTGCTTCCGGCCGGCGCCCATGAAGGAGATCCTTCCGTCGACCCTTCACTCTACTTCCTGAACCCGAACTACACAGATCCAGATGACCTTCAAACCTTCTATCACATCGTACGGGCCAATAAAACAGGCACCGACTGGTATCACCAGGTTTTTAAAAATGCACCCATTACCAGCCACAACATCAACGTCAGCGGCGGCAATGACAAGGCTAAATACCTGATGTCCTTCAATTATTTTAACCAGCGGGGAACCTTGATCAACACCTATCTGAAAAGATATACCCTAAGGGCCAACACCACTTTTAATGTTGCCCAGCATATCAGGGTCGGTGAGAACCTGGCCTATTCCATTACCGAAAACCCAAAGGTCGATGCTTTGCAGGCCTATGGCACCATTGCCTATACCTTCCGTGAGCAACCCATTATCCCGGTGTACGACATCAAGGGCAACTATGCCGGCGGTTATGGCAGCAACGGCCTGGGAGACGGCAGCAACCCGGTAGCGACACAAAGAAGGACGGCCAATGACAGGCATATCAACAACAGGCTGTTCGGGAACGTATTTGTCGACATCGACATCCTGAAGGACTTTGCCCTGCACAGCAGCTTTGGGGGCGAAAGCTATACCAGCAATATGCATACTTTTACCTATCCTACTTACGAAAACCAGGAGAACACCACGTCTAACTACTACACTGAAGGTTCTACCTACGGCAACACCTGGACCTGGACGAATACGCTGGCTTATCACAAGGTCTTCAATAACGTCCACAATCTCCAGGTGCTGGTAGGTACCGAGTCCTACGATGCAAGAGGCGAGACGGTCGGCGGCACCACCTATGGCTTTCTCACTTTCGATCCCAACTTTACCACGCTGACCAGCGGTTCAGGGACTCAGACCAACTACAGCACCCGGTCCTCGGAAGGATTATGGTCACAGTTCGGACGGCTGGACTATGGATACAATGACAAATACCTGTTTAGTGCAACCATACGCAGGGACGGCTCTTCCAAGTTCAAGACTTATCAATACGGCGTATTCCCCGCCTTTACAGCAGCCTGGCGTATCTCTCAGGAATCTTTCCTGCAGAACATCCCCTGGCTGACGGACCTGAAGATCCGGGGCGGATGGGGCGTCATGGGTAACCAGATCAACCTGAACCCGGATAATGCATATTCCACTTTTACATCGAATAGGAACTCTTCCTATTATGACATCGGGGGTACCAATAATTCCATACAGCAGGGTTTCCAGACGGGACAGATCGCTAACCCGGATGCCAAATGGGAAAAAGACGCCAATACCAACATCGGTATCGATGCCAGCCTCTTCAAGGGAGCCATCAATATATCAGCCGATTATTATGTCAAGGAAATTACAGACCTGCTGTTCAATCCCGAGTTGCCCGGCACCTACGGCAGAGGCGTACAGCCTTACCAGAATGTTGCACATGCAAGGAACAACGGCATCGATCTTACGCTGAACGGCAGCACACAAATTACAAAGGACCTGAAATTCGATGCAACACTTACCCTCACCACTTATAACAACAAGATCACAAAAGTCACCAAAACAGTAGACTACTTTTGGTCTGGGGACGGCAGGAACTTCGGCACTTTCTTTATCCGCAACGAAGTAGGTCATCCGGTAGGAGCTTTTTACGGTTATAAGATTGCCGGGTTCTGGAATGACACAGCATCCATTGCCGCGGCAGATGCAAAGCTCCGGGCAACCTCAGGAGATCAGGCAGCTGTCTACCAGACGGATGAAGGCCTCGGACGCTATCGTTATGCGGATGTCAACGGCGATGGACAGATCGACGATAAGGACAGGACCTTTATCGGCAATCCCAATCCGAAATATACATATGGCATCAACCTGGGATTGACTTATAAGGACTTTGATTTCAGCGTCTTTTTGTACGGCTCCCAGGGTAATGATATATGGAACATGGTAAAATGGTGGACAGACTTTTACCCTTCTTTCAGTGGCGCTAAAAGCCATACCGCACTGTACGATTCCTGGACACCGACCCACCAGAATGCAAAAGTGCCTATCCTGGAGACGAGCGGTTACGCCAGCACCAATAACGTCCCTAATTCCTATTATATAGAAAACGGCTCTTACCTGAGAATGAAGAACATCCTGTTGGGATATACTTTCCATCAGCCGGTGTTACAAAAGACAGGCATTCAAAGCCTCAGAGTATACGTACAGGCGGCCAACCTGTTCACCATCACCAAATACTCGGGGATAGATCCGGAGATCAATGGCAGCAAAGGTGTAACTGAATTCGGCATCGACGAGGGCGCTTATGGCAATACACGCCAGTTCCTGGTAGGCCTCAATCTTAAATTTTAATTGCTAAAATTAAAAAAATGAAACCATTACATTATATATCCATCGGGGTACTCCTGAGTTCAGTCATACTTTTCAGCTCCTGCAGTAAAAGTTTCCTGAGCCGTCCGCCACAGGGATCGGTGAACGCCGACGCCCTCAGCAACAAAGCAGGGGTAAATGTTCTATTGGTAGGTGCTTACGCAGCCCTGGCCGGCCAGGATTACGATGTCGACGCAGGCAATATACAAAGCCTGGGCGGCGGTAATGCCTGGGCCTGCTCACCCAGCAACTGGTTGTGGGGAAGCGTGGGCGGCGGCGATGCTCATAAAGGCAGCGATGGCAGTGATCAACCCTCCATGATACCCATCGCCACCATGACGGTCAATCCCAGTAACGACCTGATCAACGACAAATGGAAAGCGGTTTACGAAGGGATCACCCGATGCAACAACGTGCTGAAAGTTCTGCCCAAGGTAACGGATATAAAAGATAGGAACGAGATTACGAATATAAGGGCACAGGCACGCTTTCTACGGGGACATTATTATTTCGAGCTAAAAAAACTGTTTAACAACCTGCCCTGGATCGATGAAACGACGGTCGACCTGAAACAACCCAATACCACGGATATCTGGCCAAAGATCGAGGCGGATTTCAAATTCGCCTACGACAGTCTCCCCACCACGCAGGATGATATCGGCAGGGCCAACAAGTGGGCCGCAGGCGCCTATCTGGCCAAGACCTACCTCTACGAAAAGAAATACGATGCCGCCGAACCCATCTTCACCGATGTGATCAACAACGGCAATACTACCAACGGTCTCGCCTATGACCTGAGCCCGGATTTCGAGGATCTTCGCCGCCCGTCCTACGAGAGCAAGAACCCGGAAGCCGTCTTCCAGGTTGAAATGGCCGCCAATGTAGGCACCGGCGCCATCGCCAGCAGCAACCAGGGGGACATGCTGAACTTCCCTTATTCGAGTTACACTCCCTTCCCTTGCTGCGGCTTTTTCGGACCTTCGATCGATCTGGTCAACTCTTTCAGGACCGACGCTAACGGGCTACCCTACCCGGACAATTACAATGATTCCGCCCACGCAGTTGCCAATGACCAGGGTATACCCACTGCACAGCCTTTTACACCGGACACTGGCAACCTTGACCCACGCCTGGACTGGACCGTAGGACGCAGAGGCATCCCTTACCTGGACTACGGCCTTCATCCCGGTAAAAACTGGGTCCGCGATCAGGCTTATTCCGGTCCCTTCGCCCCGATCAAGAACGTCTACTGGAATAAAGATGCAGCGACAGACGCCGACAATTCTCAATGGGCCCCGGGATCATCCATCAATGTCTACATCATCCGCTTCGCAGACGTATTGCTGATGGCCGCCGAAGTGGAAGCGCAATTGAATAATCTTGCGCTGGCCGAATCCTATGTGAACCGGGTCCGTCACAGAATGGCCGACAATCCGAAAAAATGGGTTCATAAATACCTGGACGACAGCGATCCGGCAGCCGGCTTCGACTCGACCCAGCTGGCGGCACATTATGTGATCAGCCCCTATCCAAACGGCGCCTTCTCAACACAGGCCTTTGCCTTAAAAGCCATCTATTTTGAAAGAAAACTGGAATTGGCGATGGAAGGCTACCGCTATTACGATCTGTCACGCTGGGGTCTTGCCGCAACAACGATCAACGCCTATTATCAATTTGAAGGACAATATACAAATGATGTCTCCGGGGCAAAGTTCACCGCCAACAAGAATGAGTACATGCCCATCCCCCAGGCCCAGATAGATCTGACATTTGAAAACGGTAAACCGACGCTGACCCAAAATCAAGGCTATAAATAAATGTATATGAACAAACCACTCAAAATGCTGGCCATCCTGCTGCTCACGGCAGGATGCGCCACTGCACAAAACCTGCCCGCACGCTGGGACGAACTGACAGCCAGCGACTGGCCCAGGGCATTGGAAAGATCATCCAGGACCTGTATCCTCCCCATCGGTATCCTCGAAAAACATGGCCCCCACGCCCCTATCGGATCAGACCTCATCCAGGTACGTGAATGGGCAGCCCGGGCTACCAAAAAGGAGTATGCAGTCGTATTCCCCGATTATTTTTATGGCCAGATCAATGAAGCCAAACATCAACCGGGCGCTTTCGCGCTGCCGGAAAAAGTGGTCTGGGAATTATTGGAAACCACTTGCGATGAAATAGCCCGCAATGGCTTTGACAAGATCGTCATCATCAACGGCCATGGAGGCAACCCGGAGTTCCTCCGCTATTTCATACAGACCAGGCTGGAAAAACGCCGCGACTATGCGGTTTACTTTTTTCAGCCGGACAGGGATTCGGCCTATAATGCAGGATACGCCAGGCTGCACAAGAGCGATCCCGCTACAGACGCCCACGCAGGCGAACGGGAAACCGCCGTGCTGTTGTACATGCGGCCGGAACTGGTGAAAATGGACAGCGCAACCCTCGAATCAGGCGCCGACCAACACCGGTTATCCATTCCCAATATGTATACGGCAATATGGTGGTACGCTTCCTATCCCAACCACTATGCAGGAGAAGGAGCTAAAGCTACTCGTCAATTGGGCCAGTTTGTAACAGATTATATTGTAGGTTCCCTGGAAAAGGCTTTAAAAGCAGTGAAGGCAGACACTACAACCCTGCGGCTGCAGAAAGAATATTTCGACAGAGTGAAAGAATAAACTCCGGGCTTTATATGATAAAATACCAGAAAAGTGTGGCCGACAGGCAGCCGGCGACAAAGGCTAATATCAATCCGGGAATGGAGAGGGGTCTTTCATTTACAGGTACGGCGTGGATCTTTTTCATACTTAATTATTTGCACTGTAGGGTAAAAACAACCTACATGCCACGCCTATCTAACTGAAAGCCAGCTCTCCCACATAAGCGCCCTTTCCTGATACGGGACCTGTTTCCCAAATCAGGAAAGGGATTTTTTTTATTTACGGGGGGTAACAAAGCCGCAGTCCGGTTGATATACAGACAAACGGATTTTTCAACACTAAAAACAGAAATCATGAACACGCAAAAATTCATCGCCATTTGTATTATCGCCGGTGCAGCATTAACTATCAGCCAGTCATCCTCCGCACAGATCAGGCTGGGTGCTGCCAGCACTACTCATCTGACCTCGGCTGCATCTTTGAATACACCTTCCGTAAGCAATGCCCTACGTGCCTCCTCTGCCGTTGCCACCAACGCAGCAAGCAAGGCGAAAGCCACCACTGCCTCTACAGCCACCAGCGCCGCGCAGACGACAGCAGCAACAGAGAAGAAGGCTGTATCCGGCACCCGTCAGATAGAAGCAAAGACGGCGACTTCCACCCAGGTCAGCGGATCTTCCGAAATCGCCAAAGGCTCTTCCGCCGATGTTGAGGTAAAAAGTTCCACGAGCGCCAGCATTCAAAAACAATAGATCCCTATGCAGCAGCGGTTGCCGGACAAATCCGGCGCCGCTGCCATTTTCCGGATATCTTTAAACACTTTCTCTATGCTGCGGTACATACTTTTTTTCCTGCTGCTCACAGGCACAGCCCGGGCACAGGACTCCTCCAATCATTTTAACATCGGCATAACAGGCAATTCCAGCTTGAACTATTACGGCAGGGTGGACAGCCTCAGGAGCAGCGCCGTCATGCCCTTTATCGGCATCAACCTGAAAAGCGGCGTTTATCTGAATGCCAATTTTGTCTTTATCCACAATCAGCTGCAATCCCAATACGCAGCCACCCTGTTGGAAGGCGGCTATAATTTCAGAAATAAAAAAGGCAGCTGGGCCGGCAATCTTTCCACAACAAGATATTTCTACCAGGACAATACGGATCTTATACAATCTGCGGTCAAACAATCGGTGACAGCCAGCATCACGCAATTAAATAAAATAGTAAATATTACCCTGGGCGGCGATATCAAGTTCAGTAACCAGGCAGATCCCGGTCTGCAGGCAGGACTTGACCACATCATCCGCTGGACCCACGTATTCCATCATGGTGTCATCGTCCTGGATCCCTCGGCCTATGTATATGCGGGTACCCAACATTTTACGCAGACCTTTTACCAGCAGCGCCACCTGCTGCTGTTCCCCGCAGGAGAAGATATAGTGACAAAGGATAGCCGGCAATTCAATATACTGAGCTATGAATGCAGCCTTCCCGTCATCTTCGCATATAAGAAATGCTTTCTTATCCTTACACCAGCCTATGTGCTGCCGCAGGATCTGCTTATGTCAGCGGATAACCTCTTTTATGTTACAGCTACCGTGAAATTCTCTTTGTAAATAGCATAAAAAAAGAGCCGGACGCGTTAAACCAGGCGCCCTGTTCCCGGTCATAGAAACTCCATCGGCGAACTTGAACCAATCCTTTTATTATGAACAGAACCGCCAAATTTCTACGCCTGGCCTTACCTATCCTCTGCGGGGCCATCCTTTTATCCTCTTTTTTAGGCGAAACACGCCACCGCCGCTTCCCCTACCGCGAAGCAGGACTCACCGAAAGACAGGCAGCCGCCCACCTGATCAGCCGTTTTACCTACGGGGCTACTCCGGGACAGGTAGACGAAGTGGTCAAAATGGGATTGGAAAAATGGTTCCGTCAGCAATTGGATGCCTCCCTGCCGGAAGACTCTTTACAGACCATGTTAGCGCAATATGACGCGCTTAAGCTAAGCAATACACAGATCGTCGAGACCTTTCCCAGAAGAGCACAGATAGTGCGCATGGCCATCCGGGACGGCTATGTCGATAAAGATTCGGTGAAGACAGACAAACAAGCCTACCGCGATATACTAAAAAAATACATGGATGAGAAGGGATATAAACCCGAGCAGGAATTGTTCCGGCAACTATACTGCCAGAAGATCCTCAGGGCCGCCTACGCTCAGAATCAACTGAGAGAGGTCATGACAGATTTCTGGTTCAACCATTTCAATGTCTCCGTCACCAAAAATGATTGCGCTGAATTCATCCCCGTATACGAAAGAGATGTCATACGTACCGGCTCCCTGGGTAAATTTGGAGACTTGCTCAAAGCTACGGCTCACTCACCGGCCATGCTGTACTATCTGGACAATTTCTCCAGCAGTGGTCCCGTCGACACCACAAAGCCCATGCAGAAACTCCGCAAAAACCAGGGCCTGAATGAGAACTACGCCCGCGAGCTGATGGAGTTGCATACCCTGGGCGTCGATGGCGGATATACCCAACAGGACGTTACACAGGCCGCCCGGGTGCTGACTGGCTGGACGGTCTATCCCATGCGTAAAGACGAGGCGTTCACCCGCCCGGGATTACGTGAGGAGGTCGAACGCAGACAAGCCCAGCAGGGCGTTGTCCATGAAGGCGATTTCCTCTTCGCGGCCAACCGGCATGACAAAGGGGAGAAAGTAGTATTGGGCAAGCATTTCGGATCCAACGGCGGCTATGAAGAAGGCATGCAGCTGCTGGACATGCTGGCACATCACCCCTCCACAGCTCATTTTATCTCCAGGAAAATAGCGATCCGTTTTGTCAGCGACGATCCTCCCCCCGCCCTGGTAGACAGGATGGCCAAAACTTTCAGTGACAAGGACGGCGATATCCGCGAAGTATTGATGACCATGGTCTCCTCTCCCGAATTTTGGAGCGCTGCGGCCATCAGGGAAAAAACAAAATCTCCTTTCGAACTGGCCATCGGAGCCGTTCGCAGCCTCCGCGCCCGGATCAACCAGCCCTTTCAATTGTATAACTGGGTGACGCGTATGGGTGAGAAAATGTATTGCTACCAGGCGCCCACCGGCTTTCCGGATAAAGGACAATTTTGGATCAATACAGGCTCGCTGCTCAATCGTATGAACTTCGGACTGGCCCTGGCCACCGGTCGCATCCCCGGTCTGAGCTTCGACCTGGCCGTTCTCAACAGCAACCACGAACCGGAAAGCGCCCAGGCAGCCCTGGTGACTTATTGTAAGCTCATTATGCCCGAACGGGACCTGGATCAGACGATCAAACGGCTGACACCCATGCTGAACGACCCCAGCCTGTCGCAGAAGGTAAACGCCGCCAGCGAAAAGGCGAATTCCACCGATGCCGGTTACGAAGAAATGGTCATGACAGCACCCACCCCGGCGCCTGCATCACCGGTGACAACAGCACAGGTGGTAGGCATCATCATCGGTTCACCAGAATTTCAAAGACGTTAAATCATATTTATATGGTCACAAGACGCGGTTTTTTAAAAGGAGGCGGACTGGCCCTGTTGGGCGTAGGCCTCATGGGCGGCATACCAGGATTCCTGGCCGAGGCAGTTGCAAACGACAAGATCATCCGGCCTTATCAACGAAGAAAAGTGCTGGTATGCATCTTTCAGCGAGGCGCCATGGACGGATTGATGGCCGTCACCCCTTTCTCAGACACCTACCTGCAAACAGCCAGACCTACCCTGTTCATCTCCGCGGCAAAAGCCGGCAACGACAAACCATTGATCGATCTGGACGGAAGATGGGGCATGCACCCTGCCATGCAATCCTTCGCACCCTTATATAAAGAAAAACGGCTGGCCATCGTCCAGGGTATAGGATCCCCCAATAACACACGCAGCCATTTCGATGCCCAGGACTATATGGAGTCCGGCACACCTTTCAATAAAGGCACTTCCAGCGGCTGGCTCAACAGAGCAGTTGGCCTCCTGGGCCACGACGCCCTTACACCCTTTACGGCAGTAAGCCTTACCTCCGCCCTTCCCCGCTGTTTTTATGGGGACAACCCTTCTGTCGCCATCAGCAACCTGCAGGACTTTGCCATCCAGATGAAAGGGACACCTTCGGTAACAGGCAAAGTAGCCGGCAGCTTCGAAGAACTCTACGACCAGACTTCCTCCGGACTATTGAAAGACACGGGAAAAGAAAGCTTCGAAGCCATGAAGATGCTGCAAAAAGCAGATACACGCAATTACAGACCTGATAACAATGCCGTATATCCGAACTCACCGCTGGGGAATTCCCTGAAACAGGTAGCCCAGCTGATAAAAATGGACGTAGGATTGGAGATAGCATTCACCGAATCCAACGGCTGGGATACACACTTCAACCAGGGCGCGGCAGACGGCATCTTTGCACGCAATGTTACCGACCTGAGCAATAGTATCACAGCATTTTGGACCGACTTATCAGCCTATCAGGACGATGTCACCGTAATGACCATGACGGAATTTGGCCGTACAGTTCGTCAAAACGGCACCGGAGGGACAGACCACGGCCGCGCATCCTGTAATTTTATCCTGGGCAACGATGTCAACGGCGGCACGGTCCATGGGCGGGTAGAAACACTGGCGGTCGAAAACCTGGAAGACGGCAGAGACCTCGCCGTCACCACGGACTTCAGGGCCGTATTCAGTGAAGTAGCCGACAAACATTTACAGCTGGGCAACGATCACGTACTCTTCCCCGACTGGAACGGAAATAAGATAGGCATAATGAACACCCCCTCATAGATTCCCTTTCTTCATTTCATCCACCGCATGATGAGCAGCGCGTGCAGTAAGGGCCATGTATAAAATAGAGGGACTCTGGTTGGCTGTACTGGTCATACAGGCCCCATCGGTGACAAATACATTCTTACACTGATGGAATTGATTGTGCCCATTCAGCAACGAAGTCTTCGGGTCCTTACCCATCCGGCACCCTCCCATCTCATGTATATCCCTTCCCGGCGCCCAGTGGTTGTCATACTGCCGGAGATTTTTTACACCGGCACTATCCAGCATCCCGGTGGCCTGCGTGAGAAAATCCTTGAGCAATTTCTCGTCATTGTCATCATAACCAACAGAGGTCACCAGCAAAGGAATACCCCACTGATCCCTCTTATCCTTGCTGAGATATACATGATTGGATTCCTTGGGCACCGTCTCTCCCTGCATATACATGTACACGCCCCATCCACCGGGTTCACTCATTGTCTCCTTATATGCCGCGCCGATACCGGCATCCGCAGGTGGCTCAATGCCCCTTTCCCTGTAACAACCCGAGAACGCCATATATCCGCCTACAAAATCCATATCGTTCTTACCCAGGTTGCGAAAGTTGGGCATCATACATTCAGTCGTCCGCCGGCCATAATAATATTTGTCTTCAAAGCCTTCGATGCTTCCGCCTACAGAACCCCGGTAATTCTGAAAACAGACGTATTTGCCCAGGAGACCATTGTCATTGCCAAAACCATTGGGAAAACGGCCGGATATGGAATTCAGCAGGATCAGGTTGGTGTTAAGGGCAGAGGCGTTCATAAAGATTACGCGTGCATAATAATCCACCTCCTGCTTCGTATTGGCATCGATGATCTTCACCCCTACGGCCTTCCCTTTTTTATCATCGTAAATAATAGAATGGACGACAGAGAATGGACACACGGTGAGATTGCCCGTCTGCTGCGCCCAGGGCAGCGTGGAAGAGACAGAACTGAAATACCCGCCGAAGGGACAACCCCGCATACAAAGATCCCTTGCCTGGCATTTACCCCTGCCCTGCTTCAGATGGATCTCCTTTGCTTCCGTCAGCTGAGCCCAGCGCCCCTGGATATAATAACGGTCCTTATACTTTGATTCTATTCTTTTCTTCAGCTCCTTTTCCGCACAATTGAATTCAAAAGGCGGCAGATATTCCCCATCGGGCATGGACTCGATCCCATCCCTGTTGCCACAGATGCCGGAGAATATTTCTACATGCGAATACCAGGGCGCTATCTCATCATAGGTTATAGGCCACTCGATCCCATATCCATCCCTTGCAGGAGATATGAACTCATTCCTGCTCCACCGGGGACAGGCCCGTCCCCAGATAAGAGATTTACCTCCTACCTGGTAACCTCTGATCCATTCGAATGGCTTATCCTGCACATAGGGATGGTCCTTATCCTTGATAAAGAAATGAGCGGTATCCTCGCCAAAACCCGCAGCCTGTGTAATGAGTGGATTTTCTTCTACAAAGCTCCTGGGCATCTGCCCGCGATGGGGAAACTCCCAGGAGCGCATATTGGCAGTGGGATAGTCCTTTAAGTGTACAACATTACGTCCTCTTTCCAGGACAAGGGTCTTCAGGCCCAGTTCGCATAATTCCTTGGCGGCCCAGCCGCCGCTAATACCCGACCCGATGACAATGGCGTCATAATTATTCATATGGCAGTCGATACTTGCTACATCGAAAAAGATTCAGAGACGATCTTACCGTCCTTTACCTGGTAAACACACAATTCCGTCATATCCATACGGTCTCTTCCTTTCATGGTCACACTCATAAATATAGTAACGGCAAAGGAATTGTCGGCAAGAAGAGGTTCGGAAACCTTCATATCATGATACGCCTCCACCATGGACGCCCATTTTTTCCCTTTTTCCAGGATAGCATCCAGCCCCTTCGTCTCTTGTTGAAAATCCGGAGTGGAATGAGGCTCGACACTGATGGCATCCCTGGCATACAACTCTTTCTGGGCTTTTTCAAAATCTCCCTGGCGGCAGAGCTCCACCAGGCGACCAGCGATCTCTTTCGTGCTCATAAAAAAAAGTTTTAGGAAAGGTACTGCAATTCCCACACCCGGGAAAAATTCCTTTACTTTGTTGCATGCAAAATCCCGTTGCCTGCCAGAGACGCAACTTAACCATTGTCTGTTGCGCCATTATCTTCATTACGGCCTGTCAGGGTCCGAAAGATTACGACAAGCTATTCAAAGACCCTCTCCTGTACTCCAACACTGTACACGAGCTGAATACGGTGGTCATGGGAAATAATTTCGGCCCCATCGTCGCATCCCGCAATTATCTCTATGCAGCCGTCGCAGGTTACGAAGCGATCGCAGCAGGCTATCCGGATAAATATGCTTCCCTGGCCGGCCAGCTGCACGGTCTGACCCCCATCCCAAAACCCGGTACTCAAAAAAACATCGACTTCGAACTGGCCTCCCTGCTGGCATTTTGCAAGCTGGGTGAAGCGGTCACCTTTCCGGAAGGCAGCATGAAGATCTATACAGACAGTTTGAAAAAAATGGCCCGCGACCACGGTATGCCATCGGATGTATATGAAAATTCCATTGCATATGCAGACACAGTGGCCGCAGCCATTATGAAATGGAGTAAAAAGGACAGGTACCTGGAAACACGAGGCGCCCCGGAATATACCGTAAAGGATTCACCCGGACGTTGGGTCCCTACCCCTCCCGCATACACCTCTGCCATGGAACCTCACTGGAGCACGATCCGGTACGTAGCAATGGACAGCATCGATCAGTTTATACCACCTCCCCCCGATACTTTTAATGTCACCGATAAGAAAAGCGCTTACTATAAAGAAGTAAAGCTTATTCAAAATAAGGTAGACAGCCTGACACAGGAAGAAACCTTTATTGCAGACTTTTGGGACGACAATCCCTTTAAGCTGAATGTCTCGGGACACCTGATGTTCGGGACAAAAAAATTCTCGCCGGGCGGTCACTGGATGAGCATTGCAGGCATAGCAGCTCAAAAGGCAGGGGCGGATTTTCCCACCACGGTGCTGGCACACGCTAAAACGGCCATCGCCTTATTCGACGCCTTTATCCAATGCTGGAATATAAAATATATTTACAATACAGCACGCCCCGAGACTGTGATCAATAAATATTTCGACGCCAACTGGCGGCCTCACCTGCAGACACCTCCTTTCCCGGAATACACCTGCGGACATTGCACCATTTCGGCATCCGCGGCCGAAGCGCTTACCAGCGTATTCGGAGATAATTTTTCCTATACGGATACCACCGAATTGGAGTTCGGTATAAACAAACGGTCATTCCCCTCATTCAGGGATGCAGCATTGGAAACAATGAACTCCCGTTTCTTCGGAGGCATCCATTTTCGTTACAGCACTATCGTCAGCAACCGCATGGGCACACAGATAGGCAGGCTGGTAGCCGATCGTATTAAAATGAAAAAGTGATGGCTATTTTTTCCCGGATAGAATTTCTTTTATCTCTCCATTGACTTTGACCTTTACTTTCCGGGGCGTCGCTGAAGTAATCCGGTAATGTGTGATCTTCCCCTGGACCCATTCCATGTCCACAGTGAAGTTGCCCCGCGCCTTCAATCCTTTTACGCTGCCCGAAGAGCTCCACGCATCAGGAAGCGCAGGCAGCAGCTCGATAAACCCTCCATGACTTTGCAGGAGCATTTCCGCTATACCGGCCTCAGCGCCAAAGTTGCCGTCTATCTGGAAGGGAGGACCGGCCGACAACAGGTTGGGATAAACACCCCCTCCCGCACCGTAGTTCATATCGGTCTTCAACGTGGATTTCATCATCTCGAGCAATAGTTTGTAAGCCCTGTTGCCGTCGTGCAGTCTTGCCCAAAACAGCAGCTTGTAAGCAATGCTCCAGCCGGGCCCGTCATCTCCCCGCGCCTCCAGCGTCTTTTTACAGGCTTCCGCCAGCTCAGGCGTCGTCCCGGGAGTGATAAGGTTAGCGGGGTAAAGACCATACAAATGCGACACATGACGATGCTGCGGTTCAGCCTCTTTGTAGTCTTCCATCCACTCCATCAATCTGCCATCCGGAGCAATGCGGCCGGGAGGAGGCAGCCTGGCCATGTTGGCAGACAGTGTATCCCGCAACTTTTGATCTACGCCGAGCAGCCGGGCCGCCGTAATGACATTGCCAAACAGCTCCCGGATGATCTGGTTGTCAATGGTGGGCCCCATGCAAATGCTGGCATGACTGCCATCAGGCAGGATAAACCAGTTCTCAGGGGATGAAGAAGGCGCCGTCACCAGCCAGCCGGTCTTCGGATCCGTTATCAGCATGCTGTTGTAGAACTGCGCCGAACCTCTCAGGATGGGATAAACGCTGGCCAGGTATTGACGGTCATTGGTAAAAGCATAGTGCTCCCAGAGACTATTGCACAGCCAGCCGGAACCACATTTCGTCACACCCCAGGAAGCGCTTTCACCAGGTTCTGTAAAACCCCAGATATTCGTGATGACATGAGCCACCCAGCCCTTGGCATTGTAATAGGCTTTGGCAGTCTTTTCGCCGTTGGGTATCATTCTCCGTACCAGCTCTGCCAGGGGCAGGTCCAGCTCGGACAAATTGGAGACCTCCACAGGCCAATGGTTCATCTGTACGTTGATATCCAGGTGATAGTCTCCATTCCAGGGTGTCTGGATCTGGTTGGCCCATAAACCCTGTAGATTAGGCGGCAGAAGACCTACCCTCGTGCTGCTGATGCTGAGATAACGCCCGAATTGATAGAACAACGCCGGCAGACCATTGTCCCCTCCCCCGGCCTGGCGAAAAGCAATGATACGCTTGTCGGTAGTCAGACTGGTGTCGGCCGGCGGTCCACCCAGCTGAAAGCTCACCCGGTGAAAAAGCTTTTGATAGTTGGTAATATGCTGTTGCCGCTGAATGGCATATGCTTTCTTTTCTGCAGCTGCCAGGATCTTTCGTACCTTTTCCCTATACGCGGGGTCCTTCCAGTCCGTAGCAGCCGACAGATACACAATTATCTCCGTAGCCCCATGAACACTAAGCGCATCCTTTTCGGCACGTATCTCTCCGTCCTTTACCTGCACATCCACACAAGCCAGGTACCGCATCCCTTTCCCATCGATGCCATTGTCCAGTTGCCCTTGCATCGTCAATGTCCGGCCTTCCACCGAAACCTCCGCCCTCTCGGGACGATGCAGCGTCAAACGTATATTCAGCTGCCCGGGCTTGTCCGCCTTCAGCCGGATGAATGCAGCGTCATCTCCAAAGCTGGTAAAATATTCACGCGTATAAATGACATCGCCTATGCGATAACGGCACCGGGCAATAGCTTCATCCAGCGACAGCTCCCGCTGATATTGCACGTAATGGGTGTCAGGGTACTGATAGGCGATATCCAGGTTGCCCAGGGTCTGAAAACACCCCCACTGCGCACCTCCCGAGCCTTTCCCCTTGCAGATGAAGTGCTGATCGACGATCTTTTGCGCGTCTTCATTCTTACCTTCCAGCAACAGCTGTCGTATCTCCGGGAGCTTTTTATACGCGTCATAATTATTCGCATCCTGGGGTGCGCCGGACCAGAGCGTAATATCGTTCAATACAATGCTCTCTTTGAGAACGCCGCCGTCGGGCATCATGCCCAACCTGCCATTGCCCAGGGGAAGCGTCTCTTCCCATTGATGCGCAGGCTGGTCATACCAGGTTCGCAATGAAAGTTGTTGCCCGGATAAAGAATTACATAACAGGAGAAGTACAGCGGAGATAAAATGTTTGTTGATCATCGGCAAGTATTGCACGGACAAAACTAACAAAACCCATTCCCCGGAAGAATAGATAATCCTGCAGTAAGGATGGACAATTATATTATCGAAGCCTCCTAAACACGGGTTAACTTCACCGGTGGAGTATGATGGGCATTCCACTGACAAACGTACAGGTTCTTATCATCATCCACGCACACATCATGTCCATGTTGAAAAACGGTGTTGACAGCCTTCAGGGTCGGCTGCAACATGCCGGACTTGTAAACAGGCGCTTCCCCGCCGGGATTCGAGACGACCTTATTGCCGGCATCCAGGATGGTGACATAGCCGGAATCACCGTCGATCCTTTTACCGGCGGCATCCTTCGACCAGCAGATACCCGCATAGATATTCTCTCCGTCAGGTACAGCCCTGCAGACATACATACCGGGAAGGTCTATGCGGCGAAGGAATTTGCCGTCAAGGGTAAATATCTTAAAGCAGTTCTCTTCCCGGGAAGTACAAATGAGTGTAGGATTGTTCTTATCCCTGAGATCGACAGCCACGCCATGCGCATTTACGAGATTGTGTTCCGGATTGGCGTTGTGGTGCCCGCCAAAATGCCGGATATACTGCCCCTTGCTATTGTATTGAATGATATAGTCGGAACCATAGCCGTCCGCTACATAGATATCGCCATTAGGCGCTACAGCAGTCTCAGTAGGTTGAAAATATTCATCGTCCTTATAGACACCGATGGTCCTGGGATGACCGATGGCGAAGATCAGGCGACCCGTAAGATCTGTCTTGATCACCTGCCCTGCCTGGCGTTGACCGGCGCCGGTCCTGTCCTGGTACCAGCCACAGTCCGTCAGCAGCAGGAAATCCTCTCCACCTTCTTTGGAGATGGTGAGACCATGACCGCCCGGAAGAGAGTTACCCCAATAATCCAGCAGCTTGCCGGACTTGTCAAAGATGAGGATATTATTCTGCGTGCAATCCCCCAGCATAATGAGACGCCCCTTGCTGTCCTGCACCATCTCATGACAATTGGAGAGAGGATTGGCATTGACGCTGATCTTTGCCCAGTTCTTATCTACCTTATAGGTAAAATGACCGTGACCGACCACCTGCTCTTCCGGTTGCTTGTCTTTATGGAGAATGGCAAAAGTGCTGGCGGGAGTGGTGACTGCCAGGGCCGAAGCCATGGCTGAATGACGGATAAAATCTCTTCTCGTTGTCATGATGGCAAACTTTATAGGTTTCAGATAACAAGGTAGGATAAATTCTTAACTTCGTATTCTACTATGAGGCATATCACATACCTTTTACTCTTTGTACTGCCAGGTTTTTCAGGCTTTGCCCAACTATTCCTTAATGGAAAGGTCCGTAAGAAAGAAAGCCAGGAAGTCCTGAGTTCCGTAAACATATATAACCAGACGCAGCGAAAACACAAACTTTCGGACGAAGAGGGCAATTACAGGATTGCGGCGCAGCCGGGCGATGTCGTGATATTCTCCTCTGTCGGTTATCGGACAGACACCGTTGCGGTGACTGCCGCGCTCCTGAGAGCGGACTATCCAGTCCTGTTGGATTTGCGGGCTGTTTCCCTGCAGGCTGTAACGGTAGGTAGCCTGAGCAATTATCAGATGGACAGCCTGGAACGCAGACAGATGTACAGTTGGATCTACGAACAGGAACCTCAGCCGGTGATCGAGCGTCAGCGCCAGGGCGACGGCGTGGGCGTCGAACTGAATGTCATACCTCACGGCTCTTCCGAAGTGCGTCAACGGCTGCAGTTGAAGAAACGCATTCTGCGGGAAGAGGAACAGCACTATGTGAACTTTCGCTTTTCCACTGAATATGTATCTCATCTCACACATCTCCAGGGTGACTCGCTGAAACAATTCATGGTTCGTTATCGTCCTGCATATGATTTTTGCCGAAAGGCTGCCAACGTTGACGTCCTGGTCTATATCAGCGACAGTTTCAAAAAATTCAAGAACGGAGAGCAATAGCCTCCGGGCATTTCAGGACTCTTTCAGACCGGCACAGGCAAAAGATACACATGTCTCGGTCCCCTTGTTCTCCGCGCTGGAGATAAAGATCTTTCCGTCATTGTGCTCCACGAACTGCCTGACAAGATACAGCCCGATACCCGTTCCCTTTTCCTTGGCGGTGCCGTAAGTGGATTGAGAAGGCCCGGACTGATCGAACAACGTGGCCAGCTTGAGCGCAGGGATACCCACTCCATTGTCTTTTACATGCAACGTCAGCGTATCGTCCTCCAACGTATCGAAAAGCCGGATGGTCCCGCCGGGATGGGTAAATTTGACGGCATTACCGATGATGTTCTGAAAGATGATCTTCAGCTGCTCTCTGTCACCGCGTATGATCATACCCGTTCTTATCTCATTCTCCATGCTTATTTTCTTTTGCCCGGCCAGATAAGTATAGACGGAAAGCACTTCTTCTATGATCGATGAGGGATCTACCTCTTCTTTCCTGGCTACGATACCCGGACCTGCCAGCTGGGTGGTCACCCACTGAAGCAGGTTGTTCAGCATGTTGTTGTTGAGGATCACCTGCTTGTAGAACAGGTCATAAAGCTTGTTCTTCTCCTCCTCAGGCAGTTGGCGTGCCTTCATCAGCTCCAGCATCTGCTGCATGGCGGCCATGGGACTCCGCAGGTCATGGCTGATGACGGAGAACATCTGGTCCTTCAGCTGATTGGAAGTAGCCAGCTGCCGGCTCAGCTTATGCTTCACAGTATAGTTCCGGTAGAAGATCAGGGCGAGCCCTATCAGCAGTATAGCCAGCAGACAGGCGCCTGTCAGGAGCACTGTCCGTAGTTTGATGGTCTTTTGGTTCTGTCCCGAAAGGTCCTTCAACAGCTGGTTCTCCTTCTCCCGCTGCTGCAGCTTGAGGAAATTGACCACCTGCTCACGACTGTCGTGATAAAGACTGTCGTTGTACAGTTTGTCGATGACCATGTATTCATGCGCCTGGTGATACTGGTGCAGGGCTGCATAGCTGTCGGCCAGGAGCTTGGCTGCCCGCTCAGCATCCCATTTTGCATGGATCCGCTGCGCAAAATCCAGGCTTTTCTGTGCATAGACAATGGCTGAATCATATTTGGTACGTGCATACGACACCTGTGCCAGACCGGCATACGCAAAAGCCTTTTCCCAGCTGTCTTCACTGGAGCGCGGGTCTGCCAGCAATTTCCGGTAATAACGTACTGCTGTATCGAACTGCCGCATATGCAGCCAGGTCTCCCCCAGCCTGTTGAGCGCCATCAGGGATACATGACGCCCTTTATCCGCAATGCTGGCCCTGTTGAAATAGCTCAACGCTTTGGCATATTCACCTGTCTGATCAAAACAAATGCCGGCATTGAACAGGTAGGCGGCAATATGCGAAGAGTCTTTACCAGTACCGGCAAAGTCGACAGCCCGGCGGAATTCCTGCAACGCCAGGTCATATTGGTCATGCCCCATATAGATTAGCCCGATGCCATTGTAAGCAGAAGCGATCGCTTCCCGGTCATCGATCTTTTCGGCATACGCCAGGGCCTCGGTAGTATATTTCAAAGACTGCTCATAAGATCCCTTTACATAATAAGCATACCCCAGATAGTCCAGCGCTTTCGCCAGGGCCTTCACATCCTGCAACTGCTCCGCCCGCTCACGCGCTTTGAGACTGAACAGGATAGAACTGTCGGGATTGGAGAACAGCAGACGGCGGCTGTCGGCATTGAGCTGCACCAACATACTATCAGTAGTCTCGTAATGAGAAGATTGCGCCGGCAGCAAATGGCCGGCAGCCAACAGCAGCAGTAATACGCTTAGCGGTTTAAGCGTTTTGATACGTGATAAACGTCGCAATCAGGTCGGTTTTTAGGATCTGGTAGATAGAGCTTATTGAACGCTCCTCAGGCACATCAAATTATGATTTTAAGTAAAATTATCTATCTGGGACTTAAAATAAATAAGAGTTTTTACCTAATAATTGTGCCAGCACACCGTTATTTCATCGTGAAAAGTCCTCAATTCACCCTGTTTATTTACTTTAAATAAAAAACTTATATGAGGAAAGGGTTGGTGATTGCCTGGTTGATCCTGTTATTCACAGGTATCGCGGGCCTTTTCTGGCGAAGTGAATGGGTCTATGCATTGCCTACGCCCGTCCCCGCCAATTATCATCCGGTGACGACAGGTACGAAGATCGACTTGTCCGGACATATCGCACAAACGCTGCCGTCCGGTAAGCCGTTGTTCCTGCACTTCTTCAACCCTGACTGTCCCTGCAGCCGGTTTAACATCCCACATTTCCGGGACCTGGTAAAACGATATGGACAACAAACAAACTTTGCGCTGGTCCTGATGACCGATAAGCATTATACACCCGATGACATCCGACGGCGGTTTGATCTGCCATCCAATTTACCCGTGCTCGGAGATTCATCGCTCGCTGCCGCCTGCGGCGTATACTCCACTCCCCAGGCGGTGATCCTGGATAGGGACGATCAGTTGTTTTACAGAGGCAACTATAATCGCAATCGCTATTGTACGGACGATAAAAGCAGCTATGCAAAGCTGGCGCTGGAAAGCTTGCTGCGCAATAACCTTCATCCTTCTTTTGATCCTATGGCCCTAAAGCCATATGGTTGTAAACTACCCACCTGCACCCAATGACACCCTTGTTCAATGACCCATCCGCCGACATGGGCCTGCATCAGCAGGCAGCCCATTATCTCCATGAAGTAAAGAGGAGATCGGATACCCTGATGAATTTTTTCCTGGCCGGGTTTTTCCTGGTGGGCCTCGTCTTTGCATCCTGGTTCGACACCTGGACCATCGCCTGGGGTATAGGCGGCTTGTGCCTGCTGGCCTATTACTCGGTAAAATTCTTTTTACCCGACAGTACCCTCTATCAATATGTGCTGAGCCTGGTCATGGCCATCTTTATGGCCCAGTATATTTATCAGATGCATGGATTGTTTGAGATGCACTTCTTTGCCTTCATCAGCGGCGCCATCCTCATTACTTACCAGAACTGGAAACTGCAGATACCCCTCACGATCTTTGTGATCTTACACCATGGCATTTTTAACTATCTGCAATACACAGGTAACGACCATATTTATTTCACCCGGCTGGATTACCTGGATCTCTCCACCTTTATCATACATATTTTACTGGCAGGCGCCGTCTTTTTTATCTGCGGCCTTTGGGCTTACCAGTTGAAAAGATCCGGAGCCATCCAGATCCGCCAGGCAGTGGAAATGGGCAGGATGCAAAAGGAAGCCATGCTGCATGAAGAAAGAAAGAAGAACGAACAGATATTGGAACAGGCCTATCTGAATGCGGAAAAAGCCCGCCAGGAGGCCGTAAAGGCCAGCCAGGCTAAAAGTGTTTTTCTCGCTACGATGAGCCATGAGATCCGTACCCCTATGAATGGGGTCATCGGGATGTCCTCCCTGCTGGCCGAGACCCATCTCACGGCACAACAAAGGACTTACGCAGAGACCATCACGACCTGCGGGGAAACTTTATTGAATGTCATCAACGATATACTGGACTTTTCCAAGATCGAGTCGGGCGGCATGGATCTGGAAGACGAGGATTTCAACCTCTATGACAGTATCGAGCACATACTGGATATATTCAGCATGCGCGCCGCGCAAAAAGGACTGGAACTCCTGTACCAGGTAGACAGGGATGTGCCGATGTATATCCGCGGTGACGACCTCCGCCTCCGCCAGATCATCACCAACCTGGTAGGGAACGCCATGAAGTTCACGGAAAAGGGAGAGATCTTTGTCAGGGTACGGAATACCGGCTCCTATCCGGACGGCTCCATGCAATTGGAATTCGAGGTAAGGGACACAGGCATCGGCATCGCTCCGGACAAACAGGAACGTCTCTTTAAAGCTTTTTCACAGGTAGACACTTCCACCACCCGCAAATACGGCGGTACAGGTCTGGGCCTGGCCATCTCCGACAAGCTGGTCAAGCTGATGGGCGGAGATATCCGCGTGGATAGCGCTCCGGGCAAAGGCTCTACTTTTTATTTTACCATTCTTACACAGGCAGGCGCCGGTGTAGTCCCCAATTACACCAGCAACGGACTATCAGCCCATGCAGGCAAGCGTGTGCTCATCGTCGATGACAACCAAACCAATCGCACCATCCTGCAAAGCCAGCTGGAATATTGGCGGCTGACACCTGTCCAGGCAGTCTCCGGCGTGGAAGCGCTGGCCCTGCTCGCAAAAGAGAACAACTACGACCTGGTGCTGACGGACATGCAGATGCCGCATATGGATGGCTTGCAGCTGTCGAAAGCCATCCGTGAAAAACATCCGGACATTCCTATTATCCTTCTCAGCTCGGTAGGAGACGAATATAAAAAGGCGCATCTAAAGCTCTTCAGCGCCATCATGACCAAACCCATCAAGCAACAGCTGATGTACAGGAATATCCTCGCCGCCCTGCAGCAACATCCGTCACAGGTAGCAGCCGGAGTGCCATATTCATCCAGGCTTCCTTCCAACCTCTCACAGCAACATCCGTTGAGTATCCTGGTAGCCGAGGACAATGTCATCAATCAGCAGGTGATCCTGCATATCCTGGAAAAACTGGGCTATACCCCAAAAGTAGTGGCCAACGGCAAAGAAGCCGTTTACCTCATGCTGGAACAGCCCTATGACATTATATTCATGGACCTTCAGATGCCCGAAATGGATGGGCTCGAAGCCACCCGTCTCATACGCGAAACAGCCGGCGCCCGCCCCGTGATCATCGCCCTCACGGCCAATACCATGGAGGGCGATGAAGAAGAGTGCTTAAATGCAGGGATGAATGATTACATAGGCAAACCGGTCAAGCTGGAAGAGTTGGTGGACAAGCTTCGGAAATGGAGTAACGAACTGGCTACATCTCAGTGATCCATCCTCCTGGTCCGTAGCATGTCAATGCAATATTTCCTGCAGCTTCTTATTTAGCGCTTCACCCCTCAGATTCTGCGCAACGATCTTCCCCTGTGGATCTATGAGGAAATTAGCAGGGACACCCATGATGCCATAGGATGTCGATACTTCATTCTTCCATCCTTTGAGATCAGACAGATGCACCCAGGGCAACTGGTCCTTTTCGATGGCCTTCACCCATGCGTCCTTGTCGTGGTCGAGGGAGACGCCGACGATCTCGAGGCCTTTGTCTTTATAAAGTTGGTATTGTTTGCGGAGGTTGGGGTTCTCGGCACGGCAGGGACCGCACCAACTGGCCCAGAATTCCAGCAAGACGTATTTTCCATGGAAGTCGGCAAGGGTGACGGCCTTTCCATCTACAGTGGTTTGCGTAAAGGGAAGTGCCTGACGGCCGGTTTCGATCTTGCTCAGGAGGGCGATGCGATCGGCTACCTCTTTGCCCTGGGTGGATTTTTGGATCTTAGGGTCGAGAGCTGCGTAGAGCTTACGGCTTTCGGCCAGCGATTCGTTATTGGTCATCTGCAGCAACTCGCGGGTACTGATATAGCTGGACGGATGTGTTTTTATAAAATTCAGGCGGATCTCGTGCTCGTAAGCGTATTGTTTGTCGGCTTTGACCTGGATCTTTGCGGCTTCGGCTGTATCACCTGCCATCTTTTTGTTGTAGGCCTCGTTGAACAGGGCGATGGTAGCCTGTCTGTTGGATTGGATGGCCTGGTTGAATGCTTCGAACTCTTCCACCGACTCGTTGCCTTTGACCTTGACGGAGGACATGGAGTCTGCGTTGCCCGTGATGTTGATCGTCGTGTTGTCAACATAGAGATCGATCCTGACATGGAAGGTGGGAGTAAAGATCATCGCCGGGACGGGTTCGGATACGGAGCCTTTGAAGACGAATGTACCATTTGTGACCTTGACGGTGTCGGTCCTCGAGCCGGCAAAGGGGCCGTAGTTCATGTAGAGGATGGAGTCCTTGAAATTTGTGAGCTGTCCGGTGACGGTGAAGGTTCCGGCGACATGGCGGCCAGGCTGGTCTGCGTGGACGAGGCTTGCTGCCGATAAGAGTACAAATAAGACAAAGAGAGACTTTTTCATATTGAGAGATTTGTATTTTTATTGATCATTTGACCACTGCATCCACCGGCGTACCGGGTATACCGTCGATCTTCTTTTTTATATCGCCGAATTTTCCCGTGCTGACGTCCAGAAAATATACGGTACCGTCTACGCCCGCAATCAGTGTATTGCCTTCGTCGATGGCTTTTATCATCGAGACATCCCTGCCGCCGAAATCAGTGATCAGCACCTTTACTTCCTCATTCAGCGGATTGTACCTGTAGATATGCGGGCCGGATGTGAAATAAAAGATCTCTGTCGGCGAGGACGCCCATTTTGTGTCTACACTGATCAGATCCTGCATGGGAAAGGGCTTTTTCTCCATGGGTGCGAACTGGGTGACACCGATGAAATTGACGCCAAACTTCAACCGATAGATGGAGTCGTTTGCCGCCTTGCCAAATGCATAGCAGTTGTTGTTATTAATCTGCTCGAGATGCCAAAGGTCCATCCTTACGTTCTTTGGGTCAAAGGCGGTGGTGTCTGTTACGGGATAGCCTGTGCCTGCATAAGCCGGGCTGCCGAAGTTGGTGAAAGAGAGGAATTGCTTTCTGTTGATGTCATATCCTACGAAGTAGGGCATGACGGAACTGAAGATACCTTCTTTGTACATGCTGTAGTCGCCATTGGCGTCTGCACCGAACATGCCATAGACGGGACTGCCGGACCAGGTCTGGGAGGCTCCTACGTATAGTGTGCCACTGATGACACCTTCCAGTACGCCGTTGACGCTGCAGGTGAAGAGACCGGGTACCGGCGCTGCAGGGGGATCAAAGAAGTTGCCTTTCAGCGTCTTTATTTTTTTGAAGGTGTTGGCATCAATCTGGACACCGCGGTCCGTGCCATCTCCGAAAAAGAACCAGTAGCTGTTGATAGTTGTGGGAACGATGTATTGATTGAGCATGGCCACCACCTGCTGAGGAGCGCCGGGCAGCTCCTCTCCTCCGTTGATGGCGCTGTAAAGGCGGGGCAGCACGGTGCCGTCGGTCGAAATAAAGGAGATCTGTGATTTACCTCCCTCGTTGCTCAGCACGGTGGTGCCGGTGGCGAAAACCGTCTTGCCGTCGATGGCAAAATCATAAAAGTATTTCATGCCGTTGGTGCTGTCGATAACGGTCAGGCGGGCGTAGTACCGGGAGGGGTTCAGGCCAAAGATGGTGCGTAAAGCAGGGCCTTCGAAGTCCAGCGACTTCAGTTGCTCCGGTACGGTGATCTTCCAGGTGAAACCCAGTTTCGGATGGGCGCCGGCGATGGTCACGGTCGGTGCGATCACGAGACTATCCCCTACTATGGCGCTGTAAACCGTGTCGAGGTTTTTGATCACCGGCACCGGCGGCACGTTGTAGGTATAGTTACCCTTGTCCTTGTAACAGGCGGCGAGAAAGGTCCAGGCCGCTATTATATATATGAGGTATCTTTTCATTGCAGTAGTATTTAAATGACGTTCGCGCCGTCCTCATCGATGAAAAAGAATTTTCCGGCGGAAGCATCTTTTTTATACAGGATCCGATGATTAGGCGTGTTGGTGTTGTAGAAATCATAGTTGCCGTCGGGGCGGAGCTCCAGGACATATCCCTTGTCAGGATTGTTGTTCAGCCAGGTGAAGGGATCGGTAAGGAAGCTGTTCAGCTTGCTGACATAGTACAGATTCTTTGGTGCGTCCAGCCCGCTGGTAGACAGGTCCTGCACGCCCACTGAGATGAGGAAGAGCTCGTGCTTTACCTGTGAATAATAGCCACCCAGCCACATATTCCACCAGATGGGTTTCTCCAGCTTATTGGAAATAATGATGCGTGCGTTGATCAGCGACGGGATGTCCGTGCCCAGATCGGTGGTGGGGACCAGGTGCAGGTTGAGCGCAACCGAGCGTTTTGTCAGCAAGGTATCCGTATTGTAGATCACCAGAGGAAAGCTGTCTCTGCCTGCTTTTGCCGGCATGGTATACTGCGGGCTCAGCGGCGCATAATGGATGCCGGCTTTGGCAGTGGTGCCGCTGTCAGTGACGGCTACTTTGTAGGTCCTGTTATCACCGATACGATTGCCTGAGATGCGGACGGGGAGCCAGATGGTGTCAGACTCCTTTCCGGGTGTGTAGGCAAAAGTGTAGACGATGCTGTCCCGGTTTGCTGGTGTAGTCTCATCGAAATTAAAATAAATGTTATCAGTTGTATGATAGGGCATATAGGCCGCCTTTTGACAGGCCGTCAGCAGTACGGCGAAGATCCCTGTTATGATGAATGCTTTTTTCATGTTGATGTAGTTATCTGTTGCCATAATCGATCTCGTCATTGGGCAGGGGCAGGACGAAGATCTTGTCGGAAGCGGGATAGCTGATGCCGGAAAGTCCGACGATATTTCTGTTCAACCGTTTGTACATATAAAAGATCTGGCCCTCGCCATAGAATTCCTTGCGGGCTTCCTTTGTCAGTTCTGTTAAGAAAGTCTCTTTATCCGACGCCGAGAGCGGCGTGTTGATACCGCGGTGGAATCTGACGGAGTCCACAAAGGCCGTGGCTTTTGACGGGTCGGTGTCATAGGTGCATTCGGCTGCGATGTAATAGAGTTCGCTTAGCCTTAGTGCGGGGGCCATGAGCGGATGCAGATTGAGGTCCTTGTCACGGACGTATTTCTGGAGCTCATAGCGATCCCCTGTTATATCCGATACCTGCCTGAACCATTGCTTGAACCGAAGGTCCTCCCCTCCTACTCCGCCCGTCTCGTATAAGGCGTTGCCGGCATTCTTTTCAATATAAAAGCCTGTGATGCCCGTGTTGAAGAGCGCCGTGAGGTCGTCCTTTTCCACCGGGTCATACCAGGCGAAGACCAACTCTTTGTACAGGATGCGATCGATGGCCTGCGGATTGGAAGAAATGAAATCGGAAATGTTCGTCCAGGGGAATTTGTGGGAGCTGATGACCTCCATCGCATTTGTCAGGGCGTCCTGCTTTTTGTTCATGTAGAGATAGGCTCTTGCAAGCGTGCCGCATACGGCGTAATAATTCATCCGGTGGCGTCTGTTCTGCAAGAAGAGCGATGAAAGGCTTTCTTCTGTAGACGTTTTGTCGCCCGGGTAGCCGACGATATATTGGGCGGAGAGTATAGGATCCGTGGACTTGAGAATGCCCTTTGCATCGTTCAGATCTGCGATGACCGCATTGAGCACCTCCGTAACGGTGGAGCTGGGTGTGACCGTATTGGAAAAGTCTTTTACATAAGGGATTGCTTTTACGTTAGCTCCATTGGTGTAGGAAGGCGCGAACAGGCGCAGCACGTCGAAATGGATATAGGCGCGGAGGGCCAATGCCTCGCCTTTGATCAGGCTATAATTGATGTTGCTGAGTAGCCCTTTATGCGACTCTACATTTGCCAGGATGAGATTACAGTTGACGATGGCGTTATACATCCTCTTCCAGACCAGGTCCCTCGCCGACATAAAATACTGATCTTTGTAATTATACACTGAAAACTGCAGGTAGTTCAGGTAGTCCTGCGGAGCGATGCTATAGTTCTGGGCCAGCACATCCGGCATAGCGAATGTTAACTGGACGCCATAGGAATTGAAATCGGTACAGTTGGTATAAACTCCGTTTAAAGCCTCCTGGAAACCTGATTCCGTCTGGAATAGCTCGTCCTTCTCGATCTGCGATTCCGGCCTTACATCCAGCCATTTTTTGCAGGAGGAAAAGAGGATGCTTACCACGATGATCCAAGTAAATATCTTCATGTTACTACGTTTAAAAAGTTGTTTGGACAGAAATGGTAAAACTGCGGGCATAGGGATAGTCGATGCCCCGTTCGATCTTCAGGGTGCTCCAATGAAACACATCGTTCGTCGTGAATGCCAGCCGGCAGCTCTTCATACCCAATCGGGAATAGGTCGCAGGCGACAGGTCATAGCCGAGATAAATGGATTGGAGCGTCAGCTCGTTCACTTTTTGAATGAAACGATCCGATAGCTCGGAGGTATTCAGATCAGCAATGTTCTTGAAGAATGCATGATCGCCGGGATTCTTCCACCGGTCGGCCAGCACCCGGCTGTCCACATTGTACCTTGCATCGGCGTTCTCCACCCTGTCGAGCAAGGTCTGGTTATAATCCCGTCCACCCAGTGAGGTCCAGAAATTGGCGTTGAACAGGATGCGTTTGTAAGCGATGGAGGTCCCGAAACTGCCTTGCACTTTTGGCGTAGGGTCGGCGACGGGGACCACGTCACGCACATCCCAGACATAGGTGTGCGTCCCATTCTTTTTTATGAATATCTCACGGCCGTTCTCGGGATCGATGCCCAATGACCTCACGGCGTAGATCGTATTCACGGATTGACCTTCGTTGAAGCGCAGCAGCGGTACCCGTTTGAGTGTGTCATTCTGCTGCTGGGCCCGGTCCACCTTGTCGTTGTATGCTTTCAACGCATTGGAGATTTTCAGGATCTTGTTGGTGTTATGAACGAGGTTGGTAAAGACGTTGACCGTCCATGTCTTGTTCTGGATGAAAGTGTATTTTATATTCACCTCGAACCCACGGTTGGACATGTCTCCCAGATTGGCCTTGTAAAAATCGAAGCCAGACGATGGGGGGAGGTTTATGTTCGACACGAGGCCGTTGGTGATCTTATCGTAGAAACGGGGGGAAAACAGCAGCCTGTCTCCGAACAAGCCCAGGTCCATGCCGATGTCGCTCTCTCGGGTACGTTGCCATTTGAGACTTTCGTTACCATAGTTATTGACCGCTGCTCCAACACCCGTGGAATACCAGCTGGTTGAATAATAAGAATAAGTCGTTTTTGCCAGGTAGGGCTCAAAATTCACCGATCCTGTCATACCGGTACTAGCCCTGAACCGAAGCTGGCTAATGGCGGGGAAGTTATGGCTGACGAAATATTCCTTATGGGCGTTGTAACCGAGGCCCACCGCCCAGAAAGGAGCTATCCTATTGTCCGATCCAAATTTTGACGAGCCATCGGCGCGCACGTTGACATCCATCAGGAACTTATTCCTGAAGGAATAGTTGAGGCCCAGCAGGGCGCCGAACAGCCTTTCCCGGGTGAGATCGGCAGTTGGCTTGCTTCCGACGGCATAGCTGTTGGCAAATCCGATGTTGGTGAACCTGTCATTCGTGAATCCGATGGCAGTGAAGGCCTTACTGCCCGAAGTAAAGGTCTGCACATTGGACCCGATCATAAAGTTCAAATAGTGATCGCCCAACTGCTGGTTGTAGTTCAGTGTTACATTACCATCAAACCTATTTTCGTCGACCGCCTGGTATGAATAAGAGCCTCTTAATGACAGCAGGTTCGTCGGATAGAAAAAGAACTCGTTGCTAAGCGGTGATGAGAATATGTCCTGCGTGGATTTCTTTTTTGTGTAGCTGATCAGCGCGCGTAAGCGTAAACCTCTGGTGATATTCCATTCCCCTGAAAACGCGTCTATCAGCTCCAGGTAAGAGGACTTGTCAAAACCGTGCAGGGTAGCGTTGTACAGCGGGTTCAGGACCACGTCTGTCTGGTATTGTGCCGACCCCGACTGATGGGTATCGATCAACCACGAGTCCAGTTCCTGGATGATATGTCCCAAGGAGTCCGTCTTAGGATAATATGGGTTCATCCTGGCATAGGTAGAGAAGCTGCCATAGGGAGATTCTCTTGCATTGACCTGGTTGACTGTGAGGACATTCTTAAAAAGAAAGACCTTGTTTGGGTTGTACGAAAGGTCCATGCCCAGCGTATACCTGTCACGGGTAGATCCCTTCATGACACCGGGAGAGGTCTGGTATCGCAGGTCGAGGCCGTACCGGACAGAGTTGGATCCGCCTTCCAGGTAGATGGCATGTTTGTGCCCATATGTCGTGCGCAGGGGCTGTGAAAGCCAGTACGTATTGACACCTGCGACCACATTCCTGTTCTTTGCAAAGTAGCGCACGTCCTGATCGTCCTGGGAGATATTGGAAACGGGTTTGTAGAGACCGGCCAACTGTTCGTAATCCAATTTCTGTCTTGCGTCCAGCAGGTGATAATCTGAAAGATCAGGACCGGTGAGGTTCAGTTCGTAGTTGTAGAACAGCTGCAGCTTGCCTTCTTTCGGGGCCTTGGTGGTAATGACAAGGACGCCGTTGGCTGCGCGGGAGCCGTAGATGGCGGTAGCGGCTGCGTCTTTGAGGAGGGTAACAGACTGGATACGATTGACATCCAGGTCATATACTTTTTCCAGGGACACCTCGAAGCCGTCCATGATAAAGGTGGGCAGGTTGACATTGCTTTTCAGGCTGGTCCGGCTCAGTACGTCGCCGTTGCCTGCGGGGAGGGCCGTGGAGCCGCGCACGTTGATCTGGGGCAGGATATTTGGATTGGAGCCGGCCAGGTTATTTTGCGCGATGCTGAATGACGGATCGAATACCTGGATGCTCTGAAGAAAGTTCTGTGGATTAGCCTTTTTGAGGTCCTCCCCGGATATGACGGTGGTATTGCCGGTAAAGCTTTCCTTGTTGATGACCTGGTAACCTGTCACGACCATATTGGCCAGGGGGTCTTTGTTGGCGTTCAGGGAGAGCTTGATGGAAAGGAAGCTGTTGTCCCTGACCCTGAGCTCGCGGGTCTGGTAGCCTACGTAACTGATGATGATCGTGGAGCCGGGTTTTACGAAAATGCTGAAGTCGCCGGTGTTATTGGAGGTTTCGCCTTTAGGCGCGCCTTTGACGATGATATTGGCGCCAGCTAAAGGAGAATTGTTCTGCGCTTCGATGATCCTGCCGTTGACCCTGATCTGGACCGGTGTGGTATCGGGCTGTATGGTTGGCGGGAGCTCTCTTGCCGGAGCGGGGCTGACGACGATGGTCCTATTCACGATGTTATAGATCAGCGGCTGATCCTTAAAACAATCATCAAGCACCTTACGCAGGTCCTGGTCGTTGGCGGAGAGGGTGACATTATGGGCGTTCTCCAGCAGCTGGGAGCTGTAAAAGAACGTGTAACCCGTTTGCCTTTTGATCTCTTTAAAGACCTTTTTTAGCGGCGCGTTATCCGTTGAAATGGAGACCTTTTGCGCAAGGCCTGCGGCTGAAACCTGTAAACATCCCACCAGTAGTAGTATCGTGGTTAATTTCATAACCAGCATAGTTTTGGGCTTTGCAAGCAGGCGGAACCGACCGGCTTTGCAAAAAGCGGTAAATACCATATTTTTATAAAAATTGGGTTTAAGCGAATAAAATAGTTGAGATGCTTTTTATGAAGTTTGCCCATTTCGGCCGGGGGTGTGTCACCACTCCCGGCTTCTTTTTGGTGTTCCCGCGATGCTGATGCATCGTGGAAAGCTATGTATAGGGATTAGGGGACCTCACGGGCATGGGGTAGTACTCTCATTGCAGTGTGTTAGTTTTGGTTAAAAAAATGGTCAGGGCATAACTGTTACCTTCCTGTCTTCCACTTTAAAGTGGACCTTACTTAATTCCAATATTTTGAATACGTCCGTTAGTTGACTGTTACGGGGAATATCGCCGTCGAATTTTTCCTTCGTTGGCTGTCCCTCGAATACCACGTCCACATCGTACCAGCGGGCTATCTGCCGCATGACGGTGCCGATGTCGGTACGCTCGAAATGGAAGAGACCGTACTTCCAGGCCATTACATCTTCCAGGTCTGCTTCCTTTACCGGCGATGCATGGCCATTGCCGTCCAATTGCACTTGCTGGCCGGGCTTCAGGAGGGTCGACTCTTTTGCCACCACCTTTATGCTGCCTTCGAGGAGAGTGGTCTTTACAGCACCCTCGTCTTTGTAGGCATTGATGTTGAAATGGGTGCCGAGGACTTCGATCTTCCCGGAGTCAGCGCCTGTATTGAATGCCACATGAAAGGAACGTACGGGGTCTTTGCGAACTTCGAAGTAGACCTCGCCGGTGATACGGACTACTCTTTCGTTACCGGTGAAAGCAGTAGGATATGTAATGGAGGACGCTGCATTCAGCCATACGCCTGTTCCATCGGGGAGAATGAGCCTGTATTGCCCTCCGCGGGGCGTTGCCAGCGTATTGAATAATAAAGCAGCGGGTTTTTCATTCAATATATTGTAGGCCAGCTGACCATTGCCCAGCTTGGCGATCTTTGTATTGCCCTGTTCTGCCAGCACGCCGTTGACAGCGCTGTCCAGCGTTATCCTGGAGCCATCACCGAGTGTTAGTGTGGCTACGTTGCCGCCGGGAGGGCGATCATGTTTTACGGCAATGACGGGTGACGGACTGTCGGCTTTTTTTGCGGGCAGCAGGTAAATGGTGGCTGCTACACCGCCGATAAGGGCTGCGGCAGCAGACCAGCGGAGGATACGGCGGATCTTATTTGTTTGTGGTTTCGGAGGTTCTATTGCTGCACGGATGGCCTGCCAGCGTTGGTGACTATGTTCGGGTAATGCGGGGATCTGTTCCAGTATTTTTAATAAATATTGACGCGCATCTTCTGCGCTGGAAGTATCTTCCAACAATACCGCCAGTTCCTCCTGCTCTGCGGGAGTGGCTGTGCCGGCGGCAAATTTGTCGATGAGGGAATAGACCCTTCCAGGTTCGGTCATAGACGGTGGCTTATATAAGAGTGACGACCGAAAAACGGAGTTGAACTAGTGGATATGAAATTATTTTTTTATCAGCAGCAGGATGCAACTGACGAGGAAGGTGGGCAAGAGATCCTGGTCCTTTATATAGGATTTGATGAATTGCAGGGCTTTTACAAGGTGATTGCGGACCGTGTTGGGCGAGATATTTAACTGTTGTCCTATCTGATCATAATCCAGTCCTTCCTGCCGGCTGAGAATATAGACGGCCTTTTGTTGTGGAGGAAGCTGATCGACAGCCTGTTGTACGATGGCTGCCCTGTCGCGTAAAAATAGCTCCTCCTCCGTATCATTATGGATCAACGGCCGGACGGCGGCCAGGCGTTGCAGCATCCTGTTCTCGTTGAGCCTGCGTTTGATCTGGTCCAGCGTATGATTGACGGCGATGGTAAATATATATGCTTCGGGGTTTTCTACTGCTGCCAGCCTTTCCCGGTGCTGCCAGAGCTTGATGAAGATCTCCTGGGTGAGCTCCTGCGCCTGTGCTTCGATGCGGATGATCCTGAGGACAAAGGGATAGATACGGCGATCGTAGCGGCGGAACAGCTCTTGAAAAGCCATCTCATCTCCCCTGGCTATCCGGTGAAACAGCTCGATATCTGTAGTTAGTTCAGACACAGGCAAATAAAAACAAAATTTAGTTTGATGGCAATCAGATCACTTACAAAGGATAGGGGTGATGGTTGAGGGTTGCCGCGGCAATAGGTGAAGATACGACAAAAGGACGACTGCTCATCGTCCTTCAATGCTAAACTAACCGATCCTTTTTAGTGATCCGACAGTACCACCGGCGCCTGCCTGCCCGTCTGCATCTTCCCTATAGCCAGCAACAACAAAGGCAACGCCAGCAGAAACACCACTCCTATTAACAGATAGGCATCTCCAAAGCTCAACAGGTTCGATTGACGGACCACCGCATTATCCAGCAGCTTCAACGCCTTATCCTGTGCCTCCAGTGTAGTAGCGCCCTTCGCCGCAAAATAGTGGGTATACCCCGACAAACGTTCCGACAAAAAAGCATTACCGGGAGTGAAATTGGAAATAAGATCCGTCCTGTGGACGGCATTGCGATTCGTCAGATAAGTATTCACAAGGGCAATGCCAAATGAACCGCCCAGCTGCCGCATCATATTGTTCAATGCAGCTCCCTGCGGCATGTCCTTTGGCGCAAGACCGGAAACAGCCAATGTAGTTAGCGGCACCGTGATGATCGCGAGTCCAACTCCACGCCAGATCAGGGGCACGCTGATATCTGCACGGCCTGCCTCCAGGTTCAGCCGGGACATCTGCCAGCTAAAGAGGATGAACAGACAGATCCCGCTGACGATCATCACCAGGGGAGAGATACCCTTTTGCAGCAACCGGGCCGAGACCATCAATCCTCCCAGGGCCAGACAGGCGCCGGGCAGTAATAACAACCCCGTTTGTGTCGGTGTAAAACCCAACAGACGCTGGGCAAACACAGGAGTGATAAAGACAGAGGTGAAGATGCCTACGCCGGAAACAAAGGTAAGCACAGCCGCAATGCTCAGGTTACGGCTTTTTAAAACATATAGGTTCACGACGGGATTTTTGGTCCGCAGCTCCCACCAGATGAACAGGAAAATACCCACCACCGCCGTGACAGTGAGATAGATGATATAATTTGTGTCAAACCAATCCTCCGTCTCTCCCCTTTCCAGGACGGTTTGTAATGATCCCACACCGGCGGCCAGCAGGAAAATGCCCAGCCAGTCGATCCGGCCGGACGATTGTTTCAGCGGAGGCTCGCCCAGCAATAGGGAACAAAGCACAGCCACGGCGACACCGATGGGAACATTGATATAAAATATCCAGGGCCAGGAAAAATACTCCGTAATGACGCCGCCCAAAGTAGGTCCAATGGTCGGACCGATAAAAACCCCGATGCCAAACAAAGCGCCGGCCACATTTCTTTTTTCTACAGGAAACAGCTCGAATACGATGGCCTGGGAGACGGACAACAACGCTCCTCCACCCATGCCCTGTAGAAAACGGAAGGCCACCAGCATCCAGATATTAGTGGCCTGTCCGCACAAGAAAGAACAAAGTGTAAAGAGTATCACCGAACCGATGTAATAATTACGCCTGCCAAGCTTCAATGCCAGGAAGCTGGTGATGGGAATGATGATCACATTGGCAATGGCATAGGAGGTAATGACCCAGGAAGTGTCTTCCAGCGTAGCGCCCAGGTTACCACTCATATGCGAAAGCGCGACATTGACAATGGATGTATCTATCAGCTCCATCATGGCTGCACCGATGACGGTGAAAAGCAGCACATTTCTTTTAAAGGCGTTCATTATTATACCGATCGGTATTTTTTAGTTCAAAAAAAATTATTCCGCTGTATTCATTACTTTCAACGCTTCCGCCGGAGAGGCCAGGGACAGTTGATAGATTTGGGCAGTATTGCCGACATGGATCTCATAATGGTTGCTTTCCAGTGCCTGCAGCAGATCGTCGGCAACTACACGCGGGGCAATGCCGTTCTCACCACCGATCTCCTTCGAAAAATCTGTATTGACCAGTGGGGGCATCAGTTCGAATACACGGACGTTAGGGGAGGTTTTCTCCAGTGTCAGTCTCAAAGTGCGCGTGTAATGATGCAGGGCTGCCTTGCTGGCCGCATAGGTAGCCAGACGGCGACCGGGAACAAAGGCTACGATAGATGAAACATTGACTACAGCAGCCTCTTTCTGTTTTTTCAACACGGGCAGCAGCTTATCCGTCAGACGAAGGGGAGCGATATAGTTAGTTTCCATTTCTTCAGCAGCTTTTTGCGCAACATCTCCCTCTTCCCCTAATTTATAGTAATACGCTTTCCCGGCATTGTTGACGAGTATATTCAGGTCAGTAAACTCCCGGTTGATCCTCTCCACCAGGGCGTCTACCTGCGCGGGGTCGGAAACATTGCTGACGATGGCGGTAGTATTCTTAAGCCTGGATGCAGCAGCCTTCAGCCGTTGTTCATCCCTTCCGGTGATGATCACGCGGTTGCCCTTTTCTGAAAATAAAGCGGCTATTTCAAAGCCGATGCCTGCACTTCCGCCTGTAATAAGGACGGTGTTGTTAGTTGTGTTCATAATGCTTGTTTTATCATTTATAAATTATACCAATCGGTATATTTTTATTCAAAAAAAATCATTTCAACGCCCGGATCATTTTTTCCACATGATCCAATACCTGTTTCCTGTAATGGGGCCTCCCGGTCACTCTTGCGATCATAATGCCGCCCTCGATGGTTGCGATGATAGACAAAGCCGTCTGCTCAGCATCCGCAATCTCTTTGAACTCTTTATTCTCGATGCCTTGCCGCAATAAGGAAATAATAAGGTCCTTCCAGGAAAGGATGATATCCGCCACCTTTTTCTTCAACGCATCATGAGTATCATCCGACTCTACAGCCGTATTCAGTATGGGACATCCGCCATCGGGAAAACCATGGGGATTATTATATACTTCTGCATAGACCAGTAACTTCTCCCGGATCGTCTTTTTCTTCTCCATTTCCGCCCGGATCAGGGCAATCACTTTTTTTACATTGTGATCAAAGGCGGCAAGGGCCACTTCATCTTTATTGGCAAAATTGCCGTAAATGCTGCCCTTGGTGAGCCCGGTGGCTTCGGTCATGTCACTGATGGAAGTACCGGCATACCCTTTCTTGTTGAAGATGGGGGCCGTCTTCTCTACGATAAACTGTCTTGTTTTTTCGGCCTTGCTCATATAATAGCGGGATATTTCATACACAAAATTATACCAATCGGTATAATTTACCAAATTTTCTTTTTGTCCTCTTTTTTCCGGCATTTTATTCATCTTTATATGCATGAGATATCTCTTCTGCCTCGTCCTATTATATACCAACATTGCCGGCTTATATATCAACATCGCCGGCGCCCAGCCCATTACAACGGCAGGCGCGCCCGCCATTCTCTCCATCCGGGAAGCCGGCGCCCACAGTATCCGGGTGACGCTTGCGCCGGAACGCTTCGCAGATTCCCTTCCCTACTGTCCGGCCCTGGCACAACGTCGCTACGCCGATGCAGCCATCCGGCTTTCCCGTCTCAACAGTTCGATAAAAAAGAAGGTGGGCAGCCTGATCGTGGAAGTACAGCCCCACCCGCTCACGATCGTCATTACGACACCCGATGGCCGGCCGGTCCAGGAGTTGATATTCCAGGAAAACAATACGCTCTTCTTCCGACTACACGACGCTCCGGTGCTGGGTCTGGGAGAAGGCGGCCACCGGCCCGAACAGGGCATCGACTGGCGGCAGGCGCCTGTAGAATTCAACAGGCTCGGCAGATTACAGGAAATGCAGCCACGCTGGCAGGGCGATGCCTATGGCTCACGCAATCCAATACCCTTGCTCATCGGCACAGATGGCTGGGCGCTGTTCGTTGCATCGCCCTGGGTGCAGATAGACCTTCGCGACAAGACAACAGGCGTATGTATCCCCTGGAAGCCGACGGCAAAAGATACGGTACCGCAAAACGAGAAAAACCAGGGTCTGGCGCTTGCCAAAGGCCTTCCCCCCGCCGCCGGCGAGATACCTGGTCTATACGACGTGTTTGTTTTCGACGCCCGCAATCCCTCGTCGCTGATGGCAGATCTGTCCCTGCTGACAGGCCCCGCCGTCATGCCGCCCAAATGGGCCCTTGGCTATATGCAGTCACATCGCACACTCAGGGACGAGACACAAATGGAAAGTATCGTAGATAGCTTCCGCATAAAAAAGATCCCGGTGGACGCCGTTATCTACCTCGGGACAGGCTTCACACCCAGGGGATGGAATACCCGGCAGCCTTCCTTCCAGTTCAACCCGGAGGTCTTTCATCGCGATCCCGCCGCAGCGCTGGCAGATCTTCATGCAAAACATGTGAGAGTAGTGTTGCATATGGTGCCCTGGGACAGGGACAAATTACCTGCACTGCATGGGACGATACCAGCAGCCAAAGGAGAAGTGCTGGACGAGGGACATATACAGCGCTACTGGCAGCAGCACATCTCCCTCATGAAGACAGGCGCCGACGCTTTCTGGCCGGATGAAGGCGACTGGTTCAACCTCTATGAAAGGATCAAACGTCATCAGTTGTATTATCAGGGTCCGCTGTCAACGCTTCCCAACATCCGCCCCTGGAGCCTTCACCGCAACGGCTACCTGGGCATCGCCCGCTGGGGTGGCTGGGTCTGGTCGGGAGACACGGAATCCGCCTGGAAAACATTGGAAGCACAGGTGTCCGTAGGCATCAATCATTCGTTAAGTCTAAGCCCATACTGGGGTTCGGACATCGGCGGATTTTATCCCAGCTGGGAAAAAACAGGAGAGCTGTATGCCCGCTGGTTCCAGTTCGGCGCCTTTTGCCCCTCCTTTCGCAGTCATGGACGTACGACCATGAGCATCCTTCCCTGGGGCTGGGGACAGGCCGATAGAGGAGTGTTGGAGACGGCCGCAAAGACCTCCGCAATATCCGACAGCGAATACATCCGGCGGAACGTCTTACCCTCGGCAATGAATGATCCCCGCATCGAGCCCGTAGTAAAAAAATATGACGAGCTGCGCTACCAGTTGTTGCCTTACACCTATACACTGGCATGGGAAGCCCGCCAGTCCGGTATGCCGCTGATGCGGGCCCTCTGGCTGCACTACCCGTATGATACGACAGCCCGGAGTATCGGCAGTGAATACCTCTGGGGACGGGACATGCTGATCGCACCGGTATTCGAAAAAGGAGCTACTCATCGCACAGTCTATCTGCCCAACGGGCAATGGTACGACTGGTGGACGGGCCTCCCGCAGACAGGCGGCCGGTGGATCGACAGGGACATAGACCTATCCATTATGCCCATCTATGTACGGGCCGGAGCTATCCTGCCCTTCGATCCCGTGCGACAATACACAGACGAGCCCATACAGCAGCCTACCACTCTGCGCATCTACCCGGGCGCAGACGGCGATTTCACACTTTACCAGGACGATGGCATCAGTCAAAACTATCTGAAAGGAGAATACACCCTGATCCATCTTCACTGGGACGATGTACATAGAACGCTGCACATCCGCCCCCGCCATGGCACAGCACAGCAAACTTTTCGGGTCCGGCTAATGACGGATGCAACGGAGAAGACCATACAATATAAAAACAAAGCGATATCGGTCAGGCTTTGATCTTAGAGATATTTACTGATGGGGAAACAATGGACATTATCCACCTGTCTGTATGAATCGGTGGTATATATCTCATCGATGGCCTCGATGGCAGTCCCCCTGCTGAAAATGCCATGACTGACAATAAGGTGCACTTTCCCTGCCCCCTTTTCTTTCAACATTTTGGCCGTTCCCGCAAAAGTTCCTCCGCCATCGCATATATCATCCACGATAAAACAGGTCTGTCCATTCAGGTCCTCTGTCATAGCCTTGAAATTCGTCAACGCTCCCGTCTTTACATCCCGCTCCTTCATACATTCGACGACATCCTCTACGTTGAGGAACTGCGCCAGCTTATGGATCTTCTTCAAGGCGCCTGCATCAGGAGACACCAGACAAGGCTTCACGCCGGGATGTCTGCCTGCATAGTCCCGTAATGCATCCTGCACAAAGAAGTGATTGGTCACGGCATAGGAGCGATCGATCAATGCAGTGGTTACTTCCGAATGCGGATCGAATATTCTTATCTTTTTAAACCCTGCCTGGTTGAGTATGGCCGAGATCACTTTTAATGAAAACGGTTCACCGTCAAGCATGACCCGGTCCATACGAGCAGCCAATAGATATGAAACATGCAATTCGATGTTCTCAAAACCTATATAATCCAGCGTATTCTTTACGAATAAAGCCATCAGCAAGTCATTGGCGTTGTTTAACCGGGTAAGTATACGCAACGGTTGTTGTTTATTCGCCTTTTCAGCCTGTAGCGCATCAATCTTGATATGCGGCTGACCATCGGGAAATAACATTGTTTTAAATGGAACTACGGACCGTTCCGGATAAACGAGATCAAATGTCTGCATATTAATATTTTATTTGTTCCTGCCTGTTTCACCTGGGTAAAGACTCATCACCGTGTCACTCTGCCAGTACTCCTTCGTATGTACCTCCAGAGCTGTAAGTTTGCCGTCAAAAGCCGCTCCGGTATCCACATTCCACACATTGTGGGCACGCATAGGCTTGTATATATCGTAATTCACGGTAGGCGTATGTCCGATATATATCTCGTCGAATAGCAACAGTCTTTTGGGATAGCGATAGGAGCTTTTCTTGATCCTCGTGTCCGTCGCCAGAGCCGTCTCCCACAAAGTCCTGTCCCAGGAATAGTTGCTGGAATAATGCTCGTTCTCCGGTCCATGCATGGAGGAAAAACCGGCATGGATAAAAAGACGGTCATCATCGATGAAATAATTCTGCATGCGATTAAAGAATTCCAGATGTACCAGCCGCTGCTGCTGCCCCAGCCCTTCATAGCTTGCCACGGTAGCCAGTCCACCATGTAATAGCCAGCTCACATCCGGAAGTCCGCCTGCCAGCCATTCTTCACACCATACATCGTGGTTGCCCTTGATGAAGATACAGGTGTATTGCTTATCCAATTCCATCAGTCGCTGCATGACATGAGATGATTGCGACCATCCATCCACATAATCACCCAGAAAAACAAGCCTGTCATTCTTGTGCAAGCCGATCCTGTCCAGCAATTGGTCCAGCGCCCGTAAGGCCCCATGAATATCTCCTATGACAAAAGTTCTTGACATGTTAACTAAATTTTTTATTGAGCCTCCTGCTCAGATCCTCTATTTCTGCTCGTCTCGCCAGTACAGCAAGCCATTCTTCCGGTATCGTCTGCGAACCATACAATAATCCGGCCAGCCCACCTGTGACAGCTGCCGTCGTATCGGAATCATTGCCAAGATTAGCTGCTTTCAATACCGCATCCTTATAGTTCCAGGTATTCAACAAACACCATAAAGATGCTTCCAGCGTATGGATCACATAGCCGGTGGAATAGATCTCATCCTGACTCAATTTATTGATGGCACCTGAAAGTATTCTGGCAAAATGAGCTTTCTCTTCCTCCGTACAGGTTGCAGTTTCATCGAGGAAGGTCCGTACAGTAGTACAAGCCTGCCGATAAGCATCCGTTTTCTCATTTCCAGATAAAAGCTGCAAAGCCAGCTCAAGATAAATAAAACAGGATAATACTGAACGGATATGCCGGTGGGTTAAAGAGCTGACATGGTTGATGATCAGGAATCTGCTGTCAATATTGTTGTTCCTGATCAAAAACAACAACGGCAATATCCGCATGAGCGACCCATTTCCATTACTGGACACCTCATGCCCTCCTGCCAGCACAGGCGACACACCTCTTTCCAATCTGTCAATGGCGTCAGAGGTCGCAATCCCAATATCAAAAACCCGTCCGTGCGCGGTCCAATAGCCGTTATTCTTCCAGTTGATAAACCTTCTCGCCAGGTTTTCAAGATCATACTTCCCGCAAAGCATTTCCGCGAGGCAAAAGGTCAGCGAACTATCATCCGACCAGGTACCTGGGGGCTGATGGTGCGTACCGAACCCTATC
>Ga0105240_10000997_pt1 | contig 50581 bp, 38 predicted proteins | sample KBSC54metaG_FD_80426 | JGI IMG/M metagenome (GOLD analysis project Ga0105240, IMG submission 80426) | Corn rhizosphere microbial communities from Kellogg Biological Station, Michigan, USA - KBS C5-4 metaG | ecosystem: Host-associated > Plants > Roots > Rhizosphere > Soil | place: Michigan, USA... | reverse complement strand
CGGCAGACGACGCCGTGGGGATGGCAGGCGACCTTGCGCGGACGGCAGGCAACCCGGTGGGGATGACAGGCGATCTGGCGCCGGCGGCAGGCGGTGTGGCGTGGGCGCCAGGCGACCCGGCGCGGGCGGCAGGTGATCCGCTGGGGATGACAGGCGATCTTGCGCGGACGACAGGCGATCCGGCGCAGGCGGCAGGCAACCCGGCGGGGACAGCAAGCGGTCCGGCGTGGGCGCCAGGCGAACCGGCGCGGGCGGCGGGCAACCCGGTGGGGACGACAAGCCATCCGGCACAGAGGGCAGGCGATCTGGCACGGGCTGCCGGCAATCCGGCGCGGACGTCAGGCGCTTCTGCGCGAGCGGCAGGCGGTCCGGTGCGGGCGGCCGGCTATCTGGCGCGGACGTCAGGCGCTTCTGCGCAAGCGGCAGGCGATCCGGCGCGGACCTCAGGCGACCCGGTGCAGGCGTCAGGCGGTCCGGCGTGGGCGCCAGGTGATCCGGTGGGGATGACAGGCCATCTGGCGCGGGCGGCAGGCGACCCGGCGCGGACGCCAGGCGCATCTGCGCAGGTGGCAAGCGATCGGCCGCAGGCGTCAGGTCATCCGGCGCGGGTGGCAGGCGATCCGGCGCAGGCGTCAGGCAATCCGGCGCGGCCGGCGGGCGCATCTGCGCGGACGACAAGCGATCCGGCGCGGACGCCGTGGAACCTCGCGGGGCCTGCTGGCCTCGAGGCGCGTTCACTTGGGTCTGCCCGTGCGGCAGAGGCGATAGGCGGGCCCGGAGCGCCTCAGGTGCCGGAGGAGTCGGCAACCATCCGCGATGATCCGACAATCGCGCCGGACCCCAAGCAGTCCGCTGATAACAACGTCAGCTTTCCCAACGATATCTAACGATGCGCCCGTTCGTGATCGAGCTGGATGATCGTGCCCTCGCGTTTGCGAGGGACGGCCGGGTCGTCTCGAGCGCGCCAAGCGCCGTGTGGGACGGCAGCACGGGTGAGCCCGCCGGCACGAACGCGTGGAACGCTCTGCGTCGGCATCCAACCGCAACCTCAACGCGACATCTGGGTACCCTTCTATCTCAAACCGTCCCGACCGATCGCTCCATCGCCCTGGTCGCGACGGAGCTGGTGAGGCGTCTAGCGGCGCAACCACCTGGAGCGGATGAGCGTGTTTGGATCGCAGCGCCCGCACGTGCTCCGGAGCGCGGCTTGAGCGCGGTTCTATCAATAGCGCGCACGCTGTCGTTGCCCGTCGATGGATTCGTTAGCGCCGCCGCAGCTTCGGTCTCGGCTTTACAGCTAGAGCAAACTGCTATCGTTCTGGAGCTCGGGTTGCATCACGTCGCAGCGACGTCAGTCGATCGTGACGGCGCGCAAGTCAGGCGTCGACGCACGGTCCTGGCAGACCGGAGCGGTCTGATGGCCTTCTATCAAGGATGGTTGGAGCTCGTCAGCACCACCATGGTGAAGCGAACCCGCTTCGATCCCTTGCATGATGCCGTGACCGAACAGCAACTCTTCGATTCTCTGGCCTCATGGGCACATCAGGCTGCGCTCGAAGGTTCCGTCAACGCAGTCCTGGCAAAGGGCGCGGAGCGCTTTACAGTGACATTGACCCGCGATCAATTCGCACAGGCGGGGCGGAATCTCCACCGTCAGATCGTGAGACTGTTGCATGAGTTGCGGCCTGCTGGAGCACCTGTCGCGCTGGTCATCCCGGCGATGGCGTGCGCGCTGCCCGGGTTGCGGGATGAGTTGGAACAGTTCGCCGCCTGCGAGTTGATCTGCGTCCCCGATGGCTATGCCGCCGCAGCCGTTGCCGCTCTGGATCTCCCCGCGCGGCTGCCGCACGAACCGGTGCGCCTGCTCCGCAAAATCCCTGTGTCGTCACACGGAGGTGATCCCGTTTCCCGAGTCACGTTGGGCGAGAACCGAACCGCCTCACCCACTCATCTGTTGCTCGACGGCCAGGTCCATGCGCTGGGCCGCGTGCCTTTGGTGCTCGGACGCTCACCAGTTGGCCCGCGCACGCTGCAGTTGCCCGAGGGGTTGGCGGGAGTATCCCGGCGCCATTGCACTTTCGTTGCAGACGAGAACGCAGTTGTGCTTCTCGACCACAGCAGCTTCGGCACTTTCGTCAATGGTGAGCGCGTGGCCGAGCGGGTGCGGGTTCGTGCTGGCGATCGAGTGCGCTTGGGTGATCCTGGAGTGGACCTTGCGCTGCTCGCCGTCAGCGCATCGTCAGCCGACGGGCAGAACGGATAACAGTGAGCCAACGCCGCCGCGCCATCGAGGTGTTCACGCTCTCTTTCCTCGACTGCATTTGTTGTGGTTTCGGGGCGGTCATCCTCTTCTACACGATCGTGAGCGCACGCAGTGGCATCGTTGACACCCAGGCGACGGACACCCTGACAGCTGAAGTGAGCCGCCTGGATCAACAAGTGCTGACCGGGACGCGGAATCTAGCAGCCTTGCGCGACACACTGGAGAAGACCCGCAGCGAAGTCGCGAGCGCCACATCTGAAAGTAACATTCTGACCGCGCAGCTCAGCACGCGGAGAACCCAAGTATCCAACTACGATGCGACACGATTGTCTCGTCAGGAGCGCATCGAGAAACTCCGAGCCGATGTGCAGGCGCTGCAGGAAGGCACCAAGCGTCTCGAGGCGGGCGGCGATGAGCTCGCGCCGCCGGGTCAGGACGTCGCGGCTTTCCGCAAAACCGGCGGCGATCGGCATTACATCACCGGCCTGCGCATGCATGGCCGGCGGATTCTCATTCTGCTCGACGTCTCTGCGAGCATGCTTCACGAAGACCTCGTAAGTATTCTGAGGCTTCGAAATGCGGATGACGCCACCAAGCGCGCCGCGGCCAAGTGGCGCCGCGCTGTGGAGACTGTTCACTGGCTCCTGACGCAGGTCCCTCCCGGAGGTTCCTACCAGATCTACACATTCAACACCAAGGCGCAGCCTTTGTTGGCGGACACCGCGGGAAAATGGCTCTCCGGGGGTGACCTCCCGCAAATTGCACGGGACTTGAAGGCACTGGAGATCCTGGTGCCCGCTGAGGGAACCAGTCTGTTCAATGCGTTTGCCGCGACCAGGACCCTGAGCCCGCTTCCCGATCAGATTGTTTTGATCACCGATGGCTTGCCGACACAGGGCAAGTCCGCGCCCGGGCCACGCAAATACGTGGACTCCGACGCACGCGCACGCCTTTTTGATGAGGCCGTGCGTCAGTTGCCCGAACACGTTCCAATCGACAGCGTGCTACTGCCGATGCAGGGCGACTCGGAGGCTGCGCATCGTTTCTGGCATCTCGCCAGAACGAGCGCGGGAAGTCTTTTGATGCCCGCAAGGGATTGGCCGTGATAGCACCCGGGAAGTCCTGATGCGCCGACGCCGCTCCGTGGAGGTCTTCAGCCTCTCGTTCCTCGACTGCATCTGCTGCGGTTTCGGGGCCATCATCTTGCTTCTGGTCCTCACGGAGATCGGCCGTCCCGCGGTCCTGGAGAAGACTCGCAAGAGTCTCGATGGCCAGATCCGGGACCTGACCGAGAAGCTCTACGCCATTCAAGGCGAGACGAACGAGCTCACCCGCCAGCTGCAAGGCAGCCGCGCGACTCTGGAGCAGGAGCGCCGCAAGCTCGCACGTCTGCGCGGGGATCTCAGCTCCATCCAGGGACAATACGCCAGCAGTACGCAAGACGCTTCGGTCTCCAACCGTGTGGAAGGCGAGCTCGTTACGGCTTACCAGAAGTTGAGTACGGAGATGCAGCGTCTTCTCAATCAGCGCGCGCGGCGGCCGGCCACCGCTGCGATCGGCGGAATCCCGATTGACAGCGAATACGTCATTTTCGTCGTCGATACGTCCGACAGCATGACTGACAACCACTGGGACGCGAATCTCGCCATCATCGACGAGATCCTGAGCGGGTATCCGCACGTGCAGGGCCTGCAAATCATGAATGACCAGGGGACCTACATGTTTCAGGACACCAAGGGCAAGTGGCTCGCAGACTCCGAGGCGCAGCGCGCCGAGATTCGCAAGCGTGCGCGGCATTGGTCCGCCTTCAGCCAGTCCAATCCCGTACCTGGAATCGAGGAGGCGATTCGCACGTATTGGGCCACCGACAAACGCATCAGTGTGTTCGTCCTCGGGGATGAGTTCACCGGGAAATCGATCCAGGCTGCACTGGACGCAATCGCTGCACTGAACAAACCAGGACCCGATGGCCGGCGCGTGGTGCGAATCCATGCGATCGGCTTCCCGGAAGGGGAAGGTATGTCAGCCGATACAAACGTGCGCTTCGCCGCGCTCATGCGCCTGGTCTGTGCGCAAAACAACGGCACGTTCTGGGGTTTGAAGAACTGAGGCGAACGCGGCACTTGTGGGCGGTCGCGCACCGTGTATTGTAGTGCTTGGGCCAACTATCCCAGGCGTCGAAGCGACTCAATGCCCGAGACTGATCCGAAGATCGTACTCCTCGCCGGTGCAAGCGGCCTGGTCGGCAGGTACGCGCTCGATGCTCTGCTGGATGCGCCGGATATTGGCCGCGTGTTCGCGATTACCCGTCGCCCGCTCGGCCGGGAGCATCCGCGTCTTGCCAATCGCATCGTGCAGTTCGATGCCCTCGAGTCGCAGCTGAAAGCTGTCACTTGTCACGTTGCGGTTTGCTGCCTCGGCACGACCATGAAGGAGGCGGGCTCGCAAGAGGAGTTCCGACGCGTGGACGTGAATCATGTACTGGCGTTCGCACGTATCGCGAAGGCCGGACAAGCGCAGCGCTTCATTGTGGTTTCCTCGGCTGCCGCGAGTCCCGGCGCGAAGAATTTCTATCTCCGCACCAAGGGCGAGATGGAGGAAGCCGTCGCAGCCATGGGATTCGCGTCGCTCGATATCTTGCAGCCGGGCCCCGTGCTCGGCATCCGCAGTGGTCACGTGCGGCCGCTCGACATTGGAGCGTTGCTTGCGATGCCGCTGGTAAATCCATTCCTGCGCGGCGAGCGGGCCGCCTTTCGCGGCATCGCGGTGAAGACCGTTGCGGCGGCGATTGTCGGTGCGACGCGCTCCGGAAGAAAGGGCGTACAGCGTTACACATATGTCGGCATGGAGGCATTGGCGAGGCTGAAGTCTGTACGCCCGCTGGATATCAAAGCCTCCACCAGCGCGCGACAACCTCGCACCTGAGGCGACCTCGCTGTCGCGAGCCAGCGCTCACGGCGTATCGTGACCTGGTTAACATTCCACTGTTATCCGGGACTCGCACAATCCGCTGCATTCGATCCTAAGGAATTCGCTTGCAGGAAGCTTCTGGTTTGGACTGGGCGCCCATGATGAGCCGCATGGGAAGACGCATCGCCTGGGTGGTGGCACTTTGTGCCGCGATCCCCGGCGTGTTGCTCGCGATCGTTTGCGCGCACGAGATCGATTCCGCTACCACGGCGGGCCTGCAACGGGAGGCCGGCGACTCGAGCCGTCTCTATGGCGAGCTCATCGAGTCACGCCTGGCGGCCGCAGAGACCATGGTCCTGACCCTTACCGCCGGTGATGTAGGCGCAGAGGGCGCCCTTCTCAAACGCCAGATCGCCAATGCAAGCGCCTTCAAGTCGGTGGTCCTGGTCGGCAGCGATGGAGTGTTGGCCAGCGGGGAGACCCTGTTGCGCCCGGCTCCACTGCAGCGAGTAGCGCTCGAAGCCGGCGAGATGGTGTTGCTATCGGTCACTCTGGACGGGCAGTTGACCTCCGCATTCCTGGTCAAGGAGGTGAGCGGCGCGGGGACTCGCCGGCTCGCGTACTTCGAGTTGGCTCCCGACTGGCTGTGGCGGCAGGTGGAGAGTCTGCGGCCGCAGACGGCCCTCGCTGTCGTCGATGCTGACGCGAAGGTGCTTTACAACGTCGGTCCGCTATCCGTCGACGCCGCGCATGTGTTTGCCGATCACATCAAACTCTCGAGCGCGCGCAGCGGGGCATTGCACCCGCTGTCGTGGCAAGACGGCGGCGCGGAGTGGCGCGGTGTCATTCAACCTTTACAGCTAGCCAACGAGCGCATCACCGCGGTTCCCTGGGCCGTCATCAGCTTTTACGAGGAGCCGACGCTCCTGGTGCGCTTCCAACCTATCTGGGGATGGTTGCCGTTGCTGCTATTGGCCGTGACCGCAGGTGCGATCGCCGGTGGCTCGCATCTCGCGCGGCGCTATCTGCCCGCGGTGCGCGCGCTCGGTGTCTCGCTGAGCGCTCTGCGCTCGCGCCGCTATGAGTTGGTGATGGCCCCCGCGCGGGACGAGTTGGGCCCGCTGGTGCAAAGCTTCAACACCACCGCGATGACGCTGCAGGAGCAATTCCAGGCGCTCGAGACTCTCGGCGAGATCGACAAGCTGTTACTCGGATCGGCGGATCTCGAGCAAGTGCTGGACGCCGTCCTCGCTCGAGCGCAGGTGGTGACCCGGTGCGATTGTGTTGGTATCACCTTGAGGGATCCGGATGCGCCGCGCCGCGCGCGTGTCTATCTCGCAGGGGCTGACCGTGAGAATCTCCCGGTGCGGCGCATCGAGTTGGATAATGACATGATGGCCACGCTGGCCGCCGAGAGCAGTGGCCTGACTGTCGCGCGTTGTGAAGAGTTGCGCCACAGCTTCCTGCAGCCTTTGCAGGATCTCGGTGCCGAGTTCTTCTGGGTCTGGCCGGTGTTGGTGTCCAGCCGGGTCGAGGCGATCCTGGCCGTGGGCTATCGCGAGGTGCCCGGCACAGATCCCTACCTGGCTCGCTTGGGGACGCAGTTCGCCGATCGCCTCGCGGCGGCGCTCGCGAAGGGCGCGCGCGAACAGCGGCTGGCCGCGCAGGCGCATTACGACCCGCTCACCGCGCTGCCGAATCGAGCGCTGTTCCGCGATCGTTTGTCACAGGAGATCGCGAACTCCAACGCCGGCTTGAGCCGTGGCGCGCTGCTTTACATCGATCTCGACCATTTCAAACGGGTCAATGATTCGGTCGGCTACCATGCCGGCGACCAACTTCTAACGATCGTTGCGCAACGGCTCCGCTCCTGCAGCAAGGAGGGGGATACGGTGGCGCGGCTGGGGGGTGACGAGTTCGCCGTCATTCTCCGCAATGTCGCGGATCCGGATGCGGCGCGCGGTGTGGGCGAGCGCATCATTCAACTCCTGCAGCTGCCGGTGAACATAGGAGGTCGCGACCATTTCATCTGCGCCAGCGTTGGGATCACTCTCTTTCCCGACGATGGCACCGCGATCGACGACCTGATACGCAACGCCGACAATGCCATGTACCGGGCCAAGGATGCCGGTCGCGGTTGCGCGCTGTTCTTCGATTCCCACGGCACGGCTGCGACTACCGAGACCGGGCTGCAGCGGGCGCTGCGCCGCCGGGAGTTCTCGCTCTTCTATCAGCCGCAATTCTCGGTCGCCGACGGCAGTCTATGCGGGCTGGAGGCCTTGTTGCGTTGGCAGACTTCCCGCGAGGGTATGCGGCCACCCGGTGAGTTCGTGCCGGCCGCCGAAGAGAGCGGCCTCATCGTCGATATCGGAGGTTGGGTGTTGGAAGCAGCCTGCGCGCAATTGGCGCTCTGGCGTGCTCAGAATATCGCGCCGCCTCGGCTGGCGCTGAACGTCTCGGCCCAGCAGCTGAAGCACTTCGAATTTCCCAAGCTCGTGCGCCGAGCGCTGGACCGCCATGCGATCCCTCCGGAATTACTGGAGCTCGAACTTACCGAGAGTGTTTTCGCCGACGAAGCCGCCGGGGCGACGCTTGGACGGTTGGCGCAATTGGGTGTTCACCTCGCGCTGGACGATTTCGGCACCGGCTATTCCTCGCTTTCCTACCTGCGGCAATATCCGATCGGAACGGTCAAGATCGACCGGACCTTCCTGGAGGAAGTGCCACAAAACGCCGCCTCGTCCACGCTCGTCGAAACGATCATCGTCATGGCGCACGCCCTAGGTAAGCGCGTGGTCGCGGAAGGAATCGAGACACTCGAACAGCTGGATTTCCTGCGCGACCGCCGCTGCGATATCGCCCAAGGTTTCTTCCTTGCCCGTCCACTTTCAGGACAGGCCGTGACAGAGCTGCTGCAAGCCCGCACAATGAGCGCTAACCCGGAAGTGAGTGACCTCCGCGCGGCCGGCTAGGCCAACGCTTTAGTAGACCGCGCGAAACGTCTCTCGAGGTTGAGCGTCTGCGCAATGTACTCCTCGGCGCGACGCTGCTGGTTCTCGCAGCGTGCAGCAGCGTTCCGCGCCAATCCAATGAGTGGGTCGCCGCCGAGAGGCCTGATGAGGGGGGAAGGACTATCGCTGGCGCCGCTGCGCAGCTGGTCGGCGCGCCTTACGAATTCGGTGGCGCCGATTTGAAGGGCTTCGATTGCAGCGGGTTAGCGGTCTACGTCTATGGACAGGCTGGCGTGGAGATTCCGCGCACCGCCGAGGCACAGCAACGCGCAGCGCGACCCGTTCCTACGGACGACCTGTCCCCTGGGGACCTGGTCTTCTTCCGCATCCATAGCCGGCACGTCAATCACGTGGGCATCTATACAGGAGCCGGTCAGTTCATCCACGCACCCCGCTCCGGGGGGCGCGTCTCTTACGGCAGCCTCAGCGCTGCCTATTACCATAAGCACTTCGCAGGCGGGGGCCGGTTCTGGAACGACAAAACCGCAGCGGCCGGAGGCGTCCAAGCGCAGCCCCCGTCGCGACATTGAGACATAATCCTTGCAAATTGAGAACCAAAATTATGTGCTGTTGCTCGTTGAGAGCCGCGGCACAACTTAAACACTTGACTCACAAGCGCGACGCTTCGAAACTCCCCTACTAGTGAAAAGGGCAAACCCGTCGAAAGGCGGGGACGCAAAGCCACCGGTCTAAAGGAAAGAGGTTCCTATGACGGCGGGGCTGCCACGATCGCGCCAAGGCGCGGCCGCTCGCAATCCCCTCCTGTCGCCACCTCTTGCCGCAGCGCGGCGTACGCCGCCCGGGGCTTTTCCATGATGGAATGACTGGGTCCGGGGAAGTTATGACATTACCAACGCCAAATATGGCCTCTGGCGCGGCGGTTGCTCGCGAGTCGGCAGTGCCTGAAGCCGAGTCGGGCCCGTTCGTGTTGAACCTGTGCTCGTCCACGACGCCAATGGCCTTGGCGCAAGTTGATTTGCCCGAGCTCAAGCGTTTCACCTTCTTTGTCAGCCGCCGCTTCGAGGAAGGCCGCGAGCGCTTCCGTTTGCACATGGGCTACTTCACCACACAAGCTGAGGCCGAAGAGTGGCTCAGCGTGGTGCGCGACATTTATCCTGGTGCCTGGGCTGGCGAAGCGCCAGGCAAGAAGCTGCGCGCCCGCGCTGCAGCAGCCGCTGCCGCGCAGGCCCAACATGCTATCGGACCGCAGACGCGTTCCGTCCTGCCGAATCTACCGCCTCCAGCCGCTGCCCCGGTGCATGCGGTACCCGCACAGTCTGCAGCGCCGGCACGTCCGGCGTCAGCGCCGCTAGCGGCAGCCCCGGTGGCCCGGCCTGTTGAGTTGAAACCGGCAGTACGCGTTCCGGCGGCCACAGCGCCAGCGCGCGAGCCACCCGGTATCCATGTTCCAACCTTGCATGCTGCTGCTCCGGCAGCTGTACAGGGTGCATCGCGTGCCGCAACGCCTTCGATCCCAACAGCGGCGATCGTCAAGGCGGCCCCAAGTCAGGTCGTGGCGCCTGTCGCCAAGGCCGCGCGCCCACAGGCTACCCCGCCTGTTGCTAAACCGGCTCACGCAGCGGCGGCTCCTGCTGCCCGCGCGCAGAATCCGGTCGCTCATCCTCAACATGCGAAGCCCGCCGCCTCCGCGGGCGCGCCAACAACAGCGCCACGTCCCAACACAGCGAATCCGGCTCCGGCAGCGCGAATGCCGGCGAAGCCCGCTGTTGCGCCCGCCCCCGTGGCGGCCAAGCCGCGCCCGAAAGCCTCCACCAAGGGTACCGCCTTCGCTGATTCAAACGTCCGTGAGGTGCTTGCCGCCCTCGGCGATGACACGGGTGAGACGGGGCAGACGCGTATGATGCCCGCCCTCCCGCGCATCGAAGCGCAGGAAGATCCGGCGCTCACGGATACTCAGGTGTTGCGATACCTCGAGAGTCGTCGCAGTGACGATGGCTCGGCGCGCGTCGAGGACGCTCCGGATGCGAGCATCTCGCTGCTGAAACCCGACGATACTGGTACCCGCCGCGCGCTCAAGGAAGCGGTCAGTCAAAACGCAGCGGTCTCGTTCGCCGTACAGCTCCAGTGGTCGGTGCAGCCGGTGGAGTTGGACAAAGTTCCGCCGCTCGCGATCTTCAGTGCCTACACGCTCTATACGGTGGAAGGCAGCCGCGAGGGCCGCAAGTGGTATGGCCTGCGGCTTGGATTCTTCAGTGACGCGATCTCGGCAAAACAGGTCGCCTACTACGTGCGCTCGGAATTTGCCTCGGTCGCGGTTGTTCCCGTGAGCCCGCAAGAACGGCAACGGGCGACCGATGAGGACAAGAAGGCCAACGCTTCTCTCGCCTTTCCGCGCAAGACGCGCCAGAACCCGATCGATGAGTTCAAGCTCAGCGACCCGGAAGAGGACGCAAAGTCCGCGCAACCCGCCGCAAAGCCCGCGGCGCGGCCAGCCGCCCCGAAAGCAGCCGCGCCGGCTGCCGCTCGCTCCAGCGCTCAGCCGAGCGTAAAACGCCCGACTGCCCAAAGTGGCCCCAGTGGCGCAAGCGGCAAGGGTGGACGTGTTGGTGCTCGTGAGCGCAAGGGACCGCAGACGCTCGAGGAGACACTCGAGATTCTGGGGGCAGGTGAGCTCGAGATCGATAACGGCCGCGGCGAGCTGCTGAACGATGCCGGTGTGCGTCACCTGCGGGTAGAAGTGCAGAAGAACACGCCGTTTTCCAGGCTGTTGGAGCGGCTCAGCGAGCGCACCAAGAAAAACTGAGCGCAGCATCGTGCGCCGCCCGCGGCGGCAAGCGCACTGGCCAGGTCGCGTCCGCTAGCCGGCCGCTTCGCTGTCAGTGCTTGCCGAAGAGCTTTTCCAACTCGCTCAACGACTTGTTTACTTCGGCGGTGTTGGGTGCAGTGTAGGCGCCCGGCCGCGGCTTGAAATGGTCGCAGAAGTTGGCCCGCGTTTTATCGCTCACCTCTTCGGCCGTGGGCTCCCGACAATGTTTGGCTACCCGCGTGTCGTAGTCGACGCACAACTTGCATACGTGCAACTCCGCGCGGCACTTCGGGCAAGTGTCCGCGCGCATGAGCGGCAGGCTCAACGCCGCTAACGAGCTACCGCATTTCCAGCAGACCAGGTCGTGGGCCATAGGGGTTAAAGCCTAGCTGAATGGGCACATCAAGTCTTCAGGCGGTGGCTTTCTGCTTTGTATGCCGGATCCGGTCGCGCAGGAACTCCTCCAGAACGCGCCCGGTATGGGATTGCTTGCGCTTGCGCGCAATCTCAGCCGGAGTCCCTTGCGCCACGATCCGGCCGCCGCCATCACCCGCCTCGGGGCCCATGTCGACGATCCAATCCGCTTCAGCCATCACGTCAAGGTTGTGCTCCACCACCACCGCAGTATTGCCGGCTTCGACCAGGCGGTGGAGTACATGGAGAAGCTTCTCCACGTCTGCCATGTGTAAGCCCACGGTGGGCTCGTCGAGCACATACAGCGTGTGTTTGGGCTTGTATCGGGGTCCGGCGCCCTCGTCACGGACTTTCGATAGCTCGGCCACGAGCTTGATCCGCTGGGCTTCGCCTCCGGACAGTGTGGGGCTCTGCTGACCCAGGGTGAGGTAGCCGAGGCCCACATCCTGCAGAAGTTTCAGGCAATGATGAATACGCGGGTGGGCTTTGAAGAACTCCACCGCATCGTCTACCTCCATGGCGAGCACATCACCGATGCTCTTCTCACGCCAGAGAACCGACAGCGTTTCGGAGTTGAATCTGCGGCCACCACAGACATCGCACAGGACCTTCACATCAGGCAGGAAGCTCATCTCGATCGTCTTTACGCCTTGTCCCTCACAGGCCTCGCAGCGGCCGCCAGCCGTGTTGAACGAGAAACGGCTCGCGGTGTAACCGCGGATGCGTGCTTCGGTCGTGCCCGCAAAGATGGCGCGAATCGCGTCCCAGAACCCGATGTATGTCGCGGGACAAGAGCGCGGTGTCTTGCCGATCGGAGTTTGATCGACTTCGAGTACCCGGTCGATGTGCTCCGCGCCCCGCACGGCCTTGCAGCCTATCAGCTGCGCGGACTTCGCGCGTCCGTTGCGGCTCTCTTTGCCGTTCTTGCCGTTGCCCCGGCCGTTCTTGCCATTGCCGTTCGCTTCCCCTACGAGCCGTCGCAAGTTGCAATACAGAACGTCACGCGCGATCGTGGATTTTCCGGAGCCTGACACGCCCGTGATGACGACGAGCCGGCCGACCGGGATGCCCACGTCCGCTCCCTTGACGTTATGGAGCGCTACCCGCTCGAGTTTCAGGCGCGGTGTATTGTCCTTGACGGCGCGCAAGGGCTCCGCCGGGTGGAGCAGCGGCTCCCGTAGGAACTTCCCCGTCACGGATCGTGGGTTGCGCACCAGATCTTTGACGACTCCGGCGCCCACGATCTCTCCGCCGCGCACCCCCGCAGCCGGGCCGAGATCAATGACGTGATCCGCGCGCCGGATGGTGTCCTCATCGTGCTCGACGACCACCAGGGTGTTGCGATTGCCAGCCAGCTCGGCGAGCGAGTCCAGGAGAATGGCATTGTCCCGTGGATGGAGCCCGATCGTGGGCTCGTCCAGCACGTAACAAACTCCCTGCAGGTTCGAGCCCAATTGCGCGGCAAGACGGATGCGCTGCGCCTCACCACCCGACAGGGTAGGCGCGGAGCGGTCGAGCTGCAGGTATCCGAGTCCGACGCGCTCCAGGAACCGCAGCCGCGAGCGCAGCTCGTTCAACAGGTCGCGGGCGATCTCTTTCTCCCGAGTGTCGAGCTTGAGCTTGTTGACGAACTCCGCCGCACCGGCCACAGCTTCGGCAGTGAGCGCAGCGATCGAGCGGTCCCGGAACCGTACATTGAGCGCGACAGGACTGAGGCGCTGTCCGTTGCAAGCACTGCATGCCTGCGGGTCGTGCTCATACCAGTCGTTCCACCAGATCTCTTCACCGGTCTGCTCTGCGTCGAAGCCGGGCATTTCGACGCCAGTGCCGTAGCAGCTCTCGCACCAGCCGTGCTTCGAGTTGAAAGAGAAGAGGCGCGGATCGAGCTCCGAAAAGCTCCGGCCGCACGAGGGACAGGCGCGCTTGGTGGAAAACACCGTCACGCTGTTGGAGCTCGGTCCGAGTACATGGACGAGCCCTTTGCCGAAATCGAGAGCGCGTGCGAGAGCGGCGTGCAAGGTGGTGTCAGTTTTCGCTCCAACCTCAACCTCCGCGACGGGTAGCTCGATCGTATGCTCCTTGAAACGCGACAACCGCGGCCATTGGCTCGTGGAAAGGTTGGCACCGTCCACACGAAGCGTTTTGAAGCCCTTCTTGGCTGCCCACTTCGCCAGGTCGGTATAGAAGCCCTTTCTGGCCACCACCAAGGGTGCAAGCAACGCGATGCGCTTGCCTTTGTAATCGCGCAGCAGGCGTGCGGCGATCGAGGCAGCACTTTGCGGCTCGATCGCTACATTGCAGTCCGGGCAGTACTGTGTACCCAACTTGACGTAGAGAAGCCGCAAGAAATGGTAGATCTCCGTCAACGTGGCCACGGTACTCTTGCGACCGCCGCGACTCGTGCGCTGCTCGATCGCCACCGTCGGAGGAATGCCATAAATAGCATCCACGTCCGGGCGTGCGGCAGGCTGCACGAACTGGCGCGCGTACGCATTCAAGGACTCGAGGTAGCGTCGCTGGCCTTCATTGAAAAGGATGTCGAACGCGAGCGTGGATTTGCCCGAGCCTGAAACACCGGTGATGACCGTAAAGCGATCGCGAGGTATCGCGACGTCGATGTTTTTCAGGTTGTGCTCGCGTGCATTGTGAATGACCACGGAGTTGCGGTCACGGCCATTGCCGCGGCCGTGAGGCGGCACAGGTCCGCCAACACTCCTGCCGTTCTGGAGAGCAGCGTTGACTGCTTTGGCGGCAGCCGCGGCGCCGCCCGCTGCCGCGCTTGCGGCGCTCGTGTCGCCGCTCATGCTCTTCTCGTAGGCGGCCAGCGCTTGTCCGGTAAATGATCGCGAGTGCGCGATGATCTGCGCCGGGGTGCCGACACAGACAATCTCGCCACCGCGCTCACCACCATCCGGACCGAGATCGATGACCCAGTCCGAGGCGCGAATCAGATCCAGGTTGTGCTCGATCACCAGCAACGAGTGACCGGCCGCGAGCAGCTTGCGAAATGCCCTGAGCAGCTTGGCAACATCCTCGAAATGCAACCCGGTGGTAGGTTCGTCGAACAAGAACAGCTTGCCGTGATGGGTCGTGCTGGAGACTACCGAGCCGGCTTGCGCGAGATGTCCGGCCAGCTTCAACCGCTGCGCCTCACCCCCCGACAGGGTGGGCACGGGTTGACCGAGTTTGACGTACTCGAGCCCGACATCCGCCAACGGCGCCAGCCGGGCAGCGACTTCGCGGGAGTCTGAGAAGAAATCCAAGGCCTCCGTGACGGTCATCTCCAACACATCGGCGATGCTCGCGCGCTTGCCGTTGGCACCCTCGCGCTTGATCTCGAGTACCTCATCGCGATAGCGGCTACCGTTGCAATCGGGACAGCGCAGGTACACGTCCGAGAGGAATTGCATCTCCACGTGCTCGAAGCCGTTGCCACTACAGGTCGGGCAGCGCCCGTTACCGGAGTTGAAGCTGAATGTGCCTGCCGTGTATTTGCGCTCCTGCGATGCCGGCTCGGCGGCGAGCAAGTTACGGATCGAGTCGAATGCGCCCACGTAGCTGGCCGGATTCGAGCGGGTCGAGCGGCCAATAGGACTCTGGTCGACCATGATGACATCGTCGATCAGCTCCGCGCCTTTCAAGCCAGTGAACGCTCCCGGGGTTTCCGTGGGCTTGCCGCGATATTTCAGCAGCGCGGGATAGAGGACATCCTCCACCAAGGTGGACTTGCCGGAACCCGACACCCCCGTGACGCACACGAGGCGCTTCAAAGGAATCCGGACGTCGATGTTCTTGAGGTTGTGCTCGCGCGCGCCGGTAAGCTCCAGCCACCTGTTGGAGCGCGCCTCCGCAACGACTTCCTTGACGCCCCCGGCCGCGGCAGCTTGCTTGGCCGCCAGTTTTCGGGCGGCGACTTTCTCAGGCGCCTCCGCCACCGCCTTGCGGCCGCTCAGATACTCGCCCGTCAGTGAGCGCGACTGGCGCCGGATCTCCTGCGGTGTGCCGAAGAATACGATCTCGCCACCGCGCTCGCCGGCCCCGGGGCCCATGTCGAGGATGCGGTCGGCTTCCAACATGATCTGCGGATCGTGCTCGACGACCACGAGCGAATTGCCGGCATCGCGCAGCCGCTTCATGACCCCGATCACGCGCTGCATGTCGCGGGGATGCAGTCCGATGGAGGGCTCATCCAACACAAACATCGTATTCACCAGCGATGTTCCCAGCGCTGTCGTCAGGTTGATGCGCTGTACCTCGCCTCCGGAGAGGGTGCGCGACTGGCGATCCAGCGTCAGATAGCCCAGCCCGACATTCGTCAGATAACTGAAGCGACCCCGGATCTCGGCGAGCAGCAGATCGGCCGCCTCATCGAGCGGCTGGGGCAAGGTCAGCTCATTGAAGAACTCGCAGGCGCGCTCCACCGGCAGCAGCATCACGTCGTGAATCGACAGGCCCGGAAGGTTTTGCAGGGTCTCCTCGGACCACTGCACGCCATGTGGGCGGAACCGACTGTTGGTTCCGAGAGCTGCGGCAGCGAGATCTTTGCTACCCAACCGCCACAGCACTGCTGCGGTTTTCAGCCGCGCGCCGTCACAGGTGGTGCAGGGTGTATACGCGCGATAGCGGGAAAGCAGCACGCGCACGTGCATCTTGTAGGCCTTTGTCTCGAGCCAGGCGAAAAAGCGCTTGACGCCATACCAGACGCCCTTGCTCCAGTCGCCCTCGCCGTCGATCACCCACTTGCGCCGCTCGGCCCCCAGCTCGCGCCAGGGTGTATCCAGAGGAATGCCCCGCTTTTTTGCGAACTTCTCCAGGTCCCCCTGACACTCCACATACGATTTGGTCTGCCACGGTTTGATTGCGCCGCCGCGCAGCGACTTCCCCTCATCGGGGATGACCAACCCGTAGTCGATGCCGATGGTCCGGCCGAAGCCACGGCACGTCTCGCACGCTCCCACCGGAGAGTTGAACGAAAACAGGCTGGGATTCGGCTGTTGGTAGGAGCGGTCGCACTCGGCGCAATGCAACTCGCTGGAGTACCGCCACACCTCGAGGCTGCTCGGCGGGTCGCTGTCATCGACCACGTGGATGTTCACGCGCCCGCGACCAACACGCAGTGCCGCTTCCAGGGACTCCAATACGCGACCCCGCTCTGCCGTCCCAGCGCGAAACCGATCTTGCACGACTTCGAGGATCTTGCGCGTGACATCTGGCGCAGCAGCGTTGCGCGCGCGCTTTTTCGTGCGTGTGGCCGCCGCCGGAGCTGCCGGCTCCCGGGCCGCCGCTAGCGCTCCGCCCGGCTCGAAAAACCGGGTGTAGCCCTGCTTTTCCAGCAGATCGCGAACTTCCGTCTCTTTGAAGTTCGCCGGAACAGGTACGGGAAAACAAAGCAGCAGACGTGGATCGCCTGCCTTGCGAGCGCGCGCGGCGAGATCCGTGTAGATGCTCTCCGGTGTATCACGACGCACCGGCTTGCCGCAGCACTCGCAGAAAAGAGTCGCGCCCCGAGCGAACAACAGCTTCAGATGGTCGTTGAGCTCGGTCATCGTGCCAACAGTAGAGCGCGACGTGCGCACCGGATTGGTTTGATCGATGGCGATCGCCGGTGGAATGCCCTCGATTGACTCGACCTGGGGCTTGTCCATCCGATCGAGGAATTGGCGCGCATAGGGAGAGAACGTCTCGACATAGCGACGCTGTCCCTCGGCATACAACGTATCGAACACGAGAGATGACTTTCCCGAGCCCGAAACGCCCGTCACGACGACGAGCTCGTTTAAGGGAATGTCGAGATCGAGGCTCTTGAGATTGTTTTGACGCGCACCGCGTACGCGGATGGCATCACGGGAGGCGTCAGTCATTCCTTCACCGTCAAAAATTGAAGACTCGCACGAGGCGTTACGCCCTATACGGACGAAGGCAGGCTCGCGCATGGGAGCCGTCGATAGTAGCGGATTTCTTGCGGTTCGCGCCGCCGTAAGCCCGCGATTTATGGGTACCCCGGGGGGATTTCAATCCATGCCCGGCCCATGCACGGCGTACGGCTGCAATATATCCAGGAGCTTGCCGGTCTGTGGACTGTACAAGCTCCGGCGAACCCCAGCTGCGCGCTCGTATAGTGAACGTCAGGTGAACGCATCCGGGGTGTCTTGCATCCGGGAGTCAGTGGTCGTCGTATATCGGCTGCTCAGGTCGTCCATCGGGCGACTTTTGCGGCTGATCAGGGTCACAAGGGGTAGAATGCGCCCCCGAGTGCCTGACGGCCGGAGCGTCCAGGCCTTCCTGTCCTGTGCCGGGGTTGGTCCCTGCGGGACGGGTGGTTGAGCCGATGTGTCCCCCAAAGTTTTAAGGAGAATCTCGGATGAAGTCTCGAACGATGTCCAGCGTTGCTCTCGCCGCCGCCGCCGCGATGGTTTTCTCGATGGCCGCCGTCACCACCGCCAGCGCCGCTGACGAGGGGAAGGTGAAGTGTGAGGGTGTCAACTCCTGCAAGGGCAAGTCCCAGTGCAAGGGCGCCAACAACTCCTGCAAGGGACAGAACTCCTGCAAGGGGAAAGGATTCCTGGAGATGACCCAGGCCAAGTGCGATGCCGCAAAGGCCAAGCAGTCCAGCAAATAAGGCCGGCATTTGCCTTCCAGGGGCGGAGCGCGCAGCGCTCCGCCTCGTGACCCGCTCGCTGGCATGCTAACTCATCCTCCTCTCGGCTTCGGTCTCGGCCTGCGCGTCGAGCACTACGAGGCGATTCTCGCCGACCGACCCAAGGTCGACTGGTTCGAGGCGATCACCGAAAACTACCTCGTGCCGGGAGGCAAGCCGCTGCACAATCTGATGGCAGTGCGTGCGAGCTACCCAATCGTCATGCACGGCGTGTCGCTGTCGATCGGCAGCACAGCACGCCTCGATCGCGATTACCTGGCGCAAGTCAAGGGGCTTGCGGCGCGCGTCGAGCCGAAATGGATTTCCGACCATTTATGTTGGACCGGCGTCGCCGGCAAGAACATGCATGATCTTCTGCCGCTGCCTTATACGGAGGAAGCACTTGCCCACGTGGTCGATCGGGTGCGCACCGTGCAGGACATCCTGGGGCGCCGCATTCTGCTGGAGAATGTCTCCAGTTATGTCACTTTCCGCGACTCGCGCCTCACCGAGTGGGAGTTTCTGCGTGAGGTCGCGCTGCAGGCCGACTGTCTGATCCTGCTGGATGTGAACAACATCTACGTGAGCTCGGTGAACCACGAATTCGCTGCACTGGACTATTTGCAGGCGATCCCGCCGGATCGCGTCCAACAGATCCATCTTGCCGGGCACGAGAACCACGGCGACTACCTGATCGATACCCACGACCATCCCATACCGGACCCGGTGTGGGAGTTGTATGCGGCCGCAGTGCGGCGCTTTGGCAATGTATCGACCATGATCGAGCGCGATGCGAACATTCCGCCGCTCGAGGAGCTTTGCGACGAGTTGAGCGAGGCGCGCGCGGTCGCGGCGCGTGCCTGTGCGCCGGCCCCCAAGGCTGCGATCGCATGAGCCGCCTGGCACTCGTACAGGGAGACTTCCAGCAGTACCTGCTGGAGGGGAGCTCCTCTGCAGTAGAGCCTCACGTTGTGGGAACCGCGCGCGTTCCTGTGGCTACGCGACTGGCTATCTATGGCGATGGTTATGTTTCGCGTCTGCTGGAGGCGCTCGAAGCCAACTTCCCCGTGTTGGGCGAGCTGTTGGGGGAGGACGATTTCCAAACCCTCGGTACGGCGTACGTCCGCTCGTACCCGTCGCCATTCTTTTCCATCCGCTATTATGGCAACGCGCTGGCCGATTTTCTGGCAAGTGATCCCCAGTACGCGAGCGCTCCGGTGCTGGCAGAGCTGGCGCGCTGGGAATGGGCAATGACGGAGGTGTTCGATGCCGCCGATGCTGACCCCATTCGCGTCGAGGACCTGGCACGTATCGCGCCCGACGAATGGGCGCAGCTGCGTTTCGATTGGCATTCTTCCGTGCGTCGCCTCGCGCTCGTATGGAATGCGCCGCAGATCTGGAAGGCAGTGAGCGAGCACACAGAGCCGCCTGAGTTCACGTTGCGCGCGGACCCGATGGAATGGTTATTGTGGCGGCAGGATCTGCGGACCTACTTCCGCTCACTTTCTGACGAGGAGGTTGCCGCGCTCGAGGCGGGGCGCGCCGGCCAATCCTTTGGGGAGCTGTGCGCGCTGCTATCGGCCTCGCTTGGCGAGGAGCAAGCGCCTGCCAAAGCGGCCGGGTTCCTGCGGAACTGGGTGGAATCGGGGTTGATCACGGCCGTACGCTGATTCCGGGCACCGTCTTCGGCGCTGGCGCAGGCGCTCGCGTACAATCCGTACGCAGGAGGAGCGCCATGTCACCACAACCCTACGCCAACGTGCTGGAGATGATCGGCCACACGCCGCTCATCACCGTAAGCCATATCGATACGGGTCCGTGTCGGCTGTTTCTCAAGCTCGAGAATCAAAACCCCGGCGGCTCCATCAAGGACCGGGTCGGGTTGTATCTCATTCAAGCAGCCGAGCGTGACGGTCGCCTGAAGCCCGGCGGCACCCTCATCGAGGCGACAGCCGGCAATACCGGGTTGGGCTTGGCGTTGGTGGCGGCGCAGAAAGGCTACCGGTTGCTGCTGGTCATACCGGACAAGATGAGTCAGGAGAAGATTTTTCATCTCAGAGCGATGGGCGCTGAAGTCATTCTGACGCGCTCGGATGTCAGCAAAGGCCACCCGGAGTATTACCGGGACGTTGCCGAGCGGCTCGCCCGCGAGACACCCAACTCGTTCTTTGTCAACCAGTTCGGCAATCCGGCCAACCCGCAAGCGCACGAGGAGACCACCGCTGCGGAGATCTGGGAGCAGACCGGGCACGATCTCGATGCGGTGGTGTGTGGTGTTGGCACTGGTGGAACGCTGACGGGTCTGTCCCGTTTCTTTGCGCACGTCGCGCCGAATGTCGAGGTGGTGTTGGCCGATCCGGCCGGCTCCATTCTGGCCGACTACGCGCGCACGGGCAAAGTCGAGCAGGCGAAGGGCGGCTGGCTGGTGGAAGGTATCGGTGGCGACTCCATCCCGCCGGTCGCGGATTTCGCGCGGATTCGCACCACTTATACGATACCGGACGCCGAAGCGTTTCAAACCTGTCGCGAGTTGCTTCGCAAGGAAGGCATCATCGCGGGGACCTCGACGGGCACGTTGCTGGCAGGGGCGCTGCGTTATTGTCGCGAGCAGAAGACTGCGAAGCGCGTCGTCACTTTTGTCTGCGATAGCGGCAACAAGTACCTGTCCAAGGTGTACAACGACTATTGGATGCTGGATCAAGGCTTCATCCAGCGTGAGCAGTATGGCGATCTGCGCGATCTGATTCCGCGGCGCGCCTCGGAGCACGCGGCGGTAACGGTGAATTCCACCGAAAACGTGATGGCTGCGTATCGTCGCATGAAGCTCTACGATGTCTCCCAGGTGCCGGTGCTGCACGAGGGCCGTATCGTAGGCATCGTCGATGAGGAAGACATCCTGCTCGAGGTATTCGAAAATCCCCAGCATTTCAATGAGCCGGTGACCAAAGCCATGGAGAGTCACCTGGTCACCGTGCCCGTGGACGCGCCCCTGCCGCAACTGATGGAGATCTTCAACCGCGGCATGGTGGCGATCGTCATGAAGGGCAACGAGTTCCAGGGGCTCGTCACCCGTATAGACCTGTTGAACTGGCTACGTCGGAGACTGTGAATGGGCGCCGAAGGCGATAGGGACGAACAACGCTTTGCCACGCGAGTGGTCCATGGCGGGCAGCACCCGGATCCGTTGACCGGCGCCGTGATGCCACCGATCTATGCGACTTCCACCTACGTGCAATCCAGCCCGGGTGTGCACAAGGGCTACGACTATTCGCGTACTCGCAATCCCACGCGGGATGCGCTGCAAGCCGCAGTGGCCAACCTCGAGGGCGGCAGGGGCGCATTTGCATTCGCCTCCGGCATGGCAACCACAGCGACGGTGTTGGAGCTACTGGATAGTGGCTCACACATCGTTGCCATGCACGATCTCTACGGCGGCAGTTATCGCTTGTTCGAGAACGTACGCAAGCGCTCGGCCGGGCATGAGGTCTCATTCGTCGATTTGACGAATACAGCGGCGCTGGAGGCGGCTATTCGCCCGAACACACGTCTGGTGTGGATCGAGACGCCAACGAACCCGTTGTTGAAGCTTGTGGATCTGAGTGCGATTGTCGCTGTGGCTCGCAAGCACGGGCTCATTACCGTGTGTGACAACACTTTCGCTACGCCGTTCACCCAACGCCCGCTCGAGCATGGGATCGATATTGTCGTGCACTCGGCCACGAAGTATCTGAACGGCCACTCCGATTCCATCGGCGGCGTGGCGGTAGTTGGAAACAACTCAGCGCTGCAGGAGCGCCTGGCCTACCTGCAGAACGCCGTCGGTGCTGTGTCGGGGCCGTTCGATTGCTTCTTGATCCTTCGCGGGATCAAGACACTGGCGCTGCGGATGGAGCGGCATTGCGCCAATGCTTTGGCCATCGCGCAGTTTCTCGAGAAGCACCCGAAAGTCGAGCGCGTGTACTACCCTGGGCTCCCGAGCCATCCGCAGCATGCGCTGGCGAAGCGTCAGATGACAGGCGGCTATGGTGGTATCGTCACCGCGATCCTCGAGGGCAATCTGGATGATGCCCGCCGGGTGTTGGAGCGGTGTCATCTGTTCTCGCTCGCCGAGAGCCTGGGAGGTGTTGAAAGTCTCATTGAGCACCCCGGGCTCATGACCCATGCCTCGCTGCCGGCGGCCATGCGGGCCGCTTCGGGCATCAGTGATGGGTTGATCCGGCTGTCGGTGGGGATTGAGGACGTGAACGACCTCATCGGGGAGTTGCGGCAGGCATTGGGGTGAAGGTGATAAGGCAACGGGGCGGCGGGCGGCCGCCACCGGTTGCGCAAACCTCGTTTGCCGCCCTCCGTCATCCCGGCTTCCAGATGTACTTCATCGCCACCGCGCTGGCGATGTTGGCGGATAACATCGAGCATGTCATCAGCTACTGGGTGATTTTCCAGAAGTTCCACTCGCCCATGCTGGGCGGTTTTGCGGTGGTGTCGCACTGGCTGCCGTTTCTCCTCTTTTCGGTTTACAGCGGGGCGCTCGCGGATCGCTTCGATCCCCGCCGCATCATCCAGTTGGGCATGCTGCTCTTCATGGGCGTGTCCGTCGCCTGGGGCGTGTTGTTTTGGACAGGGGCTTTGCAAACCTGGCATGCGGCATTGCTCCTCATCATCCATGGTGTGGCGGGTGTTCTGTGGGGGCCAGCCAGCCAGCTTCTGCTGCATGACATCGTCGGACCCGCGGAGTTGCAAAGCGCGGTGCGCTTGGGAGCGACCGCACGGTATCTCGGCATGCTATGCGGCCCGGCCGTAGGCAGTGCGCTATTGCTTGCCTTGGGTCCTGCGACCGGGATTTTCGTGAACGCCGCAATCTATCTGCCGATGGTGCTTTGGTTGTGGTGCGCTCCCTATGGCGCTCGCTTCCGCACAGGGCAACCGGCTCCGGTGCGGGCTGTGCGCGGTTTCGGTGACGTCGTGGACACGTTCCGTGTGATTGCTCATAACCCAACCGTGGTCAGCATGATCTTGCTCGCCGGCGGTGCTGCATGTTTCGTCGGCAATGCCTACCAGGCGCAAATGCCTGCCTTTGCCCACGATCTGGGCCACGGCAATCCGGGGTTGTCCTACATGGCGCTACTGAACGCCGACGCGGCGGGTGCGCTTGCGGCGGGCTTCGTTCTCGAGCTGCGTGGGCTGTTGCGACCCACCGCGCGGACCGCGTTGGTGTTGGCTATGGGTTGGTGTTGTGCTCTGGGCAGCTTCGCGCTGGTCTCGCGCTATGGAATAGCGCTCGTATTGCTCTTCCTGGCCGGTTTCCTGGAGCTTGCGTTCAACTCGATGGCACAGGCCCTGGTCCAGCTGAGCGCACCGGCGCCCATCCGCGGCCGTGTAATTGGCGTTTTTTCGATGTCTGCGAGCGGCATGCGGACATTCAGCGGGATCACCGTCGGTATGCTGGGTGGCTTCATCGGTATCCACGGATCGTTGTCGCTGAGCGCTGCTGTTTTGTTCGTGGTGCTCGGGTGCTTGATGCTGTTCGGAGCGCGCGAGCGCGGGGTCGGAGAGAGCGGGTAGTTGCACATCGAGGCGGCCGGTGCGCAGCGGCCGGGGAGGTGGCGCGTCCCGTGCCGATCCGCTGTATGCATGCGGGAGCGTTGCATGCTACCTCGTCAGGTATGACGGCCGCGATTCGCATTGGTATTTCGGGGTGGCGCTACGAGCCTTGGCGTGGCCAGTTTTACCCGCCCGATTTGCCGCAACGCCGAGAGCTCGAGTACGCCTCGCGGGTGCTGTCCACGATCGAGATCAACGGATCCTTCTATTCATTGCAGCGCCCTGAGTGTTATTCGAGTTGGTACGCGGATACCCCACCCGGGTTCATGTTCGCTGTCAAAGGCGGCCGCTACATCACGCATATGCTCAAGCTGCGCAATGTGAAGGAGCCTCTGGCCAACTTTCTCGCCTCGGGGCTCTTCAATCTGAAAGAGAAGCTGGGACCGATCCTGTGGCAGTTTCCGCCGATCTTCAAGTATGACCGCGCACGGCTCGAGCCCTTCCTGGAGATGTTGCCGCACGACATGCAGTCCGCCTGCTCACTCGCACGCAAACGATCGGCCTGGATGAAAGGTCGGACCCGGCTCGCCGTCGATGAGAACCGCGAGCTTCGTCACGCAATCGAGATTCGCCATGAAAGTTTTCTGGAGCCCGGATTCATCGAGCTCCTCCGCGCTCACAATGTCGCTTTAGTGATTGCCGAAACAGCGGGCCTCTGGCCGATGGTCCACGACATCACCGCTGATTTCGTCTATCTGCGCCTGCACGGCGACAAGGAGTTGTACCGCAGCGGGTATAGCGACAAGGCGCTCGAGCGCTGGGCACGACGCATCCGCGCCTGGAGCACCGGCGCGGAGCCTGAGGACGCCCGGAAGGTGCTCAACAAGAAACCTCCCTCGAGCACCGAGCGTGATATCTACTGTTTTTTCGACAATACGGACGTCAAACTGCGCGCGCCCGTCGATGCGCAGACACTGATGCGAAAGTTGGGGTTGCAGCCCGGGACAGGTCTGCAGCTCGAGCCGAGAACAGGGTCAACAACCGAGCGCAGCCGGTCCAGGGGACACGGCGGTGCCCAACGAGGGAGCAAGGGGACGGCGCGCATCAGCGGTCGGCACGCCCCTCGGGAGCGAATTGGGGCTCGATGACTTCGGTTGGATAGCCGGCGGCCTTCCAGCGCTCGACGCCGTCACGGAACCAGTAGACATTACGATAGCCATAGCTGATCGCTCGCTTGGCAGCGTTCCAACTCAGCCAGCAGTGCCTATGGCAGTAGACGACTACGGGCCGCGCGAGGTGACCCCCGGTAGCCGCGGACAAGCGCTGACGGAAGAAGTCATCCACCGAAACGGGAACCTCGCCAAGTCCGGCGCCCGGTATCCAGATACTGCCTGGAATCGCGCGGTGGGGCACCGGCAACCAGGGGGCGCCCGGCGCCAGGCCGTCGGGTCGCCGCGGCGCGTTCGAGACATCCACGACGACCGCTCCGCCCTGCCTCATCAATCCAACCAGCTCGCGCGCTTTGAGAATGACTTTCCCGCCGGTCAGCGTGTTTGGCACGGCGGAATTGACAGGGCCCGTCCAGAAACCGGACGGCTCAGGCGCAGCGCCCCTTTGTCCGGCAGGCGTGTCAGCCAACAGGGGTGACGTCAGGGGGCCTAACAGCAGAAGACCCGTGGCGATGACTCGCAGTCGCTGCTCCGTAAGCATAAACCTATGCGCCCGAGGCGCTGCCGTTCGAGCTGTCGTGAGCGGCGGCGGTCGGGTTGCTGGCGCCCTCGCCGGGTACCTCGAAGGTGCCATCGAAAGTGGCGTCCTTGCTATCCCGAACGACAATCTTCATCTGTCCCTTCGACTTCGGCACGAAGCCGAACGTGATGACCGGATCGGTGCTCATCGAGATGTCGGAGTCCAGATGAAAGATGGACGCTCCCTCGTAACTCGCGTCGATCGTGCGGATAAACCGCGGTGGCGTGTAGTAGCGCGTGATCTGATTCATCTGCATGCCGTTGAAGTTGGGATGACGCACCATCAGCACGGCTTGTGCGGGTTTTCCAGCGACGAAGTCGCCGACGACATGTAACTTCATGCGGCCCATGTCCGCCAGTGCCGCCGTATCGTCCGAGCCGGCTGGGGCCGAGCACCCGCCGGAGGCTTTCACAAACCGACTGGTTACAAACAGGTGGTTGTCCTGGCTTGCGGCGATGGCGTGAATGTCAGTGTACCGATCCACTCGCACCCGCAGCTTGAGCGAATGCGGGTCGGCCTTCGGGCCGAACGTGAAGTGCGCCGCCAAAGGAGACGGATTGCCATCAATGATCAGATAGACACTTTTGATAGCTTTTACACCTGACAGCTCGATGCCGATCGGCACCAGCGCCGCGTCGAGCGCACGTGGGGGAGCGTCGAGCTTGACGATGCCCGCGCCGTCCTGGAGCGATCGGCCCGGAAAGAGTGCCTGATGGAGCGCCTGCCAACGCTCAGCCCGCGCGCCGGGATCATCGTCATCCGCGCGGACCTGTGATGCGGCTCCCAGCAGGCCGATCAGGCAGGCCCACAGTAGCAGCTGTCTCACTGTTCCCATTCGAGCTCCTTGTACGCCTGGGTAACGTTATGGCCGTTGTAGTCGTCGAAGAGCTTCCATCTGGAACGCTCGCTCACGGCCACCTTGTCGACCGCGGCCTGGAGGTCCAATCCCTTGGTGATGGCCTCTTTGGTCTCGCGTAGCAAGATGCCCAGGTAGCGCTCCAGATCCGCGGCGCCAGAAGGCCAGTCTACGCTCGTTGGACCGTGGCCGGGTACGGCGCGCCGAGCGGAGACCGACTTCAGCTGCTCGAGTTGCTGGAGCCACCCTCGCAGGCTCCCATCCAGAGAAGGAACGCGCTGAACGAAGAGCAGATCGGCGGGAAGCAGGGTTCCGGTTTTGCGATCCAGCACGCTCAGATCGCAGTCCGTGTGCGCGGTACCGTGCGCGGTGAGCGCCAGGATGCGGTCGCCGAGATCGATCTCAGCGTGACCCTGCACCAGCAGAGTTGGCCTGACCGCGCCACCGGCGTTCCCTTTGCCGAGCGTGCGCTCCAGTCGCTCGCGGTAAAAGGTCTCACGCAGAGCCAACGCGCGCGGCAAGCGCGCATGACCTACGAACTGCGGATGATCTTTCTCGAACGCCGGCGCGCCGAACACGTGGTCAGGATGAACATGGGTCATTACTACGTATTTGATCGGAAGTTGAGTTACTTGCCGGATCGTCATGCGCAAACGTTCGCCGTCGATCAGACTTCCTCCGGGGTCGATAACCGCCACAGCGTCCCGCCCCATGATGAACCCGATGTTGGCGATTCCATCCTCATTCTGCGCTGTTGCATCTTCGTCGACACCCCGTCGAATGTGAATTCCCGGCTGAATCTCATCCGTAGCAAACGCTCGTCTTCCAAGCGTCATCTCGCGCGCGCTCGCCCCCACGCAACAAAAACACGCTCCTCCCACGAGGGCTTGGCGACGCGTTAATTTCGCTGCGTTTCGCATGTCCGAACTATATGCCACTTGCGGCGCGATATCCGACCCGCTTCAGGACGCTGCGTCGCCAACCTGACACTGTTCCGGTACCGGCGCATTTCTGCATGAACGCAGAGGCTATTGATATGTTCAGCATGAAACAGATCTGCCAGTATGTGTTCGGCAGTACATGGAAACACGGCAACACGGTAGACTAGCGAGACCCAAGGAGACACATGAGTAGCGTCATGAACGATCGGTTGCCGCGCCATCGGATAACGGTGGAGGAGTACTACCGAATGGCCGAAGAGGGACTGCTCAAGCCAGACGTCAGGCATGAGCTGATCGAAGGAGAGATCATCGAAATGGCACCGATGGGAAGTCCTCACGCAGCTGAGGCGAGCGACCTGATGTATCTGTTCATTCGCTCCTTGGGAAGCTCAGCGCTGGTTAGAGTGCAGATGCCAGTGCGACTGGATACCTTCTCTGAGCCGGAACCGGATCTGGCGGTCGTCCGCCCACGCCAAGACTCTTACAGGGCGAGGCATCCCACCGCTGCCGAAGTGCTACTTCTCGTCGAAATCAGTGATTCGTCATGCAGTCGAGATCGGAGACGAAAAATCCCTCTGTACGCGCGATACGGCGTGCCCGAGGTTTGGATCGTCGACGTGGCGCGCAGGCAGTTGCATTCCTATCGATCGCCAAAGGATGGTGTCTTTAGCGACAGCGCCTCAACGACCTCGCTAGGCGCAACCCCGCTGTCAGCGCTTCCAGGTGCAGTCGTCGATCTTTCAGTCCTGTTCGGAAAGCCAAACTGAAATAACGCCGGTTACGACTTGCGCTGGCGAGGCGATCGTCCCATGCGCGCGAGGCTCTCTTGCACTTCCCGCGCAGCGCGGGCGCCGCTCTGGAGGGCGCCGGTGACTGTAGCGGCTTCGCCCTCCGTGTCCGTGGCTTCACCGGCAAAGAACAGCGTGTCTGCCACCGATGCAGCCAGATCGCGACGGGCGCTGTTGTTGTGTCCGGCGGTCACATAGCTGTATGCACCGCGCGAGAATGGATCATGTTCCCAGTTATGCAAGTATGCCGCCTCGAGTTGCGTTCGCGCAGCATCGAGAGAAGGGCCAAACATTCTGCGGACGCTCTCCAGGGCGGCGCGAACAATCTCGGCATCCGGCTTCCCGCACAGCAGTGCCGCTGGCGGCCCGCCGACCCATGCGTTCAGAATGGGTGAGCGCACGGGCATGGTGGTCCAGAAGGTCGGGAAGAGGGTCTCCAGGGAATAGAAGAATGAGGCGTCGCGATAGCGCCCGCCGTCCAACTCCTCCCAGAACGCCGTACGGAAACGCAGCACTACTTTCAGAACGGGACCGGAAACAACACCCATCAGCGCCTGGCGCTTCTCTTCCAACGGCGGGTCGAACGCGATCGCGCCGGCGGAGCCGGCAGGAGCCTGCAACACACCGATAGGAACAGTGATGATTACCTTCGGCGCCGTCACCCGGAAGGGCCGATCGAGGAATAAACAATCGATTTCGGCGGCGCCCCGTTGCCAACGTATGCTCTGAGCAACTGAGTGAAGCTGCAGATGCACAACCTTCCGATCCAACCGCCCTGCAAGGGCTGTGAGCACCGCGTGATAACCTTCAAGAGGCCGCGACTGCGGCGCATCCAGCATGCCGCCCGACGCCCACTCCTGCGCGATTGACTGCGTGCTCACCCGGGCGGGATCCGCCGCATCGAATCCCTGCACGAATTGGAGTGCGAGCTTCCGGGCCTCCGAAGAAAGCCCCGCCCCGTTCAGGAACTCGAGGAACGGCAGATCCGGCCGGCTTGGAGCTGCCATGACTCGAAGAGCGCCCTGGACCTGCTCGAACAGATCCTCCCCGCGCCGCTGCAATTGCCCATTGAGCAATGTCCAGTGAGATCCGTGGATCTCGACTGAGGTCTGGCCGGCCTCGTTGAGCAGGGCATGCGTTGGCGGGCTCTCGCCGTGGATGAACTCCGCCCCCATCTCGATGGGTATCGCGGCGTCGATTTCGTGCCGGGTCCAGATCCGGCCCCCCAGGCGATCACGCGCTTCCAGGAGCAGAACCGTGTGGTCTGCCCGGGCCAGGTCGCGCGCGGCACTCAGGCCCGCCGCACCGGCACCGATGATGACCACATCGTAAGAGGGCTCTTTCATGGCCGAACTTCGCAAATCCCATACCCATCACTGCAACGAGGGCGCGGGCTTGGATACCATCCCTCACCCTATGGATGCCTTTGAAACACCCTGGCGCGACCTGATCCCTTTCACGCCGCGCAGCGCACCCGCACCGGAAATCAGTGTCCGCTTGCAGAGGCAGGCCGGCGCACTGAGCTTTCAGTATGCCCTACGTGCCGAAATGGCTCACGTGCGTGTCCCGCCCGCGGCGCCGGCGGATAGCAACATCCCTGGAGCCTCGACACCGCCCGCTGTCCAGGGCGGGCGCTCGGGGCGGGCGGACGGTCTATGGAACCATACGTGTTTTGAGGCTTTCATCGGTGGGCCCGGCATACCCGGTTACTACGAGTTCAATTTCTCACCGTCAGGGCAGTGGGCCGTGTACCGCTTCGACTCCTATCGAAAGGGGATGTCCCCTGCCGCCGTCAGCACGCCGCCGCACCTGACAATCCGCCGCAGTGACGTGGGCCTCGAGCTCAAGGCGACCATCAGGCTGCATGACCTGAAGGTTCTGCAAAGCGTACGCACTCTCAAGCTCGCGTTGAGCGCAGTCCTGGAGGACGACGGTGGTAACCTGTCGTACTGGGCCCTGAAACATGCCCCGGACAAGCCCGATTTCCATTACCCGGATGGTTTTGTGCTCGAGTTGCCGCTATGAAGTTTGGAATCGACCGACTGCTCGACGAGCCCGAGCTGCGCAAGCCACTGGCAGGAAGGCGCGTGGCGTTGTTGGCCCATCCGGCATCCTTGACCCGCAACCTATGTCATTCGCTCGATGCGCTGGCCATGTTGGAGGATGTGCGTTTGAGTGCCGCCTTCGGCCCGCAACACGGGTTGCGTGGGGATAAGCAGGACAACATGGTCGAGTCCGCGGATTACAACGACCCGGTGCATGGAATTCCCGTCTTCAGCCTCTATGGTGAGGTGCGCCGCCCGACAAGGGCGATGATGGATACGTTCGATGTCCTATTGGTCGATCTCCAGGACCTCGGCTGCCGGATCTATACGTTTGTCACGACGCTTCGCTACGTGCTCGAGGAAGCCGCGAAGACCGGCAAGGACGTGTGGGTACTGGATCGGCCGAATCCCATCGGCCGGCCGGTGGAAGGACTCACCCTTCGACCCGGTTGCGAGAGCTTCGTGGGTGCCGGCGCGATGCCGATGCGCCATGGCCTCACTCTTGGCGAGTTGGCGCGCTGGTTCGTGGCGACACTGCGTCTCGACGTCGACTGTCAGGTCATCCCGATGGAGGGTTGGAATGCGGGAGCCGCCCCCGGCTACGGTTGGCCAGCAGGCACGCGCACCTGGGTGAATCCCAGTCCCAACGCGCCGAATTTGTGGATGGCGCGGTGCTATCCGGGCTCGGTGATGCTGGAGGGAACCACGCTATCGGAGGGCCGCGGAACGACGCGGCCATTGGAACTGCTCGGCGCTCCGGATGTCGATGCAAGAGCCTTGATCGCGGAAATGCGTGCGCTCGCGCCCGCCTGGACGCGTGGCTGCCGACTGCGGCCCTGTTACTTCGAGCCCACGTTCCATAAGCACGCCGGCAAACTCTGCGGTGGCATTCAGGTGCACGTGGAAGACGCCGTGTACTATGACCATGAGGGGTTCAAGCCTTGGCGATTATTCACGCTTGCCTTCAAAGCCTTGCGCAAATTGCAGCCGGAATACCCCATCTGGCGCGATTTTCCCTACGAATACGAGAAGGATCGGCTCGCGATCGATGTGATCAACGGCAGCGACCTGTTGCGGCGTTGGGTGGACGACCCGCAGTCGACACCTGCCGATCTGGACGCGCTGACGAATGCCGACGAAGTGTCCTGGCGCGCGGAGCGGGAGCCGGTACTACTCTACTGAGCCCGCCAAGGAGCGCTATGCGAGTCGCCAATGCCCTAACAGGCGTGCGTTGGCTCTTCGCGGCGGCCGCGCTGCTCGTTTTGAACGGAGGTACGACTGTGGCTGCGACGAATCATGAGACTTCCCTCATTCCGCGCGGCGCGCTGTTTGGTAACCCCGTGCGCGCCCAAGCGCGACTGAGTCCCGACGGCCGCTATATTTCCTTCCTCGCCCCGAAAGATGGAATTCTCAACGTCTGGCTCGCGCCGTTTGGCAAGATCGGCGCAGCCAAACCGATCACAAACGATCGCAAGCGCGGCATTCACCAGCACTATTGGGCGGAGGATGGGCGTCACGTGCTGTTTCTTCAGGATGAAGGCGGCGATGAGAACTGGCGGGTCTACAGCGTGGATGTCGAGACGGGTCGGCAGGTCGATCTGACGCCGCTGGAGAAAGTCCATGCCGAAATCGTCGGCCTCTCGCATCAGCGGCCCGAGGTCGCGTTGATCTCCCTCAACGATCGCAAGCCCGAGTGGCACGATCTCTACGAGATCGACGTGAGCACGGGCGCGCGGCGTCTCATCGAGACCAATGACCAGCAATTCGCAGGCTATCTCGAGGATTTGCAGCTGCGCCCGCGATTGGCGGTCAAGACGCTGCCGGATGGCGGTGGAGAGTTGTATCGCCGCACGGCTCAGGGTTGGGAAAGCTTCATGACTTATGGCCAGGCTGACAGCCTCACGCTGCGGCCGTTGGTCATCGAGGAGGGCGGCACCACCGCCTTGCTCTTGAGCGCAGTGGATCGTGATAAAGCCGCGTTGGTGCGTATCGATCTGGTGAGCGGCAAGCAGACGGTCATCGGACAGAGCGACAAGGCTGACGTGTCAGATGTCTGGCTCGATCCACGAACGCGGACACCTCAGGCCTACGGTGTGGAGTACCTCACGGAGGAGTTCTTCCCGCTGACTCCGGCGGCCACGAAGGACATCGAGCATCTCCAGGCGGCCGTCGGGCCGCAATTCCAGGTCGTGAGCCGCACCAACGATGATACGAAATGGGTGGTCGTGGTGAACGACCCGGTGCACGTTACGACCAGCTATCTGTACGATCGCTCGAACGGCAAGGTCACCAAGCTCTTCGATCATCGGCCGGAGCTGGCCGGCGCGCCGTTGCGGCCCATGAAGTCGGTTGTGATCCCCACCCGCGACGGACTGACACTTGTGGGTTATCTGACTCTGCCCGCCGCAGCGCGGCCCGCGCATCCCGTCCCACTGGTGTTGGATGTGCATGGAGGCCCGTGGGCTCGCGACAGTTATGGCTTCAACCCGGAGCATCAGTGGCTCGCCAACCGTGGCTATGCGGTCCTGTCGGTCAACTATCGCGGCTCGACAGGCTTTGGCAAAGGCTTTATCAATGCCGGCGACCACGAGTGGGGTGGCAAGATGCACAACGACCTGTTGGACGCGGCCGACTGGGCGGTGCGCGAGCAGATTGCGATTCCCGACAAGGTGGCGCTTTACGGTGGCTCGTACGGCGGCTACGCGACCCTGGTTGGATTGACGCTCACACCGGACCGCTTTGCGTGCGGTGTGGACATCGTAGGTCCGTCGAGCCTGGCGACGCTGATTGCTTCGGTTCCGCCTTATTGGAAGGCGTTCTACGAGGACATGGCCCGCCGCATCGGCGATCCCCGCACCGAGGAGGGCCGTAAGCTTCTGGAGGAGCGCTCGCCGCTTACCCTGGCGGACAGAATCGCCAAGCCGCTGCTCATCGCCCAGGGGGCGAACGACCCCCGGGTGAAGCAGGCGGAATCGGACCAGATCGTTGCCGCGATGAAGAAGAAGCAGCTTCCGGTGACTTATGTCCTCTATCCCGACGAAGGCCACGGCTTCGCCAGGCCGCAGAACCGGCTGTCCTTCTACGCCGTCGCGGAGGGTTTTCTCGCCAAGTGCCTGGGCGGGCGCTACGAGCCGATCGGCGTCGACTTCGATGGCTCGAGCCTGCAGGTTTTAGAAGGGGCGCCGGTGATACCTGGACTGGCTGAGGCGCTGGCCAAGCAGGCGGAGGCGCCTGGCGCCCGCGCCAACCCGGAGCCGGCGCAAAGTAAACCGAACTGACGGATTTGGGCTTGGGGGCCTTGCCCCGAGCGGGGCTGCCCAAAATATGAACCTTGCTCCCCTCCGTGGTCTAATGCGCGCCTCTTATGGAACCCGCACGCGACATTTCCGGCTATCGCAAATATTGGGCTGCCCGCTTTGGCACGGCCCCGTTTCTGCCCATGTCGCGCCCCGACATGGAAGCCCTGGGGTGGGACAGTTGTGACGTCATCATTGTCACGGGTGACGCCTATGTCGATCACCCGAGCTTTGGCATGGCGATCATGGGGCGACTGCTCGAGGCGCAGGGTTTTCGAGTCGGTATCATCGCCCAGCCGGATTGGCACAGCGCGGAGCCCTTCGCGGCGTTAGGCCGGCCCAACCTCTTTTTCGGTATCACCGCGGGCAACATGGACTCGATGGTGAACCGCTACACCTCCGACCGCCGCGTCCGTAGCGACGACGCGTACACGCCGGGAGGTGTAGGCGGCAAAAGACCGGACCGATCGGTCATTGTGTACGCGCAACGTGCGCGCGAAGCCTTCAAGGACGTGCCGATCGTGATTGGCGGCATCGAGGCCTCGTTGCGCCGGATTGCCCACTTCGACTATTGGTCGGAGAAGGTCCGGCGCTCGATCCTGTTGGATGCAAAAGCAGACCTGCTCGTCTACGGCAATGGCGAGCGGCAGATCTGCGAGATCGCACACCGTCTGGCGGCCGGCGAAGCGATCGGGGAGATCACCGACCTGCGCGGCACTGCATTCGTGCGGAAGAGAACGCCGGATGGTTGGATCGAAGTTGATTCAGCACATCTCGACATGCCGGGCCCACTCAACCCGCCAGTCGATCCGTACGCGATGGAGCCCGCGAAAATCGCTGCAGCCGCCGCAGCAGCAGGCTCCCTGACTAGCCAAGCGGAAGCTTCTGCCGGCGCAGCACCCATGCTGCCGCCTGGGCAAGAGAAGGTTGTCCGCTTCATCCGCCGTGTGAAAGGAGCGGACCGCCAGCGCAGTGTCATTCGCATGCCTTCGCACGAGCAGGTCGCCACGGATCCTGTGTTATATGCGCACGCTTCGCGCATCCTCCACCTGGAGGCGAACCCCGGCAACGCCCGCGCTCTGGTGCAGCGGCATGGTGATGTCGATGTCTGGTTGAATCCGCCGCCGATCCCGCTCACGAGCAAGGAGATGGATTACGTCTACGAGCGGCCCTACAGCCGCCTGCCGCATCCCTCCTATGGAGATGCGGCGATTCCGGCCTACAAGATGATCCGCTTCTCGATCGCTATTCAGCGCGGTTGTTTTGGCGGATGCACCTTCTGCTCGATCACCGAGCACGAGGGCCGCATCATCCAGAATCGCTCCGAAGACTCCGTCATCCGTGAGATCGAGACCATTCGCGACAACGTCCCGGGCTTTACCGGAGTCATTTCGGATCTCGGCGGCCCGACGGCCAACATGTACCGCCTGGCGTGCAAAAGCCCGGAAATCGAGAGTGCTTGCCGGCGCCCTTCCTGTGTCTACCCGGCGGTCTGCCCTAATCTCAACACCGATCACACGCCGCTCATCAGCCTGTACCGCCGTGCGCGCGAGCTTCCAGGCATCAAGAAGATTCTGATCGCCTCGGGTGTGCGGTATGACCTGGCAATCGAGTCGCCGGCCTACGTGAAGGAGCTTGCGCAACATCATACGGGCGGTTATCTCAAGATTGCTCCTGAGGCGCTCTCGGAGGGGCCGCTAGCGAAGATGATGAAGCCCGGCATGGGCGCGTACTACCGGTTCAAGGAGCTCTTCGAGAAGTACTCGAAAGAGGTCGGCAAGGAGCAATACCTGATTCCCTATTTCATCGCCGCCCATCCGGGTACGAGCGATGAGGACATGCTCGAGCTCGCTCTGTGGCTGAAGAAGAACGGATTCCGGGCCGACCAGGTGCAGGCGTTTCTGCCCGCGCCGATGGCGACCGCCACGGCCATGTATCACTCCGGCAAGAACCCGCTGAAGCGCATCACACGTACCAGCGAGGAAGTTCGGATTCCAAAAGGGCTGAAGGTACGGCGCCTTCACAAGGCGTTCCTGCGTTATCACGACCCTGACAACTGGCCGGTGCTGCGCGAGGCGCTCCGCCACATGGGGCGGGCCGATCTGATCGGCAATGGTAAACACCAACTCATCCCGGCGTATCAGCCCACCGGCACGGGTCAGGCGCCTGAGGGACGCCGCTCGGCCCGCGAGGACGCTCGCGTCGGTGGCCGCGCCCGACGCCCGGACGGCGCTGGCAATGGCACCCGACCCCGGGACCGCGATGGCGCCCCGCGTCCGACGCCATTCAAAACCCAACACACGGGACTTCCCACCACACCGCGCTTGCGCTCCCGGCCGCCGAAAGGCAAGCGTTCCTGAGCGCCATTGCGTTGGCGTCAAGCCTGAGAGTAGGGTGAGTGCTGATGAAACTCGCCAGTCTTCGCGCTCTGGTGAAGATCGCCGGCGCCTTCGGGATGGCGCTCACGGCTGCGGTCAGCCTTGCGCGCGATGCGGGGCCGCCGCCTGCTGCACCGTACGCGGGATCGCAACCCCCGATCACCGTGCTCGAGGTCAAGGGCGCTATTGGCCCGGCGACCTCGCACTATGTGGTCCGTGGAATCGAAGCCGCGCAGAAGTCTGGCGCCCGCCTGGTCATATTGGAGATGGATACACCGGGTGGCCTGGATGGCGCCATGCGGGACATCATCCGCGCGATCCTTGCGTCGACCGTCCCTGTATGCACCTATGTGTCGCCGCCGGGTGCACGAGCAGCCAGCGCCGGCACGTACATTCTGTACGCGAGTCACATCGCGGCGATGGCCCCGGCAACGAATCTGGGTGCGGCGACTCCGGTGTCGATCGGCGGGGAGCCGGCGCCCGAGCCAAATCCAACACCGCCCGCCAATCCAACGTCGAAGCCCGAAGCATCGAAGCCTGAAGCGTCGAAGCCACAGGCGTCGAAGCCCGACGCTCCAAAGCCGGAACCATCCGAGCCCGGCGCGAGTGACAAATCCCCCGCCGGCCTGCCCGTCCCCTCCACCGCAATGGAACGGAAGGTAGTCAATGACGCCGTCGCCTACATCCGCAGCCTCGCGGAACTCCGGGGCCGCAATGCCGAGTGGGCCGAGCAAGCGGTGCGCGGCGCCGCAAGCCTCTCCGCGACTGCCGCATTGAACGAGAAGGTTATTGACGTTGTTGCCCGCGACATCCCTGATCTGCTCGCAAAGGTCGACGGCCGGGAAGTGAAAATCGGTGATCGAACCCAGAAGCTTGCAACGCGCGGTCTGCCGATAGAACGGGTGAAACCCGACTGGCGCACGGAGCTGCTCGCCGTGATCACCAATCCCACCATCGCCTATGGATTGATGCTCATCGGCATCTACGGCCTGCTCTTCGAAGGCTACAACCCTGGCGCTGTGCTGCCGGGCGTTGCGGGAACGATTGCTCTTTTGCTCGCACTCTTCGCTTTCCAGATTCTATCGGTCAACTATGCGGGTCTGGCGCTAGTTGCCCTGGGCGTCGGGATGATCATCGCGGAGTTCTTCTTTCCGACCTTTGGCTCGTTGGGGCTGGGTGGTCTGATCGCTTTTGTCGTCGGCTCACTCATTCTGTTCGACACGGACGTGCCCGGAATGAACATCGCGCTACCCATCATCGGCGCGATTGCCACTGTCGGCGGGCTCATCATTGTCGGCACTGTCTACATCGCCGCCCGCGCTGTCCGCCGCCCAGTCGTGACCGGCGTGCAAGGCATGGTCGGCGACAGCGTTGAGGTCATGGAGGGCTTCAAGGGCCGTGGTCGCGTGCGCTATCGAGGCGAGCTCTGGACTGCCCGCAGCGAAGCCGAGCTACAAGCCGGACAGACTGCGCGCATCGTGAGAGTAGAAGGACTAACATTGTGGGTGCAGCCGTAGCCGTAGCTGGAGAGCCAAATGCCTTTCATCGCCATCGTCGTCGTTTTGGTCCTCATACTGCTCTTCAGCTTCATCAGGGTGCTGAATGAATACGAGCGCGGTGTGATGTTGAGTCTCGGCCGCTTCACGGGCGTGAAAGGCCCGGGACTGGTGCTGGTGTGGCCCATCGTCCAACAGATGCGCAAGGTCGATCTGCGCGTCATCGTGCTGAACGTGCCCAAACAGGATGTCATCACACGCGACAACGTGTCGGTGAAGGTGAACGCCGTCGTTTACTTCCGCATTGTCGATCCGGGCAAGGCGGTACTGCAGGTGACCAATCCCTTCGATGCGACCAGCCAGGTGGCGCAAACGACTCTGCGCTCGGTCTTGGGTCAGCATGAGATGGACGACCTCCTCTCGCAGAGAGATAAGCTCAACAGCGACATCCAGGTCATCCTCGACCAGGCCACGGAAGCCTGGGGTATCAAGGTGTCGAACGTCGAGATCAAGGATGTGGATCTGGATGAAAGCATGATTCGCGCCATGGCAAAGCAGGCTGAGGCGGAACGGACTCGCCGCGCCAAGATCATTCACGCGGAGGGCGAAGCCCAAGCGGCACAAATGCTGGTCGAAGCAGCAGGCTCGCTCGCGCGCCAACCCAGTGCCATGCAGCTGCGCTACCTGCAGACGCTCGCTGACATCTCGCACGAGAAGACACAGGTCATCGTCTTCCCGCTGCCGCTCGACTTGATCAAGCCCCTGCTCGGCTCGCGCGGTGACTAGCGCCAGGACGCTGGCGGCGGCGGGCATCCTGCTCGCGTTGGCCACAGTATTCGGTGCTTTCGGCGCGCACGCTCTGAAGTCGCAGCTCGCTCCCGATCGTTTGCAAGTCTACGAAACGGCGGTGAGGTACCACTTTTTCCACGCGCTGGGGCTGCTAGGCATCGGTCTGACGATGCAATTCAGGGATGCGAGCCCTGTGCGCTGGGCGGCGGTGTTGGTAATCACAGGCATCGTGCTGTTTTCCGGCAGCCTCTATGCGCTCACCTTTGGTGCGCCGCGTCTCGTGGGCGTGGTGACCCCCTTAGGAGGCCTTGCGTTGATCGCCGGCTGGATCGGCTTCGCGGCGGGAGTGTGGCGAAGCTGACTTCTGGCCTGCCTATCGATGCGGTGTTGCCGGAGCTGCGAAAGGCATTGGCGCACCATCCCTCGGCCGTGCTGCAGGCGCCGCCGGGCGCCGGCAAGAGTACGGTCGTCCCGCTCGCGTTGCTCGAAGAGCCCTGGGCAGCCGACAAGCGCCTGCTGATGTTGGAGCCGCGACGCTTGGCGGCTCGCGCCGTCGCACAACGCATGGCGCAGACTCTGGGCGAAAGTGTCGGCCGCACCGTCGGTTACCGAATGCGCATGGATACGAGGGTCTCTCGCGACACTCGCATCGAGGTCGTGACGGAAGGCGTCCTCACCCGCATGTTGCAGAACGATCCTGCGCTCGAAGGCGTCGCGGCTGTCATATTCGACGAATTCCACGAGCGCAGCCTTCAGGCTGACTTGGGGTTGGCGCTAGTGCTGGACGCCCGCGAGAATCTTGCGCCAGAGCTGAAGCTGCTGGTCATGTCAGCAACTCTTGATGGGGACGCTGTCGCCCGGCTTCTGGACGATGCGCCGGTCGTGACCTCGCAAGGGCGTACTTTTCCCGTCGAGTCGCGGTTCGCCGGTAAGGGCGCACCTCCATTGCCCAATGCAGGCCAAGCAGGGCCTGGACCGCCTGAGATCCCGGAAAAGACCCTCGCGCAACTCGTCCTGCGCGCCCTCAGAGAGGAAACGGGCGACGTGCTCGTCTTCCTACCCGGCGCGCGCGAGATCCGTCGAGTGCAATCCTTCCTCCAAGGCGCGGAAGGCGTGCGGATACTGCCTCTCTTTGGAGAGTTGGCGCCGGAAGACCAAGACGTCGCGCTCACGCCTGACGCGGCGGGAACTCGCAAGGTCGTGCTCGCAACCAACATCGCCGAGACCAGCCTCACGATTCCAGGGGTGCGTGTCGTCGTCGATTCCGGGCTGGTGCGTCGCTCGATGTTCGATCCGGTTACCGGTATGAGCCGCCTGGAAACCCAACGGATCTCCCGCGCTTCCGCCGACCAGCGTCAAGGAAGAGCAGGCCGTACAGAGCCCGGAGTGTGCTATCGCGCCTGGAGCGAGGGAGCGCACCGGAGTCTCGCGCCGTTTACACGACCGGAGATCATGGAGGCCGATCTGATCCCGTTGGCACTCGAGCTGGCGAGCTGGGGTGCGCGCGATTCCGGCTCTCTGCACTGGTTGGATTCCCCTCCGCCTGCCATGTTGGCAAGCGCCCGTGACGTACTCGCGCGACTTGGCGCTCTGGATGCTGACGGACGGATAACGCCACACGGGCGCGAGATGGCGGCAATCGGTGCTCATCCTCGTTTGGCGCACATGCTCCTGCGGGCACGCGCAATGGGTCGAGCTCCTCTGGCAGCAGACCTGGCTGCGCTTCTGGGCGAGCGTGATCTGCTGCGGGGCGGCTCTGGCGCTCGCGATGCCGACATCCGGACTCGCATCGACGTGATGCGAGGCGAGGGGAGTCCCCCGACCGAGCGGTTAGCGAGGTCCCCGCTGGGGATTCCCTCGCTAGCCGCTCGGTCAGAATCCCCAGCGGGGACGGGTGTGGATCGATTCGGACTGCAACGCGCTCGCCAGCTGTCGCGTGACTTGTTGCGCCAAGTGGAAGGCTCGAGCGCAACGCGTCGAATCAGCACGTCCGATTACGGCGCCGGGGACGCCGGAATTCTGTTGGCATTCGCTTATCCAGACAGGATCGGCCGACGCAGACCTGGTGGTGATGGCCGCTACACGCTCGCCAATGGCCGCGGAGCCTATTTTGCTGAGCCACAAGGTCTAGCGAAGCAAGATCTGATTGTTGCCATCGATCTGGATGATCGCGAGCGTGACGCCAGAATTCTGATCGCCGCTCCGTTGACCCGTGCGGAGATCGAAGGGCATCTCTCTGAGCGCCTGTACCGTCGAGAGTCAGTAGTGTGGAGCACACGTGAGCAAGCGGTGATTGCTCGACGCACCTTGGAGCTCGACACCCTCGTGCTGGAAGAAAAGCCGCTTCCCGAGATTCCACCCGAAGCGGCTCGTGCGGCAATGCTCAGTGGCATCCGCGAGCTCGGCATCGAGGCGCTGCCCTGGACGCGCGAGGCACGGGATCTGCAGGCGCGCATGGAGTTCGTGCGGGCGCTCAGCAACCCTGCGCATCCAGCCGACAAACCCTGGATCGCAGCATCGGACTCTGATCTGGCGGCGAATGTCGAAGCGTGGCTCGGTCCCTGGCTGGATGGCATCACACGCAAAGAACATCTCGCGCGTATCCCTTTGACAGATGCACTCAAATCGCTGCTCTCCTGGGAGCAACAGCGCGAGCTCGAGACACTCGCGCCGACACACATCCAAGTCCCCACCGGCTCACAGATCCGCATTGACTACCTCGATCAGAGCGCACCCGCCATTTCGGTGCGTCTGCAAGAAGTCTTCGGCCTCCAGGCTACTCCGCGGATCGGTGGTGGCCGCGTGCCAGTGACGTTCAAGCTCCTTTCGCCCGCGCAGCGGCCGGTGCAAGTCACTCGCGATCTGGCGAGCTTCTGGCGCGGATCGTACGTGGAGGTGCGCAAGGACATGCGCGGCCGTTATCCGAAGCACTACTGGCCCGAAAATCCGCTCGAAGCGCAACCCACGCGGGGTGTTCGCCCCAGGTCTTGAGCGAGTCACTGTGGAGCGTAAATTTCTCCGGCACTCGCGCGTAAAGAAAATCGCGGCGCGAGGCCTATTTCCGGTTGAGTCGAGGGACGTAAAAGGTACACTTCGCGGCATCCCCGCGAGTTCAGATAATTCAAAAATGATGATGAACAAGCCAGCCGACGCCAACCGCGAGTCAGCTATTGACATTCGTTTCGGTCAGGTGGGTCTGGTTCAAGTGCGTATCCGCACGACCGATCCGGGTGCCATTCTCGATGAGCTCACCGGACGTATTGCAACCGCGCCGCGCTTCTTCGAACGCACTGCTGTCTGTCTCGACCTGAGTGCGTTGGAGAAAAGCCCTGACGTCGCAGAGGTTCGTGGCGTCATTGATGCAGTCAGACGTGCGGGAATGCTTTCGATCGGACTGACGACGGGCTCGCTGGGCGTGGAGGCTCTCTCGGGGGCATTGCAGCTGCCCGTGCTCTCCCATTTTCGTGCGCAGAACCAGAGTGTCTCGCAAACACAGCACGTTCCCGTGGTACAAGAGGCGCCGCAGCCTGCGGAGTCCGCGGGTCTGCCCGCTCTCCTGCATCAACAGACGGTTCGTTCAGGGCAGCGCGTATACGCGCGCAACCGAGACCTCGTCGTGACCGCAACGGTGAGCGCGGGCGCAGAGGTGATTGCGGATGGTTGTGTGCACATCTACGGACCACTACGAGGCCGCGCGATGGCGGGTGCGCGTGAAGACACGACCGCGCGTGTGTTTTGCCAGGAGTTTCACGCCGAGCTCGTTTCTATCGCCGGCGTGTTTCGTGTTTTCGAGACCATTCCACCCGAGTTCGCCGGCAAACCCGTGCAGGCCTGGCTCGATGGTGAGAAACTCCATTTCGGGCGGATTGGGGGATAGGAGGGTCAGTCCAACCACTGAATGCCCACTGCGCACCGACGGCAGGGGGCCTCGTACTATGGGGAGAAGAAGCATTGACCGAAATCATAGTTGTGACCTCGGGTAAAGGCGGCGTCGGCAAGACGACCACCTCAGCCAGTCTTTCATGCGGCCTCGCACGCCGCGGCAAAAAAGTGGCCGTCATCGACTTCGACATCGGCCTGCGCAATCTGGACCTCATCATGGGTTGCGAAAGGCGGGTCGTTTACGACTTCGTCAACGTCATCCAGGGCGACTGCACGCTCAAACAAGCGCTCATCAAAGACAAGCGGCTCGATACGCTGTACGTCCTTGCAGCCTCGCAGACACGTGACAAGGAAGCCCTCAGCTCCGAAGGAGTTCGCCGTGTGCTCGATGAGCTCGCCGCGGAGGGTTTTGACTACATCATCTGCGACTCACCAGCGGGTATCGAGAAAGGCGCGCACCTGGCGATGTACTTCGCTGACCGCGCGGTCGTCGTCGTGAATCCGGAAGTCTCATCTGTCCGTGACTCCGATCGCATACTCGGCTTGCTGGCGAGCAAGACTCAGCGGGCGGAGCAGGGTAACGGTGGCGTGAAGGAACATCTCCTGCTAACACGCTACAGTCCCCGACGGGTCGCGACAGGCGAGATGATGAGCGTGAATGACGTAAAGGAGATCCTCGGCCTGGATGTAATCGGTGTTGTTCCCGAGTCCCCGGATGTACTCTCGGCTTCCAACGCCGGTGTACCTGTCATCCTGAACGAGGCGAGCGATGCGTCACGTGCCTACGATGACGCGGTTGCACGGCTCCTGGGTGAATCGTTACCACTACGGTTCATAGACGAACCGAAGAAGGGCTTCTTCGCGCGCATGTTCGGAGGCTGACATGGGGTTACTTGCACTCTTTCGACGTAACCCTCCGACGGCCAACGTTGCAAAGGAGCGGTTGCGTATCATCGTCGCGCAAGAGCGTAGCGCGCGCGGTGGCCCGGACTACCTGCCCCTGCTGCGGCGTGAGCTTCTCGAAGTCATCAAGAAATACGTCAACGTCGACCCCGAAGCGGTCCAGGTCAATCTGGAGCGCGAAGACGGTCACGAAGTTCTTGAGCTGTCTGTCGCGTTACCCGGCGCGAAGCCTGCTGCCGCCGAGTAGCGTCGATTCAATCAGCCTTTCAGCGGTCATTGTACCGCTGGGGTCCCCGACGCCGCGCTAAAGGGTCGGGTCCTCATGCGGCACCTTAGCGATGATGCTTCAAGGCGCCTTCGACAATGTCAAACAATGCCCGTATTCCGAACGATACGTCCTGGATACGGCCATTGACGAAAAAGGTCGGGGTGCCCCGCACATCACTTTCCTGGCCACTTTTCAGGTGCTCTCGGACCCGTTGCAAATAGATTTCATCGTCCATTTCTGCTGTGTACCGCGCCATGTCCAGACCGAGTCGCTCCGCGTAGCCGCGCAGGTGTTTGGCTTCCAGGTGCGACTGATTGTCGAACAGCAGGTCATGCATCTGCCAGAACTTTCCCTGCGCCCCGGCAGCTTCTGCCGCCTGTGCGGCGAGCAGCGCATGGGGATGGACATCTATCAATGGAAAATGCCGGTAGACGAACCGGACCCGCTCCTCGAACCGCTCCAGCAGCAACTTCACCGCCGGCGCGGCCTGCTTGCAGTTCGGACACTCGAAGTCGCCGAATTCGACCACCGTCACGGGGGCGTGCTCCGGCCCTAGCCGGTGGTCGTAACTCTGTATCGGCGGGGTGAGCTGAAAGAAATGCTCGCTCATGATCAGATCCTTGTTTAGGCGCCTCGCGCCGTATGAGACTCTACTATTCAGCGAGAGCCCGGTGCACCAGCTGAATGCACGCCGAACCTTCGCCCACTGCCGCGGCGACGCGTTTCACGCTTCCGGCACGAACGTCCCCTACCGCAAAGACGCGCGGTACGGTTGTCTCGAACATATAGGGTTGTCGCGTCAACGGCCAGCGGTTGGCTGCGAGATCCTCCCCGTGGAGGTCGGCGCCCGTTCGAACGAAGCCTTTGTCATCCAGAGCGAGGCAGCCGGCGAGCCAGGTGGTGTTGGGAACCGCGCCGGTCATGAGGAAGAGATGATGGATTGGCCGCGTCTCGACCCGGCCGTCGGTGGCGCAGTGCCAGGTGACATGCTCCAGGCTCTCGTCGCCCTGCAAAGCGGTGATCTGCGTTCGGGTGTACAAAGTGATATTGGGTGTGTCATCGATGCGCCGGATGAGATAGCGCGACATGCTTTCGGCGAGTCCATTCGACCGTATGAGCAGATGCACGTGCCGGCAGCTGCCGGAGAGAAAGACTGCCGCCTGGCCCGCGGAGTTTCCGCCGCCGACAATTGCGATCTCCTCATCTTTGCAGAGCTGCGCCTCTACAAAAGTTGCGGCGTAGTAGATTCCGACGCCAAGAAAGCGATCGATGTTGGGCAGCGCCAGCTTGCGATATTCAACCCCGCTGGCAATGACAATGGCCCGCCCACGCACGATATGCTCGCCCAACAGAGCGATCTCGTACGGCCTGGGCTCACATCTGAGGCGCAGGGCGCTGTTGGCGATTGCCACTTCCGCGCCGAATTTCTGCGCTTGCACCAGGGCCCGGCCTGCCAACGCTTGCCCGGAGATACCCGTCGGAAAGCCGAGGTAGTTCTCGATCCGTGAGCTCGAGCCGGCCTGTCCGCCGGGCGCGTTGGTCTCCAGGACCAGCACGCTCATTCCTTCGGAAGCGGCGTAGACCGCCGCGGCAAGCCCGGCAGGTCCCGCACCGATGACAATGACATCCCGGACGGTCTTGCAGTCGATCTGCGGATTCATGTCGAGGCATTCGGCAAGCTCATCGTTGCTCGGGTTCTTGAGCAACTGCTCGCCTCGGCAGACCACCACCGGAATGTCCTCGATGGTGAAATGAAACCGGTCGAGCAGCGCTTGCACGTTGGGATCATTGTCGACGTCAAGGTTGACGTACGGATAGCCATTACGCGTCAGGAACTGCTGCAAGCGGAGCGTGCCTGCGGAATGCCGCGATCCGATCAAGATGACGTCGCCCTGTTGGGCAGCGATGAGCGCCACGCGTCGTAGGATGAAAGCGCGCATGAACAGCTCGCTCAGCTGCGCGTCCGTCTGCACGATGGTACGCAACTCATCGTCCGGGATGGCAAGCAGCTCCGCGTCCTCGGAAACTCGGGCCCTGACTAGACTGCCAACGCCCCGGAGAGTGCTCATTTCGCCCGTGAATCCTCCGGCGCGGAGAGTCACTACGGGCTCTTCTCCTGACATTGTGGGACGCACCACTTCGATGCCGCCGGAGAGGATCACGAAGAGCTTGCGGTGCCGATCGCCAGGCTCGGACAGAATCTGACCTTTGCGCACGGCGACTTTCTTCCCGTGAGGTGCGAGTCGGGAGATCTGGTCAGGCGTGAGCGTCGGGAATGTTTGGTCTTTGCGCTGCCCGTAGAGGCTTGCCGGCACGGTTGCCTGATCCGATAACGTCTGGGTATTCACAGTGGCTGGTCCATGGATGCTCGGGCTCCCGTCGTAAGCGCCAGCTAGCGTATCCTCAATAGCCCCGATCGCGCCAACTGACGCGACCGGCGGCCTGATCCAAAGGAGTGCATCGTGGCAGCCGATGATCTCACCAGCGTCGAAAGTCAGTTCGGTCCAAAGGAGACCCTGGAGCGTCTGATCGCCGAGGTGCAGGCGAAGGGTTTGACTGTCTTCGCTCGAATCGATCACGCCGACGGAGCGGCAGCTGTGGGCATGACATTACGACCGACCACGTTGGTCATATTCGGCAACGCCCGTGGAGGGACGCCGCTGATGCAGTCGAGCCAGCTGATAGGACTGGACCTGCCTCTCAAGGTGCTCGTCTGGCAGGACTCTGGCGGACAGACGCGGCTCACGTACGTCGATCCTCACGTCCTGGTGAAAAGGTACGGGCTTCCACCGGAAGTTGAGCCTATGGCCAACAACCTCTCGGGTGCGCTGCGCGCGCTCACGGCCAAGGCGGCGCGCGAGTAAGCTCAAGAAGCGCGCGGCGGCTAAGCCTCAGGTCAGGCCAGACAGAAGGTCGATCTGCCGCGCATCGCCGATGACCCGCTCAAAATCGAGCCCGAGCGTGGCCAGAACAGGCTCCGCGACAGGCCTGATCTGCTTGTCGACATAGTGCTCGCGATCCAGCGGGTGCTGGAGGTTGTCCAACGGCTCCGCACCCGCGGTAGTCATGACGTACCGGATGAGCTTGTCGGAAGGTTGCGCGGATTTGCGCGCCGCCGCCACGTGCGGGGGAGTGGTCGCCGTGTAATCGTCCGCCGCCTTGCGCAGATTCTTCCGGTAGACGAGCGCATCGTCACGGACGCCGTCGCGCACCTGACGCACCACTTCCGCGAGGTAGGAGTCGACCCGCTGGCCGGTAAAAAGCCGTTGATAGAGATCTCGTTGCACCTGTTTGGCGAGCTCCGTCCAGTCGCGGCGGACCACTTCCATGCCGACGAACTCGACCTTGCCGGCGCCCGCCCCACTGTTGGAATCATGATTCGTGGGATCATGGACGAGGCCGGCGTAGCGCTTGCTCGCGCCGCGCGTGCTGTGGCGCGCGTGCGGTAAGAACAATTTCAGGTAGAGCTTCTCGAATTCCAACTCGAGGCGGCTGCGAACCTGCCATTGCTCGCTGATATGACGCACCAGCTCCTCGTTCAGCGCCACCACGAGGCGCTGCGCTTCCGCGCACGCCGCCTCCGGATCGTTGTTGTGGGAGCGTACGAACAGACTGTCCGTATCGCCGTAGAGAACCTCCAGCCCGGCAGCCTCGAACCAACGTTTTGACCAGAGCAGCATTTCACGGCCGGTGCCGGTAATGGAGTTGGCCAGCGCCGGATTGAAGAAGCGGCACGCGGGTGTGCCCAACACACCATAGAAGGAGTTCATCAAGATCTTGATCGCGTGTGAGGCGACGTCGTCGCCCGCTTGCTTGGCCGCTTCGCGTCGTGGGAAAAGCTCATCCAGCATGCGCGGTAGAATAGCCGGCGCCCGCCGGAATGCTCCGCCTGGGACGCGGATGAGGTCCGCCGCAGCATCCGGGCTCGCCACGAAAGAGAGTGGATCGATGTTGAACGTGCGGATGATGCTCGGGTACAGGCTCTTGAAGTCGAACACCCAGACGTTCGTATGCAAGCCCGCGCGCGGCTCGAGCACACACCCGCCCTGCTGGGCGGCATGGACCCGTGAGTCATCGGAGCGCACGGTAGGCGCGACAACACGCTGGCGCTCGAGCTCTGTCAGGTAGAGAAAGTCGAAGGAGGCGATGCTGGCGGCCACTCGATCCGGCGTCATGCCGGTCAATTGGCTGCGTGCGAAAGCCAGTCGGACCAGATTGAGCTTCTGCGGGATTGCGTATGCGAGCCGCGCATCGGTGCGCGCATACAGCGCGAATGCAGGCAGATCGTGCTTGTAGTTGTGCACGATCTCTCCGATACGGTCGCGCACATCACCACTGACGGCTTTGCCTTCTCCCAGGACCCGGCGCGCGACCGCATCGAGTGAGTAGTCGTCCATCCGCACAAAGGCGCCCCGCAGCAGATCGATGCCATCGAGGACCAGCCGTCCGGGAATCACCGCCTGCCCGCTACCAAAATAGCCTTCAGGCTTGCGCAGGCGCATGGGTAATGGGTCCCGGCCAAGTTGGAAAGGACACCGGAGTCGAGTCGCGATCTTTTCCAACACAGTCAGATCGAAATCAATGACATTCCATCCCGTCAGGACGTCAGGGTCGATCTCGGCTACGCGGGCACAGAACTTCGCCAACGCGGTTGCCTCGTCGCTGCAACGGATGGCTCGTTCCGGCATCGCCCGCTCGCTCCCATCCACGATGAGAACCTCGTCCACACCTGATGCGTACAAGGAGATAGCCAGGAGCCGCTCGCCCTTGCTATCCGTTTCGATATCGAAGGACAACACCCGCGGCTCGACCCTGACATCGGCCGGCCGCAGCTCAGGATCTTCAAACACCCAGGTCACGCCCTCACCGGGTGACGCGGCGCCTTCGATCTCGCAGCCTCCTTTGATGCCCCGTTCGATGAGATAGCGCATGGCAAAGCGGACGTCCGCTTCATATGTATCCACGCCAGCGTCGTGCAACCGGTCACGCAGTCCGGGCACGTCGGACGGTACTTGCATTTCAATGCGGCATACAGGCGCCCCGGAGAACGTGCGCTTGTCATCGGGTTTCGGCTCGGGCGCGCCAAGGAGGCGTGCTCGTTCCGCAGCACCCGCCGGGATGTAGAAATGCGGACGCTGCCGTCGATCCCGAATCAGGAAGGTGCTGCCATCCTCCAATCGTCCGTACACATGGACGACTGGCATACGCCGACCGCGCGAGTCGGAAACCACTCTGTAGCTTGCTTGCAGGATGAAGCCGCGGTTGCTCATAGCGCTATTGTGCGCAAGAGGCGCCGCCGGCGCGCGCTCAGTTTCGGTCGAATTGCGCAAAGCCGCTGAATTTCCATGGACGGACCGCTAGGACGAAGGCCGCGCCAAAGCGGGTGTCCCAGGAGCCCCGATCGCCCTCGACAATCTCGACACATTCCCTGGAGGCGTTACGCAGCGCTCGTTTCAGCTCGCCGAGGGTCTTCTCCGAGATCGCGCCACCATGGAAGAAAAATTCCTCGTTCGTCTCGGCGAACGGGCCCGCAAAGAACTCGCGGAGCATTTTCTGATGAATGTACTTCTGTACCGGGCCACCGCTGCGCCAGGTGAAGCGCCTACTGACGAGCAGGCGTGCCCGGTTCCCGGGCTGCAGCTCGATCACCTTCAGCCGGTCGAGCTTGATGAAATACTTCAACAGATCCCGCTCGGTGAAGTTGTACGTGCGGACGATGTCCTCGAACGGGATGCGGTTGACGAGGAGCCACGTCACGAAAAGCAGGCGAGGGTCCGCGACGATCTCCTGCTCCTGTGCGAGTGTGAGTTGATTCGCCGGGTGCGTACGCTCTGCGGCGCGCTCGAGGAGCTCGCGTAACGTAACTCCCATGAGCTCGCAGATGACATCAACCCTTTGCAACGAGAAATCGCCCGTCGAAAAGAGGCGCTTGACGGTCGCGACACTCAATTGGAGTTTGCCTGCGACATCCGCGTAGGTGAGGTCGCGTTCGCGCAGCGCCCGCTTCAGCTCCTCGACGATCAGCCCCTGCTCGGCCACGTGCTCCTCCCGTTTGCTGCGGTAGTGCACCAAGGTATCACTGAGCGATACCTTTTGGCTATTTTGGCGCAACTTTCCCGAAGGAGGTGGCAGCTGGAGACACCTTAGGCGATTGTGCGCCCCGCCATCGATAGCCAAGGGAGGTCTCGGATGCGACTCTGGAAACTCCTCTGTGTCATTGTCACGACTCAGAGTCTTTGTGGGTGTGCGTGGCTCGAGCGGCTTGCGTGCGAGCCTCACTGTCACACGGTCACGCGCAATTCTTCGAGTGTGGTGGACTTTCTTTACGGCCAGACGAGCGGTGACCCGCTTCCCCGGAGGGACGCTATTCCGGAGTTACGTTTGCCGCTGCGGGTAGGTCTCACCTTTCTGCCGCCGCGTGACGGCCGGAACGCTTTAGATGCCGCGCACCAGAATGAACTATTGGAGCGCATTCGCCAGCATTTCAGCGAGCGCCGGTTCGTGAGCGAGATCGTGATCATCCCCGATTACTACCTGGCGCAACGCGGGGGCTTCGAGGGGCTCGAGGGAGTGCAGCGGCTGTATGGTGTCGACCTGATGGCTTTGGTCTCGTATGACCAGGCAGTGCACGGGGACGAGAATGGATGGTCACTGGGCTATCTCACGATCGTCGGCGCGTTCGTTTTGAAGGGCGACCGGCACGATATTTCCACACTTGTCGATCTCGCAGTGGTCGACCCGTTGAGTCGCTCCCTGGTGCTGCGCGCGGGCGGTGTTGACGTGCGTCACGGAAACTCCACACTGATCGATGCGGACCGCGAGACCCGTAATGCAGGTGTGCAGGCCTTCAGTGCCGCAACCGACCAGATGATCGAGCATTTCGATGCCGCCCTCACTCATTTCGAGGCCGAGGTGCGCGCCGGCAAGGCCAATGTCCGCGTCGTGAACAAGCCCAACAACATGGCACCGTCCCGCGGTGGAGGCGGTGGGGGCGCCCTGACCTGGACCTGGGTCACGTTGTTGGCATTGCTGGTCGCCAGCCGCGCCCTGGGCATGTTGCCATCGCCGGCCGCTGAGTCGTGATGGTGTCGCGAGCGCTCATGAGGGAGCGAACAATGAATACAACGTTTCGGGGTGTCGGCCTGATCAAGATGATGCTCCGTGCCATCCTGAGGCCATTGTTTCGGGTGCGGGTCACGGGCGATCCCCGTGTGCTGACCAACAAGCGCACGTTGATTGTGGCCAATCACGAGTCCTTTCTGGATGGCGCCCTGTTGGGGGCCTTCCTGCCGGTGGAGGCGGTTTTCGTAGTCCATGCGCAAGTGCTGCAGAAATGGTATTTCCGCTGGCTGTTGCGCTTCGTGCCGCATCTCGCGGTGGACTCAACCAGTCCCTTGTCGATGAAGCTCATCTGCCGGCTGGTCGAGACCGGCACTCCCGTGGTGATCTTCCCCGAGGGCCGACTCACCATTACCGGCTCGCTGATGAAAGTCTACGACGGAGCAGCCTTTGTCGCCGCCAAGACCGGTGCCACCGTGGTGCCGGTCCGTATCGAGGGTGCGGGCCGCACCTATTTCGGGCGCCTCGCGGGCATCTACCCCCTGAAGTTTTTTCCCAAGATCCGCATCGCCATCCAACCGCGTCGCG
>Ga0105240_10000995_pt1 | contig 50634 bp, 46 predicted proteins | sample KBSC54metaG_FD_80426 | JGI IMG/M metagenome (GOLD analysis project Ga0105240, IMG submission 80426) | Corn rhizosphere microbial communities from Kellogg Biological Station, Michigan, USA - KBS C5-4 metaG | ecosystem: Host-associated > Plants > Roots > Rhizosphere > Soil | place: Michigan, USA... | reverse complement strand
CGCGCCCCACACCATCGCGCGCCGGCACCATCGCCCTGTGGCTCGCACCACTCACCTGGCGCCCCGCACCAACGGCCGCAGTCCGCACCGCGACCTCCCGTCCGCACTACGTCCGCGCCCCACACCATCGCGAGCCGGCACTATCGCCCTACGGCTCGCACCCTCACCTTGCGTCCTCACTAACGGCCGCAGTCCGCACCGCGACCTGCGCTCGGCACGACGTCTGCTCACCCCCCTGGACCCCCGCACCAACCTCCGCGCCCCCACACCAACGTCCGCGGGCCGCACCACCACCTGTGTCGCGCACTAACGTCCGCGGCTCGGACCGCGACTTGCGCCGAGCACTCACGTCCGCGGAGTGACGCCACCGCGATATACCCCGACCGAAGTAGGGTCAAGCCGTTCGGTGCGCCCGCACTCCTCGTGGCAGCAGGGGGCGGGAGGGGATTTGGCCTCCTGGGTGACGTTGTTCCCCCAACCCTAACCGCCAAATTCGCTCGAACACCGACATATCCTGCCCCGGCCAGGCATGGCTGTTGCATGTTTTGGTGTGCGTGGCGTCCGCCCCACAGCGTCTATTGCTACACCTGGAGGGACCGGGACCTGTGCTGTTTGCTTCCCGCAAAAGCCGGGAGTAGCATCACCGATGCGTTCGTATCCGCCATGGATGAGTACGCTTGTTAGTTAGTGTGTTGTATCGATCTCCTGTGGGCATGCCCCATCCGTGCACGAACGAAGGTGCAGGCCGTCAGGCCCCAAGCGCTGTCGCATTGACTGAAAGTGCCGATCGTGTGCCTTGAAGCCTTGACCTGTTTGAACGATCACGCGGTACATGCGACCGACTCGTGCGGCTCGCCGCTGTCCGCTTTCCCAAGAGAGACTTCCGGATGACGACGATCTATGTGGGCAATTTGCCCTTCAGTGCCACCGAGCAGGATATCAAGGCGTTGTTCGAGCGCCATGGCAAGGTGGAGTCGGTGAAGTTGATCAACGACCGGGAAACCGGCAAGCCGCGCGGCTTCGCGTTTGTCGACATGCCGCAAAACGAGGCGCTGGCCGCAATCCAGACGTTGAACGGCTTCCAGATGGGCGGACGCCCCCTGCGCGTGAACGAGGCGCAGGAGCGCCCCCAACGCCCCCGTCAGGGCGGTGGTCCCTTCCGCCGCTGATCCAAGAGCACGCTCCCAGACCGGGCCGTAAAAGAGAAAACCCCGCCGTGAGCGGGGTTTTTTCGCAAGGCGCATGGGTGAAGCGCACGCGCCGAACGCACGCCATGCGTGAGGTGCATGTGCCGAACGCATGCCATGGATGGCGGGCTGGGCGTGTGGGTCCGGGATGGGCGTTCACGTGTCCGCGTGATCGATGGCGGGCCAGGAGTGTGAGGTCCGGGACGGAGGCTCGCGTGTCGGCGTGATCGATGGCGGGCTGGGAGTGTGGGGTCCGCGGACGAGGCTCGCGTGTCGGCGTGATTGATGGCGGGCTGGAGTGTGGGTCCAGGGACGGATATTCACGCGTGGCGTGATCGATGGCGGGCTGCGACTATGGGGGTCCATGCACGGATGCTCGCGTGTCGGGCTATGCGATGGCGGGCCGGATCAGGTCCCCCAGCTACGGTGCGGCGAGCAGGCGCCACGGCAGAAAATGATGATGTTGGCGAACGAAAGATGGGGCTTGGCGCTGTTGGCGAACATGGCCTTGATCGCCGGGTGCGCCATGACGAGCACTCTTCAGGCGACTGCACAGGCCCTCGATAACATTCTCGGCGACGCCCACCGTCCGGAAGCCGACCGCGCCCGGGATCGTGACCGGCATCCCAAGGACACCCTGCTCTTTTTCGGCATCCGGCCGGAGATGACCGTGCTGGAGGTTTGGCCGGAGCCGGGATGGTATACGGATATCATCGCGCCCTTGGTGCGCGAGCGCGGGAAGTACTACGCGGCGGTGATCGAGCCGGACCCGGCCAGCCAGTACATCACGGCCCGGCTGGAGGCTTACCGCAAGAAGGTGGCCTCGGAACCGACGCTTTACGGGAATCCAACCGTCGTCACGCTGCCTTCCAATGGCGGGGATGTCGTGCCGCCCGGGACCGTCGACCTGGTTGTCACGTTTCGCAACCTCCATAACTGGATGGCCGGCGGCACAGCGCCTCGGGTGCTCGCGACGATTTTCAAAGCGTTGAAGCCGGGAGGCGTGCTGGGATTAGTCGATCACCGGGGTAACCCGAACGTGACCCAGGACCCTCTGGCCAAGAGCGGCTATGTGAACGAGCAATACGCGATCGAGCTCATCCAGGCGCAGGGATTCAGGCTCCTCGGCAGCTCGGAGGTGAATGCCAACCCGAAGGATACGAAGGATTATGAGCAGGGGGTGTGGACGCTGCCTCCGACCTATCGCCTGGGTGACAAGGACCGGGAGAAGTATGCCGAGATTGGCGAAAGCGATCGGTTTACGTTGAAATTTGAAAAGCCGAGGGCGAGTCCCCGCTAACTGGGGTCGAGCGCGCGGCATGGGCGCGCCGCATGCGGCACGCGCCCGCCATGCATGGCGCACCGGGAAAGTGGGATCCAGGGATGGATGACTGGCGTGCTGGCGTGAGCGCTGAGCGGCCGTTAGTGCGAGGCGCATGCGTCGAAGGCCCGCCATGGGCGGCCAGCACGCGCCCGAGGACGGCCGATAAGGTCGCGCCCCGCCAATGCGTGCGGTGTCGCCGCGAGGGGCCGCCCATCAGTGGCTCTCGAATGGCGCCGGGCCGACGTCCCCCCGGATGGTCTTCCCTTCTTTGAGCTGCGCGATCATCGTGGCGACTGCTGCCACAGTCTTCGGGTTATGTGGGTCGCTGGCGAAGGGCTGGAGCGCCCTGATTGCCTTCTCGCGCTCGCCGGCGCGTGAGCTGATGAAGGCGGCATGGAAGGCGTACTCCCCAACGGTTGGCGCCAACACGGCCGCGGAAAACGCGGCATTGACGACATCGCGGCTCGGGGCGCCAGCGCCATCGTCGAGACTCCTGGACAGAAAATAGAGATTGGCGGCGTTGAGTTTGTCCAGGGGGTAAGCGGCAAGGAATTCACTGGCCGCCTGGCTCATGAAGGTTTGCTTTTGCCCGGCATCCTTCCGAGCCGACGCATACAACGCACGACCGAGCAGGTAGTGCAGCTCGAAGCTTCCCTCGCCCTCTCCCGCCATCCTTTCCAGATCGGCCCGCGCACCGAGGAGGTCGCCGAAGAGCAGCTCGGCTCGATCCAGCTCGAGGTGGAACACGTTGTCCTTGCTATGTTGCGGCGCCATTTCCCGCAGCGCCGCCAGCAACTTGCGTCCATATTCGGGGTGGGGACAGGTGCGCAGTACGGCTGCCGGCAACAAATACTCCGAGTGCTCATTCGGCAGTGAAGTTACCTGGAGTGAGCTGTCGGGAATGTCCGGCGGGCGCACGGTCAGCACTGGCAGCTTCAGCAAATAGATACTCAAATGATTCGCGAGATGGTCCACCGGAATACCGGTCGCCGACTCGAAACTGGCTACGGCGTCCTCGCCGCGACCGATCCGCTCGAAGTCTTCGGATCGACTCCCAGGGCGAGGCCGGTCAGGTAGTTGAATGCCTCCAGCTGGCGGAGGTAGTCGCGCGTCGGACCCTCTCCGAAGTTGCTGTAGAGCACGAAGTGCTCGGATTCCGCGCGGAGCCACCCTTTGGCACTCGCCTGCGGTGCCAACGCAAGCCCGAAAATCGCGCCGAGCAGCGCTGGCAGTAGACCCAATCGCATCAAGCGTACCCCGCCGAGCGGCCCTTTGTTGTATTGCGGCCTGAAATGAGACGCCGGGGAACGTTAGCAGATCCGGAGCAACTCAGTGCCTGTCACCACATTTCTTTCAAACGCGCGCTGACATCGAGGGTCGAGCCTTCCGCGCCGGCGTCCTGGCGGAGGATGTCGCCGGAGGCGCTGGTCGTGCCGTGGAAGGTGGTTGCATCGAGGTGACGCAGCACTTTCTCGGTCATGAAGCGGCTGCGGCCGCCGTAGACGTGCGCATCGCCGTGGCGGGATTGGTTGGTGAGATGGAACTTCAAGGGCGCGACGAGTAGCAGGTCGTTCTGCGCACGGGTGAGCGCTACGTAGAGAAGGCGCCGCTCTTCCTCGATCAACTCAGTCTTGCCGGTGGCGAACTCGGAAGGGAAGCTGCCGTCGACGACATTCAGCAAGTACACCGTGTCCCACTCCATCCCTTTGGCCGAGTGGATGGTGGTCAGGGTCAGGTAGTCCTCATCGAGTACCGGCTGGCCAGCGAGGTCGCTGGTTGCGTTCGGCGGGTCGAGGGTGAGCTCGGTGAGGAAGCGCTCGCGGGAGGGGTACTGTCCGGAGATCAACTCGAGCTGGTCGAGGTCTCCCAGGCGGGTGTGGAAGTGCTCGTAGATCCGCTCGAATTGCGGCTTGTACCACTCGCGCGCCAGATGGACCTGGCCCGGCCAGGGGCGTTGCGGCTCGGCCAGGGCGAGCATGAGCTGGGTGAGCTTTTCCCAGGCGGCAATGGCGGGCTGGGGCGGTGTGAAGGTCTGCAGCGCGGTGAATGAATGACCGCTCGCCTCGAGGTGGTCGATGGCTTTGCGGGCATTGACAGGTCCCATGCCCGGAAGCAACTGCAGCGCACGGAAGGCAGCCAAGGTGTTGCGCGGGTTGTCGGCCCAGCGCAGCAAGGCCATGAGGTCTTTGATGTGGCCGGCTTCGAGGAACTTCAGTCCCCCGAATTTGACGAACGGGATCTTCCGTTTGGTCAGCTCCACTTCGAGGATGTCGCTGTGGCTGGAGGTGCGGAACAGCACGGCCTGCCGTCGCAGCGGGACGTTGGCTTCGCGGCGCTTCAGCACTTCGGAGCAGATGCACTCGGCCTGTGTTTGCAACTCATCGACGGTCACGATGCGCGGTCGGGCACCCTGACCGCGTATCGACAGGAGATGCTTGCGATATTGACGCGGCGCCTCTGCCATGACGGCGTTCGAGACGTCGAGCACCTGCTGGGTGGAGCGATAGTTCTGAGCGAGCGTGACCACTTCGGCCCGCGGCTTGAACCGGTCGGGGAAGCCGAGGATGTTTTCCACGGCGGCCGCCCGGAACGAGTAGATCGCCTGCGCGTCGTCGCCCACCACCGCAAGGCCGGAGCCGTCGGGCCTCAGGCCAAGCAGGATTTCGGCCTGCAGCTTGTTGGTATCCTGGTATTCGTCGACCAACACGTGATCGAAGTTGGAGCCCACGTGCTGCGCCAGGCGCGGGTCGGACATCATGACGTGCCAGTAGAGCAGCAGGTCATCGTAGTCGAGCACGTTGTAACGTTGTTTCTGTTCCACGTAGGCGCGATAGAGGCGGGTCAGATCGCCTTCCCACTGCGCGCACCAGGGATACTGCTGCTCGAGGGTTTCTTTCAGGGAACGCTGGGTGTTGACTCGATACGAGTAGATCTGGAGGCAGGTTTCCTTGCGCGGGAAACGCTGCTCCTTGGTCGCGAAGCCCAGCTCCTGGCGCAAGCCGTCCATCAGGTCCGCGGAATCGGCGCGGTCGACGACGGTGAACTGCGGATCGAGCTTGAGGTGGCGCGCGTAGTGGCGCAGCAGCCGGTTGCCGACCGAGTGGAATGTGCCGGACCAGCTCAGACGCTGTTGGATCGTCTGGCTGACTCCGCCCAAAGCCTCGTTGAGCGCTTTTTTGGTGATGTCGAACGCGCGGCGGCGCATTTCCGTGGCCGCCCGCCGCGTGAATGTCAGCATGAGGATCCGCGCCGGATCCACGCCGTGGATCACCAGGTGTGCTACCCGGTGCGCCAGCGTGTCCGTCTTGCCGGTACCCGCGCCGGCAACGATGAGCAGCGGACCGGACTTGAATCCCTTCTCAGGAAGGGGCTCGCCGTAGGTCACAGCCTTACGCTGCGGTCCGTTCAGCCTGTCGAGGTGTGACGTAGTTGGCATAATCGGGGCCGAATATACGGAACGCATCCCCAGCTGTCACCGACTGGAGTCACGATGTGCGCAGCTTTTTATCGCAAGATGTGGCCGTCCGTATCCAGTACTTTGACTTCGCCGAGCTGTAACTTGCGTATGCCCGCTTCGATGACCGCGAGGTCGCCTACGACGATCCAGGTGAGGGCGTCCGGGTGCACCAGATCGGCACCAGCGGCCTGGAGTTGCGGCGGGGTAAGCGCTTGGACTTCGCCAACGTAATCGTTGAGATAATTGTCCGGGAGCCCATAGGTGAGGATGTCGGCGTAGGAGCTGGCCACTTCTGCCATGGTTTCGTTGCGCCCGGGCAGCGCGCGCACCAAAGTGTCTTTGGCGAAACGGATCTCTTCCTGTGTGGGTGGCCTGGTACTGACCAGCTCGCGCAGCTCTTTCGCGATCTCGGTGATCGACTCGGCAGTCTTGTCAGTTTGCACCAGGGCACTGGTCACGAACGGACGCTGTCCTTTGGCGTCAATGAGGGTGCTTCCGGCGCCGTAGGACCAATGCTTTTCCTCGCGCAGGTTCATGTTGATGCGTGAAATAAAGCTGCCGCCCAGAACGGTGTTGACCGTCTCCAGGGCCGCGTTGTCGGGTGTGGCGCGAGGCGCCGCGAGCTCCACCGCCATGACGAGGGATTGCTCGGAGCCGGTGCGGTTCACGAGGAAGACGCGCGGCTTGGTTTGCGACGCGACGGTGGCCAGCTGCTTTGCCGGGACGGGCTCACTGGGCGCTTGCCAGGCGGCGAGGCGCTGCTCCAACAGCGGCCGGATCCGCTCCAAGGTCGTGTCACCGACGATCAGCAGTGTTGAGTTGTCGGGGCGTACCCAACGCCGGTAGAACGTTCGCAGCTCCTCTACCGTCATGGAGGCGACCGACTCTTCCGTTCCCACGCCGGAAAACGGATTGGAGTAGGCATGACTCTCACCGTAGACGAGCTTCGGAAACAGGCGCGAGGCGATGCCGCGTGGCTGCGACTTCATCTGCTGAATGGCGGCGCGGGTTTGCGCTTTGAGCCGGCTCAGCTCGGCTTCGGGAAAGGTGGGATGGAGGAGAACGTCGCTGAACAGGTCGAGTGACTCCGGCAACTTGCTCGTGATGGCGTTCAAGTTGACATACGAGGTGTCCAGCGTCGAGCCGGTGCCAAGGCGCGCGCCGAGGGATTCGGCGCGTGCTGCGATCTGTAATGCATCACGCGTCTTCGTACCATTGGTGATCATGGCGAGCGCGAGATTGGCAGTGCCCGGTTTGGTGAGGCCATCAGCAGCATGACCTGCGTCCGCCATGAGATTGACTTGCACGACGGGAACATCGTGCCGCTCGGCAAGGACGACTTTCAGGCCGTTTGAGAGCGTCGTGCGAGCCAATGCGGGCAATTGCAAGGCCGGCGGCGTACCCAAAGCCGGTGGTTTGCTGCGGTCGGCAGCACTGGCAGCCGCCAGGTATTCGGGGAACGGCTGCACGTTGAGCACAAACTCGCCGTCAGCGAGCCAGGCGCGCGCGGCGTTCTGCACTTCTGCGGGGGTTGCATCCAATAGCCAACGCAACGACTGTTTGTAGAAGTCGGGCGAGCCGCCGTAGAGTTGGTTCTCGCCGAGAATCGCTGCTTTGCCGCCCGCGCCGTCGATACGCTCCACGGCGCGCACGAAGGAGGCGTAGTCGCTGGTCTTGATGCGCTCGAGCTCCTCGGGTGTTGGCCCGGAGCTCAGCAGGCGCGCGATCTCTTCGTCGATCTCTTTCTCGACTACTTGCGGGTCGCCGCCCGGTTTCACGGTCGCAGCCACCTCGAACTGCGAGCCGATTTCAAACGGGCTGACATCCGCGCTCACGGACGTCGCTACCTGGTCGGTGTAGACGAGGCGCTTGTAGAGGCGGCTGTTCTTGCCTTGCGCCAGCACTTCGGAAGCTAGCTGCAGAATCGTGTTCTCGCGCGTGTTGTAGCCAGGAATGTTCCAGATCTTGTAGATCCGCGCCTGGGGCACGCGGTCCTGCAGGGCGGCGCGTTTCGTGCCCGTCATTTTCGCTACCCAGCTCTGCATGTGAGTCAACACGGGGCCTCCGGGAATGTCACCGAAGTAGTGTTCGACCTTCTGTTTGATCTCCGCCGCTTTGACGTCGCCAGCGATGACCAAAACGGCATTCGCGGCACCGTAGTAGGTTTTGAACCAGTCCTTCACGTCCGTGAGGGAGGCGGCGTTCAGATCTTCCATAGAGCCGATGGTGGTCCACGAGTAGGGGTGGCCGGCGGGGTAGGTGTTGGCGGCAATGAGGTTGTAGACCTTGCCGTAGGGTTGGTTTTCGCCCTGGCGCTTCTCGTTCTGAACGACGCCGCGTTGCTCGTCGAGTTTCTTCTGGTCGATGGCGCCGAGGAGGTGGCCCATGCGATCGGACTCGAGCCAAAGAGCCAGGTCGAGGGCGTTCACGGGCACGTTCTCGAAGTATGTGGTGCGATCGAGCCAGGTGTTTCCGTTGAGTTGCGTGGCGCCGGCGGCGAGTAGCGGGCGCATGAATTCGTCGTTGTGGTTCTCCGAGCCGTTGAACATCAGGTGCTCGAAGAGGTGCGCGAAGCCGCTGCGGCCCGGGCGCTCGTCCTTGCTTCCCACGTGGTACCAGATGTCTACGGCGACGATGGGGGCTTTGTGGTCCTCGTGGACGATGAGTGTCAGACCGTTCGGCAGGACGTATTTCTGGAACGGAATGTCGATATCGGCGAACGCTGGGGGCTTGGCCGGCGCGGCAGCGGGCGCGGGCGGAGTTTGGGCAAGTAGAGTGAGGGCCGCGGCGAGCGCGGCGAAGTAAGCGGTTCGCATCAGGGTTCCTTAGCTGAGAGGCCGTGCCAATGGGCTGTGAGGCCTTGCGAGTGATCGAGTTTTTCGAGCAAGTGGTGCAATCGGGTCGGATCGACTTCGGCGGCGGAACGGGCGTCGCTATCAAACACGAGGCGCTCGCCCGGGAGAGCAAGGAAGTCGAGTGGGGGCGACGTCGCGGTTGCCAGGTCCGCGTCGCGATGGCCGGCGTGGCGGGTTGGGTCGGTGGCTCGCGCTTTGAGCCGTGCGATGCGAATGGGTTCGGAGGTGCGGCAGAGGACTTGGGTGACGCGCGGAGCGGTGACGGCTGGCGCGCGCGCATCGGAGGGCGTTTGCGTTCGCGCGGAATCCAAAATCAGCGTCTGCAGGACGGGGGCGTGCTCGCCGGGTCTGAAGTTGCCCTCGAGGATGAGGTCGGTTCCGGCACTCAGGAACTCGCGGACGAGCGCAAAAAGAATCGCGAAGCTCGCATCGCTCAACTGGCGCGATTCGCTGGAATCGTGCGCGCCGAGGATGTCGAGGAGCGGCTCTTTGATAGTGTCTTTGCAAAGGATCGGCACACGGTATCGCGCGGCCAGCACACGCGCGAGCGTGGACTTACCCGTGCCGGGGAGACCCGTGACCAGTATGAGATGAGCTTGGCGCACTTCGGTGAGTGTGCCACTCTCTCAGAGCCCGGAGCCATCCATAAAGCCTGCCCGTTATGAAGCCAGAAAGGCAAACGTTCCATTTTCGCGGCCGCGTCATCGCGGTAAGCACCGACGAGGTCATCTTACCGAACGGGCATCGCGCGGAGCTCGAGGTCGTCCATCACCCGGGCGGGGCCGCCATCGTAGCGATCGATGCCAAGGAACGTATCTGCCTGTTGCGGCAATATCGGTATGTCGCCGGAGGTTGGATCTGGGAGCTGCCCGCCGGAAAGCTGGAGCCGAACGAGCCGCCGCTGTCGACGGCGCAGCGGGAGCTCGTCGAGGAAGCGGGCGCCATTGCGCGCCATTGGGAAAGTCTGGGGAGCTATTTCGCTTCGCCCGGAATTTTCACCGAAGTGTTGCATCTCTTCCTGGCAACGGAGCTCGAGGCCACCAAGTCGGCACACGAGAGCGCCGAGGTGATCGAGGTGCATTGGGTACCTTTCACCGAAGCGTACGAGTGGGTCATGGAGGGCAAGATCCGCGATGCCAAGAGCGCACTCGGTATCGTGCGCGCACAGCACTTGCGCTCCAAACAACAGTCTTGACATAACACCGGGCGAATCGTGCCGGGTGCTGCCGATCCGTGACGTACGTCTCGGAATGCTGTTGGCCGCGAGGCTAACTTTGTCGCCGGGGAGAGACGCCACGGGGCACTCGACATATCATGGCTACCATCGCAAAAAAACAGCCGTCAACCAACAATCTCGATGCGGGTATGGAGCGGCGACGTATTGGACGCATCGTGCACGATGATCGGGGCAATGCCAGTGTGGACTGGCTGAATGCGCCCAAGGACTACAGGCGTGAGGTGCTCGAGCTCGCGGATGCACCCGGCGTGCTGGCGCTCGAGAAGGCACCGCGGACCTTCAATCCTTATGAATGCGTCAAGTTACCCGAGCCGAAGAAATCGGCGGCGCCGCGCAAGGATCTGCGCAAGCTGTCCGAATGGATCAAGATGATGCGCGAGCTCGAGGAGCGCAAGCGGAACGAGTGAGGCGCGCGCGGCCGGCTATGGCGGGCACGCACGGCTACGAGTGGCCCGCGCGCTCGATGTGCGCGCGTTTGCGCGTGTTGGTCAGGCGATAGAACCGCCGCAGCTCTGCCAGTACCTCGTGCTTTGAATCGCCGCGCAGCGAGGGCTCGAGCCGTCGGCAGAATTTCTCGGCGTAGCGGCTTGCCTCCCGATACATGCTCTCGCGTCCTCGCGCCAGGCGCGGATCGATGCGGGTCCGCTCGAACAGCAGATTCAACAATTCGACCGGGAAACGGCCCGGCAGCTGCTCGCGCATGAGCCAGTAGCTCGCGATGTACTTGTCGACCTCCGCTTGCATTTCCAGCTCCAGGAGCGATACGGGCCGATCGTGGCCGGCATTCCAGGCCAGGTAGATGAAGTGGCTCACGCCCTCCAGCGCGGTCCAGTAGTCCGCGACATTGCCATCGTGCAGGCGCACCATCGGATCTTCCAAGGCCAACCGTTTCAACAGCGCGGGATCCAGGTAGAGCGACATGCCCACCTCGCCGCCGTTCTCGGCGGTCGGCTGCGCGACGATCAACTCTTCATCCGACTCTCCCGAGCGGGCGATCGCGGGTAAGTGGCCGCGGTCCGTCACCAGGAAATCGTAGACGTCGTGTGCGATGCGCACGTCGTAGATGCCGCTGATGAGGTCTTGAAGTTGGGTCAGCAACATGCGGGCGCGCTTCAGTTCGTAAACGTGGGGCCGCCGGCCGGGGTGGGCTCCACACCCAGCCGCTGCAGGATCTCATAGCAGCGGCGGCTGCCGGTCTTCAGCCAGATCTCGTAGAGGCGCAGGATGTCTTTGTCCGAGTGGGAGTAGGAAGTCTCACTGACTTCATTCAACGCATCGACCATCGGTTGGAAGTTCTGCGAGAGCTCGGCGAATACATGGCCCAGCACCCTGCCCTTGCCACGTGCCATCGTCTCGGCCAGGACGGCGTAGGCGCGACCGCCCATGGCAATGTGATAGTCGATGTCGATGAGCTTGCGAGCGAAGCTCTGCGCGAAGAATCCCGCGACGAAGAGCGAGACGTCGCCCAGTCGCTGCAAGCCGCGATTGCGGTCTCCCGCAGAGCGCGCCTCTAGGGCCTCGGCGAGCATGAGCACCAGGGGCTTCAGACGCCGTCCGTCAGGGGTATCCTCGTAGAGCTCTTCGGAACGTGAGAACAGAGTGAGCAGGTTGACCACGTAGTGTTCGGTCTGGTCCTCCACTGTCAGGTGTCGCTTTTCGAGGGCGCCGTGTAAAGCGTCCTTGAAGAACTCCCGCAGGTTCGTGACCGGCAGTACGCGTTTCGAGGGTTGGCCTTGCATACTTGAACCTCATTTTTGCGCGGGCCCTGCCCGCCCCATCTTCCTTCGGTCCGAGGCTGTCCCTCGCGGGGCAGCCTGTGCGACGCATGCGCCGCACGCTCCTCTCTAGTACTAGAACGGCGCGATACCCCTAAAGTTCAACCCCAACGCACTGTCAATTGCGTGACCGAGTGCACCAATCATGGTGAAAATTACTCGTGTTTGAAAGATTGGGATTCCCTGGCGCCCACGACTCGGCCGCTAGGCCGTTAGCAGCGAAAGAGGTAGACTGCTAACACAATGACCCGCACGCTCCCACCCGTGAGAGGCGCCACCGTGCTGGGGCTTTCCGGCTATCATTGGCTCGTCATCGCAGCTGCATGGGCGGGCTGGGGCTTCGACATGTTCGATGCGGGGCTCTTCAATTTCGTCGCGCCCAACTGCGTGCCCGTTCTCCTGGGTGTTCCCCTGGGATCACCGCAGGCCCGAGAAGCCACGGTGTTTTGGACGGGTATCATCACGTCCATTTTGCTCGTCGGATGGGCCGTTGGCGGCGTGTTGTTCGGCTGGCTGGGCGATCGAATTGGCCGCAAACGCGCCCTGTTCGCGACTATCGGCATCTACGCTGCGGGTACCGCGCTGTGTGCGGTGGCGACCAACATCTGGGAGTTGATTCTCTTCCGTACCCTGGCGGGCTTGGGTATCGGCGGGGAGTGGGGCATCGGAGCGACACTGGTGGCGGAAGCTGTTCCGGAGAGCCGCCGGGTCGAGGCCGGAGTCCTGTTACAAACCTCCTCTCCCTTGGGCCTCGTGCTCGCGAGTGCTGTCAATTACCAGATCGCCGGCGTCTGGCTGGCCGGCTCGCCCGAAAGCTCCTGGCGCTACGTGTTCCTGACCGGGTTGGCTCCCGTGCTCGTCGCCTTTGGCGTGCGGCTGTTCGTCCGGGAAAGCGCTCATTGGGAGCGGCAGCAGGACCCGGCCCGCAGGCCCAGCCCGGGTGAGCTCTTCAAGCCGGACGTCCTCGCGCTGACCGTCAGTGGAATGGTCGTCGCCGTCGCTGCCGTGCTCAGCTGGTGGGCTTGCAACGCGTTCCTGCCGATTCTGGGCGGAGTGCTCGCCTCGGAACACGCGAGCGCGGCCCAACTCACCCCGGTAGCTACGCGGGCTCTGGTCGAGGCATGGAAGGCCAAGGCCTCCAATGCGTTCAACGTGGGCGGCCTCGTGGGGGCGTTGGCAGCCGTACCATTGGCCCGGCTGGTGGGGCGCCGCGGGATGTTCGTCGGGTATTTCGTGTTCGCGGCGGCCGCGGTATTTACCACCTTTGGGCTCGATCTGCAGCCACCAACACGACTGCTCATGTTGTATCTGGTGGGTGCGGGCGTGTATGGGGTGTTCGGAGCGTTTCCGTTCTATCTGCCTGAGCTGTTTCCGGCACGCCTGCGCTCCAGCGGCGCCGGCCTTTGCTACAACATCGGGCGCGTGTTTGCTGCCGCCGGGCCGTTTGTCGTCGGTGCGGTGTCTGCCGCGGCTGGCGCATCGAGCACGGTGATCATGCACACCGTGTTCTGGGTGGGGCTCATTCCGCTGGCGGCGGCGCTCAGCGGTCGATTTGTTATTGTCGAGACGCGCGGCAGAGCGCTGTAGGATCCACGCTGCCGGACGCGCTGTCGTCGTGGCGGTCAGACGCCGAGTGATTCGGCCAGCGCGATGAAGTCGGTGACGGCGAGGTCGGCGGGGGCAACCTCGTTCGGCCATTGCAGCGCGAAGCGATTCATCCAAGCGCTGGGCAAACCCGCGGCGCGCGCTGCCTCGACATCCAGTAGCGGATCATCGCCGACATAGAGGATCTGGCGCGGCTCGAGACGCAGCTCGGCGGCGAGGCGCTCGAAGCAACGTGGATGCGGTTTGCCCACACCAATCTGGCGCGCGTTCAAGGAGAGGACGAAAAACCCGGCGAGCCCGATCCGCGCGAGATCGGCGTTACCGTTGCTCAGTGTGGCGAGCGGGAACCGCGACCCCAGCCGCTCGAGCGCGGGCCGGACGTCGGGAAACAGCTCTAAATCATTGCGCGCGGCGAAAAAGACTTCGAAGGCGCGCAACGCCACCTCCTCGTCATAGCCGCACTCACGTGCATGCCGGGCCAAGGAAGCCAGGCGCAAGTAGGTGAAATCATGTGCGTTGTGGGGCTCTTCGCGTGCGAGCGACTCGCGCGCCGCACGCATCTGCGCCATCGAGACGCGCTCCGAAATCCGTGGACAATGCTCACTCAGCCATTCGTGCATGCGCAGCTCCGCACGCTCGATCACCGGACCGACATCCCAGAGGGTATTATCGAGGTCGAATGCTACCGCGCGGATGTCGCGGAGTGTCTGGCTAGAGCGGGGCATATGGAATCGGTGCACCACAGAACAGTCGGACGAAACCCTAACCAGAGTACCATCGCATGTCGGATCTCACGCTCATTATTGGGAACAAGAACTACTCCTCCTGGTCGCTGCGGCCCTGGATCCTGATGAAGCGGCTTGGAGTCGAGTTCCGTGAGGTGCTGGTGCGGCTGGACCAGCCCGAGACCCGCGATGAGCTCGAGAAGTACAGTCCGAGCGGGAAGGTTCCGGTGCTGCGCCGGGGCGATCTGTGCGTGTGGGATTCGCTGGCGATCTGCGAGTACATCACGGAGCTGACCGGGCGCGGTTGGCCCAAGGATCCGCAAGCACGCGCGGTGGCACGGTCCGTGAGCGCAGAGATGCATTCCGGGTTCGTGCATCTGCGTTCCGAATGGCCCATGAACGCGCGAGCCCGCAATCGCCGCACCGTCATGACGCCAAACCTGGAGGCGGACGTCGATCGGGTGGAGGAGATCTGGGGCGAATGCCGCAGCCGCTTCGGGAAGACAGGTGGACCGTGGCTGTTTGGCGAGTATTCGGTGGCGGACGCGATGTACGCACCGGTGGTCCTGCGGTTCAACACCTATGGCGCGCAACTTTCCGAGACCGCGCGCTGGTACATAGCCACGGTGATCGAGGATCCGGCCCTGCAGGCATGGCTGCGCGCCGCGCAGGAGGAGCCCTGGACTATTCACACCAGCGAGGTCGGCTGAGAGTACGGTGCGCGGGTGCGGCGCAATGACCGCGGCTCGCCGGAGGTATAATGGTGGTTTCGTCGCGGCACGGAGCCGTCATGTCGATCAGAACATTCGTTGCCTCTCTTTTTCTACTCTCGATACTGTCGTTCACTGCAAGCGCCGCCCAGCCCTTCACGGTCGAAGACCTCGTTCGGCTGAAACGGCTGTCAGATCCGCATGTCTCGCCCGATGGCCACTATGTCGCGTACGTGCTGCGCGAAACGGACATGGATGCCAACAAAGGGCGAACCGACATCTGGCTCCTCGACCTGACACGGAAGCAGGCGCAGCCGCAGCGCCTCACGACCGATCCCGCGAATGACACCAGCCCACGTTGGGCGCCTGACAGTCAGACTCTGTACTTTCTTTCGACTCGCGATGGCAGCTCACAAGTCTGGCGTCTCCGGCTCGACGGAGGTGAGGCGACACGCGTCACCCACTACCCGCTCGACGTCGGCTCCCTGAAGGTCTCCCCAAAGGGAGATCGGCTCGCGCTCTCGATGGAGGTGCTGCCCGATTGCGCTGACTTGCATTGCACGAAGGATAAGCTCGACGCGCGCGCCAAGGACAAGGCCACCGGCCGCCTCTATGATAAGTTGTTCATCCGACATTGGGACACCTGGAGCAATGGCACGCGGTCGCATCTGTTCGCCGCGCGTCTCAATGCCGACGGGACGGCCGTGGATGGGCCCGTGGATCTATCGAAATCCCTGGACGGGGATGTACCCGGAAAGCCGTTTGCCGCTGACGAGGACTTCGATTTCAGCCCGGATGGCACCTCGATCGTGTTCTCCATACGGGTTGCCGGCCGTACGGAGCCTTGGTCGACCAACTTCGATCTGTTTCAGGTGCCCGTGGACGGCTCGAGCGCACCACGCAACTTGACGGCCAACAATCCCGCCTGGGACGCACAGCCGGTGTTCCTGAAAAACGGGGACCTCGCCTGGTTGGCCATGGATCGTCCCGGCTCCGAATCGGATCGCTTCCACATCATGCTGCGGGATGCGCGCACAGGCGCTGTTCGCCCCCTCACGCAAGCATGGGATCGATCCGTAAGAAGCCTCGGCGCTTTGCCGGACGGTCACACGCTGCTGGCGACGACGGATGATGTGGGACAAACCGCGCTCTACGCCGTGGATGTCGGCACAGGTAAGCCCCGGAAAATTGTCGCCACTGGCGATGTGACCGCGTTTTCACCGGCCCGGGATCGCATCGTCTACTCGCTGGCGAGTCTCGGCGCGCCGGACGATCTGTTTGTCACTGCTGCCAGCGGCGGCAAGCCGGAGCGGCTGACCAACGTCAATGAGGCGGTGCTCGGCAGCCGGCAGATGAGCGACTTCGAGCAATTCAACTTCAAAGGGTGGAACGATGAGACCGTGTACGGTTATGTCGTGAAGCCATTCGGGTTCGAGGCCGGGAAGCGGTATCCGATCGCTTTTGTGGTTCACGGCGGGCCGCAGGCGAGCCTGGCGAATCTGTGGACGTATCGATGGAATGCCCAGGCCTTCGCGGGGGCGGGGTATGCGGTGGTGCTGGTCGATTTTCACGGGTCGCCCGGCTATGGCCAGGCGTTCACGGACTCGATCAGCCGCGATTGGGGCGGCAAGCCGCTCGTCGACCTACAGAAGGGGTTGGAGGCAGCGGTCGCGAAGTACGGCTGGCTCGACGGTGAGCGCGCGTGCGCCCTCGGGGCGTCCTACGGCGGGTTCATGATGAACTGGATCGAGGGTAACTGGCCCGACCGCTTCCGTTGCATCGTGCAGCATGACGGGGTGTTTGATCAGCGGATGATGTACTACTCCACGGAAGAGCTCTGGTTCGAGGAGTGGGAGAATGGTGGGCCGCAATACGAAAATCCGCAGGCGTACGAGAAGTTCAATCCGGTCAACTTCGTGTCGAAATGGCGGACGCCCATGCTCGTCATTCACGGCGAGCAGGACTTCCGCATCCCCTACCCACAGGGGATCGCCGCATTTACCGCGCTCCAGCGGCGGGGCATCGAGAGTCGGCTGCTGATCTTTCCCGACGAGAATCATTGGGTGTTGAAGCCGGCCAACAGTGTGCAGTGGTATCACGAGGTGTTGGGGTGGTTGGATACTCACTTGAAAAAGTAGGCTGGCCGCGCCCTCACCCCCCTGTATGTCGGATTCGGGCGATCGCTAGCGGCTGGGCTTGCGAGTGATGCTTTTCCCGTAGGGATCGTAGCCGTCGCCCGGATCGGGTTTGGCTCGGCTGCTCACGGAGCCGGGGGTATTGGTGGGCACTCCCGCGCGACCAGGCCCACCGGCGGGGCCGCTCACACGGCTGGTGGCGCGCGCGCTGCCGCCTGCCAGGCTGCCGCGCCGGGAGCCGGGACTGTCCCTGGAGGGATTGGAGCCCCCGTATGGGCCCCCGTATGGATTATAGCCACCGCCGGAGTCGCGATCTGCCTCGCAGTCGGGCTGCGGCGTTTTTGTGCCCGTATCTTCCAACTTCAGCTCGGGTACCTCGAGTCGCTTCAAAAGCCGGGAGGTGCTATCGACCGCGGTGCGAGCGGTGTCCTTTACACAGCTCCAAACGGCATTGCCGCGCGCATCGTGGACGACGCGGCCGGCAGGTGTTTCGGTCTCGGGTTGCGATGACGCGGGGGCTGGGCGAGAGCCCGGTTTTGAGTGGTTCGAGTCACCCATACAGGTCCTGTCCACGCGCAAAGTTGGGGATGGCGTGGCAGTTTTACCTTAAACCCCCGGGCGACCTTATGCAGTGCGTACTGTCCGGGACTGTGGGTAGCGTCACAGTCCTCGGAGCCGATCAATGGCTACCGACCTTCCGAAAGCGGTAGAACGGCTCGTTCTTGTTGCCCTGGATCAGGCTGCCGTTGGAATCATACTGGAGCTCGGCGACGTCCAGCTCATTCGGGGTGAGCTCCGCGCGCAACTCGGTTTGTACCAAACCCATCGCGGCATGCGAGGCGATCTGACACCGCTTGGGATCGTTCGCACCGATCAGCCGCTTCGGCTCGGCTTTGGGATCCGGATCCTGTCCGCCCTCGCCTGCCCGTTTCCAGTTCAACTCACAACCGGCGAGCGGGCTCAGGTCCTTGGGGGTCATGCCCAGAAACATGTCGGGATCGCGCTGCCCATCGCGCCAACGCAACGGCTCGACGAGCGCGGCGACGGATTCAACGATACCTTTGTCGCTGGCGTTGAATATCACCACTTTCTGACTGAGCACGCGCCGCGGGTCGTCGGCTGCCATCTCTTGCATGTAGAAGGCATTGCGGCCGACAGAGACCGAGCCGAGGGCGACGACGACGAGCTCCACAGGGTCGTGGGGCGGCCGCACGCCATTGCGCGCGTCAGCCTTGGCCTGCTGGGTGTTGTCATACCTGCCCGGGAACCAGCGGACCAGCCGGTCGAGGTCCTCCTCGTTACGGCGCAGCTTGCCTTCGCTACAGCCCGCCAACAACGCGGCGGCCAGGCAGCCGAGGATCAGGAATGAATGCCGTCGTTTATCCATAGGTGGCCCGCCATTGCGCACGGTATTGGAGTCCGAAGTTCATGAGCCGCTCGAGCAGCTCATCGTACGGTACTCCGGCGGCCCGGGCCGATTCCGCGAAATCCTCCGCAGCTTCGAGGTTGGGGTTGGCGTTCGCCTCGAGCACGTAGATCTGACCGCCGGGGGTTACCCGGAAATCCATGCGGGCATAGCCCGACAAACCGAGCGCACGATAGATGCGGCGCGAGAGGCTGTCGAGGCGCGCGAGGACCGCAGGCGGGAGGTCCTTCGCCTCGTGGGTCGTGATGCCGTATTTCTGCTGATAACGTTTGTCCCACTTCACTTTGCGGGTGGCGATGGCCGCAAGCGAGTCGGGCATCGAGCCGAAAACCATTTCCCAGACAGGCAGCCGGGTGAGGCGCTCGTTGCCCATGACACCGACATAGAGCTCGCGTCCCTCGATGTATTCCTCGACGAGGGCATCGGAGCCGACCTGGCTGTGGACGAATTCGATGCGCTCGCGCAGCTTGCTGGCATCTTCGACCACGGAAGCCTGCGCGATGCCGAGCGAGGCGTCGTCCATGTTCGATTTCACGAACAGGGGGAAGCGCAGCCGGCGGGGGATGTTTATCCGCAACCCGCGGCGGAAGACGGTGAAGTGCGGTGTTGGAATGCGATGATACGCCAGGAGCTGTTTGGAAAGGGTTTTGTCGCGGGACAGTAGCAGGCCGCGCGGATTGCTCCCCGTGTACGGCTGGCGCATGAGCTCGAGAAAGGCGACCACGTGCTGATCGTACGTGACGATGCCGTCGAACTCCTCGAGGAGGTTGAAAACAATGTCGGGTTTCCAGCCGGAGATCGCGCCGCGCAGATCAGTGAGGGAGTCGAGCACCCCGATACAACGCACGTCGTGACCACTCTGGCGCAGAGTCGTCATGACGTCGTATTCGGTGCGCCACTGCTCGATTTCCTTTTCGGTGTGACCTTCCAGACTTTCCGGGGGGACCAGGCTCGCATGTACAACGACAAGCGTGCGCAGTTTTTTCATAGCGCCAGTTTGGGTGTCTCACCTTGGGAATACAAGCTCGTGACCCGCTCCAACATCCAGCGCGCATGGGCTACGGCGTCGCGACGGGTGCCGCGTACGTAGAGCTTCAATGTCTCACATCGCTCGATCAGCATGCCGGCAATCTGCTGCACGCTGTAGGGCTCCATGGCGAGCGAGCGCGCGACGGCATTCGTCATCGAGTTCTTGTGAGAGCGCAGCAGCGTGGCGGCGCGCGCCGCAGTCTTGCGCGGCCGCTCGGTGCTGAAGATCCGGCGAAGCAGCTCATCAGCAAGCCCAAGCCGGTACTGGCGGTTGTGAGCGAGCTTGCGCAGATAATATTGGGCCAGAGTGCTCGTATTCTCCTCGATAGGCTCGATCCGCAGGCGGTTGCGCACCGGTGCGCGCTTTCCCTGCACACTCAACATGAGCTCTTCGACGACATTGAGTTTGTTATAGGCGGGCCAATCCGCGTAGCTCTTGCGCCAGCGCGAGTTGGGTTGCAACCAGACCGCGAAAGTCTCGGCGAAATCTTCCGTCGGGTGCGCCTGCGCATACCACTCGCCCAGATGATGGACATAGCGGCGGCTGCCAGGCCGGGCTTTGTAGTGCGCCGGGTACTGGAGGGAGGCCGGTCCAAATACTTCGCGCCAGCGCTTACGGCGGCGCAGCCGGTATGCGTTGTCCAGCGCATGCCCGGCTTCGTGGCGCAGGATGCGCATGCAGATACGCGAATTGCCACCCTCGGCCTCGTGCATGATGCGGCGCTCGAGGCGCTCGAGCCTCGGGTGCGCAAGATAGAAAGGCACGGCAATGCCCGGCACACCATCCGGCGAGAACCACTCTTCCGACAACCACACGTGCGGGCGGAAATGGATGCCGCGGTTTTCGAGCTCCGTGTAGAGCCGCCCGATTTGCCGGCGCAATGTGGAGCGCTCGATGGACAGCTTCAGATCGCAAAACCGCAGCTTCAGGAGCTCTTCATCCGAAAGACGAGTCCACGGCAACGCCTTGCGGCGCCGTTTGGCCGAAGTGCGCCGCCGGTCGGCAGCAGCACCCCTTTGGGCGGCGGGTGTGGACATGGGTGCGGGGTCGGAGCGCTAAGGAACGCATCGAAAGCTTACCGAACAGCGCGCGTGCTGTCTCGGTCAGAAAGGCTCGTACAGGCGGGACTGGCCACCACGTGATTGCAACGCGGCAGCGCTGTGGACGACCTTGTGAGAGGGGCTCTGGTCCTAGCCGCTCATGCCGAGCATGGCGTGCGCGAGCAGGCGGTCGGCGTAGCTGGTGATCAATTCCTTGCGCATCAGCCCGTTGTGCCATGAAGTTGGAATTGCTCTGACGCCGTAGTACGCACCGGCGAGTTGTCCACAGACGGCCGCTATGACGTCGGAGTCACCGCCAAGGTTGGCGGCGTAAAGGATGGCGTCACGAAAGTTATCCGTGGCCCCCAATGCCGTGACGGCGGCTGCGAGGACGGCGGGTGCTGTGGTGCCGCTTCGGGCGGGCGCGCCTGCGCGCACAGGGCCTGGTCGCCCTGCTCCACCACCGCCCTGCTCTGCCGTGCTCTCGGCGGCAGCGGGGCCTGCAGCCGCAATGGAGGCGCCTGCGGGGAGCGCGCCCGCGGCGAGTGCGGCGCGTTCGAGGACAACAGATTTTGGCTGGCCCTCCAGCGCGGCGTGTAGGGCGCGGGCAAGGCTGCGGCAGGCTTCGAGCACGACGGGAGCCTGGCAGGTCACCCGAGCGGCTTCGGTGGCCTGGTCGATCGCTTGTCCATGACTCGCGAAATAGAACAGTACGGCGGAGGCAACGCGCGAGAGGGGCTCGGGATCGAGCTGTGTCGGATCGTGGGAGCCGGAAAAGGCTTGGCGGCGCCACTGCGCCATCGCGATCGCGCGAGCTGAGCTGGCGGTGATACCGACGCATTGGCCGGTGGCGGAGAGATAGCCTTCTTGCTGCCAGCGACGGTAACGCTCCATCTGGTCGCGCGCGTCGAAGCCATCGCGCTCGATGAGGCTGTCGGCAAGACACAGCGCCATCGCGGTGTCGTCGCTCCAACCGCCACGCGGAAGATCAAACGGGCCGCCGCCCAGCATGTCGCCGACCGGGGTGAATGAGCCCGCTCGCCGGTATTGGGTGGCCGCCGCGACGGCGTCGCCGACCGCGAGGCCAACGAGTGCTCCGTGGAAGCGTCCCCGGAGGTTGCTCGCGGCCGCCAAGGCTTCCGGATTGAGCAGCGGATCTGGGTCGTTGTCCTCTGATGTGGGATCCGCGAGTGGCGCTTTGGGCGGCGGACGCGCACTGACGGGGGCGACATTCGCGACGGATGTTGGATCGGTCAGGAGACTGGCCTCGCCGGGCGGGCTCGTTGAATGGCCCGCGGAAGTGACGGCCGCTCTCGAGGTGGGCGCCACAGCCCCCGCTCGCGCGGATGGCGCTGCGGTGGGGTGAGTCGGCGCCGAACCTGACCCGGGCGCGGCTGGCCAGGTCGGTGTAGTTGGCATGCCTGGGGCCGGGCCGGTGGTGGGCGAACCAGGGAAAGTGGCTCCCCCGTCGTGCTGATCGGACGGCGAATCAGGTGAGGTTGGCTTACTTGGCCTCGATGTAAGCGGCGCTGGCGGCGAAGTTGGGACGCCCGGGCCGGGAGCCGAGGGCGAGCCGCGTGGTATTGAATCAACCGCGCCTGGTGACGAAGACGAATTCGGCGAAGTTGCCCTGTCTGGGTCAGACCTGAATGGTGAGCGCGGCGCGGGGCGGTTGGCCGGGTCTGGCGTGTTGGGTGATCCGGACGCAGTTGCTGTGCCTGCGCTCGAGGCGAATGGCAGACCTGGCGAGTTTGGGGCGCCGGCATTTGGACCCGACGGGCCATCCGGCGATGTTGCGCCACCAGCGCCCGATCTGAAGGGCGATGGTGGGGTTGGCTTACCAGGGTCGGGGGCGGCTGGCGAGCCGGACGGCGTGGCACCCGATATGAATGGGGAGCTCGAGCCGGATGCGGTCGGTGCGCCGGGCGGGGTTGCACCGGATACGAACGGGGAGCTCAGTGTTGGCTTACCCGGGCCGGATGCGGCTGGCGAGCCGGGCGGCGTGGCGCCCGATACGAACGGGGAGCTCAGTGTTGGCTTACCCGCACCGGAGGCGGCTGGCGAGCCGGGCGGCGTGGCGTCCGATATGAACGGGGAGCTCGGTGTTAACTTACCCGGGCCGGGTGCGGCCGGTGAGCCGGGCGGCGTGGCGCCCGATACGAACGGGGAGCTCGGTGTTGGCTTACCCGGCCCGGATGCGGCCGGTGAGCCGGGCGGCGTGGCGCCCGATATAAAGGGGGAGCTCGGTGAAGTTGGCTTACCCGGTGAAGTGCCTCGACCTGGCTGCGACGCGTTCGGGGGGGCGGAAGGGGTCGGGCCAGCGGGTCCGCCTCGCCGCGCGGTCGGCAAGGGTGCGTTGGGTGAGGTGGCGGTAGATGGAGTGGCGGGCCGCAGACCCTTGGCAGATTTGCTGCCCGCAGTGCCGGGTGCGCCGCGACTCTTAGGATCGACGAGCAGGTGCGCCCACGGCGCGCCGCTGTCTACCGCGGGCTCGTCGTCATCGACCGTCAGGCGCGGCGCCGCCAGCTGGCCGCGGTCATCGAAGACGCCCCGGGCTTTCCAACGGCGCACAAAGTCAATTTGATCATCGGTTTCGGGGACGCTGCCCCAGCTGTGGGAGCGGTCGCTCTGTTGCCAGAGCCGATTGAGCTCATCCAACGCGGCTTCGCCGGCCAGGCCGCGCTCGACCAGGAAGCAGCCGACCACTGTGCCGGTGCGGCCGATTCCCGCCCGACAGTGCACGTACACACAACGGCCCGAGAGCAACGTGTCGTGGAGGCAATCGAGGATCTCGGCCATGTGCACCCGTTGCGCCGGTATGCCGTGATCCTTGATGGGCTTACGGAGGTACTCGATGCTGAAGGGCAACTCGCGGTCATACGGCTTCAGCTCACCGGGCTCGGTGAGGTCGATGAAACACTCGATGCCCGCGTCGATCAGACGCTTCAGCCGCTCGCGGGTCGACTCGACAGTCGCACCGCCCGGATGCTCTCCGGCCAGGACCTTGCCGGGTAGAACCCAGTAGCTATTGCGTAAGGGAGTAGGGATGAGAGGTCGGGGCGCGCCCATTGAGTATCCATGATCTCATGCCAATGACGCCTCGAGCGCAAGCTCTTCGGCTTCGGACATGACTGGGACCGGGTCGCGCTTCGCGAGGCGGCGACCGTCGAGCCCGGCAAAGTCGAACCGACGCGGATCGGCCAGGTGCTCGGGCTCCACATGCCGCAAGGCCGAGAAGATGGTCTCGGTGCGTCCGGGGAACTCGCGCTCCCAATCGGCGAGCATCTTCTTGATCGCTACGCGTTGCATGTTTTCCTGGGAGCCACAGAGCTTGCAGGGAATGATGGGGAAATTGCGGCCGCGTGCATAGCGTGCGATGTCGCGCTCGGCCACATAAGCGAGCGGTCGGATGACAATGTGACGGCCATCGTCGGAGAGCAGTTTCGGCGCCATGGCTTTCAGACGTCCGCCGAAGAACAGATTCAGAAAGAGTGTCTCGACGATATCGTCCCGGTGGTGCCCGAGGGCGATCTTTGTAATACCGTTCTCAGCGGCAAATCGGTAGAGCGCCCCGCGCCGCAGGCGCGAGCACAAACCGCACATCGTGCGACCCTCGGGAATCACCCGCTTCACGACGCTGTAGGTGTCCTGCTCGATGATGTGGAACGGCACATTCAAACGCTGCAGGTATTCCGGCAACACATGCTCGGGAAACCCGGGCTGCTTCTGGTCCAGATTGACCGCGAGCAAGTCGAACGGCACCGGCGCGCTCCGCTGCAGCGACAGCAGGATGTGCAGGAGCGTGTAGGAGTCCTTGCCACCCGACAGGCATACCATGACCTTGTCGCCGGCCACGATCATTCCGAAGTCTTCGATCGCTTTGCCGACGCTGCCGCGCAGCTGCGCCTCGAGACGCAGCAAGGTTCGCGAAAGCTTGACGTCCACCGGATGCATTTAACGAAGAACCTGTTCTTAGCTAGACGTGCGAGCTTCGCATCATCGCGATGCTCGCACGTCCCCACGCATAGCGCATGACTAGGCTGCCGCGCTGTTTTCCGTCGATTCGAGGTATTTGGCCTCGACGTGCCGGATGAATGACGTGGCGGACACCGGCTTCCCGGTGGCTTCCTTCAGCAGGTCCTGCACGACCAGCTTTGAGCCGTAGCCGTAGACGTTCTTCCGCAACCAATCCAACAGCCCGGAAAACTCACCGCGGGCGAGCTGCTCATCGAGCGCGGGAACATCCGACCGCAGACTTTCGTAGAGCTGCGCGGCAATCACGGTACCCAGCGCGTACGAGGGGAAGTATCCGAATGAGCCCACGGCCCAATGGATATCCTGCAAGCAACCTTCCATATCGTTCTGCGGTCGGATGCCGAGCCGCTGCTCCATGCCCGCATTCCAGGCTTCCGGCAAATCGCGCACGGCGAGCTCGCCACTGAGCAGCTGCTTCTCCAGCTCATACCGCAACATGATGTGCAGCGGATAGGTGAGCTCGTCGGCATCTACGCGGATCAAGCCACGCTTCACACGCGTGAGATGAGCGTAGACGTTCTCAATGTCCCACTCGGGACCCGACACGCCGAAATGCTTCGCGAGCAACGGCTGCACGTAGCGGACGAAGGACCTGCTGCGACAGACGAGCATCTCCACGAGTAGAGATTGGCTTTCCTCGAGCGCCATGCCGCGATCGCGGCCGACGGGTTGGTCACGCCACTCGGAAGGCAGCCCAAGGTCGTACATGGCGTGGCCGGTCTCGTGCAAAGCTCCGAGCAGCCCCGAGAAGATATCGTCGGGATCGATACGCGTGGTCACGCGCATGTCGCCCGAAACGCCTTCAGTAAACGGATGCTGGCTCTCGTCCAAACGACCGCGATCAAACGGGAAGCCGACCGCTTTCATCACCTCGACAATGAGGGCGCGCTGCTTGGCGGGCGGAAACTTTCCTACTAGCGGCAACGGCTGCCGGCTCTCCTGAACCGCAATGACCTCGCGAATGAGGGAGGGCAAGCGGCGCGAGAGCGCTTTGAACATGGCATCGATATCGGCCGTGGTGATGCCCGGGCTGAACTCATCGACGAGCGCGTCGTACGGCGCGAGGTTCAGCGCTTGTCCAAGCAGGGCGGCCTTGTCGCGGACGAGATTGACGACCTCTTCGAGGTGCGGCGCGAAGAGCTCGAACTTGCCCTGCTGGCGCGCTTCGAGCCACCGGACTTCGGCACGCGAAGCGGCTTTCGTGAGGCGCGAGATCAAGCTCACGGGCGTGGCGATCGCGTGGTCACGCTGACGGCGCATTTCACGCAGGTTCGCCAGCTGCCAATCGGAAAGTCCGAGACTATTGGCCTGTGCACGGTCGAGGAGACGCGTGATGCGCGGCGCGGTAAGCAGGGCGTGGTATTCGGTCTCCAGCGCGGCGAGCTGTTCGCCACGGACGTCCGCGCTGCCACGGGGCATCATGACGGCGGCGTCCCATCGCAGCAGCGACAGAGACCCGCGAAAAGCATGGAGTCTTTTGAACTCCTGCTCGAGTTGTTTGTAAGGGGGCGCTGACATGGTTCTTACTCGGGTTCTGAAAAGTGCCCACTCGACGACAGCGCTCGACCAAAAGGTCTTCGATCAAGCGCCCTATTGCGTCGTCGTGAGCGGGTGAATGGGCCCAGTTTACCAGCGGGCTACAGCCAAGCTGGCCGGGTCCACCTTTGATCTTTTATAAATCAAAGACTTAGGTCAGAACTCCGCCATTGACACGCCAGACGAGACTAAAGTCTCATTGAATTGCTCAAACGGCGGCCGAGACGGTGCCGGGGTGGTGCTCGCGCGCCGCTGCCAAAGAATCCCATGTCAGGATCGCGCGTTTGCGATCTTCGCCCCAGTGATAGCCACCCAGAGTGCCATCTCGACGCAACACGTTGTGGCAGGGAATCAACCAGGCGACCGGATTCGCACCGACTGCGTTGCTCACGGCGCGCGCGCTGCCCTCCGCACCGATCGATGTCGCGAGCTCAGAATATGTCGTGCGATGGTGCGCACCCAGATGTAAGAGTGCCTGCCAGACCTTGAGCTGGAAGTTGGTTCCTGCAACGTTGAGGCTCACAGGCGCAGCGCCCGAGGGCGTCGGATTCCAGATACGGGTTGCAAACTCTCGGGCTCGAGGGTCGTCGCGGGAGAATTCTGCGTTCCGCCAGCGCTCGCGGAGCTCTGTCACCGAGCGTTCACGCTGGCCCGACTCGACGAACGCGAGATGACATAGTCCACGCGGTGTGGCGGCGAGCAGTGCCTCGCCGAATGGCGTCGGACTGAAACCATACTCGATCCGGATGCCGCGGCCGCCAGCCTTCAGCTCTCCAGGTGTCACGGCGTCCAGTGTCACGATGAGATCGTGCAGTCGGCTGGGGCCAGAGAGTCCGACTGCATAGGCCGCCTCGAGGACCGAGGGCTGAGTGGAGAGTGCTCCCTTGGCCTCTTGCCCCGTCACAAAGGCGAGATATTGCTTGGGTGTGACACCGGCCCAACGCCGGAACAAGCGATTGAAATGAAATTCCGATAAACCGGCCTGCGCGGCGATGGTCATCAGGCGGGGCTGCTCGCGGAAGTGGCTGTCGATGTAGCGGATAGCCTTGGCGATGCGGGCGAAGTCACGGCTGTCGACGAAATGGTCGGGGGTGTCTTTCATGGAACGCATCATAGGGACAGCGTCTCAGGGAAGCCGACCCGGTTCTTGCGGTGCTCAGGTGCCCGTCCGACAGAGTTTGCGCCCCGTTAAACTAAGGGGTGGCTCGAGCACGGCGGTCTATTGAAGCACGTGGCGCCAGGTCGGCCACAGGGCCACCGCAACGCCGACGCCGATGGAGACGATCAGAAGCAAGGTCACTGTGAGTCCGATGAGGAAGCGTCGCATCGTGGAGCCTGTCTGATCAGGGGCGGGTGCAGTAGGCGATCATGGGTCAGAGCTCCCTGTGCGCTTTGGTTTTTGTGAGCTAATGATAAACCGGTAAGAATTCAATGAAACTGAGCGTTTGCATGCTGGCGTCCGAGGCCGCGCCGTTGTCGAAGACGGGCGGGCTCGCTGACGTTTCGGGCGCCCTGACCAAGTATCTGTACTCGGCCGGGCACGACGTCCGGCTGTTCACTCCTTTTTATAAGTCTATCGACCGCAGCAAGATCACCCCGCGGCCCGTCGAGGGGTTGCAGCGTTTCGATGTGCGCGTCGGACCTCACCACTACTTGTTCTCCTTGTTCTCGGCGCAGCTTCCGGGCTCGACGGCACCGGTGTACCTGCTCGAGTGTCCGGCTCTGTACGAGCGCGCGACGCTTTACACCACGGATGTCGATGAGCACCTGCGTTTTCTCGCTTTTACCCGCGCGGCATTCCTTGCCTGTCAGCGGATGCAGTGGTCGCCGCAGATCCTGCATTGCAATGACTGGCATACCGGGTTGGCGCCTCTGTTTCTCAAGGCCCTTTACGATCACGATCCTCTCTTCAAGCGTACGCGTTCGTTACTTACAATTCATAACATTGGCTATCAGGGCATTTTCAGCTCCACCGCGCTGGGCGAGCTCGACTTGGGACCGAAAAGTTATCTGGTGCATCAAGACGACCTGCGCGCCGGAAAAATCAATCCGCTGCGGCACGGGATCATGTACGCGGATGCCATCACGACGGTAAGTCCCACGCACGCAAAGGAAATTTGCACCGACCAGTATGGGATGGGCTTACAGGATAGCCTGCGTGCCCGAAGCGGCGCGCTCACGGGGATTCTCAACGGTGTTGATTATGATGAGTGGGATCCGCGCGTCGATCGGAACCTGACGCAGAACTACGACGCCGACCAGCTGCAAGTCAAAGCCCAGCTGAAGCGTGAGTTCCTGGGACGCATGGGACTCAACATCGCCCCCGAAGTGCCGCTCGGCGGCGTGATCAGCCGGCTCGCGCAACAAAAGGGCATCGAGCTCATGTTCGAATCGCTGCCGCAAGTGCTGGAGTGGCGGGAGCTCGGATTGGTGGTGCTCGGCAGCGGCGAGCCGCGGTACGAGGAGTTTTTCAGTACGCTGCAAGCGGACTTCCCCGGACGCGTGGTGTTCCGGCGCGGCTACGATGATCCGCTGTCTCATTGGATCGAGGCCACCAGCGATCTCTTCCTGATGCCCTCCCTGTATGAGCCTTGCGGGCTCAATCAGATGTATAGCCTTCGTTATGGCACCGTGCCCATTGTGCGCAAGACCGGCGGGCTCGCCGACTCGGTCGAGCATTACAACCCAGACACGGGGGTCGGCACCGGTATCGTTTTCAACGATTTCAACAGCGAGGCATTGGAATGGGCGTTGAATACCGCGCTGGATCTTTATGCAGCACCCACGCACTGGCTGCGCATGGTACGCAACGGGATGCGACGCGACTTCTCGTGGCAGCACCAAGGGGGGATGTACGTGGAGCTCTACGAGAAGCTGGTGAGGTCGGGGCCACCCGCAATCCCGGCAGAAGTCGGCTGACATTGACGCGCCCAAGCCAACTTCGCGGGGCGGTCGAGTTTCTTCAATGCCGCCTCCGCCTTGAGTGCCTCGGACTTGCTGGCGAAGGACTGTACGCCTAGCACGCCAACAGGAGGGTTGGCGCGCGTGAATCTCGCCCCTTTGCCGCTGCTGTGAGCGGCAAAGCGGGCGGCGACGTCGGTCGCAATGCCGGCGTACGTCCGGCCATCGCGGCACGCGAGCAGATAGAGCCACCAGCATTGGGTCATGTGGATAGGTTACCTGATGTGGCTCTCGGTGCTTCGGACTAGCGAAGGATCTGCTTCGATGTTGGCTGCGGATGCATCTACCGCTTTTTTTTCGTTTGGATGCTCGAGCGGCGCTTTGTTGGGGGGGAGTAGAGTCTCATATCGAGCACTACACGCTGCTTGGATAGAACGTGCACTTCTTGAAATCGCGGGTGCGATGGGTTGAGGATCAGATTGTTTTCCTCGGACGCCACCACCGAGGGCACCAGCAAACCCAGGCTGGACCCCGCCGCGACCCACGCGTCGCCGAAGCGTTTGCTGGCCGGTCCCGGTGGAAGTTTGTCCCACCCGCGCGGTAACTCTTGTTTCGCAACTGCAGTCAGTGCATCGCCTGGGACTTCGATAGCGAATCTCCAGCGTGTACGCGGGTAGGGTTGCGGCGAATGTACGCGCAACTCCAGGAGAGCAAGGGACTCACTGCTCGCGCAATATAATACTGCGACTCCCTGGCTGTTCCACCGGCCACCGTTTCGCCACGCCCCTTCGCAGGAAAGCCCATCCGGAAAGTGTGGGCTCACGAAGCGGTAGACCTTCACACGGGCATTCCATGCTCGACGGCACCCAACTCGGCGTGGACCACCTCATCACCTTCCACGGTGGACAACAGGCTCAAAGGAGTTGCCCCCCCGAGAGCTTCGTTGGATTCCTTCAGCCAGTGCACTGCGTAAGCCGCATCTTCGAAGACACTGACGGCATGCACAATCGCACGCGCGATCCGATAAAGCTGGTCACTGTCCACGCGCGAGAGGTGCTCGCGTTGGACCAGGTCGCTCAGCGTTTTCCGGGCGCGCCCGATGAGATCACTGAAGTCCTCGCGCGTCATGTCGAGGACGATGATCAGCGTGAGTATCGACTTTCCGGGAATGCCCGCCGCAATTTCCCGATGTAGCTCGATGCCACTGATGGTGCCGCTACCGCTGGCGAGTTGCTTTTCAATCCACTCCCGCATGACCGCAGGATCCGGTGATCCTCGCCCGGAAGGAGCCGGCTTGCGCAACAGATCGAGCGCTATTGCGCTGATGTGGTGAGAGTCCGCGGTTAGAACTGCCGGGGTCGTCATATCTGTGCCTCAGTCATTGGGCCTTTGCTGTATTGTAACATATTACCCATTTGTATGGGTACTTTTGCCCAACGACTTGCGCCACCGGCGGCGCCTCAACTCGCGGTCATGTGTGTGGTGTCGGTGCTGCTGGCCATCCTGAGCGACTCGTGTTGGGCCGTTGCAGCAGGGATGGGGCGAGCCTGGTTCATGAAGCCGGCACGTGCAAAGTGCTCGGCCGCGCATCCGGACTCACCTTGATGTGGGGTGGGATATGGCTTTCGCTGGCCCGCCGTCCCACTTGAGGAGGTCCCCCCCGCAGGGCGGGAGCCCCTCTCAGCTATTGCTGGAGCTTGAACGAGCCGTGCTGGTCGAATGGAATCGAGCGCAGCAGGCCTTCGGAGAGCGAGACCTTGCCGATGAGGTGATACTCGACAGCCGATTCGGTGCCGTGACTGAGCAGGCTGATGATGGTGCCGGCCATATTCGCGGTCATGTTCATGTCGAACTCGGCCTCGCCGAGCGCGGGTACGACAAAGCTGGCAGCGGATTCGCCGTGGGCGAACTCCTGCCCATTGACCTCGAGGGTGTAGGTGATGCCCTTGATCGGCAGCACGCGGTCATTCGGGTTCTCCACGTGCATGCGGACTTTGAGCTTCTGCTCCCAAAGCTGCCCTTTTTGGAACGTGATGTCGACAACCGAGAGACGCGGCGGCGTCAGCTTCGGCACGAACAACGAGCAACCAGACAGTCCCAGTACCGCCAGGAAAACCGCGAGTGGTCTCACCGACGCTCTCTCCGCACCCCCTACCTGTAGAACATGGTAACAAAGGGACACATTGCACTGCGGGAACCAGTCAACAGCGGCCGAAAATTCCGTTCAGATGAGCAAAATGTCTCGAGAGGTCGCTCGTGAGAGCGCCCTGGGGAACACGCCAGCTCCAGTTTCCGGTAGCCGTTCCTGGCGTATTCAGGCGCGCTTCCGAGCCGATGGAGAGCAGGTCCTGGACCGGCACGACGGCCAAAGTGCCGACCGACCCGAGGGCGGCACGGATCAAGGCGTCAGGCATGGAACCTGGTGTGAGCCGCAGGAAGTAGTCGACCTGCTGGCGCGCGTGCTCCGGTAGCGTGGAGTACCACCCCAGCGTGGTGTCGTTGTCGTGAGTTCCCGTATAGACCACGCTGTCACGGTCGTGCATGTGGGGCAGGTGTGGGTTGGTGCCCTCCCCGCTGAACCCGAATTGCAGAACGCGCATGCCGGGCAAGCCAAATGATTTGCGCAAGGCCTCTACATCCGGCGTGATGACACCCAGGTCCTCGGCCACGATGGGCAGATCGCCGAGGTCGTCCCACAGCAGGCCCATCAACTCCTCGCCCGGCGTGTTGCGCCACTCGCCACCGCGAGCATCAGGCGCAGCGGCGGGGACCGCCCAATGGGCCGCAAGCGCCCGGAAGTGATCGATGCGCAGGACATCGACTCGCTGCATTTGCGCCGCGATCCGATCGCGCCAGAGCTTGAACTGGTCGCGGCGGATGACGTCCCAGTTATAGAGCGGGTTTCCCCAGAGTTGGCCCGTCTCGGAGAAGTAGTCGGGCGGCACACCGGCCACAGCGGTCGGTCGGCCGGTGCCATCGAGCTGAAACTGCTCGCGGTGTGCCCAGGTCTCGGCGGAATCAGGGGCCACGTAGAACGGGAGGTCCCCAAACAGGCGGATGCCGCGGCCGTTGGCGTGCTCGCGCAATCTCTGCCACTGCACGCAGAATGCGAACTGCACATCCCGCACCCGACTCAGCTCGGCAGCATATCGTTGTTTGGCATGGGCGATGGCCTCCGGCGCGCGATCACGCAACTCGGGCGGCCAATTCCACCAGGGAAGGCCACCCTGGACGAAGCTCAACACCTCGAAGAGCGCGTAATCCTCGAGCCAATGGCGGTTGCCTTCCAGGAAGGCGCCGTGCTGCGGGGAGTGCACATCGGGCCATTCGTTCGGATCGATGAAAGCGGGGTTGCCGGCATAATCGGAGCGCACCCAGTACGGTGAGCCATCCGAACCGGTGGGGCCGACCGGCAGAATCTGCCAGACGGTGAAGCCAGCCGCGGCCAACCAGTCGATGAAGGCCCGGCCACCATGTCCGAGGCCGGCTTCGAGCGAGCCCAGGTGCAGCAGCGCGCCCGCCCGACGGCGATCGAATACAGGCAATCTCTTCAGCGCCACGGCTTTACTCCGCGTACGCCCGACGCATGACGCCGCCGTGCTCGGGATGACCGCCGCCCGTGGAGATGGGCTGCGTGAGACTCGCCGGGGCTTCGAGTCCGAGCAGTCGGTAGAGGCTCATCAGCTGCCGACGATAGAGGCGGTCAAACTGGCTCACCGCGTCCGCGGGGTTGTAATCCCCAAACCACCAGAACCAATCCGAGCTTTCACACAAGGCCAGCTGTCTGACCGCTGCGCTGCGCTGGGCGGTGTCGAGTGAGCCTGCAGCCATGACCCGGTCGAACGCCAGCTTCGCTTCACACAGCAGATCCCAGGCGCGATTCTTGGCAGGGTCGCCCACCCAAGTGGCCAGGGTGCCGTGCACCCAACTTCCCGACATCACTTTCTGGAGCGGCACGGGCTCCAGGCCATGTGCGAGACAATCGGACAAGGTGGTCAGTTGTAGCATCGGGTGGCTGGCCAGCAGCGAATACAGGGCTCGCAGGAAGTAATAGCCATTGAAGGGGTAATGTTCCCACGCGTTCTCGCCATCCAGGGCAATCAGCACGGCGTGGCCGTCGCCCGAGTACTTGCGCGCGAGCTGCGCCAATTCGTTGACCAGGTTGTGGGCCGCGTCATCGCCATGCCACGTGGCGTATGTGAAGCCGATGAGATCTGAAAGAGAGTCGTCCCGAAAGAAACAACTCAGGGAGGTTCCCGGCACACGGTAGGGCCGGTTGTAAGAGTCGGGATCGTGCGCCGCTTGCCGGTCGGTGAGCTCGAGACACCCGCGCAGCACATTGGTGCTCGTTGCCGTCCACTGGAATCCGAAACGGTCGAGAAGCTCGAGCGTGCCAAGACTGATCGCACCTTCGGCCGGCCAGCAACCTTTCGGGCGCATGCCGAACGTGTCGGTGAAAATCCGTATGCCCTCCTCGACATGCCACTCGGCACGCTCGGCGCCTCCCGGGTAGCCGCCGTGCTCGGGCAGGGATATGTTGGGTACAGCGTCCCGCGGGGCCTTGAAATCCAGGAGGAGCGGGACGATCGGATGGGCGTATGGGGTGACAGAGAGCTCGATCTGGCCGCGCTCGGCGAGGGCGCGGTAACGGCCCGTGATTTCGCCGACCAGTTTCCCGATGAGTATGAGTAGCTGGCGGCGATGGTCGCAGGTAAAAGCGCGGCCGCGCTCGGTCAACTCGCTCACCAGCGGATCGCAACGGCGCACGGTCTCACCGAGCCAGGCCAGGTGATACCAGACCGCCAGATCGTGAATGAGTTGATCTGAAGCGTACGTGACGCGCTCCAGTGTCGCGAGCGTCTCGGCGATGGTAGCCAGCTCGAGATAGGGACCGAAGCGCTCGATCATTTGCTTGCGCTGGGCGCGTAAGCAGGCGCGCAGCAACTGCAGCCGCGCGGCGGGCTCGGTGACAACAGGCCCCGGAGCCAACAATCCCAGCACCGGGTCAGGCAAGGGCGCGCCGGAGCGCAAATGCTCGGCTATCCCCTGCGCGATTTCCCGGATCTGCTCGAGCAGTACCGGCGAGAAATTGACGACGGCGCGCCCGGCTGGACGGGTCTCCAGGTGCGCGGCCATGTCGGTGTAGTCCTTGATGGCGTGGAGGTACGTCCAAGGCAGAACGTACTGACCGGTCACTGCATCACGATACTGCGGCTGATGCATGTGCCACAGCAGAACGACCGGGAGCCGGGCGCCGCCTGGTCCCATCATACCAAGCGACGCAACATGTCGGAGGTGACGAGCACGACCCCCTTGTCGGTCACGTGGAATCGGTCCGAGTCGGCGCCCCGATCGACGCCTATGGTCATACCATCGGGGATCTCACAGCCCTCATCGACTATCGCACCCCGTATCACACAGCCGCGGCCGATCTCGACGTGCGGGAGAATCACCGAGCGCTCGATACTCGAGCCCTCATCCACACGCACGTCCGAAAACAGCAGGGATTCGCGCACCACGGCCCCGGAGATGATGCAACCGCCCGAGACCATGGAGTTGACGGCCATGCCGCGCCGGCCGTCCTCGTCGAGGATGAACTTCGCGGGCGGCTGTTGCACCTGGTAGGTCCAGATCGGCCAGTCCTGATCGTAGATGTTGAGCTCGGGTTTGACGTGCACGAGCTCGATGCTCGCCTCGTAGTAGGCGTCGATGGTTCCAACATCACGCCAGTAGCTCTGCGCGCGTGTCTTGACATCCTGGAAAGGATAGGCGAACACCTGCAGGTTGCTGCTGATCGCCTTCGGCAGAATGTCCTTGCCGAAGTCGTGCGAGGAGGCCTCGAGCGCCGCATCCTCAGTGAGCATCTTCTCGAGCAAGCGGGTGTTGAATACATAGATGCCCATCGAGGCGAGGATCGCCTCGGGCCGGCCCGGCAGGGTGTCGGGCACCTTGGGCTTCTCGGAGAACTTCGTCACACGATTCCATTCGGTGGCGGTCAAGACGCCGAAATGGATCGAATCGCTCGCCGGAACTTCGACTACACCGACCGTGATGTCGGCACCCTTCTCCACGTGGTAGGCGATCATCGGTCCGTAGTCCATCTTGTAGATGTGATCGCCGGCCAACACCAGCACGTGTTTCGGCCGATGCGACAGAATCAAATCCAGATTCTGGTAAACCGCATCCGAGGTGCCCCGGTACCAGACCGGCCCCAGTTGCTGTTGCGCGGGAATGGTCTCGACAAATTCGCCAAACTCGCCGCGCAGGTAGCTCCAGCCGCGCTGCACGTGCAGGATGAGCGACTGCGCCTTGTACTGTGTGAGGATGGAGATCTGGCGAATGCCGGAGTTCACGCAGTTTGACAAAACGAAGTCGATGATGCGGAACTTACCGCCGAAGGGCGTCGCGGGCTTACAGCGGTGAGCAGTGAGATCCTTCAGTCGCTCACCGCGACCACCGGCCATGATGATCGCAAGCGTGCCGCCCGTCAGGCGGCTCACATATCGTCCGGAAGAGGCTCGCGCAGGCTGTCGCATAGTTCAGGCCTTCGGCCGACTGTCCTCGGAGTCGAAATGACCCCGTAGATCTAGCCGGCGCAAAGCGCCGGGTGAAAGGATGTCCCTGTCCAACTTTATACTAATTACAGCCATTTCATCAGCCCAAGCTCGTAGGGATGGGAGAGCAGTTCGTGGCAAGGAAAGATGCGCACTTCAGTGGCGAACTGTCCGCACTCGGGCGGTGCAGTATCGAGTGCAAATACGATGGAGCCGTCGGAATCGACCTCGCCGGTGGGGCCCAGGGCCGCGCTCCAGATTCCCTGACGCGGCGGCTGGTTGAATGAGGTCAGTGGCGGTGGCGCAAGATCGGCCTCGGGCAACAGCCGGCGAGCCACGAACTCCACGCGGACATCGCTCGACTGCAGGCCGTTCAATTGCGCAGCAATCCGCACACGCAGGGGCGCACCTTGCGGTATCTCGGGAGACGTATCGGCGAGCATCCGCAGACCCACTCGCGGCCACAGTTGTCTTACACGCTGCTTCCAGTCGGCCAGATTGATTGCTCCGGCAAAACCGTCGGCGGCGAGGCGCCGGTATTGGCGAGCTGCGGGCTCGTACAATCCTTGGGTGTAATCGAACAGAACGCGTCCCATGTTGAACTGTGGGATTACCGTCATCATGGCGCGCTTGGCTTTCCGCACCCATTCAGGCGAGTAGCCTTCTTCGTTCGTGGCGTAGTACAGCGGGACGACCTCTTCCTCCAGGGTATCCAGGATGAGGTCCGCCTCGAGCGCATCGCGCCGCTCGGGATCCTGCACGTTCGCCGGTGGAATACCCCAACCGTTGTCCTGGATCCAGCCTTCCGCCCACCAGCCATCGAGGATGCTCAGATTGAGACGGCCGTTGATCGCGGCTTTCATACCCGAGGTGCCGCTCGCTTCCAACGGCGCAATGGGGTTGTTGAGCCAGACATCGACGCCGGAGACCAGCCAGCGGGCCAGCTGCAGGTCGTAGTCCTCGAGAAAAATCACCCGGCCCATGAACTCGGGTGTGGTCATGAGTTGCCGGATCTCGCGCAAGACCTGCTTGCCCGGCTCGTCCGCCGGGTGTGCCTTGCCGGCAAACAGAAACAGGACGGGCCGCTTGGGGTTGTTGACCAGGCTCGCCAGCCGGGCGCGATCGCGCAGGAGCAGCGTTGCTCTCTTATAGGTCGCGAAGCGGCGCGCGAAGCCGATGGTGAGGACATTCGGTCGCAGCGGATCGAGGAGCCGGGTGACATGCCGCAGTTGTGCCGGGCTCATCCCTTTGCGCGCGTACTCGCGTTGCAGTCGATCGCGCACGCTGGCCAACATCCGCGACTTCACGGATTGCGCCGTGGGCCAGTAACGCTCGTCGGGTACGTTCTCCAGAGCATTCCAGAATTCAGCATCGCGGAGCCGATCGCGCCAATCGCGGCCCAACTCGTGATCGAAGAAGTCGTTCCAGGTCTGATGGAGGAATGTCGGGACGTGCACGCCGTTGGTCACAAAGCCGATCGGATTGTCTTCGGGGCGCACTTCGGGCCACTGGTCGGAGCACAGCCGCGCGGACACGATGCCGTGGATGCGGCTCACGGCATTCACGTGTCGGGTGCCGTTCAGCGCCAGGCGGGTCATGTTGAACACGCCGTGCGAGCCGGGCGCGCGCGCGAGCTCGAGGAATCGCTCGACAGGCACACCGAGCTCGCGAATGAAGTCGTTGAAGTGCGCCAGGATCAGGTCATGTCCGAAGGCGTCGTGTCCGGCAGCCACAGGCGTGTGGGTCGTGAAGACACAACTCGCGGCAACCGCTTCCAACGCGGGGTTGAACTGCAGGCCGGAGCCGAGCTGCTCGCGCAAGAGCTCGAGGATGAGGAATGCGGCATGTCCCTCGTTCAGATGAAACACGGCCGGCTGGATGCCTAGCGCACGCAGGGCGCGGATGCCACCGATACCGAGGATCATCTCCTGACGGATGCGGGTCGATTCGTCACCGCCGTAGAGGCGATGGGTGATGTCGCGATCCGACGGCGAGTTCTCCGAGCAGTTGGTATCCAGGAGATACACCGGGACCCGGCCCACTTGCGCGCGCCAGAGCCGGGAATAGACATCGCGGCCTGCAATCCGGACGACCACTTTTATCCATTGTCCGTTCGGGCCCAAAGCAGGCTCGACGGGCATATCCCGTGGCGAGCGTTCGCGGTACTCGGCGTGTTGAACGCCGTCGTTGTCGACGCTCTGGGTGAAATAGCCCTGCCCGTACAAAAGTCCTACGGCAACGAAGTTGGCCCGATCGTCGCTGGCGGCCTTGCAATAGTCTCCAGCCAACACGCCAAGACCACCGGAGTAGATGGGGAAGCTCTCGTGGAAGCCGTACTCGGCGCAAAAGTACGCGGTCAGCGGCTGGCTGGCGGCCGCGGGACTAGGTGCGAGGTAGCGGTCGAGGGTGTCCAGCGCCTGATGGTAGCGCGATAAGTAGGTCGAATCGTTCGCTGCACGGTCGAGGGTGTCCTGGGCCAGACAACGCAACATGAGACGCGGATTGCCCCCTGTCTGTTTCCATAACTCCGCATCCAGGTCCTCGAACAGTGCGCGCGTTGGCCTGTGCCAGCTGAAAAAGAGGTTCCCGGCCAGCTCCGGCAGGCGTGCCAGACTGCTCGGAAGCACCGGAGTGACCTCTAAGACGGGGTTTCTCATCACTTTTCCGGAAAAACAAGGGGCGCGCAGTGTAGCAGCTCACTCTGGAGGGCTCGAACCGCTGTCTTGAGGAGCTTCGCTCAGTATCGACCTCTGGTAACTCCATGGTAGTGGTTGACGGCTAGTACTGTGTAGTTCATAGTACTGCATGGATGACGAGAGCCAGGGCCGTAAGTTTCAGAAAGATCTCAACGCCGGTCTGGTGGCTCTCGTGCTCCTGGCCGTCCTCGAGCGCAGCGCGGAGGATCTGTATGGCTACGAGATCGCCAAGCGCCTGCAAAAGGCGAATGAGGGCGATGCCCTGTTCAAGGAAGGCACTATCTATCCGGTCTTGCGGTCATTGAGCGCTTCCGGGCTGCTCACCAGCCGGATCGTGCCCTCCTACTCGGGGCCGCCTCGGCGCTACTACCGGATTACTGATGAGGGCCGTGCCGTTCTCCAGCAATGGACCGGTATCTGGCGACAAACCCGCGACTTTGTTGATCGCTTCATTGAAGGACCGGTGCCGTGAGCGGCGCCACCCCATTTATCGGAGTTTTGCAATGAATCGCTTCTCCGCACCCCGCTCCATCGATGAGTACCTGAAGCAATTGCGCGCCGCTCTCGAGGGCGAGGATCCGTCGCTCATTCAGGACGCACTCTATGACGCGGAGGAGTACCTCCGCGCGGAGGTGGCGGCACACCCGGGGAAGTCCGAAGCCGATGTGCTGGAGCTCATCGCCAGCACATATGGAGCGCCGGAGGAAGTTGCGACGGCGTACCGGGATACCGAGGTGAAGGTGAAGGCAGCGCTGCGCACGCCGCCACCGCGGCGGCCAGGGCTGGAAGCGCCGAGCCATTGGCGGCGCTTCTTTGGGATCTATCTGGATCCGCGTGCGTATACGTCACTGTTTTATATGCTGCTGACGCTCGCGACGGGTATCACATATTTCGTGTTGGTTGTTGTTGGGATCTCACTGTCCGCCGGCTTGGCGGTGCTCATCATCGGCGTGCCATTCTTTCTGGCGTTCATTGGAATCACACGCGCGATCTCGCTCGGCGAAGGACGGCTCATTGAGGCAATCACCGGGGAGCGCATGCCACGTCGTCCAGTGCATCCGGGCGCGCCTGCGGGCTGGTGGTCGCGCATCGGCGCGATGCTGAGCGATGCGCGCACTTGGACGACGCTCCTTTATCTGGTGCTCATGCTGCCGTTAGGCATCATCTACTTCGTCATCGCGGTGCTTGGGCTCTCGGCGGGGCTGCGGCTGGTGACCGCACCGTTCGCTGAAATGGCCCGACTGCTCGGATGGTTTGGGGATGAAGGGTGGTGGGAAATTCACGACCATTGGTACTACCCGCACTCGATGCTGCTTTCGTTGTTGCTGCTGGTCGTCGGGATTTTCGTGCTGACGCTGCTCATGCATCTGGCGCGCAGCATTGGCCGCGGGCATGCGCGGCTGGCCAAGGCGCTGCTGGTCGAGCCGGGGAGCTGACAGTTCCCGACAGGTCCCTGAAAGGCGTCTCGGTTCCCGGCTCAGGTAAGATGGCGGAATGGCCAAATTTTTCGTAGCGGTGGGCGCCGCGATGGGATTGTTGGCGGCGCTGCCCGCGACAAGCGCGGAGCCGACGCACCCTGCCGGAGCGGCTGGCTGCCTCGTCAGCGGTAACGGTTATTTACGTGCCCGCATTCGCGGTACGCTGAATCTGGATCTCGACTGGCACAACAATGAGCTCGAATGCGATGGCGGACCGCGCCCGGATGGCAGCGGTATTCGGGTAAGCTTTGCTGGCCCGCGACATTCGGACGGGCGACGGATGCGGATGGTGTTCGGCGTGCGGGACGCGAAGGAAGGCACCTCGGGACGCGAGCTGCCCACAAATCTCACGGTGATTTTCGAGGGCGAGGAACGCCTGTTCGCCACGCGCGGCGACGACCATTGCACCGTGGACACACTGCAGCAGGAACGCCTCGGCGCGCTTGGGGGTGCCAAGCGGTCGTATCGCATCGTCGCGAGCGGCTTCTGCATCTCTCCGATCAGCGCTTTGAATGGAGACGGGCGCATCGTGGTGACCCGCTTTGACTTTGCCGGCAATGCCACTTTTGAGGATCTCTAGGCCTATGTCAGAAACGAGTCGGACCGCAGCGGCGCTGCGCACGCCCCTGTTTGTTGCCCTGCTGGGTTTGATGGTTGCATTGGGCACGGCGAGGTTGGGGCGCGCCCAATCCGGGCCGCTGGAGGACCTGGCCAACTTCCCGCGCGCCTCGCTCGATATCTTCCACGGCAAGGGCAAGAGCGAGCCGCGGCATTTTCAAGTCTGGATCGCAGATAGCCCGAACCGGCAGGAGCAAGGGCTGATGTTTGTCCGTGACCTGCCCGCCTCGCAGGGCATGATCTTCCCGGAGAAGCCGCCGCGGCCGATGAGCATGTGGATGAAGAACACCTATGTCGAGCTCGACCTCGTGTTCATCGGCGAAAAAGGGGAAATCGATCAGATCATCGAGCATGCGCATCCGTTGTCGCTGCAGACCCTGAGCTCGGAGAAGCCGGTGGCGGCGGTGTTGGAAATCAAAGGCGGCGAGGCCGCGCGGCAGGGGTTGAAGGTGGGGGATCGGGTGGTTTGGACGCCCGCGCAGTAGATCTCGTCGAGGCGGCGATATCGTTCGGTAACGCGAACGCTATCAACGCGTCCCCGTGCCGCTCCTCCTCGATCGGCGCGGAACCGCCGGAGGCGATCACTACGAATTGCTTGCCGTTGACTTCGTAAGTGATCGGAAGGGCATGGCCGCTGGCAGGTAGCACAGCGGACCAAAGCTCGTCGCCCGTGTCAGCTGACAAGGCCCGAAACGTGCGATCCACGGTTCCGCCTACGAAGATGAGTCCGCTGGAAGTCACAACGGATCCTCCAAGGATCAGAGAGCCCACGGCCGACCTGGGGGCATCGGGAAAGACCTCGTCCATTCTGCCGAGCGGCTTTCGCCACACGATCTTGCCCGCCGCGAGGTCCACTGCGACCAACTCCCCCCACGGCGGTGGACCACAGGGTGCGCCCGAGGGCGCGCGCAGCACATCGCGAGCCACCATGTAGGGAGTACCTTCCTGACTTGCGACTGCACCGCGGAAGCTGCCGTGTCTTTCGCCTTTGAACTGATCTCTGGGAATGAGTTGAATCCGGCCCGGGAGATTCGTCAGGGCGACGATGATCCGCTCATGCCTGGCATCCCACGAGAAGCCGCTCCAGTTGATACCGCCGAAGTGACTGGGGACGGTGGCGGTTCCTTGCAGGCTCGGCGGAGAAAACATACTGGTTCCCGACATGGCCTGGATGTCTTGCTGGCAGGCCTTTCTGTCAGCCTCGGTGAGGCCCCACGCGTCCTGCGGAAGTAACGACTGCCGCACCAGAGGGGGCAACGTCAACGGAAACGGCTGCGTCGGGGAAGTCACTTCGCCGGCGACATCAGTTTGGGGAACCGGCCGCTCTTCGATCGGGAGCAACGGCTTGCCGGTCGAAGGGTCGAGGACGTAGAGCATTCCCGTCTTGTTTCCCGCGATCAGCGCCTGCGTCGGCTTACCGTTCAGGGTCAGCGTAGTCAGCATGGGTTGGGCTGCGGTGTCGTAGTCCCACAGGTCGTGGTGCACGAGTTGGAAACCCCACACGAGCTTGCCGGTCCTGGAATCCAGAGCGACGACGGAGTCGGCCCAACGATCGTCGCCGGGGCGCAAGCCACCGTAATAATCAGGGCTGGGGCTGCCTGTCGGAACATACACCAGGTGTCGTTTCGGATCCGCAGTGAGAATGGACCAGGCATTGGCGGCGCCAGTTTTCCAGGCACTCGGCTCGACACTCTTCGGGCGCTCCAACGGCTCCCATCTCCACAGGGGCTTGCCCGTGCGCGCGTCGTAACCTCTCACGACGCCGTCGGGCATTTCCGCTTTGGCATTGTCATCAATCGATGAGCCGACCACGACGACTCCATCGAGGACCACCGGAGGGGATGTCATGTGGTACCAGCCGGCTCGGTAGTTGGCCACATCGCGGAGGTCGACTTCGCCCGCCTTGCCGAAGTCGCGGCAGGGCGCGCCACTGGAGGCATCCAACGCGATCAAACGGTCGTCCAACGTAGCTTCGAACAGACGCAGCGCACATCCGTGAGTGGGTTTGACGGGATCTTTCCAGGCGGCCAACCCGCGGTTGATGAAGCCGTCTCCAAAGGACAATGACTTGTCGATGTGGGGATCGTAGGCCCAAATCGGGTCGCCAGTGGCGGGATCGAGCGCGATGACCCTGTTGAACGAGGTCGTCAGGAAGAGCCGGCCGTCAAGCACCAACGGCGTCGTCTCAAATCCGCTGCGCGGGCCATTTCTCGCGGGTGACACATCGCCGGTGTGGTATGTCCACGCGGTCCGGAGTTTCCCGACGTTCCCGGGCGTGATTTGCGTGAGGGGTGAGTAGCGTGTTCCGCCGGAATCGCGGCCGTACGATGACCATTCGTCTGCGACGGTATTACCGCTCGCCGCAATGGCGCCCAGACTCGCAATCCACCCGAGTATCCTTCCCAGGGACTGGCGCATTCGTCCTCCAAGCTCTCTATTGTTGCTGATGTTGCCGCGTTTCGGGCGAGAGCATAAGGGAGGGGGTGGGCAGCGCCGCAACGGGGTTGGGACGAGCGGGATGGGATGGCGGTTGGGCGGGTCCGGCGGCCCGCCCGCAAGGATATCGACGCGTCGGCTTCAGGTCTTGCGCAGCAACTCCGGGCGCGGACTCGCATCATTGGAGAAGAGGAGATTGAGCAACAGCGCCCGGCGGGGCGGTAAGCCACGCAAGTACGCAACGAAGCTCTTGTCCGGGAAAAATCTCACCGGATCTCCAGGCAGATACATCGAGCTGAAGAGCTCGGCGGCGGCATCGATGAACTCCTCTGCCCGGGTGCCCTGCTCTGTCAGCTGGTCGGGAGCGTACTCGACGTAGAAGTAGCTGGTCTTCCCGAGGGTGTGTTTGGCGCCACGCATGGCGTGGACCTCAAACCCCTCGGTATCCATGACCAGCATGTCGATGCCCGCGGAGCTCTCGAGCACGTCGTCGAGCCGCTGCACCTGCACTTCGATGTCTCCGGCTGCGGAAATCCGACTGTTACCGGTATTGATGGGGTTGTGCGTGAATCGAACCGTCCCAGCAGCATCACCGGCCGCAACACGGTGCACTTTGATGGCCTGCAATCCATTGAGCGCCAGATTCAGGCTCAAGAGTCGGTGATTGGTCGGGCTGGGCTCGAAGGCGACGAGGTCACGGGAGCCTGAATTGCGCGCGATCGGAACCAACAGTGCGCCGATATGCGCGCCGACGAACACGATGCGCGAGTCGGCGGCGAGAATCCGGCAGAGCCACTCGATCGCAGCCCAGTCATACGCCCCGTGTGTCAGCAAAGCACGCGAGACGCTGAAATCCCGGGGATCGACGATGAGCAACCCGTTGCGGGTGTTTGCCAGTATGCCCTCGCCGTGTTTCGATAACACCCGGGCCCGCAATTCCCCGCGGATGATCCGCGAAATCCGTTTGCGCCATGGAACTTGCATCGGTCCTCGTTTGGAAGTTTCAGCTTTTTGCCAGAGGCATTATGCCGCAATGTCCGCCGACGCGGCACGCGGCGATTGCCGTATCCAACGGCAAGCTGTACGTAGCCTTCCCGGGAATCAATGACCATCGGATCAACATCGCGTCGTCGACGTTGGCCTGATCGCTATGGTCCGCCAAGCTTCACCATCATGCCGCCAATCTCCTTGACCAGTTTCGCAGCGACCGTCGCGGTCATATTGGAAATGTCGCAACGGGGGTTGTATTCAACAATGTCGGCGCCGACGATCGGTTGTTCGATGGTGTGAATGAGATCGATCACCTGGCGGGTGGAAAGACCGCCAGGCTCCCGGTGCGATACGCCGGGCGCATAGGCTGGGTCCAGCGCGTCGATATCCATGGAAATGTACACGGGCGTCTTGAGATCGGGCCGGAACTGTCCGCCACAGCGACCGGCTTCGACAATCTCGACGCCAAAGCGCTTGAACTGTTCGCGATGATGAGAATTGATGGTGCGAAGCCCCACTTGAATCAGGCGGTCTGCGAGTCGCTCTTCCATTATTCGAGCGAACGGTGAGGTGTGGGAGCGCGGATTTCCCTGGTACTCGTGGTAAATGTCGGGGTGCGCGTCGATGTGCAGAATCGTCAGCACGGGATGGCGCCGGCGTACGGCACGCATGATCGGATGAGTAATTGCATGGTCGCCGCCAAGGCAAATCAACGGATCGCCAGCGGCCATGACCTGACCTACTTTTTGCTCGATGAGGTCCCATGGATCGGAGCCGGGGTCGAACTGGATATCGCCGTGATCCATGAGTCTGCCTGCGGCGCAGATGTCGATGCCGGTTTCGCTCCAACTGCTGTAGCAGTCGGAGAGTAACTCACGCCGGATCAGGGGGGGTGCTTCAGAAGCGCCCTTCATGAAAGACGAGTTGTCGTCGTGCGGAATACCTAACAGCGAGATGTTTGCCAATGGTCGAGGTCTCCTGGAATGTGGAATGGCGACGTTGCCGATACAGCGGCTCCATCGCGGCTATCTTATCGGACGGTGGCCGCGCCCACCGCATCCAGTACGAAGCAGCGGCCGGAACTGGCTGGACGGCTTCGCGACAAGTCAGCACTCTAAGGACTGCCGAATCTTGATTGAGCTGTCCCGATGGGGCCCACAACTTATCAATTCCAATGTCGCGTCTGTGGATTTGAGCGGTACCATCAGGTCACGGTGTCGCGAAAGAACGGGGCGCAATACGTCACTTCGTTTTACGCCTGCTCCAGGTGCAGCGTGATGTTCCTCAATCCACACCAGTTCAACTCGTTCAGTGACGAGGCTCCGAACGTGCAGATGCCGAAGGTAGTACGCCTGAGAGCGAAAGCGTCGGGGCGGTCCGCACATTGGACGGCTCGAAGCAAATCGAAGCATGCAGAGCCGTGAACCCCGCCTTCTCCACGTGGCGCGCTCATGGGTGAACATAATTTGTCGGAGGTCTGCGACTGAGTTCATTCCAGAGGCGGCCCTCGTAGACTAGGGTGGCCTGACGGAGGAACGATGAAAGCCACTGCCACTGTCCTGGTCTCTGTGTTGCTCGCGGCCGGCGCGGCCACCGGCGCTTTGGCCGATACCAATAGTATGGCTGTAGCCAGGGCCAGAGCTCTCTCGGCAGCTCATCAGCCGAGCGGCAAGCCGACCAAGGCGAGTTCCTTTGCGCCGAGCCCGGGGGGCTCACACCGGCACGTCTACGGGGCGCCCATTCAGAGCCCGATTCTGGGCAGGCAGCCTCCTAAGAAGCCGACTACCCCTGCAGCCTCGGCGAGCACCAGTCAGATTACGTCGACGAGCACCGCTGCCAGCCCGAAGTAGGTGCAGAACGCGGTAAGCTCGCGCCCCTTCGAGCAGCTTAGGTTTTGGGGTCGCGATGCTGAAGAGAGCGCTAGGGCTATCGGGACGCAGTCTCTGGAATGGCTGTGGTTTGCTAGTTGGGGCGCTGGTGTGCGCAGTCGCCTTCGCGCAAGTCGTCCCTCCCAGTCTGGACGTCTGCGCTAACGAGACGGATTCCGGCAAGCGACTTGCCTGCTTCGATCGCGAGATCGTGCGGTTGCATCAGCTCGAGCGAGGGCAGAGGTCGGGAGCTGCGACTGATGGGGCCCAGACGTCGCGGTCGGGAGCAAGTGCGGGGACGTCGGGTTCAGGGGCCGCGGGGGTCCCACAGCGGACCGGTCCTTCAACGCAGACCGGACCTAATTCCTCATCCATGTCATCCACCCCATCTGCGCCGCCCGCGGATTTCGCCGCGCCCCCGGATGCCCACGATCCCGCAGCGATAGACCGCTTCGGTGTCACGCCTGATATGCAGCGCGAGCGCCAGATCCAGGGCAAAGCACCCACGCCTCTGAAAGAGATCAGTGCGCACATTGCGTCGGTCCACTATCTCCCGCGAGGGGAGATTGTCGTGGGGCTCGACAATGGGCAAACCTGGCAGCAGGCGGAGTATGACGGCGACGTCAGTCTGGATATCGGGGAGCCCGTGACCATCAAGGCGGGTGCGCTGAGCGCGTTCTACTTGAAGCCACATCGCGGGCGCATCGTTCGCGTTAGACGCCTTCGGTAGCTCGAGGCACCCGTCTGAGGCGCTCGGCGGCGGCTTTACGTCAGTGATCACATTGGGTGAGTGCCACATCGAGGTTGGAAGCGAATCTCTTCGCCTACCATCCGGTGCGCCGGGGGTGCCTGGCGCTGCTGTCGGGTGTGGAGATACGCAGGGCGGGCAGGCAACATAACTTCTCGCGCTGTCCGATAGTCGGCCGTCGGGATCTGGTCCTGTGATGCCGCGATGCCGTGTTGTCGCACGGAACTTAGCGTAGCCCAAGCAATCGAATCATGCTCGCATGGACGTGCATGACAGGCCCCTCTATCTACGGTCGGCAGTACTGCTGGTACTTTTTCTTTTGCATGGCGGCCTGATTTTCGTCTTTGTGCGTGAAAAGCCTGGGTACAGAGATCATCGTGGGTCAGCGGAAGTTCTTACGACGATCTTTTTCATCAATGCGCAGCCTCGTCTTGCGCTTCCGCCACTTGAAGTCCCGCGGACTCCGCGGCGACGGACCGGAAACCTCCAGCATCGATTACCTCCCGACACGGCAATCTCCAGCCTCGATACAAACGTCCCACCAGAAAACCAACGATCCGTTGCCTCTCCAGGCGTTGATTGGTTAGCCGAGGCTCACCGATCGGCTTCTGATATTGCCTCTCGCGAGGGGTCCGCCGGAGCCGCGGAATCGCCCTCCTCGCCCACCGCTTCGGCACCGTGGGATTCGCGTCCTCTGTTGGAATCCACCGGCCATGGGTTGAAATTTCGGATTCCAATGGAGATACCTGGAAAGATCATTGATCACTGCTTTGGCAATGTGGACTTGGGTCACGATCAGACGGGAGAGTGGGAGCGTTATCAACTGGGGTGCGCGTTCAGGAAACAGCCGGCGCGGGGGGATCTATTTGATTCCGTGCGCAAGCCGTCGGACATTCCGAAGCCGGAGCGTGCAAGACAATAACGCGAACAGGTTATTTTCCGATTTAAACCGCCCAAGAACCCGCGAGCGGCCTGCCGCGCAACCACAGTCAGCTTTGTTGCGCCAGGCCATGACCGCGCGATACTCATGTGCGTATTATTCGCGCTCGCTATCGGACGAGAAGAAGAGCGTCGCAAGACGCTGCGGATACTAAACGGCAGGTCTCACAACTTGTACGCACCGACCGCGGAATCGCAAGCACCGCAGAGGAATACGCCTGCGCCTGTCAAGGCGTGGTTCGTTTTCATGCATACCTGGGTGAATTGGGTGCACCTCGCGTACATCCTCGTCGTACTCGGCATGTACACGTACGAAGGATTCTTCGGCACTCACGAGAACAAAGAAAAAATCATCTATTTCGGGCTGTACATATACGTCATATTGCTCCTGGGCATCTTCGTCTATTACGCGATCAGCTCCTCTCGCCAGTACGCCCAGATATACAACACACATTACATTCCCCACGAGCGCCGCGCGCGGTACGCGGAAGCGATGCGCTCGATCCGTGACGCCGTTTTGCGGTTGAACGAAGCGAACATTTATCTCCATCGTTGCATCAAGGAGGAGGCCGATTATGAGCCGGCGATGCTCAAAGATTTCATGAGAAGCGCACTGGATGCGGTCGGGCAAGGCTTCGCCATCGTGGCCGGGACGCGCAATCGCGTCTGCGTCAAGGTGCTGAGCGGCCAAAAAGGCAGCGAATACACGAAAACCTTCAGTCGGGACAATCTCTCGCACCTGGAGAGCAGCGCAAATGATCGTGACAAGGACGAGAAGCGGACAAATACCGTGAACGACAATACGGCCTTTCTTCTGATCATCCAGGGGAAAAGACCGTATTTCTTCTCAAATAACCTCGAGCGATATCCCAACTACGACAATACGAGCAAAGACAAGAACGGCAAACTGCCATACAAGTCAACCATCGTCTGTCCGATCGGATATGCGCAGATGCCCGCGAGCGATGCGCAGAAGCCGCTGCTCGGCCTCCTCGCCGTGGACTCGAACGTTACCGACATGTACGACGAGCGCTACGACATCCCGCTCCTCGAGCTCGTCGCCGGTGCGGTGTTCTCGGTGCTTTCCCGCTGGGAGTTGGCCGAAGTGTTCAAGGACAGCGCTGCGGGAACGGGGACGAATAACAGCTAAAGCGTGTTGTGCGGCATTGACGAATGTGCTAACCGTGCTAGCCTAGTATGAAGAATTGAAGGTGGGAGGGTATCGAATGGTGTCGCCATTGCCTGCGGTGGACACATCAGAGCAAGGGGTAACGACTGAAGAAGTGGAGCGAACAGTCGTTTGGAATTTTCCCGCAAGGAAGTCGAGACCGCTTCGCGTCATAGACATAACGACCAAAGACGCGCGGGGCAACAAGATAGCCGTCACCGAATTGCACATGCTCGGCGACTTTCTAGAGGACTGAATCGCAGCGCAACAGCGAAAAAGGGGCCGCTCGCCGCCTCTTCTGTTATGCGTATCGGTTCGGACACGCTGCTCGTTGATGGAACGATGGCCACATCCGGCGTGTTCTTGTGCGAACTCCAGCCATGCAGCATGTGCTAAGCACCGGGCAGGGGCGTGGTGAGTGCCGGATGTTAGAAGCAGTACCCTGACCGCACGGATCCCTTGCGCGACGCCGTATGCGAACTCATCAGCGTGGACGAGCTGAGCAAGCGGCTCGCCGCTGTGCGCCACCGAACGCGCTCCGAACGTCCGTTTTGGGGTCGATCTCTGCCGCTCGATTCGAGTGCTTGCAGCCACGAGACGTCAATGGGTTGTCTCTATGCGGCCTTCTCGGGAGAGCTTATTCGTGTCTCTATTTTGGCCGATGCACTCAGACGACGGGGGCTCTAGCGGGAGGCGCTGCAATTCATGCAGTCGATAATGCGCTGCGCGGCTATGGCAGCGCCGTCGACAGCGCGCGACCTTTCCGCCATTTCCAGAGCGGCCTTTGCATATGTTGGATCTCCGAGCAGTGCTCGCAGTTCGCGCGTGAGCCGGACGGGATTGTGCGCGCGGCGGAATGGCAAGACACGCCCCACACCCAGGCGAGCAGCACGTGCGGCGTTGTCGGGCTGATCGAATCCAGCGGGGGTGAGCAGCTGTGGACGGCCGGACCGAAGAGCGCAGGAGAGCGTGCCGATACCCGCTTGATGAACGATGGCTGCCGCGCGCGAAAACACGCGGGAATACGGCAGGTAGTCAAAGGCAATTACATTGGCAGGCAGTTGCTGTTGTAGCGGCATACCAGTCAACAGCAGCCCACGGACGCCGAGGGTGTTGCATGCAATGATGGCATGCTCCCAATAGTCACGAGCGAGCCAGACGGCGGAGGATCCCAGCGCGAAGACTACGGGTGGCGGCCCCGCGGTGAGAAACCGGTCGAGCGCGTCTTCGGCTGCCGCTGTCGTGTTTTGCGGATCGCCGGCGTCATGCAGGGCCGCGCCGCAGACGAGCGTCCGTGCGGGCCAGTCCGGCTGGGGTGCCGCGAGCGACGGATCGAACAGCGCGAGCGTACCTCGGGGCGAGAGCTGGCCATCAATCAAGAGCGTTTGCTTGACCGGCGGCAGCCCCAACTCGGCGCGTAACGCGTGCAGAGGCCGCTCCCAGCGACGAACCGAGGTCCGCACCAGATTGAGCATCGACCCATACGCCCAGCCGCCCAAGCGCGGCAGACGCTGCAACCATTCGAGGTTTGGGATCAGCGAAGGATCGGTCATCGAGAACAGACTGTAGGGGGCGAGTACGCTCGATAGCCACGGGAGCCCGCGACTTTCGGCGATCAGCGGCAGCGCGGGAGTAAGGGGATGCGAAACGGCGAGCGTTGCTCCTTCCGCGGCCGCGCGCAGATCGGCATAGGCGTGGCGAAGCGGCACTATCACCATCGCATCGATCAGGCGCCGCGGTCCCCTCCAGGGTGCGAAGAATCGCCGGGCCATCTGTTCGGACTCGCCGAGCTCGGCGAGCGACGGTGCCAGTGGCGCGAACTCGAGGCCGGCCGCCTCGACACGCGCGCGGTAATCAATCGAAGTCGCAACGCGAACCTGCTGGCCGCGCGCCAAGAGTTCCCTGCCTACTGCGATGTAAGGATGCAGATCCCCCAAAGATCCCAGCGTTGCAAGCAGGATGCGGCCCATGCCTCAAGGTTAGCAGGTTGGTGAGGGCGATCGGCCTTTTGCGATCTGTGCGGCCGGCGGACCCGACGTCACCCATTGCAACGACTCGTCTGCGTTCGCCGTGTGCCTGCGGAACACCTGCCCCGCAAACGAGTTACACAAGCTGTCTGACCGACTCGCTGTTTGACACGCCCACTCCTCTCACGTGCAGG
>Ga0105240_10000993_pt1 | contig 50641 bp, 39 predicted proteins | sample KBSC54metaG_FD_80426 | JGI IMG/M metagenome (GOLD analysis project Ga0105240, IMG submission 80426) | Corn rhizosphere microbial communities from Kellogg Biological Station, Michigan, USA - KBS C5-4 metaG | ecosystem: Host-associated > Plants > Roots > Rhizosphere > Soil | place: Michigan, USA... | reverse complement strand
GACGGTGGCGCCTCCAACCACCTCTTGACGTCCAGCTCACTTCGGATGATCGATCTGTGGGCTCCGTGATCGCGCATGATCGTGCCGCGGTCGCTGGGCCCTCGACCGGGGGGGCGCTCCAACGTCCCTCCGGTCACCTTTTTCTATCCCGTCTCCCTCCGCGACCCCGGCGACCGAGCCGAGCACCTATCCCGCCACCGGCCTCGCCTCAACTGCCGCCCCAACGGCGGTCGGAGTGCTCGTCAGCCGCCGATCTCCGTCACCAAGCTGGATCGAGATCCGAGTCCGCGGCGCCATCAGGGTCGCCCGCTAACAGGAATGCACCGTATCGGCCGCATCCGGCGGGAAGCGCGAATCCCGGAATCGCAGCGCGAAAACCACATCCTGTTCTTCTTTCGCCAGCAGATGGTCCTCTTCGTCATGGCCCACGAGGTCGGCCACGTATACCGCGGCCATCTGGACAAACCGAAGCCGCGCGACCGCTCGGAACGCCAAGCTCAGGAGCTTGAGGCAGACGAGTTCGCGGCCGACCTGATGTTCCGCCAGCGTGTCTATTACCCGCCCGGTTTCGAGTTCTCGATGATTCCCGACGTGGCGGCCGACGAGGTTAAGACGACTTGGGCCCGCCAAACCCTACAAGCGGTCAGCCTCCTCCTCGTGCTGTACGAGATGTTTGACCAAGCGGCGGCGCAGCTGAAGGTCAGCTGGAGCGAGGACCACCCGCCGGCGCCGGACCGGTACGCGCTCGTCAGGCAGGTCTGCGTCGGCGAGGGCTTCGACCTAGCCACGGAGATCCAGCCCGCAGATGACGTGTTCGCGATGTTGCAGCAGATTTCCGCGACCTTCGATTGGTCCTGACGACGGTCGCCGAGCCACTACGAACGAACAGATGGTGGGCCTCATACCGAATTGAAGCCGCATTCCGGCTAGGAATCAGTGTCGAGTACTTCACGGCGACCGCGCCGATCTCCAAGGCCTACGGGTCAAGGTGCTCGAGTTCGGCATCTCCCAGCTGCGCGGCAGCCTGCTGGGGGCGTAGGCAAGGCGTTGACAGGCTCGATCCTAGGGACGCGGCGCTACAGGTCGCCTGAGCAGTGTCGAGGAGGCAGCGACCGGATCGATCACCGGACTGGCATCCATGCGCTGGGGATCATTCTCCGTGAGGTGATGTGGATCCCAACCAGCAGGTGCACGGGCCCGTGGCGCCGCGATAGAATGACCGCGAAACTTAGACGCGCGTGTTCAGCGCCAGCGACAGCTCAGGATCGTTAAGAAGGCTGACGCGTGCATCGCCAGCGGTAAGCGAGTGTGAAGCCGAACCAAGAGGCGCGATCTCACTGAGTTCTCGATAGGCGGAAGCGCGGCGTCGAGCGTGGGATAGCAACGCGACTCACATCACGCTCACACGCGAAGTCTACGGTTAAGCGACTCCAACTCCTTCCTCGCTCGGAGCAGGACGGTCTCTGCGAAGTTCTGCTGACTGGCGGCGCCTTCGTCATCCTCGAGGGATGGCACGCCACCGAGCAGGAGGCCGAACGCGCTGATGCGTTGGCGCATGACGCCGACGGCCTTCTCGTCACGAGTGCCGCCGAAGGTGGGATAGGCGTAGCGGATCGGCTGCCCAGTGAGCGCGGCCCACGATCCGACGCGACGAATGCGACCGTTTCGCTGGATCGTCCGCACCGGGCTGGGGTCGAGTTCGTAGTGGACGAGGTGTCGGCAGCAGCGATGGAGGTCGACACCCTCGCTCAGCCGATCGGTGGTCACGAGCACGTCGGGGCCGAATGGGCTGTTGAATAGCGCGAGCACGATGTCCGGCTTGCCCGTGTACAGGGTCCTGGGCGGGTCGTCGGTTCCGTCGTGGCTCCACGCGCCCATGACACGGATGCCTTCGTCGAGTCGCCCAGGAAAGTGCGACGAGTTCCCGCCGAACGCGCCTTCGCCCTTCGAGATGCTCTTCAGCAGTGCTCGCGTTGACATCGACTGCTTCTGCAGCAGCGCGTCCACCAACGTGAGTGCGGCATCGCCGATCGTGGGTACGGCGCTGCCAGCGCCGCGTGGCCGCATCGCGGCGATTTGTCCAGCCAACGCCTCCGCGGCGTTCGCAGGTACTCCAATCCAGCTCGCGACCTGCGCTCGCAGGCCCGCGGTGCAGAGCCAGTCGATGATCGGAGAAACGAGGGCGTCTTCACTCGTCAGCAACGACTTCCACGCGGTTCGCCATACCGTCAGGGGCGGTCCTCCATTCGGAATGCGTTCGTTTGTGAGGGCGCGCTCGAGCACCCTGAGCAGTTCGCTCGCGGTCGCGTGGTGATGGCAGAACACCAGCACCTTCTCGCCGGCGTCAATCAGCGGGCGAATGGCCTCAATCAGAGCGGCGATCTTCGGGTGGGGGCTGCGTCGGCGGCTCTCCAGCGAGGCCTTCGCCTCGTCGATGTGTCGGCCAATAACTGGCTCCGGATCGGTGCGCGCACGCTCCTCTGCGCGTTCGAGCGCGGTTCCAACGTGTTGCCAGCCGATGTGAAACCGCGGATCATTGCGACGCACTCCGTTCCGTTCAGGAGCGAGCTGAAGAAGACGATCCATCCGCAGAAGGAGCGTAAGATCATCCTGTGTCGCTGGAGGCGTCGCGATGTCCCACCGGGTCGTGCTGATCACTCCGAAGTGCGTGCGCTCGTCTGCGGACAAGTCGTCGATTCCGTGGCGAACGAGGTATGGCTGCAGCTCTTCGATCGCAGCTTTCGCAGCGCTGACCAAGCGCTTCGATTCCGTTGCATCATCGTGTCCGTCGCCGAGGGAGTAGAGCCGTCTCAGATCGTTCGCGTACCGGCCCACCGCTTCGAGGTTCGACGCACCCGCGAACCGCAGAAGCTGCTCCAGTTCCGAGAGCCGGATGCTGAACGGAGTGGCGGTGAGGATCAGCTTCCGCTTCGCGCGATCGCCGAGGTTGCGAAGCGCCTCGTTGAAGGCGCTGCCGTCGCCCTTCGCTCGGTGGGCCTCATCGACAATCATCAGGTCGCACGCGGTGCGCTGCTCGTTGTTGCCGTGGCTCCTGACAAGCGCGTGATGGGTCGCGACCTGGATGCTGCCAAAACGCAGTCGCTCGACGTCGCCTTGTCGGATGCGATCCTTGCTCGCGCCGATCTGTGTGAGCAACGGGACGTGCCGCTCGAGCTCTTTCGCCCAGTTACTGCGCAGGACCTCGTTCGGCGCGTAGATGCGCACGCGCTTGTCTTGGCAGGCCACGACCCACGCGACGATCGCGCTAACAGCAGTCTTACCCAGGCCGACGTCGTCGGCGAGAAGTACGCCGCGGCCGTCCGCGAGGCGTGAGAGGATCTCCTTGGCCGTCTTGAACTGGCGCGCGAGTGGCTCGATCTTGAGCCCGCCCGTCTCTCGCTCGATGTACTTCGCCGGGTTGTCGAGGAAGCGCCACCTGCGTGCGTCGATCTGAAAGTCGTCCATCACGGCTCCTCTGCGAGGCGCCACTGCAGCTCTTCGGCGACCAGAACGGCGGCAGGTCCTCCGCGCCGGGCGTAGATTGCTCTCAGCGCTGCGCCGTCGAGCCGCACGCGCTCGAGCATCACGGGCTCGGCCGTGGCCTCGGCGAGCGCGGCACGCCACGAATCGACCACGCAGAACGCCGCGCGCGCGTCCAGCCATGCCTGCACGGAGTAGTCGGCCGTCGGAGCGCTTCCAACCACGCGTCGCAGATCGCCCAGCCCGGGAATTGAGTCGGCGTCGACAACTGGGCCGTCGTAGCGTTGCAGTAGGAATGCCTCCCGGAGCGCATCCGCGAGAGCCGGGTCTACCTCTGGTAGCGGCGTCTTCGAGAGCTCCGCGGGTGCCCGGAGGTCCAGCACGTCCACCTCCAACGACGTGTCTGTCTGGGTGAAGCGCGCGGCGAGCGGCGTGTGGGTCGCATCTTCCCACGGGAACTCGGCGGCGCCGCCGATGACTGGCACCGCTTCTTCCGAGCCGCCGCTAAAAGCGACGACCGCTGCGATGGGCGTCGTTGCGTCCAGGCTGCGCGCGCGCAGTGTCACGAGCCTGCCGTCCCAACTCGCCTCAGCCCACTCGAGCTTCGCCGTGGGCTCTTCCTCATCCTCGGCGCAGGCTCGATAGAAGGGGACCGTGTCTGGCGGCTCGAATCGGTCGCCGATGGACTCGAGGTCGGTCCACTCGGACTCGAAGACAACGCCGAGTTCGAAGTTTCGCGGCGCGCGCTTCCCAGCGCCCCACGCGGCGGCGCTCCAGTTCGCCGAGGTCACGAGCAATCTACGTCTCCGCCCGCTGCGCAGCAGGTACAGCTTGGCGTGGCTCCAGCGTGGATCGGCCTCGCGATGCTGCTCCGTGAACCGGGCCGCGGTCGGGAGACACTCGATCTGCACGCCACTGGCCTCAAGCGCCTTACCGGCGGCCTCGGAAAGTGCCCAGCCTGTGGTCTCGGCCCATGGGTGACTGGTTGCGATCCACTTGAGGTGGAGCCTTTCCGCTGGGACGCCAGTGTCGGTGGTCCATGCGTCGAGGGTTCGGCTAGTCCACTCGCCGATCGTCGGTGTCATCACATGGATCTCCGATGGCTCGAACCGTCTGAGCTGTCGGGTCGCGCTCTTGTCGCCGGGGAGGCTCGCCACGAACGTGATGTCGGCAGGGCACTCCGCGCGACCGAGCAACGTGACGAGGCGCTCAAGCCGCTGCTTCGCGACCGCGCCCGCCGATGAGCCGAGAGCTTCGAGGAATGGCACGAGAGGTCCCCACGTTCGCCGCGCGTTCACGGTGGCCCGTTCTTGGAGGTGCACCGACGCCTGCCAACCCGCTTGGACCTGCGCCTTGAACGCCGATACCGTGAGGTTCGTCGATGAGACGTACAGGTCGAGCTGCTCCTCGTCACCGACCCTCCAGTGGAACACCCAGAGCTTCGCGTGTTGCACGGCGCGCGCGGTCGCGCCGACGGTGAAGTGGCTGAAGTAGCGCCAAAGCCACGGGTATTGCGAAGGTTCGCGCGCGCCGGTTGGTGGCGACGAGATGACGGTTAGTCGACCGTGAAGCTGCTCCAGCGCGGTCCCGAGCTCACCGAAAAAGAGCGTCCGTTCTTGGACATCCTGCGAGAGCGAGTGACTCGCGCCCAGCAGCGACGGCAGCACGTACTCGACCAGGAGCCCAGCGTCGGGCTGATCGAAGGTCGTCATCCACGCTTCGTGGAGTTGGCCTCCGGGCGGCGGAACGGGAAGGACGTCTCTCCAGTCGGGCGGTCTCACAGCGCGTCCGCCTCCTCGTCGTCGGGCGTCTGTTGCGAGATCGCGTCGAGCGCTTGGTTCATGTTCGCGACGCCGCACTGGGCGGCGAGCCGGGCCAACGGCCGAAGACGAAAGCGGTAGTCCGTCGCGGCGATGCCCGTGTCGGGAACAAGCGGGACCATCTTGCCGGCCTGTTCGCGGAACCAGCGCAGCCCGCCGCCGTGCTCGTGGTGGTGTTTCGACAGCGCCCGCAGTTGTTCAGCGGGCGTCGCGACGACCAGGACGGCGTCTGCGAGGCGGGTCACCACGCTCTCGTGGGGGAAGGTGCTTCGCCCGGGTGCACGCAGCCAGGCCGTAGCCGCATGCCGGAGCCGCTCCAACCTGTCGTGGAGTTCCGCCGAGCGGGCGAGTTTGTCGATGGTGGGCGCTTGCTTCGCGTCGTCGTAGTTGATCTCGTTCCACAGCGTCCGCATCGCCTGCATCGCGGCGTCGGCGAATCGCGTGAAGCTGGGCAGAGGCGCCAGCGACGCGGGTTCGATCTTCGCAGACAGCGTGGTCGAGGACGCGATCGTATCGCACAGATCGGCGTGCGTCTGCGCGGACCGCGCGCTCGCCAGCACCTCCGCGGTGACGCGGCGAATGGATCCGCTCGCGAAGATCGCGAGCCCGAGGAGGTTGCACTCCTCTGATGGCAGCCGCTTGCGGATGGCTTCGTCGGCCGTGGGTAGAAAGCCACCGATCGTCGACCACGACGTCTGCCAGCCACGCTCGAGCCAGTAGCGGGTCTCGTCGCCCCCGGCCCAGATCCCCCACTTTGTGCCGTTCTCGAAGTGCTCCTGCCTGAGCCGGGCAGAGCGGGGGAGGCTGTCATTGACAAGGTCCGCGAGCTTCAGGGCGGTCTCTGCGGGGGTCCAACCATCACCTCTCGTCAGCCCCGGGATGGTGCGGAAGAGGACGCGATAGGCGCCGTAAGTACCGACCTGCCGATAGCGGCTAAACTGGTCCGCGGTCATGGCGAAGTTCGGCAGTCTTCGATCGGCCCGGCGCCAGCGCTCGACGCTGCGGCGTCCTCGGAGTTGCCCGGTGTCTTGGCCGGCCTCGAGCGCTCGGTCAACCCAAAGGAGTTCGAGCGGACGCAGCCACGCGTACCGCGCCCGCTGATGGTCGCGCCGATCGAGTCCGCCGCCGCCGGCGCTGCGCCAGGCGGCGTGGGACCACTGAAGGCACCACGAGAGGATCGAGACCCAGCGTGCATCGGAGGTGTTGTTGCTCAGCCCTGGCGCCAGCAGGTCGGCGAAGTAATCGGCGCCCGCGCGAAACCCGAGCGCGTCGCCACGCCTGATCGGCACTGGATCCCAGGGAGCGGTGAAGTACCAGCCACGCTGATCGTCCATCGCGAACCATGATCAATACACCAAATTCAGCGCCAACTGGCGCGCGTGGTATATGCGTCGGGCAGACGGACGAACTGGAGGGGGCTGCTCATTGGCTACGAATTCGGCCGATGCGTGGAGCGCCCTCAGTGATGGATCTTCTTGAGACGGGCACGTACGGCCTTCGCATTTCGGAGGTTGTATAGAGGGCGCTTGTCGCCTTGTTCGACCAACGTGAAACCAGAACCGGACCACTTGAAGAGGTCGGTGTCGGTGTGGGGCTTCCCGCTGTCGCCGGTTCCGGCCTCTGTAATCTCAGAGAGGACGCAGAGTTCGGGTGCTCCGTCGGCGTCGGCATCGGCGGTGAAGACGCTCTTCACTTCGTACATCAACGTCGCAGCGCCGTCCTTCTGACGCGGGAGCGGCTCAATGCGGTAGCTTCCAGACTGCCCATCGGGGACCAGGACCAATCCGCGGTAGACGCTGGGGTCACTCACGACAACGGGATCGTCCGAGCCCGCTTGGTAGAGAACGAGAACCACCTTTCCGAGCGGCGGCATTTCGAATTCGAGAGGTGTCGTAATTGTCGTAGCGCCTGGCGGAAGAAGCCGCGCGGCGAGTTGCTCGGGGGTTTCGCCCGGCTGACGTAGGACGGTCTTCGGCGTGGTGACAGACCGCCTCGCTGGTAGCGGATCGTGAGTCGGTGTCGACTTCGGTTCGGTGATGGGCTTGGGGGCCGCGGCCTGTGCCGGGCTCTTAGGTCCCTGTACTGTCGAGTCCGAGAACTGGGCTCTGGGGGTGGCGGTGCAGACAAGCGACGGCAGTGTCGCCGATAGCATGGCGACCGTGCGAACCCATGCGCGCAAGCGAGACCTCGACGTCACCATCACCTGATCGCTACCTGCGCCGGGTGGGTGAGATGGCGGTATTTCGCTGCAATCTTGCCGTCGTAGTTGTCTCTGTGGAACCCGGCTCCGTTGTAGCCGCGGGCGAACGCCCGCCAGTCTAGCCGCTTGAGCGGCCCATCGAGATGCTGGCTTTTCACGAAGGCGACGAAGCCGTCGAGCTGCGACCTCTCCGACGTGAACATCACGGCGAGGAACGCATCGAGGCTCTTGACGCCAGTGAACATCCAATTCTTGCCGAGGATCTGGAACCGTCCCCATGACGCCGACTCGATTGCGCTCCGGCGGTCCAGTAAGGCCGCGACCTTCAGCTTAGTCCACTGATCCTCTTCGCTTCCGTAGCCGTGAACGCCGTGTCCCCGGGGCAATCGATGCTGGCGTGAGATGTCAGGGAAGCCCGACTCGTAGCGGTGCCCGGTCTTCTCGCCGAAGATCTGGGGCTCGAAGAGAATCTTTGGCCTGCCCGATTGCAAGAACGGGGCTCCCTTGCTCTCGACCTCCGAGACGGCTTTGATTGCCTCGGCTTTGCAGCCGAGAATGCCGGCAGCGTGCACGTAGTCAGCATCGGTGAGGTGCGCGCGATGGCCGTTTCCGACCGGAAACCGGGTCTGTTCCTTGATCTTCGGGCCCGCCGCGTCGAGAAGGGCGCGGAACGTAGCGCTCGCGGGTTCGACCTTTCCGGTGGGCTCGATCTTCATCACATCCCGCTGGAAGGCCGTGATGGCACCGATCAGACTCGGGCTCACCTTGCCGTCTACCAGCAGCGTCGGCCCGCTCCTGCCTGCCAACGACGACAGTAGCACCTGGATCCGCGCTACGTCGCCATCCAGGTTGGGCGCCTCCTTGCCTACGGCGCTCCAGGTTTGCAGGTACCTTGTGATGTCCGTGACCATGCTCTCTCCCTTCAGGCCTGACGACCCCACGCAGCAGCTCCGTCGCCTTTCGCACAAGATGCGATCGAAATCCACTGACTTGCCTCCGTCAGCTGCTGGCGTGGCTGTCGTCCGCGAAGACAGTGCACGGAGACGTGCCCGTGGAAGGCAGGGGAGTGGCTGCGACGGCGAAAAGACCTTGCGATGGGCAGCCTCTCCGAGGTTAATGTGCCGACCGAATGACGGGCGAGGAACGAGGGGCAGAGGACGGTGGGGCCGAGGACGGTGGGGAACCTCCCCCTCTGTCTGCGGGCACGATCGTCGGTAGGTATCGGATCATCCAGCTGATCGGCCGTGGCGGCATGGGCGTCGTGTATCGCGCCGAACACCTCGACCTCGGCACGCTGCGTGCGCTCAAGATGCTCGCGCCCGAGCTCGCTCATCACCCCGGTGCTCGCTCGCGGTTCTTGAAGGAGGCGAAGGCGGCAGCGCGGATCGAACATCCGCACGTCGTCAAGGTCTTCGACTGCGGCGAGCACGAGGGCGTTCCCTTCTTCGTGATGGACTACCTCGACGGCGAGGACCTCGAGTCGCTCCTCGGCAGGTCGACCCTGACGACGGAGCGGACAGCCGGGATCATGCTGGCGATCTGTGCGGCCATTTCCGAGATGCACCAAGAGGGCCTCATCCACCGTGACCTGAAGCCGGGAAACATCTTTCTCGCGCGCAACAAGGTCCGCGACATCGTTCCGACTGTTCTCGACTTCGGAATTGCCCGGGCAATCGAACGCGCTCCGACGGCGACGCGGACACAGACCGGTGTCGTCCTCGGCACCGCGCACTACATCGCGCCGGAGCAGCTCTTGGACCTGCCGGTCAGCGAGCTCACGGATCAATACGCGCTCGGCGTAGTTCTCTATCGCTGCGTGACCGGCATGCTGCCTTTCACGGGCGACCAGGCCATGTCCATTTATCGTCGCATTGCCATCTTCGAGCCTGCTCGACCGAGCGAGATCCGCCCCGAATTGCCGGCGGCGTTCGAGGACCTGATCGTACGAGCCATGAGCGAGCGGCCGAGCGATCGGTTCGCTTCGACGTTCGAGCTCGGCAAGGCTCTGCTGCCCTTCGCGTCGCCCAAGCACCGTACGGTGTGGTTGAACTACTACGATCGGCAGCGGTCGACACAAGGCTTCGTGTCTATGCCCATCCCGGTCGCAGAGTCCGCAGCATGGTGGGCGCGCGCTCCGGCCCAGTTGGCTTTCGAACGCAAGACGGAGTCTGCGGGAAGGGCGGCTGGGGAACACCCTGTACCCGCGGTTGGGGGTAGCGCGCCCCTTCCCCGTACCATTCCGTTGCCGATTGAACGGACGCAGCTGGCACCCGCTGCTGGCGGTACGAAGCCCTACCCACTCGACAGCGTTCGCTCAGTAGCTCGCGAACAGGACCGATCGAAGGCGCAGATCGGCGAGGGGATCCTGCCCGGGGAGAGGCGCCCGCGGGTCGGTCAGCGCCGAGCTATGTATGTCGCGGCCGGGCTGGCGGTCGCGGCGGTGGCCATCGCTCTGACTGCCTCTCGAGTACCCAGGCGGGCGGATCGACCGATGGTTGCCATCCCTGAGTTCAGGCCCCCGACTGGGATGGCAAGACGTGCCGGCCTTGCGACATCCGTAGCCCCACACCCGGACGAGGAAATAGCACATCCTGAACCGGGGACGGAGCCGTCACGGACCGCCCGCGTCTCCGGGTCTGCATACAAAGCGGTGAGCACCAAGCCGAGGTCTCATGGCCATCGGATGTCGTCTCCGCGCAACCCGACGCCATCCCCCGCCGATAACAGCGTGCAAGAGCAACCGGACAAGCAGGATAGACAAGAGGTCGAGACTTCTTCTGCCTATCCGGCGGTCGGCGATCCTTCTCCGTCTCGATACCCCGCAGTCCGATGACAACCTGGTCGGCCGCTCGGCCGGCACGGTTCGTTTCTTGAGAGCAGCCGACAGGCGTCCCCGATAAAGCGGATGCTATTGTTCCGATACTCCTGAATCTCCGGAGCCGACACGTGATGAAAATCCTTCGATCTTTTAGTGCGGGCCTCATGGTCCTGGCGATGGCGGGCTGCCCGGCTCCCAGGTCACATTCCGTCGACTCAGAGGGGGGCGTCTCCGGAAGCGGAGGGCGAGGAGGCGCAGGAGGAATCTCCGGAACAGCCGGCCGCGGGGGGACGGGGGGATCCGCCGCCAGTGGTGGTGGCCCTGGCAGCGGTGGTCTAGGTGGGGCCGGTGGGGCTGGAGGTGTCGCCGGAGCGGGTTCAGGTGGACTTGGCAACGTGGGCGGTGGTTCGACCGGACCTGGCGGAATCGGCGGAACGGCCGCCGGCGGGAACAGCGGAAGCGGTGGCAACACGACGGGCGGACGCGGCGGTGTAACGGCTGCCGGCGGTGGAGGTGGTACGGCTGGACCTGGAGGCGCCGGCGGAGGCAGTGGCGGCGCAGCGTGCACGCAGGCATGCGCTCCCAGCGCCTATTGCGACGACGGCGTCTGCAAGAGCCGGGTCTCCGAATTCTCCCTGCAAGACGGCGGGGCCAGACCCAGATACATCGTCGCTGGAGCCGACGGAAATCTCTGGTTCACCGATTCGTCTTACGACAAGCTCCGGCGCATCAGTCCGAGCGGAACGGTCAAGGAGTTCATCGTGCCAACGGCGGGCAGCGGTCTCGGCTCTGTCTCGCTTGGCCCAGATGGCAATGTCTGGTTTACCGAGGAAACGGGCGCGAAGATCGGATTCGTCACACCGAACGGAGCGATCACCGAGTACGCCCTCCCCAGCGGGCTGGCCATTCCCTTGGGCATCACGGGCGGATCGGACGGCAGGATTTGGTTCACCGATTCGAGCGTGAATGGAATTGGAATCTCCACGCTGGCTGGCGTGATCTCGGAACAATCCGTGCCGACCCCCGAGGCGTACCCCGCGGCGATCACCAAGGGTCCCGACGGCAACTGCTGGTTTCTCGAAGCCATAAACAAGATCGGACGTATCACGCCGGCCGGGGCAATCGTCGAATTCGACATTCCGACCGCCGATGCTCATCTCGTCAACATCGCGGCGGGAGCGGACGGAAGTCTCTGGTTCACCGAAGCGAACGCGAACAAGATCGGGCGAATAACGACCGCTGGAACAGTGACCGAATTCGCGCTCCCGACGGCGGCCGTGAGTCCATGGGCCGTGACGCTCGGCCCGGACTCCGCGATCTGGTTCACAGAAAGCTCCCACGCGACCATCGGCCGTATCGACGGCTCGGGCGCAATCACCGAGTTGCCCGTTCCGGCCGATCCCTATGGAATTACGAGCGGACCAGATGGACAGCTCTGGTTCACTGAGCAGCAGGCCGGCAAGATAGGCCGGTTCCTCGTTCCTTAGCCTCAGATATGACGCTCCGTCCGAGGACCGCCCGCATTCTCGTCGTCCTCGGAGCATTGGCAGCGGGAGCCATCGCAAATCGGGCCGCTCTGCATGCCCCGCTCGAGATGGACGATGTCGCGCAGCGGGCCATGATCGAAGGGAAGCTGACGCCGAGACGTGGACCATTCAATCTCTACGATTTCGTCGCGGACGACAATCGACCGGCTCTATTGGACCGCGGAATAATTCCGTGGTGGTCGGACCCTAACCTCGTCACCCGGTTCCTGCGTCCGGTGCCGAGCGTGCTTGTCTGGCTGGACTACCGGCTCTTCGGGTACGGAGCGTTCGGCCCCCACGGTCTGTCGTTCCTTTGGTGGGCGGCCGCTGTGATGGCTGCCCACGTACTGTACCGAACGGCGCTCGGGACGGGGACCGCGCTGGCTGCCACGGCGGTGTTCGCGCTCTCGCCGACCCTTGCCATCCCGCTCGTATGGCCGGCCAATCGCAACGTGATCGTGACCCTGACGTTCGGGGCGCTTGCGCTTGCGCTCTACGCGCGCTGGCGGAACGACAGACGGCCGGTCTGCGGAGTGGCGACGGCGGTGGCCTTTGGTGCGACCGCTCTCACAGGCGAATACGCACTTTGCTTCATCGGGTATCTGATCGCGTTCGAGATGTGTCGCCGGGCGGAGTCTCCTCTTCGCCGCCTGATCGGCGCGCTGCCAGCTATCGTGCCGCTCGTCGCTTATGCCGTCGTGCGCGTGGTGCTTGGGTACGGCGCCAGGGCGTCCGGTCTCTATCGCGATCCGATCGCCGACGGCGGCGCGTTTGTGGAAGCGTTGCCCCGGGCGTTCTCCGTCCTGATGGCTGCGTCGTGGCTTGGTGTCGACGTACTGTCGCCCTGGCTCGCGTCCCAATCGCTTCGAGCGATCTTGATACTCGGTGGAGGAGCCTTGGCCGCGGGCCTCGTGTGGAGCGCACAGCGTGGTCGATCGAACGCTGATTCCGATGGCGGCGCGTGGCTCGGCTGTGGCTCCGTGCTCGCGCTACTCCCGCTCGCGGCGACCGAGCCGTCGCGGCGCCTTCTCGGTGTGGCGGCGCTAGGTGTGAGTGGTCTGGTCTCTGTCTTGCTCGCCAACGGAATGCGCCGAATCGGTTTCCCCCTCCGGCGAGTCGCCTTGATCGGGATTGCGGCGGCGGCTGCATTCATTCATCTCGCGGCCGCTCCCTTCCAGACGCGCCGCCTCTCACTCGACGCGGTCGAGGACATGGTCGAGAACCTCGCTCGCTTCGACACGGTACCGCGCCAAGCTCGCTCGATCGACACGACCCTCGTCATTCGTGCAAACTACGGTCTAACGGTGCTGTCGGCGCCCTATCTCCTGCGGGGAGAAGCGCCCAAGCACTGGTGGGTCCTCAGCCACACTTTCGATCAGACGGCAGCGGTTCGGATCTCCCCCCGATCGATCGAGGTTCAACAGGACGCGGTCCCTCTGTTCCCCATCGGCCCCACCGGCATCGTTCGAACCACCCCGTTCGCGGTCGGTGACGTCACCCAGATTGCCGGCCTGCGGGCCACCGTGCTGCGTGTCGACCAGTCGGGCCAACCCATGGCAGTGCGTTATGACTTCGATCGAGACCTCGATAGCTCCGACGTGGCTTGGATTTCCGAAGGCCGCTCGGGTTTCGCCGATGTCGTTCCCCCTCCTGTCGGCTTCGGCGTCCGCCTGGCGCCGTGAACCTAACCGGCCGATGACCTGATCCCGATACCTGAATTAGAACAGCACGTGACACGAAATGCCGCGGGAGAATGGATTTGGCCCGCATGCGAGCGAGCTCTGGGTCGTGTGGTTGTCGCCTCCTGGTGCTGAGGTGAGGAAGAGGACTGCGGAGCCGGCCGCGAACACACCTGCTGTCACCAGGCTCACGATCGTCCAGGTCTTCGCCGACGTCATGTCGTCATAGAGGGACGCGCATCCGGTACCACCTCGGTTCGGATCGTCCGTGCCGCAGTTCTTTCCCGACTTGGTCGGATCCTCGACCAGAGGACCGATGTGGTCGTCGAAGCGTCCGACACGTTTCGACCAGACCGCCGCCGCGACGCCCCCCGCCACGAGGGCACCGGCGGCAACTGCGCCTGTGGTCCACGCGAGAATGCGGAGCGTGTGTTGCGAATCGGCAGGGGCCGACCCTTGTTCGACCGGTAGCGATAAGCCCGGAGGCGGTTGGGGCCCGCGCTCCGCACCCGAAGGAGGGGGACTCTTCGTGGCCGCCTGTTCTCGGAGCGCAGCATCGATTTCCGTCATGTGCTTCGTCGCCTCCACGCGCTCCGGGGCGTCGGCCGGCGCACCCTCCAGATACCTTCGATAGAAGAGGAGGGCCCGTTCGCTGTTTCCGAGATGCCGCTGGCACTGCGCGACGTTGAACAGGAGAATGGGAGCGGGGTCCAGCTGGTAGGCCTCCTCGAACAGCGCGCTCGACTCGGCGAAGTGTCCAAGGCTGTACTCGCTCACCGCCTTCTCTACGATCTCCTTCGGCGTCGTCCCGCTGGCGGCCGCTCGCACTTCTGGGACCACCAAGAATAGAGCGACGGTCACGCCCACGAGCGCGCTTCTGGTAACCCCGTCGAGATCACTTCGAATCGATCTCCGCATCACGTCCAGCCTACCAGGATCATGGCAACGGACCATCGGGGCGCGGCGAGAATCACGACGATGGACCTGCTGGTGGCTATCCTGGCGTGCAGCCTTCATCCCGACGAGGCACTGGTCCGTGCGCTGGTCGAAATCCAGAGCCGGGGGAACGCGTACTTCGTGGGAGATCTGGCGACCCTCAAGACCAACGACTCTCTCAAGTCGGCGGAAGCCGCGCTTCTGTTCGCGGACGACGTTCGCCAGCACGGTGGCCGACCGGCCGTCGGATTGCTGGGGATCCCGCTCGACTGGGCCGCGCGTTACGGGCGGTCGCCCGCCGACCTGTTTGATGGCTGCACCAACGTCGCTATCGGGACCGCCGCTCTCGCGGAATACCGAGACCAATGCTCGCCGGAACGTCGGGACCGCTGGCGCGCCGCGGCAACACCAACACGGCGAAGGACGGGGCACCGTACGGAGACGTCCGCCATCAGGACTTGCGTCATCACCCGGTTCGCGGAGGACCTGGGTTTAGCCAGCGAGCCGGCAGCCATCCTTCGAAGACTGACTACGGATGGTGGCCGAGCACCCTCCGCGGACGATGACGCCCCCTCCCGCAGTTCAGCCGTATTCGTCGACGGAGGCGATTCCACGGCGCCTTCACCACGGTCACCGGCGAATCCTCGTACGATCTTTCTCGAGGGCACGCTGGCCGTTCCCACGCCCCGCTGAGGTGCGCGGGCGGGTGGTTGCTCCGTCGGGAAGCACTATCGAAAAAGCCAGCTATATTAGTGACGCTATGCATGGAGTATGTGCATGCGGACGGGGGTGTGCCCTTCCCCCGATTGATCGAAGTGCGAGACGGTCGTGTCCTTGCGGACGACCTCCCTCCGGGGGCCCCGCCTCGGCGCGGGGCAACGGTCGATACGACCAGGGCGAGAACCTCCCGTGAGTTCTCACGTCGCATCTTCGAGCCCAATAGGCGATCTCCCGTTCGGCGGACGCCTCGGCGACGGTGGACGCTACGAGATTCGGCGTCGCATCGGGCAAGGCGCAATGGCGGACGTCTATCAGGCGGTCGACCGACGCCTCAACAACCGGATCGTCGCGGTGAAGGTCATGTCATCGTCGGTCGCTGACCACGCCTTCGCCGAGAAGATGCGCGCCCTCTTCATCGAGGAGGCCCGTGCGCTCTCGCGCATTCGGGACGACAACGTCGTCGCTGTCCTCGATTCAGGTGCGGCGACGGACGGCACCCCATTCATGGTCATGGAGTTCCTCAACGGCCAAGATTTGGCGGGTCTTCTGAAAGACCAGCGCCAGCTGCCGGTGAAGCGGACCGTCGACATCATGCTGGCGGTCTGCGCCGGGGTCCACGCGTGTCATCTAGCCGGCATCATTCACCGCGACCTCAAGCCCGCGAACATCTTCCTCGATCGCACCGCCAAGGGCGAGCAGCCCAAGGTGCTCGACTTCAGCGTGGCGAAGATCCCGGTGTCGCGGGACGAGGCGCGAACGGACCTGGTCGTCGGGACCCCGAGCTACATGTCCCCTGAGCAGGCGCTCGGCAGACCCGCGGACGAGCGGAGCGATCAGTATTCGATCGGTGCTCTCCTCCATCGGTGTCTGATTGGCAAACCCCCGCGAGCTGTCTCAGGCCGCCCCCGCGATCTCCAGCCTGACATTCCCGAGGCGCTCGAGGCGATCGTCGTGCGAGCCCTCGACTCGACGCCGACCAATCGATATCAATCGGTTCACGCTCTCGGACACGAACTGCTTCCGTTCGCGTCTGCGATCGGGCGTCTGCGGTGGACGTCGTACTACGCGACATCACCGCGGCCTGTGCCCGCGACCGTCGGTGACGCCATTCCTTCGGGTCCGATCGCCGCCGTGGGGACAGCGGCGACGACCAGGCTCGCGCCGTACGAGTTCGAGCTGCACGAGCGGACAACGAACGCTGTCACCGCCGCGGAGATCACTTCTCCGGAGCCGCCTGATACCACCGCGGATGAGGGACCTCCTACGCAGGCGGCCGTCTCTGTTCCGGTCGCCGCCGGCGAGGTGTCATTGGCGCTCGCTCCTACTGCGGGCCTCGAGCGCGACCAGCAGCGGTCGCGGACATCCGGCCCAGACCGCTCGTCCGTTTCATCGCGCCCGGCTGTCAGCAGGAGCAGCCGGATGGTCGTACCGGCATCGATCGTGGGAGTGGCGCTCGTACTCGGCGCCTTCGCGGTCGTCCGGTTGTCGAGAGACCGCCATTCGTTCCCGCCGCCACCCAACCCGCCGGCCTGGACCCGCGTCGAGCTGGCTCCGAAGGTCGCACCGAGTCCCGCCGGCACCGTTCCGACGACGACGATCCTCCACGCTACCCAAATCGAGCCAGGGCTGACACCAGCGGCGCCAAGTTCCAGGGAAGGGCGCGCGGCGCCTACCTCGGAGAAGGCGAGCGGACCATCTGCCGTCAACCCGGACGACGCCACCGGTAAAGCGACCCCCATCTCCGCTAAGGCCGGCGATACGGAGACGCCGCGTCGTCCGCATTCGGCAGCCGCGAAGGTCGGACAGGGCGATCGCCGCCGGCGCCGTGCTTCTGGCGTGGCGAACGACGTTGACGGAACCGCCCGAGGAGACTGGCTTCGCTATCCCGCCGTCGGAGGGACGTCGCAATCGAAATACCCGGCGGTCCCAGATTGAGCGGGGACCCGTCCACCGACGATCCCTCCACGGTCGTCGTCCCCGGACATTCCGTGGCGGACGCGGAAGACCACAGCCGCGCGCTGGCGCTCACCATCGAATGGCACCCCGATCTCCGTCGGATCGGAGCTTCGTCTACGCTGGGCCCCGGTGTGACGGAGGTTTCGAGACGGACGCCTCCGTTCGACATCGCTACGGACGTAGTGCTCAGCAGAAGTCCCTTCCTGACCGTCGAAGAGCGCGGAGATGAGGCGACGATACGCACCGGCGCATCGTCCGTTCCGGTCGAAGTCGAGGGGAAGCGCCTCGTTAAGCCGATCGAAATCAGCCGAGCTCAGCTCGACGCGGGGGTGATGTTGATGTTCGCTGGGGCGATCGCCGTCTGCTTGCACCGCGTGCGGCTGCCAGGTTTACGGTCTCCCTCGTTCGACCTGGTCGGTGGCAGCGAAGCGATCGAGAAGGTCCGTGGCCAGATCGACAGTGTTGCGGACGTCGATGTGTCGGTGCTCATCCGTGGCGAGACTGGCACCGGCAAGGACCTGGTCGCGCGTGCGATCGCGACCAGGGGAAATCGCGCGCCGCGTCCGTTCGTCGTGGTGAACATGGCCACGCTCTCGCCGAACACCGCGGCCGACGCGCTCTTCGGCCATGAGAAGGGGGCCTTCACCGGGGCCTCGGAGGCGCGCCCGGGCTACTTCGTTGAAGCTGATGGTGGCACGTTGTTCCTCGACGAGATCGCCGCGACGTCAGCCGACGTTCAGGCGATGCTCTTGAGGGTGCTCGAGGACGGAGAGGTGCGACCTCTTGGAAGCAGGAGATCGCGAAAGGTGGATGTGCGACTCATTGCGGCGACCGACGCGGATCTGGAAGCGGCGGTGGGGGAGGGGCGTTTCCTGGAACCGTTGCTGCACCGTCTGTCGAAATATCAGATCCACCTTCCGCCCCTGCGCCAGCGCCGAGCGGACATTGGACCGTTACTCCTGCACTTCACTCGCCAGGCTCTGTCGGCCATGGGCCAAGCCGACAAGTTGGCGCCAACGCCGCCGACGGCCCCTCCGTGGTTGTCGGCCACCGATTTTGTCCGGCTGGCCCAGGCTCGATTCCCGGGGAACATCCGAAGCCTGGTCAACCTCGCTCATCAGTTGACGATCTCCAGCCGGGGGAAGCCCGTCGCCGTCTTCGATGAGGCGATCGAAAGGCTCCTCCGCACCGAGGACGAACTTCGACCCGTTGATAACGGGACCCGCCGGACGCGGTTCTCGGATCGTACGAGCGAAGAGATCGCAGAGACGCTGAAGCGCAACAACTACAACATGGTGGCAGCCGCGCTGGCGCTGGGGATCAACCGAAGCACCCTCTACGAATGGATTCGGAAGAATGCTGGCGTCGTCCGCTCCGTCGAGGAGCTGACTGAGGCCGAGGTTCTCGCCGCCCATGATCGCCACGGTGGTAATGTCGCCGCGATGGCTGTCGAACTGCGCGTGTCTCCCAAGCCGCTGAAGGCCCGGATCACAAAGATGTTGCGCGGGCGTACGCGGGCTAGATGACCCCCAGATCTGTCGGGCGACACTGGATCTGTCGGCCATCCCCACAGATCGAGGCCTGGTACCCGGCCTTCGGGCGCGAATACCGGGGGCGAGTTTCAGCATGCCACGTGGCACGGTCGTTGCCGTAACGGGCGTCATGAACAACGCCAGCACCGCCGGAACCTCCTCTCGTTCCCTCAGCCCGCGCGATGAGCTCATCGCGCCATGTCTTCCGCTCGTGAAGTCCATCGCGGCGCGTCTGCGCGCAGCCCATGGGCTCAGCGCCTCGTTCGACGATCTCTATTCGCACGGCTTCACCGGCCTCGCACAAGCCGCCGACCGCTTCGATCCAGGACGTGGCGCCTCCTTCACCACTTTCGCGTACTACCGGATTCGTGGCGCGATGCTGGACGGTCTTCGTCGGGAATCGCCCCGGCCTCACGTGGAGATCGGCCAGCTCGCGGCGTACACCGATCGGGGCGCGATGGTCTCCCAGACCGCTGTCAACGACAACGGCAGCTGGGGAGATTCGGGCGACATCGCGTCGAGCCTACGTTCGTCCGGGGCTCTGACGCCGATCCACTTGACGTCGTTGGACGCACTCGATGAAATTCCCGACGAGTCCGCGTGCCACCCGGACGACGAGATCGAACGGAGCCGCCTCGCCGAACGAATCCAAGCCGCGATGGCGACGCTACCGGAGATAGAACGTCAGATCGTCGAACTCTACTACTACCAAGACCTCAGCTTCTCAGAGATCGGTGCGAGACTCGGGATCTGCAAGCCGTGGGCGTTCCGCCTTCACAGGAAGGCCATGCGCCAACTCCGGGACGCGCTAAGCGAACTGGAAGAATCGACACTCTTCGCGGCCAGCTACTAACACCTGGGCGCCGACTCACGGGCTCGGACAGGACGCCTACGGCGAGAGCCGTGCCTTAATCCAGCGTCCGAGGGTATCCCATCGTTTGTTGGAATTGCCAAAGGCGACTGGGTGGCGAACGAGCACCACGACTGCTCCGTCCTTCGCGTAGCCCTGCGCCCAGTTCGGGTCGTCGGACCACACCGGGTCACCGGGCTCTTCCGACAGACCGAACACCTTCCGGTAGTGCCTCCAGTAGGATCGTCCGTACGCGATGGCAACTCGGGGGCCGATGTGAGAGCTGCGCCAGAGGTCGGCGAGGAGCTGTATGCGATCGGGTAAGCAGCGCTTCTGGTACTCAGCTCGAGTGCCGAGGCCGAGCTCCGCGTATGGCCACACCTGCAAACTCGGCGAGGGTAGCGGAAGCAATTCAACGAGCAGCGAATCACCGTTCGACCGGCCCCAACGGCGACGTTGATATGTGCGGACCGCCTCTTGGGTCGGCGATTCTGTGCTGGTTGACGAAGCAACGAGCCAGGTTCGGATCAGCGGCGCCCAGGTTCGCTGCAAGCGTGGCGCATCAACCAGGAGATCGGGGTATCTCCCTATCCGTATGAGGGCTTCTTCTAGATCCTCCAACGAACCGCCCTCGATACGCGAGGGAAGTTCCAGCGCGTCCTCGCATGCCTCCTCCATTCCGAGGAACCAAGCGCGGGCATTTCCGCTCCCGTACCCGATTCGTTCACGCATCCACTGAGTGATCTTGTCCAGTTCGATATCGGGAAGCTCTGGGACAGGGATGCCGTAATCGTCGTCCGTCTGGAGGACATCAGACGGCTGGATGGGCGCCAGCGCCTGCGACACCTCGACCAGCGCACACTCAATAGCATCGATCACGGCGTCATCGTCGTTAGCTCGGGCATCGATAATTCCCCGGACATTGCCCCTATGACGCCGGCTCGCCTCATCCCTGGAAATTGGGGTCACGGTTGGGTGCCCGATGCAGAAACCACTCAGGTGAATCTCCCGTACAGGTCGACCCTCGCGCGCTCGTCGAACGTAGACACGCTTCGGGAAGCGGCGAGCCGGGCCGGCCGGAACCTGAACCCAGTCCTGGCGGTCTTCTCCATCGAGGCCCCGGGCGTGAACCATGTCCATTACCTCGTCCAGAAACAGCGCCATCTGTCACCTCCGTAGACTGGGCCACGATCCTCATCGGCCGGCATTTGATGTCGGGCTCTCCTACGGGGTTGCCCCATGCTCCGACAGGCAACGTCATCTTCTCTGAGAGTCATGTGACGTCAAGACTCAACACCCCGATCCACAAGCATCGGGCGCTCCGCCTTCACGGAGGGGCCATGCGCCAGCTCCGGAACGCCCTGAGCGAGCTGGGCGAGTCGGTAGTGGTGGCCGCGGGTTAGCGTTCGATGGCCGCGTGGGTTCGCTGGAGAGACACGACATGCCGGCGCTCGAGCTGCATCTGGTCGGCCCAGCGTGCACCGAACTCCGGCGCCTGCCGATTCATGCCGATCATCGGCGCCAGGGCCTGGATCTCCTGCGCGAGCCGACGGCCCGCCTCGTCCCGTCCGAACGCGAGGACCACGCTCATCCCGTCGGGCGCTTCCGCCAGGATGTGCGCCAGCCTCTTCTTCTGTTCGGCGTCTGGCGTGCTTCCGGTCGCAAGGTAGCAGGCCGACTGTCGTCCGTGCACTCGTTCATACGCGACTGCGTCGATTGGGCGCTCGACGAGCACCACGGCCCGGTCACCCTGTCGAAAGCTGCTCGCCCAGAGTGCCTTGGGCTCGCCGGTGAGCACGGCGACGTCTGCCTCACGCTTCGCCGGACGGAATCGCGACTCGTCGAACGTGCCGCGCGGAACTCCCAGCCTCTCGAGCGCCTTCGTCGTCGCGTGCTCGGCCAGCTTGTGCTGCTCGTGCTCCTTCACCGCGCGCCGCAGATCCTCTGGCATCGCGCACACGAACTCCTGGTATCGCTCCGCCTCGACGGTGCCACGGCCGCGCCGGTCGCAACACGCGACCAAGCGATCGAGGCAAGCCGCCCGGCTTGCGCCACGCCGCTGGAGATAGTCGACCACCGTTCCCCGATCGTCCGGGTCGGCCGCGTTGGTGTAGGTCCAACCGCCACGGTCGACATCCCGTTCCAGCCACAACGTCTCACCGGTCCGCCGGTGCACCATGGACAGGCGACCAGGTTCCTGTCGCTCGCCGAGCTGGAAACCCTGCTGCCCGACGAACGCGGGTAGGTCGATCATCGTTCCGAATCGCCGGAGCAGCTCCTCTTGCGCTTCCATGGGCGAGCCTCCGATCGGGTTTTCGTGCCGTCCCGACCAGTCGTTGCCCGTCCCCGACAGTCGACTGCCGTTGCCCGCACTCCTGTTGAACGCCACCAGGCCTGCCGCGCCTCGACAGCCCTCTTCGGTTCATTCCCGCTCGATCGTTCTTGAAGACCGTCGTGGCCGAATGGGTCTCCCGCTCCTTCAGGTCGCTCTTCCTGCGCCCGGCGTCGGGTTGCCGGTCGCTCTGCTCGGCGCCCCGGGGCAGACCCGCGACGCGGGCCGCGGTCCTTGCCTTTTCGGCTCCCCCCGCAAGCGGGTCCCCCCCGAAAACGCGGCCCTCGGTCCCCGGGGAGCCGGCGGCGCTCCCGGTTCGGCGACCCGACGCCAACCGCAGGAGGAACCGAGCCATGAAAGACCACGAGATTCATTCCATCCACCGCGACGACGCTTCAGACGAACGCCTCGTCCAGGACCGCCAGCCGGTCGAGGCCAGCCCTTCGCGACAAGCACCACGTCACGGCTCCGACCGGACGAGGAGACTCGTCGCCGAGGTCCTCGGCACGACCACGACGCGTTCCATCGAAATCCTGCAGGCGCTCGGCGGACTTGAGGCGCTCGCATTCGCGTCGGACGCCGAACTCGTGGCCATGGACCTTCCGCGCAACCGCGCGCGACTGGTCCGCGCCTCCTTCGAGCTCGCGCGACAGAGCATCGGAGCGCGGCCCCAGTTGGGTAAGCGGCTCTCCGCGTCCTCGGACGTCTGGACCCACATGCGGGCCCGTCTCTCCGGCTTGCCGGTCGAGGAGTTCTGGGCCATCGCGCTGGACGTCCGCCATCGGGTGCTCCTCGACCAGATGTTCGCGCGCGGCGCCCTGACCGGCGTCGAGGTCCATCCTCGCGACGTCTTCCGGACGCTGATCAAGGCGGGCGCGGCGGCGGTCATCTTCTGCCACAACCACCCCTCGGGGGATCCGGCGCCCTCGCGACAAGACATCGAGCTGACAGCGCGCCTTCGCCAGGTCGGCGAGATGTGCGGGATCGCGGTGCTCGACCACGTGGTCGTCGGGGCGAGCGGGTACGTCAGCTTAGCGGAGCAAGGGTGGCAGTAGGGGCGGGTCACCTCCGCCTCGAATATTCAGCCGTGATCGTCGATTTGCTCGCAGTGACGGCGGATGCCGACGCGTTCGCTGGCCTGCCGGTGCAGGAAACCGGGCCATCGGCGCGCGCTGTCGCTGGCCAGTGGCGGCCCGTCGTCCGGATCGTAACTGCCTATAACCTTTAGTATTCCATGCTCGCCGGTCGCCTGATACGATTCCCTGGCCGGGTCCGGTTCACCCGCCGAGTCCCGCGGCTCTTGGGGGCTGGTTTTGACGGTTCGGCGGTAACACGCCGGAATGCCTTTCGTTTGGAAGGAGACAGATGCTTGGGATGACTGCTTGAATCCAACCTTGCGCAATCGGCCTCTCCGATGACCACCGTCGTGATCGATCTCGAGCGCCTTCTGAAGCTTCGCGCTGTCGTCGCCAGGTTCGGCGAAATGGACCGTGCCAAATGGTGGAACACCCGCGGCCAGATGGGGTCTCTCGGGACAGCTGCCCTTCGGCGTGGGTTTCCCCGCACTCACTACTTCGCGCAGGCGCGCTCGGTGTTCGCGGTGGCTGCTCACCGGTGCGCGGAGATATTCAATCCTCCGCAATGCGTAACCCTGTGGCATCTGGCTGACGATGTCGAAGAGGAAGTCGACGCGCGATGGGAGGGCTGGCTCGATCGTGCAAACGAGTGGACCCCTTTCTTTCAAAAACTCGAGAGCCTTCAGGGCACGGACCTGGTCGGGACGTTAGCCGGCTTCGAGTTGGTTACCCCGCATCAGGTCGAAGCGTACGGGCGGCTCCGCCGCGCGGCTGACGGACGGGCGGTTCCGCTGCCTGGCGTGTTTTCTGGCACGGATGACGACGTGGGCCTTCTCGCCCTTGGTTTCGCGCGCGGTGAGGTCGGGGCCCCTGCGGTGCCCTACGCACGCAAATGAGCACGATGAGTTCCCGGTCTCAGGTCGTCTCGTCTTTCACGATCGCCAAGGGGTCTCTGATCGAGGAGACCTACGCGGTATTCGCGGCGTGGGATTTCGCGCATTCGAAGAAGGAAAACCTCGATCGCCTGCGCGCCGAGAACTTCATCGGCTCGCGGAGTGCAACCTGGCTCCGCGATGTCGCGAAGGTCTTAAATCGAAGGTTCGAACCGGACAGCCGCGATCGACCTCTGATCTTGCTGGCACAAAGCGGGTGCCCCATTGACGAGTGGAAGCCACTCTTGCTTTGGCACATCACGCGCGACGAGTTTCTCTTGCGCGATTTCCTGGAGAACTGGCTGTTCGCCGCCTACGAAAGCGGCGTGTTTCGGATCCGCACAGAGGAAGTCGAGGCCTACCTGGGAAGCATCGGAAAGCGGGGCGGACAGACTGAGCACGCTTGGTCCGAGGAAACTACAAAGCGGGTCGCGGCGGGCCTCCTCAAGATCGCCGTCGACTTCGGACTTCTTCGCGGAAGCACCGTCAAGGAGTTCTCCTCGTACCATCTGCCGGAGCGCAGCTTCCTGTACCTACTTCACGCGATGCGGGACGACCACATCGGCTCGGGCAAGGTCGTCGCATCGCCAGAATGGCGTTTGTTCCTCATGCGCCCCTCTGACGTTGAGCACGAGCTCCTACGGCTGCATCAGTACCGCAAGCTCGAGTACCAGGTCGCCGGCAGCCTCGTACAGCTGTCCCTGCCGTGCACGAGCACGCGCGAGTACGCCGAGAGGATGGTTGCATGAGCGACCTCGAACACCGCATCAAACAGAGTCTCGAGCCCGTCCTGGAGCTTTCCGACCCCCGGCAACGCATCAGCGCTTACCACGACATGCCGTACGCGCTCTTTCGCTACGACCCCGAGGACGAGTTCGCGCTGCGCACCCAGGTGACACTGCTCGAGACGCGCCTCTCGCAGAAGGGCAAGCGCGTGAAGCGCATTTCGCTCGCCGAGTGCCTCGACGAAGCCATGCGCTCGCAACGCCCACTCGCGGAGTGGTTCAACGCGGAGCGCGAACAGGGGGTCGAAACTGTCGTCGAGACAGTCCACTCCGTCCTCGCGGAGTATTCGCCGCTCGTCGACCTCGTCGCCGCGCGCATGCCCGAGGACCCCGACCCGCTTCGCGACGTCGTCTTCATCCTGCGAACGGGAGCGCTGTTCCCGGTCTACCGGACCTTCTCGCTGCTCGAGCAGCTCAAGGGCCGCGTGCATGTTCCAACCGTTCTCTTCTACCCCGGCGACCTCGATGGTGCGGCTGGCCTGCGCTTCATGGGGGTGCTCGATGCCGAGCACAACTACCGACCGAAGATCTTCTGATGAGGACAACCCGATGACGACCCAGCCGCCCATCAAGACGCTCTTCGCGAACGACATCCACCGTCGCATCGAAGAGGTCATCAAGGTTGATCAGACCGACGAAGAGATCATCCGCGACGAGATCAACGAGTACGTCGTCACGGACGCGATCCGTTCGCACTACACGGGCATCTTCGACGCGTACGGCGAGACGCCGAACAAGCCGCATGAGGGCGTAGCCATCTGGGTTTCGGGCTTCTTCGGCTCCGGTAAGTCGAGCTTCGCCAAGATGCTCGGTCTCTCAGTCGCGAACCGTACCGTCGCGGGCGAGTCCGCCGCAGAGCGCTTCGCCGAGCGCGCAGGCGACAAGAAGCTCTCGGTGCTGCTGAAGGCCATCAACGAGAAGATCCCGACCCATGCAGTCATCTTCGACGTCTCGACGGACCGGGGCATCCGCAGCGGTAACCAGACACTGACGGAGATCATGTACGGGCTTTTCCTGCAGAGCCTCGGTTACGCGAAGGATCTCGATCTTTCTGAGTTGGAAATCGAGCTCGAGGCGCGCGGCCAGCTGGAATCGTTCAAGCGAGTCTATGCAACGAAGTTCGATGGTCGGCAGTGGGACCAGGAGAAGGGTCGCCTCGCGTTCGCGTTCAATGAAGCGAGCGCAGTTCTTCACGAGCTCGACAAGGTGCGCTTCCCGTCAGCCGACTCGTGGTGGAGGGCGGCCAAGGGCAAGAACGACATCTCGCCGAGCAAGCTGGCCGATCGTGCGGGTGAGTTGATGAAGCGCCGCAAGCCGGGACTCTCGGTGATGTTTGTGGTCGACGAGGTCGGTCAGTACGTCGCCCGTGATGTCCAGAAGATGCTCGACCTGCAGGCAATCGTTGAGAGTTTCGGCAAGAAGGGTCGCGGGAAGCACTGGGTCGTTGTTACCTCGCAAGAGAAGCTAAGTGACGTTGTCAGTGGCATCGACGACAAGAAGATCGAGCTACCCAAGTTGATGGACCGGTTCCCTCTGCAGGTTCACCTCGAAAACTCCGACATTTCCGAGGTCACCAGCCGCCGCGTGCTTTCGAAGAACGCCGGCGCCCAGACTGCGCTTGGGAAGTTGTTCGACGAGAACCGCGGCCGGCTCACCGAGCACACCCGACTCACCGCCGATATCAAGCTTCCGGAACTGTCGCGCGAGACTTTCATCGACCTATACCCTCTGCTGCCGTACCAGATCGACCTCATCATCCAGGTCGTCTCTGGCCTGCGGACGCAAGGGGGCGCGAGTAAGCACGTCGGCGGCGCCAACCGCACCATCATCAAGCTCGCGCAGCAGCTCCTGATCAACCCAGCGGTAAACCTCGCAGACTCAAAGCTCGGCGACCTTGTGCGGCTCGATCAGGTCTACGACCTCGTCGAGGGGAACATCGGCTCAGAAGTCCGCGCCAAGATCGCCGCCATCTCGAAGGAACTGAACCATCCGCTCACGCAATCGGTCGCAAAGGTCATCTGCCTACTCCAGTACGTGAAGAGCGTCCACCGCAGCGCGGACAACATCGCAGCGGCTTTACACGGAAGCGTCAGCGGCGACTCGCAGCTCGCGTCGGTGAAGGAGGCCCTGCGCGAGCTCGAGTCGGCTCACAAGGTTCGCCATGGCGACGACGGTTACCGCATCCCGACGCCCGCCGAAGACGACTGGGAACGCCTGCGCAACGGCATCACCCCTAAGCCCGGCGACTCGCACCGCCTTTACTCCGAAGTGCTGTCGGCGTTCTGGCAGCCACAGCCGTCGCACACCCTTTTTGAAACCAAGACCTTCAAGGCAGGCCTCGCGATCCACGGCCGCGAAGTCACGAGCGGCGACATGATGTTTCAGGTCCACCTCGCCGACGACGGCAGAGAGTTCGACGCTCTCGCAGCCGAGCTGCGGACGCGCAGTCAGCAGGAGCGGAAGCATGTCTTCTGGGCCATCGGCCTGACCGACGCCATCGACCGCGAGACCGTGGAGCTGTTCCGCAGCAAGGAGATGCTCGCCCGAAAGGAACGCGAAACGAAGGGCGAGGACACCCCGGCTCTTATCGCCGAGGAGCGCATTCGCCTGCGCCGGCACAGCGACGAGCTGCGTCGCCTGCTCCGCGCCGCCTGCCTATCGGGTCGCATCTACTTTCGAGGGAACGACCGCAGCCCGACCGACCGCGCTGTCGACGTGGGGAAGACCGCCGCCGAGGTGCTTGGGCAGGTGTTGCCCGCGGTCTTCGACCGATTCAAGGAGGCCGCCGCCAAGGCGACGGACGTGAAGAAGGGCACTGACGCACTATTCACCGCAGAGAACCTCCAGGGTCTACCCGGCGTGTTCGGGGGCATCGGCCTTCTGCGCGACGAGAAGGGCAAGACTGTCTTTCGCACCGAGAGTGGCCCCCTGAAGGAAGTCCTCGATCGCATCGAGGAGCGCGCGAACTACGGCGACACCGCCAGTGGTCGCTACCTGACTGACGAGTTCGCCAAGGAGCCATTCGGCTGGGACTTCGAGGTCGTGCGACTGCTCGTCCTGTCGCTCTTGCGCGCTGGGAAGATCGAAGCGACCAGTAAGGGCCAGACGCTCGACACGGTCACTGGCGTCGATGCACGCGAGACCTTCTCGAATAACAACTTGTTCCGCCAGGCGTCGTTCCGGCCAAAGAAAGGCATCGAGTTCGAGGAGCTGGTGAAGGCCTCCGAGGCGTTCCGCGAAACCTTTGGCAGTGAGGTAAGGGAGCTGAACGCAGGCGCGATCGTCGCCGAACTACGCAAGGAGGTCGCCCGCAACGAGGACGCCGTGTCCTCCGCGCTCGCGATGCTCACCGCGCATCGACTGCCGGGCGGCGCGGTGCTCGACGGCGCCATCGGCCAGATGAAAGCCATCCTCCGGGGCTCAGAGGACAACGCCATCGCAACGTTCAACACTAGCCACCGTGCCATCAAGGAGGCCATCAAACGCGCCGTGGAGCTCGAGAAGCTACTCAACGAGCGGCGCCTCCACGACCTGGAGCGTGCGCGCAACGCGCAGGGGAGCCTGTGGAGCTTCCTGAGCCAGGAGGTCGACATCGCCGACGAACTGCGCGCTCGCGCGTCGTCTCTCGAGGATCTCCTCGCCCGGGAAACGTTCTTCAAGGAGCTGCCGTCAATCGAGCAGCATACGAAGGCTATCGAGGGGGAGTACGAGCGCCGGTTCGCTGAGGCGCTCGATACCCGCATTACGGTGTACACCAAGGCCTTCGACGCTCTGATCAAGGCGGCGGGCTGGTCAGACCTCGACGAAGACCAACAACGTCGCCTCGCCGAGCCCTTTGAGCGCGGGCGGAAGCGCGACGCCGAGCGCGTGCCCATCCCGCAGCTTCGAGCTGACCGTGACGCCTGCGATGGGCGCCTGCGCGCCGCCATCGCGGAGCTGCGTCGCATCATCGACGGCGAGCGTGTCGTCACCGTGAGCGTCGGCAGCTACTTCGCGGAGGGAATCGAGACGGAAGAACAGCTCGAAGCTGCCCTAGACGGCATTCGAGAGGAGTGCTCCCGTCTCATCGGCGCCGGGAAGAAGGTCATCGTCCAGTAGGCCATCCCATGACGATCTCCGAACCCACGATCGCTGAGGCCGTCGCGCGCTACCAGCGCGAGTACGACAGGTATCTCAAACTGTGCTCACGAGTAGCGGACATCTGTCGGTACGAAATCGTCGAGGCCAACGCGATTCGCGCTCATGTCACCTTCCGCGCGAAGGGCCCCAAGAGCTTGGAGGCGAAGCTTCGGAAGTTTGCTCAGACCGGCAAGAAGTCGATGCCGACCGTCGATGCCGTATTCGACCAGGTGCGCGACCTCGCTGCCGTCCGGGTCGCAACCTACGTGCAGACGGACGAACGCAAAGTCACTGAAGCGATCTCGAAGCGCTTTGCTGGTGGCAATGGTGCCGCCGTTATCATCGACCTGAAAGATAGGCACTCGGCCGATCCCCGGAACTTCTACAGAGCGGCGCATCTCGAGGTCTCCCTGCCCAGCAAGGACATCGTCGGCACGTACTCGAACGTCGATGGCGTCCCCTGCGAGATTCAGGTCTGCAGCATGATGGCTCACGTCTGGAACGAGATTGAACATGACATCGGCTACAAACCTACCGGCGAGCTCTCTGAGCTTGAGAAGACCACCCTTGTTAACATCGGTCACCTGACACGCTCGGGCGATGGAATGATCAGCCAGCTCCTGTCAGCCACGGACACTCGAAACGCGGAGCAGATCACGGTCTTCACGGACGTTTACGACTTTGTTGCTCGCGCACGGCGGTGGTTTCCATCCACCGACTTCGCGACGAACGCCGGCCCTCTTTTCGAGGAGCTGCAGCTCCTTCGTCTTAACACTCCTGCTGGTATTCAGAAGCAGCTCGGTGAGCTCGCATCTGTCGCCGAGCGTTCTCTAACGGAGCTCACGGCTCTTCGTGCTTCGCTGCAGCAGCGCGGGGAGACGCGATACGAACTCGAGGAGAACTCGGCGGACCGCTTGCTGGTTCTCCTCTTGCCCAAGGTCGCGCAGCACATCGTCAGTAATCACCCGACGGGGCGCGGCGTCGGCGGTCCGACCCGGATTAGCTGGTTCGCCAGTCGCTACCTCGACGTCGCCTCAGCGAGTGCGACCGCTCCCTCGGTCAAGGAGTCCGAGTGAACAAGGACACGCGAAACGCCATCGAACGCTCCACTCAACGAGCGCGGCAGCTCCTGGAGGAAGACTTTGCCGCGCAGCTTGATGCCGACTTTGACGTGCACAAAGGCGGCGCGCTTGCCGCCAAGGCGGGTGCCCACCTCTCGGCCCGGCAGGCCTTCCGGCGCGAGCGTATCGTCGCAGCCATCGAGCACAAGCGCGCTGCCGGCATGAGCGCAGCTGACTCGGTCGCGGACTACCTCCGTGATGCGGCCTTCACCACGCTCAACCGCTACGTAGCGCTCAAGATGCTCGAGGCCCGCGAGCTCGTTCAGGAGTGCATCACGAAGGGCGAGCAGTCGGCCGGCTACCGCGAGTTCTGCGGCATGGCACCCGGGCTGCAACTCCTCCCCGACAGCGCGGGCTACCGGCTCTACATCGAGTCGCTCTTCGACGAGCTGTCGACCGAGGTGAAGGTCCTCTTCGACCGCCGCGATCCCTCGAGCGTACTCTGGCCGAAGCGCGCGACTTTCGAGCAGCTCCTCGAGATCCTGAACGCGACCGAGCTCGCCCGCGTATGGGGCGAAGACGAGACCATCGGTTGGGTTTACCAGTTCTTCAACGGTCAGGACGAACGGCGGAAGATGCGCGAGGAGAGCCAAGCGCCGCGCAACAGCCGCGAGCTGGCGGTGCGCAACCAGTTCTTCACGCCGCGCTACGTCGTCCAGTTCCTCACCGACAACACGCTCGGGCGCATCTGGTACGAGATGCGCGGCACGAAGAGCGTTCTCGCGGAGCGCTGCGAGTACATGGTTCGCAAGCCCGCCGAGGAGTTCGCACCGCGCGCGAAGAAGGACCCGCGCGATCTCCGCGTGCTCGACCCGGCGTGTGGCAGCGGCCACTTCCTGCTCTACGCATTCGACCTGTTTCTTACGATCTACGAGGAGGCCTACGTCGACCCCGAGAGCCCAAAGAGCGAGACGACGGGCAAGACGCTCGCCGAGGACTACCTGGGTCTCGATGCGCTGCGGAAGGCCGTGCCTGTACTCATTCTGGCGCGCAACCTCCACGGCGTCGACATCGATCCGCGCTGCGCGCAGATCGCCCAGCTCGCCCTTTGGATGCGGGCGCAGAAGGCCTACCGCGACTTCAGCATTGGGCGTGGCGAGCGCGCGCAAATCCGGCGGTCGAATATCGTCGTGGCCGAGCCGCTCGTCGCCGACGAGCAGATCGCGAAGGAGTTCGTTGCGAAGCTGGGCGACGCGGAGCTCGCGCGCGTCTTCACGTCGCTGGTCGAGTCACTGCGCCTCGCCGGTGACCTCGGGCTCTTGCTCCGCGTGGAGCAACTCGTCGCGCGGCAAGCGAAGCAGGGGCAGACGGGAGACCTCTTCGCCCCTCCCGAGGAACGAATTCGGGCCGCGCTCGATCGGTTCGCGCGGGAGGAGGCCAGCGCGACGAGTACACGACGGCGGCTCTTTGCAGACGATGCGGCGCACGGCATCGCGCTCCTCGGCGTCGCGGAGAAGAAGTTCGACGCAGTGCTTATGAATCCGCCCTTCGGGCTCGCGACGCCTTCTGGTCAGCAAGTCCTATCGAATGACTACGCTGGCGCGCACAACGACATCTTTGCGGCGTTCGTTCGACGAGGACGCGAACTCTGCGACACTGGCTACGTTGGAGCGATCTCATCTCGGTCTTTCCTGGTTGCGCGGCGACTGGAGCGCTTTCGACGCGACGACTTCCTCCCTAGCGTTTCGTTGCTCTGGGACCTTGGGTTGGCAGTGATGGACGCTGCGTTTGTTGAGAGCGCGGCATACGTCCTCGGACAAGGAAGTGCAGCCACCTTCCTCGCGTACGACGGGAAGCAGGAAGATGCTTCTGAATCTCGGGCTCTTCCCCAGTCCTGGAGCGCCATCTCTCGGCGCCGGCTCGGCAGCTTGCCGCTCGCCAAGGTGCTCTACAAGCTCCCGGAGACCATCCACGACCTCCTTGCGTCGAAAGTGAGGTTCGAGCCCAGCATTGGAACCGCACGAGAGGGCATGAAATCGTTCCAGAATCACAGGTTCGTCCGCCTGTGGTGGGAGGTTGACCCGAATGAGATTGGCGTTGGCTGGCGCTGGTTTGCCAAGGGAGGGGCGCATGCATTCCTCTACCAAGACCAGTTTCTTCTTCTCGACTGGCGAAATGATGGCGCCGCGCTCCGGGCCATCAACATCTCGATCAATGGTTCAACGTCGCAGGTGCGCCAAGCTTCAGATTACTGGTTCCGAGCCGGCGCGACGTACTCGCGCAGAAGTGCGCGCGGTTTCAGCGCGCGCTTGCTGCCTCAAGGTTTTGTCTTCTCTGACAAAGGGCCCGCGGTTCTCCTCAACCAAGGCAGCACGGTGCCTCGCGAGTATCTGCTTGGCTGGCTGAACTCGCGCCTGATCCGGGCGCTCATCCATGTGCAGGCGAACGCATCGGACTTCCTGACCGGAATTCTCAAGAACCTTCCATGGAAGGACCCGGGCGCCAACGTGGTCAATACTGTTGCTGGAGCGGTGGGCGCTTCGCTGAATGACCTGCGGCAACTGGCCCGTGGCCGCGAGCGCTCCCCCTTGTTCGTTGCGCGCAGAAGTGCCGCCGGGAGGTTTGAAGACCTGATTGCTGCCGCGACCAAGTCGGAAGAGCTCGCCAGTGCCTCGTTGGCCAGTGCGCTTGCAACGTGCGACTCCGAGATTGACGAGCTGTACGGGGACGATTCGTCTCGTTGGAGCGACGACGTCTTCGCTAAGGAAGAGTCTTCGGATGTTGAAGATGACGATAACGATGGCGAAATCGAGGGCGCCGGAGCGGATCGCTCGACGATCGCGTGGGGGCTCCTGTCCAAGTGTATTGGTACGGCGTTGGGTCGGTTTCAGGTCGCAGGTGACAACGGCAATGGCACGGAACGCTCGTCCGACGATAACTTTGCTGTAATTCGCCTTGCTCTTTCGAGTTCGAGAGAATGGTCCAGCACATATGCAGTCGATGACGAAGGTCACACGCGAGACATGTCGACCTTGGTGCTCGACGCTGCCAACAGCCTCTTCGGCCTTGCTAGCCACGAATTTGAGCGCGGGGTCTGCGAGGCGCTCGGGGTCCGGAGCCTCCGAGGGTTTCTCGCGGATTCAGGGCCAGAGTCAGCATGGGGGCGGCATCTCCGGGACTATTCGGGCGCGCGGAGAAAGGCGCCAGTCTACTGGAGACTCACGACTCCTTCGACGAGGTATTCGATCTGGCTTGGCTACCATGCCCTCCAAGACGATGTCTGGTTCAAGGTCGTTTCCGAGGTCCTCAAGCCGCGCGTGGCACTTGAGGAACGCCGATTGGCAGAAGCCCTTCAGGATGGAAAAGGTGCCGCTGGACGCAAGGGGATCGCTGAGCACGAAACGCTCCTGGGAGAGCTGAAGCAGCTTTCCGAGTTTGTTCGAGCGATCGGCGCGATCTGGGTGCTCGATCGGAATGATGGGGTCGCACTATCTGCATCCCCGCTATGGCCTCTCTTTGCGCACAATAAGGCCTGGCAAAAGGAGCTTCGCGCTATCTGGGACGCCCTGGTTGCTGGCGATCATGACTGGACCCACCTCGCGATGCACCTCTGGCCCGAGCGCGTGGTGCCCGAGTGCGCGAAGGACCGGAGTCTCGCCATCGCCCACGGCCTTGAGGACGTATTCTGGAAGGAGGGCACGGACGGCAAGTGGACCGAGCGCAAGACTCCCACGCGCAGCGTGCAGGAGCTCGTTCGCGAGCGAACGTCGCCCGCCGTGAAATCCGCGCTCAAGAGCCTGCTCGAAGCGCCCGCCGCCGCTAGCAAGACTGGCGGGCGTCGTGGTGGTGGCCGTCGCAAGGGCGCTGCGGCCGCCGAGGGAGGAGACGCGTGATGCACACGCTTCACGACTACGTGGCCATCCAACTGGCCGACAAGATCAAGTCCCGGCGTGTGGTCGTCTGGTACGACGAGCGCGGCGAGTTTCAGCCGTTCGTGGACGAGGTGCGCGGCGGCCCGCGGGCCGTGAGCGAACCTGTGCTCGTGGCTGTCGCGGGCGCGAAGGCGAGTCTCGCCGAGTTCTCGGGCTCGATGTTCGAGCTGCGGGCTGTCGTCGAGCCGCTTGTGAATGGCGACGCCCCGGGCCCGGTCGTGGTCTACATTCCGGGCATCAGCCGCGATCGGCGCGCCTCGGTGCTGATGGAGCTCGAGAAGGCCGGTACGACCTGGGAGCCTCATCTCAAGCAGCTCGCCAAGAACGTGTTGCTCCAGAAGTACACGCTCGGCGTCGTCGATGAGATGCTGCCCTTCGACCGCAAGGTCTCTTACGAAGACCTCGCGCGCGCTGGCGCCGATAACTCAGGCGCGGAGCCGCCGTCGATCCTGAAGAGCATCTTCCACGACGCCAGCGGCAACGACGGGCTACTCACGGCGTGGCTTGTGAGCGATGCACGCGATGCGGACATCGTGAGCAAAGAGGCGACGCGCGAGCTGACGAAGCTCGTAAAGGCGCGGCTCGGCATGGATCTCGGCGCCGATTCGCCCCTGGCCAAGCTCCGCGCCATCACGCTGCGCTACGTGCTCGCGGGCGAGTTCCGGCTCGACCTGTCATGCGACGCGCCCGCGACGCTCGACGGCGTCGCGAAGCCTCCGACGAAGAACGAGGAGTCGGCCGTTCGCGAGATCGCACGGCGACTGCGCACCGGCCACGCGGACGCCTACGCGTCACTCGCCGATCGCGTCGAGGAGGAGCTGGGGCTCAAGAACGCGAAGCTACCTGCCGGCGCGCTCGGCGCCATCGATACCTTCCGTTTCGAGGAACGTGCGCTGCTTGGCTACGCAGGCTCCCTCATTGCGAGCGGGAAGTTCGGTGATGCACTTGCGCTCGTTGCTCAGCGAGAGCACAGCTTCTGGCTTGACCGAGACGTCGGAAGGAAGGCCCAGTGGGAAGCCACTCGGCGCATGGCCGAGCTCGGCAACACGGCGGCCCAGGTGCGGGCAGCCGTAGGAAAGGCTTTGGGCGATGCAGCCGCTTGGCTGGGCGCTTACGTCGGCCAACCCGGGAAGGCCGACGGTTGGTATCGGCTCGACCGGGCGCAGCGCCGGCTCGAGGCCTGGCTCTCCAATCCAGAGATCGAGCAGGACGTCGACGAGCGTACATTGGGAGTCGTTCGACGCGCCTACGAGGACGCGTGCCACGCGATGGCTGACGGGTTTTCGAAGACGCTGTCGAATGCTGGGTGGACGATCAGCGGCGCGCTCCACCAGACGCGGGTCTTCAGCGAGGTCGTATCGGAACGAGCGAAGCCGGTTGCCTACTTCCTTGTCGACGCAATGCGGTTCGAAATGGGCGTCGAACTGGCGGAACGGCTCCCGAAAACGTCTGAGGTCTCCGTTCGCGCCGCAGTCACAGCACTCCCGAGCATTACGACGATCGGCATGGCGGCGCTGATGCCCGGTGCCTCGGCGAGCTTCTCCGTCGTCGAACAAGCTGGAAAGCTGGGAGCCATGATCGATGGGTCGTTCCTGCCGGACCTGGCTAGCCGCAAGAAGCTAGCCGCAGCGCGGCTCCCACAAATGATCGATATGACGCTCGACAACCTTCTGGGTCTGTCGCAAGCGCAGCTCCGAAACAAGGTCCAGTCGGCACAGGTCCTGATCATTCGGTCTCAAGAGATCGACAATGCCGGCGAGAACAGTACGGACCGTCAAGCGCGGCGGATCATGAACGAGGTGCTGGGCGATCTGGCGACTGCCATTCAGCGTTTGGCCCGTGTGGGCATCGAAGACGCCGTTCTAAGCGCCGACCATGGTCATCTGTTCTCACTGGAGCGCGATGAATCGATGCGGACGGATGCTCCTGGCGGAAACACGGTCGAGCTGCACCGCCGATGTTGGATTGGGCGAGGCGGAAGCACCCCTCCGGGATGTATCCGCGTTCCCGCTTCGGCGCTGGGCTATGCATCGGACCTAGAGTTCGTGTTTCCGACGGGTTGCGGCGTCTTCCGTTCAGGAGGAGACCTCGCATTTCATCACGGCGGCCCTTCTCTCCAGGAGCTTGTCGTTCCCGTGCTCACCGTACGCACGAAGGCTCGCGAGGCATCCCAGCCGTCCGCAGGACCCGTTGCGGCATCCGGCTTGCCCGATGCGATCACGAACCGGATCTTTAGCGTCGTGCTGGCGCTAGGTGACAAGCAGATGAAGCTCGGCGCAACCGGGATGTCCGTCCGGCCGTTGCTGATGTCCGCAGGCAGGCAGGTGGGCGCTGTCGGCATGGCCGTCGATGCCGAGGTGGACCGGACGACCGGGTGCGTTCGGCTGGAACCGGGCCGCCCGGTCACAATCGCCTTCCTCCTCAGCGATGAGAACGTATCGGCCTTGCGCGTGGTGGTTCAGGACCCCGCGACAGACGCGGAACTTTTCAGATCTCCGACCGATATCCCCGTACGACTTGGAGTGTGATCATGAGCCCCGACGCAGCCCCCACCCGCGACACCCTCGACGACAACGTGAATCGGCTGTTCGCCGGGAAGGTTGTTCGAAAGGACCTCGTCCGGAAGGTCAAGGTAGGAGCGAACGTACCCGTCTTCGTCCTTGAGTACCTGCTCGGGAAGTACTGCGCTTCGTCGGACGAGGTCGCGATACAGATGGGTCTGCAGGTGGTCAACGACACCCTAGCCAACAACTACATCCGGTCCGACGAGGCCATGAAGGCCCAGGCCAAGGTGAAGGACCGGGGCAAGTACTCGTTCATCGACAAGGTCAAAGTCCGCATCGTCGACTCCGACTACTGGGCCGAGGTGAACAACTTCGGTCACAAGAACGTGCACATCCCAGAGCACTACGTCCGAGAGTACGAGCGCCTGGTCATGGGGGGCGTTTGGGCGCAGGTCGACATGCGCTTCGAGTACAACGAGGAGCAAGGTGGGAAGAATCCGTTCTGGATCGACAAGCTCACGCCCATCCAGATAGCGACCTTCGATCTCGACGAGTACCGCCGGGTCCGCAAGGAGTTCACCACCAATGAGTGGTTGGACCTCATGCTGCGAAGCATGGGTTACGAGCCCGGCGAGATGTCGCGCCGCCTGAAGATGCTCTTTCTCCTGCGGCTGATTCCGCTCGCCGAGCGCAACTACAACCTCGTCGAGCTCGGCCCCCGCGGGACAGGTAAGAGCTACGTCGTACAGGAGGTGTCGCCGTACTCGGCGCTCCTCACGGGTGGCACCACCGTCGCCAACCTCTTCGGGCACATGTCGGGCCGCCAAAAGGGCATGGTCCAGATCTGGGACGTCGTCGGCTTCGACGAGGTCGCGGACCTCCAGAAAATGCCCAAGGAGGTGATCACGACGATGAAGACCTTCTGCGAATCCGGGAGCTTCCAGCGGGGCCAGGAGGCCGTGTCGGGCGACGCGAGCATCGCGATGTTCGGCAACACCAACCAGCCGATCGACGTGATGGTCCAGACCGGGCACCTCTTCGCGCCCATGCCGGACATCATCCGCGACGACATGGCGTTCATCGACCGCTTGCACTTCTATCTCCCTGGCTGGGAGATCCCGAAGATGCGGAACGACCTTTTCACGGACCACTACGGGTTCGTGGTGGACTACCTCGCCGAGGCGCTCCGCGAGATGCGGAAGCACAATTTCACCGAGGTCATCGATCGGCACTTCTCGATGGGCGCCCACCTCAACGCCCGCGACCGCAAGGCCGTTCGCAAGACGGTCTCGGGGATGATGAAGATCCTTTTCCCCCACGGCGAAGTGACCCAGGACGAGCTCGCCGAGATCTTGGAGTTCGCTTTGGAGGGTCGCCGTCGCGTGAAGGAGCAGCTCAAGAAGATGGGCTCCTTCGAGTACTACCAGACGTCCTTCAGCTATACGCTCCAGGAGACCGGCGAAGAGAAGTTCGTCGGGGTGCCGGAACAGGGGGGGCGCGACCTCATCTCGACGGATCCCCTCTCGCCCGGCACCGTCTACACCGCCGGTATCACCTCGGATGGCACAGTGGGCCTCTTCCGCGTCGAGATCTCGGTCTCGGGTGGCGCCGGGAAGCTAAAGATGGCGGGAGGAGTCGCCGGGGCGATGAAGGAATCGGTCCAGCGCGCCTTCAGCTACCTCCAGGCCAAGAAGACGGACCTGGGCATTGCCCGCGACCTCGACACGTCCGATCTCCACGTCGAGGTCATCGACCTCTTGGCCAACCGCGTCGAAGCCGAGTTGGGCGTGGCGTTCTTCGTCGCTTGCTACTCGGCCCTGCGGAAGGCCCCCGTGAGCCCGGCCCTCCTCGTCCTGGGCGACATGAGCGTCCAGGGCAACATCAAGCCCCTACGCTCGCTCACCGAACCACTCCAGGTCGCGAAGGACAACGGCGCCAGGCGCGCCCTTATCCCCATCGAGAACAAACGGAACTTCCTCGACGTCAGCGCCGACATCATGGAGCACGTCGACCCGATCTTCTTCAGCGACCCGAAGACCGCCGCCATGAAGGTACTGGGGCTTACGTAATCGTGGCCATGGTCCATTCCGTCGAAACTGTCCTACACCGGCCGGTAGGCTGGCTTGTGTGGTCATGTTCCGCGCAGGATCGTTCGCCAGGGCACGCGAAGGCGCCCGTGGCGCGAACGTTTGGCCTCGCGCCCCTGGGGGCCCGTTCGTGGCATTTTCCTCATAAATCGGTGCATTTTTTGCGCTTGGGCGCCACAGGATCCATGTTTCTCCGCGGGCCAAGTTCATGCTTTGCATACAAAGCGCCGACGGGTACTATGCCAGCCATATGTCGAGGAGGAGACGCCATGAATAATCCAGAGGCGCCAGGCGGAGGGAGAGGTCGGGAGGGTTCTCTATGGACAACTCGGGTTCCGACGGCTAGCGGATTAGACTTGGCGAAGGTGAATCAGTCCGTGTCGGCCGATGAAATTCGGAAGGCGCTTGCGGCGGCCCAGGACCGAGCGACGACTTTCACCGGAAGGGTGTCAGACGACGTCCTTCGCGCGATAGTCGGAGGGTGACCTCCGCGCCATCGTCTCTGGTATTCGCGTCGTTCGACCACGCGGCGGATCCACTCGCCTCCTTGCAGGAGGTCCCGCAAGGTCAGTTCCTCCGATGGTATTTGGCTGACCTCGGCGCCCAGTCGGTACTGATCGAGGAAAAGTATTTTGACCGGGACTACCTAAGCGAATTCGCCGCTTTTTACTGCACGAGCAGCGCGGGATATCCGAACGTTTGTCAGCGGCTCCACTATTTTTCAATCGCTGTAGACCGGCCAATGTTCGAACGGGCCGTCGCGGATGACGAGGATGCGCTTCGCAAGATTCAGGACGCTTACCTCGGATTCATCGTCAGGAGGCCCATTCCGGGTACCCCCTTCGGTCGTACCGTTCTAAGGTGGTACCCCGAACAGTCTCCGGACCTTCCCCGTGTCATTGAACCTGCCCGGTTCTACACCTCTCATGTCGCTGGGCTGGAACTGGGTGTGCGAGGGCTGGCGTGGCAGCAACAAGATGACGGTGTTGGCAAATGCGCGACGATAGCGCTCTGGAGCATGCTTCATTCTTCGGCGTTCGACGATCGGCATGTCGTTCCCACGACGGCGGAGATCACTCAGACCGCTCATCGGGCGGGCTTGTCGGCTGCGCCTCTGTTTCCCTCTAGCGGCCTCACCGCCGCCCAGTTGATCGCATCGTTGCGAGATTCGGGATTTACTCCGCTAGTCGTGGCCGGAGAGCTACCAGACAACAGGTTCGGGCGAGAGAGATTTTCTTCGTCGCTAGCGTCTCTGATCCGATCGGGATACCCGGTGGTCGTCGCCGGGGCCTCTGAACGCGACGGCGTTGGACACGCCGCATGTATGGTTGGGTTTCGCCAAGCGGCTTCAAACACCCCGAACCCCGGCATGGTCGAACTTGAAGACGCCAAAACTGAGTTCGTCTACATCCACGATGACAATCTTGGGCCGGCGGCTCGATTTCGAATCGAGCTTGATGCCAAGGGAACCTACGTGGCATTGCGTGCCGTTCCCCCAACGGGAAAACACACTGGTACGCTGCCCGACCCGACCAAGAACTATCCGCGATTGATTCCCAAGCTGTTGCTGGCTGCTGCCCATCAGGACGTTCGGATCACTCCTGACAGGCTTCACACATTGGGCGTCAATCTTGGCACCATGATTGTCGCCACAACGGGAAATGGTCTAGGACTGTCCTGTAGTTCGCGAATGATTCGGCTCGCCGCTTACGTCGGTCCCGAACTCGGGCGAATCCTGGCTGATAGACCCAGCGTTCTCGGGACTACGCGGCTCAGCCTATGGGAGAGCGTCCCTCCAATGTCTCTGCATCTTGGTGTCATTCGCTTTGGAGCGGGGAAGGTACCATTGCTCGACGTCCTCTACGACACGACTGACAGCGCGCCAAACATGCGCGCGTTCTGCTACGTGGCGTATCATCCCGAAATGGTAGCCGCGGTCGAACGCCTTGTCGTACTGAGGTTGTTCGACGACCAGGTCGTCAGCGTGAGGGCTTTCTGACGGAGCGCCACGGACAGGTGCGCGCCACCTGATATTTCGCCTACTGACCGGGAGGTTTTGGCTTGCGCCCGACTTGGGGACGATCGACGCCACCGTACATTTGATTGGCCCTTCTGAACTCGGCGAAGCGTCGAACCTCCTCGATGTCCTCGGGCGTCAATTGCCTAGCGGCCTGAAGGAGACTTGCGATTGGTTCGTTCTTTGGCTGTTCGACGAGAGGAAAGAACGTCGATATCGGAACGCCGAAGAACGAGGCGAGCTTCTCGAGATCCCCGAGGCCCGGGTGGTAGGTCGCGGTCTCCCAGCGAGAGATCGTATTTGTGGTGACGCTTAAGGCAGCAGCTAGTTTCTCCTGGGAGAGACCGCGACCGCTGTCGTAGCTCGTCCTGAGTTCGCGGATGCGCGTTCCGACGTGAGTGAAGATGTCTGGCATCGGCCGATTTTTCCTGTATTTATCCTGATTTAGGAAATAGTTATCCCGCTAGCGTTGACGCTGCTCGCTTGGTGATTCATTGTACTGATGCAGGATACAGTTTCAACATCTCGTCAGGAGGCTCCCATGGAATCAGCAGCGATCGAAGAGAACCAAGTCGCAGTAGAACACTCGTTCTCCATCGGAGTCGTCTACAACGGCGTCGAAAAGCACGAGGAGGTTACCCGGGACGAAAGGATCAAGGCGGTTCTCGACCGTGCGATCCAGCTCTTCCACGTCACGCAGCAGCCCCACGTGCTGGCCATGTTCATAGAGGACGGGCGCGAACTCGACGACGCCTCAACGATAGGACAGAACTCGATCACGAAGAAGAGCGTCCTGTACCTCCGACAAAGCAAAGTCAAGGGTGGTGCCGTCGGATGCTAGTCGTTCCGCCGGGAGTTTGGGCGGAAACCCTCGAGCGTTTCCGTCGGTGCGGCGCTGGCCGGCGGGAATGCGTCACGTATTGGACCGGCCCCGCCGACAGCCCGGAAATATTGGACGCGGCGGTTCATCCAGATCATGCCGCGAGCCGCGGCAGTTACGAGCTGGACGGGCGTTGGCTCCACGAGTTCTGGGTGGAGCTGGGCCGGTCCCGGCGCAGTGTTCGGGTGCAGGTGCACACCCACGCCTTCGAAGCCTTCCACTCTCGCACCGACGATCTCTGGCCCATCGTGCACGTGCCGGGATTCTTGTCCCTGGTGATTCCGCAATTCGCGGCGCAGTTCCTACGAGGCCAGCTCTATCTGACCGAAATTGACGAGACAGGCATGTGGAATCAGGTCGACCTCGATTCGCGCCTCGCGGGGATCCCATGAAAGCCTTGGATGCTCTCAGCCGAACCATGCTCCTGTGTCGAGACTTCGTGCGGCTGGATGAAGCATCGGACGACGACATCGCCGATGCCCTGACTGAGATCGGCGTCGCGATCGTCGCGGACGAGGAAAACCTCAGAACAGCCGCCGCTCAGTCGGCCGTAGTCGCGCTGGCGGGACAGGTTCTGGGGTACGGATGCCGCCTTCGCCTGATCATGCCGGATGTTCCAGTGGTGGGCTACCAGCCCCCACTGTTGTCGGCGCAGTTGCGCAAGGGGCTGGTTGACCTGGCCAGCGACCTCATCCCTGGCGGTCAGGCCGAAATCGTCGACCGTGCTGTTGAAGGAGACTTCGTATTTGTCATCGGGGGAACCCCCTGGAAGAGGAATGGCGCCCGACAGTGGCGGCTGGGGGGAACGAGATGGTCAGGAGTGATCGCTCGACCGGAAGCCGAGGTCCCTGTGTGGCCTGACGACTTTCCGATCGGCGCTCTGGCGGCCGCGACGGCAGCTGCCGCGGAGCCGTTCAAGGGAGCGCTGGTTTGCCTTTTGGCGCGGAACGGTGCAGATCTGCGCCACGAAGAACTGCTTCCGGCGAACTTCGCGCGGATCATTCTGGGATCCGACGATCTTTTCAAGGAGGCCCTTCCCCTCGGGCACCTCGACGTGGTGAGCGGCGGGGCTATCACCAACTGTTTCTTGCACGCTTTGCTGCGCGTTCCCGGGATTGCCGGGCGTCTTCGCGTGTTCGAGCCAGAGACGCTCGATCTCCCCAACCTCAATCGATACGCTTTGGCTCGACGCTCCCAGGTGGGCATGCCGAAGACTCATGCTCTCGCAACCTGGCAGCGCCCGGACCTGACCATCCAGGGCGTTCCCTTGCGCTTCGACGAGGCTTCGCTGGGTAAAGCCATTCCACTCGCACCGCGAATCGTCGTCGGAACCGACGACATACCGTCCCGCTGGTTCGTCCAGCTACAAGGCCCGGAATGGCTCGGCGTGGGAGCGACCACTCACTGCCTCGCAATGGTTTCCGAGCACACAGCGAACGAGCCATGCGTTGGATGCCTTCATCCCGAGGACGACGATGTGGACGCTCCGATTCCGACGATCTCGTTCGTATCCTACTGGGCGGGCCTCGTCCTTGTTGCCAGGCTACTGCGATTTCGAGCCGACGAGCGCCTGACCGGCCGGCGTCAGACCGTCGAGATCGCAGCACTACGTGTCGACGCCACGCAGGGGATCTGGTGGCACCGCGTTCACAGATCGCAGCGATGCGCAATAGGATGCTTGACGCTTTCCTGTCAAGCGGACCGGCACGCCATCAGTGACGATGATGCCGATATCGGCGTGGGCACCTGAAACTCGTCGGACGGCGAGCATAAGTGCGCCGCATGTCTGCAGAATCGCCTTGCAGCGAATGCTGGCAACGCCGCGGGCTCCGGTAACGACAACCGCTAGGTGGTTTTCTTCCGGGCTCCCGTATCGTCCTTCGGTGGCGTCGGTGCTGTCCCTCGGGGGTGGGCGTCTCTCTAGCGGTTTGCATCCTCGGTTCGTCCGTCACGGGCTACTGCTTTCCGTAGCATCTGGTGATGCCTTGCTCTGGGGAGGCGTCCCCTCTCCGGCGCGTAGGTGCCCCTCGTACGAAAGCAAGCCGCCATCGCAAGGAGCCACAGGCACCTTTGGGTGCAAGAACCGCCGAAAGCGGAAACCTCAATAGGAGAACGAACATGGCTAACGACAGGAAGAACATGAAGCAATTGGTGGCCGCTATAGAGCGCGGCGAAGGCGACGACAAGAAGACCTACTGGACGCGCATCGGCGTCGCCTTCGAGAACCGCGACGGCAGCTGGAACCTCCGGTTCGACTTCATCCCGGCCCGTCCGGCCAAGACGACGGTTCAGCTTCGCGACTTCGACGCGAAGGAGAAGGATAGGGACACCGTCAAGACCGCCGCGTAGCGATCCGGCGAAGCGGAGGGTCAGGCCACCTCGGCCCCTCCGTCCCTCCGCCTCGCCTCGCGCTCGGCAACGCTTGGCGTCCCCGCCGCGAGAACCTGGTGAGCCCCTCTCCCAGCCCCGAAAGGACGCCACCCATGAAACGCCGGATCCTCCTCACCTTCTTCTTGATCGCCGTCGTCGTGCTGCTCGGCGCCAGCGACGCGCTCGCCAGCAGCGCGGGCATGCCGTGGGAAGGCCCCCTGGAAAAGCTGCTCCAGTCGCTGACCGGGCCTGTCGCCAAGGCGGTCGGCGTCTTCTCGATCGTCGGCCTCGGCTTCGGCATCGCGTTTTCGGAGGGGGGCAGCGGGTTGCGCAAGGCGCTCTGGGTGGTGCTCGGGCTCGCGATCGCGTTCAGCGCGACCAGCTTCTTCCTCAGCTTCATGGGCTTCAGCGGCGGGCTCTCGATCTGACCGGGGGGCCTCCCACCATGCTCTTCGAGAACGGGCTCGAGGTTCCACTTCACCGCTCGCTCACGCAGCCGATCTTGACTGCCGGCCTGCCCCGCAACCTCGGCGTCCTGCTGTGGACGGTGACGGCGGCGCTGGCGCTTGGGCTCCACCAGTTCTGGGTGTTGCCGATCGCGGTGGTCTTACACCTGGTCTTCGCTGCGATGGCACGGCGCGATCCGTTCTTCTTCGACATCGTCATTCGCGCCGTCGGCCAGCGACGGCTGGAGCCGTGAGGACCGACATGCTGTCACTGCGCGAGTACCGAGAGCCGACGCACCGCTTGCCCGACTATCTCCCATGGGCGTGCCTGATCGCCCCCGGCGTCGTGCTTCAGAAGGACGCCATCCTCCAGAAGACCGTCGCCTTCCGCGGTCCGGACCTCGCCAGCTCCAGCCCCTCGGAGCTGCTGTCGGCGGTCGCCCGGCTGAACAACGCCCTCAAGCGCCTCGGGTCCGGCTGGGCGTTCTTCATCGAGTCGCAGCGTTTCGAGGCGACCCGCTATCCTGCCGGAACCTGGGCCCAGCCCGCCGCGTGGATCGTGGACCTGGAGCGTCGCCGCACGTTCGAGTCCGCGGGCGCTCACTTCGAGAGCGGCTACTTCATGACGATCGTCTGGCAGCTGCCGGCCAGCGGACAGAAGCGCTTCAACGCGCTCTTCTTCGATGATCCGGAGGATCGAAGCCCTCGCCAGGACAACCTCCGCGACGTCGCCGCCTTCCAGAAGGCGGTCGTCGAACTGGTCGACATTATGCGCGGGGTCTTCGTCGACGTGGCGGAGCTCGATGATGCCCAGACGCTCTCGTACCTGCACAGCACGGTCTCTACCAACCGGCACCCGGTCGCGGTTCCGGCGACGCCGATGTACCTCGACGCCCTGCTGCCCGACATGCCGTTCACGCCGGGCGAGATCCCCATGCTGGGCGAGTGCTTCCTGCCGACCTGCACCATCTCGGGCTTCCCTGGCACGTCGCTGCCCGGCGTGCTCGACGATCTGAACCACCTTCAGGTCGAGTACCGGTGGGTCACGCGCTACATCTGCCTGGACAAGGACGACGCAAAGACGCACCTCGAGAAGTACCGCAAGCGCTGGTGGTCGAAGCGCAAGGGCCTCTGGACGATGCTGAAGGAGGAGGCCAGCAAGCAGGAGAGCGCGCTGCTGGACAGCGCCGCGGCGAACAAGGCCGCCGATGCCGACGCGGCCCTGCAGGAACTCGGTGACGATCTGGTCAGCTTCGGCTACTTCACCGCCACCGTCACGGTGTGGGACCGCGACATGCAGCACGCGCGGCGGAAGCTCCAGGCCGTCAAGCAGGTGATTCAGTCCAGGGGCTTCGTCGTGCGTGACGAGACGTTGAACGGGCGCGAGGCGTGGCTCGGTTCGCTGCCCGGGCATGTCTACGCCAACGTCCGCAGGCCGCTCGTCAGCTCGTTGAACCTGGCGCACTTGTTGCCTCTGTCGGCGGTGTGGGCTGGCGATGCCGAGAACGCGCACCTGAAGGAGGTCAGCGGCGTCGGGCAGTCGCATGTCCAGTGCAGCACGGTGGGCGCGACGCCGTTTCGCTTGAACCTGAATGTCGGGGATGTCGGGCACACGTTGATCGTCGGGCCGACCGGCGCCGGGAAGAGCACGTTACTCGCCACCCTGACGCTTCAGTGGCTCCGCTATCCGGGCGCGCGGGTGATCATCTTCGACAAGGATCGGAGCGCCCGGGCGGCGACGTTGGCGGTCGGTGGGATGATCTACGAGCCGGGGAACGAGCGGGCGCCGACGGCCTTCCAGCCGCTGGCACGCATCGACGACCGGGCCGAGCGTTCGTGGGCGTCGCGCTTCATCCTGAACCTGCTGGTGGCGCAGCGCCTCGACGAGACGCCGGACATCAAGCGAGATATCGACCAGGCGCTGGACCTGACGGCATCGGCCCCGCGGAGAGCGGACACTGACCAACCTCGTCGTGAATCTGGCCAGCCTGCGCCTCAAGGACGCACTCCGCCCGTACACGATCCAGGGGACCTACGGCCAGATCTTTGACGCCGATCACGAGGACCTGGCCGACGGGTTCTGGCAGATGTTCGAGATGGGGCACCTGATGAGCCTCGGCCAGGACGCCATCGTCCCCGGGCTCGACTACCTGTTTCATCGCGTCGAGGACCGCTTCGATGGACGTCCCACGCTGATGGTCCTCGACGAGGCGTGGCTGTTCCTCGGCCATCCCATCTTCGTTCGCCGGCTTCAGGCGTGGCTGAAGACGCTTCGAAAGAAGAACGTCTATGTCGTCTTCGCCACCCAGGAGGTGGCCGATGCGGCCCAGTCGCCGATCACCGCGACGATCGTATCGGCCTGCCACACGAAGATTTACCTGCCGGACGAAGAGGCCCTGACCCCCGCGCTCACGAAGGCCTACCAGGACTTCGGCCTGACCGAGACCGAGATACAGATCCTGGCGGGCGCGCAGAAGAAGCGCGACTACTACTATCGGTCGGTCAAAGGCCGGCGCCTCTTTCGCCTCGACCTCGGCCCGGTGGGGCTCGCGTTCGCCGGACTGTCGTCGCCCGATGACCAGAAGTTCCTCGATGGAATGGTCGCCGCCGTTTCGCCGGCTGAGTACGCGGAGCACATCCTCCGGTATCGCGGGCTGGCGTGGGCGGCGGATCTGGTCGCCGAGGCGCGCGCCAGCAAGAGCGGCGCGCTCACGTCCTGACGGTCTTCACCACACGGAGGTTTCCATGAAACGTGTCGTCCTCTCGTTTGCATGCCTGGCCGCGGGAGTCCTGCTCGCCCGTCCGGCACGCGCGCAGTTCGCCGTCATCGATGCGACGAACATCGTCCAGACGACGGCCACCGCACTCTCCACCGCGAAGACCGTCGAGAACATGATTCAGCAGGTCGAGCTCATGCGGCAGACCCTCAAGTCGCTTGATCCGACTTCGTTCTCCGGCCTTCAGTCGCTCATGAACCAGGGACAGGTGACGTACCAGAGCCTGAGCAGCGACGTCAACGCGCTCGGCTTCGCGCTCCGGGACGTGAACAGCAACTTCGATCGCCTGTTTCCCAAGGATAAGACGGCATGGCAGGGGGCGCACTACGCCGACTACGACAACTATTACGCCGGCTGGAACTCGGAGATCACGGCGTCGGCGAAGCTGGCGGCGCGCTCGCAGTCCACGCTGCTTCAGGTCGAAACGAACAACAGATCGATCTCGGACATCCTCAGCCAGTCGTCGGGCGCCGAGGGGGAGATCCGACAGCTTCAGCTCATCAACCAGCAACTGGCGCTCATCCACTCGCGGCTCGGCGATCTCGTCCAGAACATCGCCACGATGGGACGCATCACCGCCGACATGGCGGCGTCTTCGGCGGGCGAGAAGCTACTACTGCGCGAGGCGAAGCAGCGGCGCCGGGACGGTTATACGAATCTCGGTGCGCCGTCGCGCGGGCTGAGCCGACTGCCTTGACCGATGCCAGGGAGGACGCCACATGGAGTTCAACACCCTCACCACGACGCTCACGAACTTCGTCGGCGTGTTCCAGGGCGGATACAGCCGCCTGCAGCCCATCATCACCGGCCTGCTCGCGGCGCTTGCCGGCATCGACATCGTCCTGATCGGCTTCTGGTGGGCGCTCGGCGGCGGTGAACGGCTGACGGAGGTGATCAAGAAGGTCCTGTTCCTTGGGTTCTGGTTGTGGTTCACCATGTCCTTCCAGGCCAATGCCAAGGCCTTCGTGGATTCCCTGATCACCGCCGGCCTCACGGCGGGCGGGCAGGCGGGCGGCTACAACCTCCTCCTCGATCCCTCCCGCATCGCTGGCTACGGCCTCACCGCCACCGAACAGCTCGCCAAGGCCCTCGACGACATCAGCATCACCGACATCGGCGACATGTTCATCTTCGGCATCAGCTACCTGCTGATCATGGCCGCGTTCCTGATCATGGCCATCCAGGCCTTCCTAGCGGTGCTGGAGTACTACCTCATCACGGCGGTCGCAGGCGTCCTCGTCCCCTGGGCGCTCTTGCCACAGACGAAATTCCTGGCCGAAAAGGCGATCGGTGCGGTGGTCGCCGCCGGCATCAAGCTCATGGTGCTCGCCTTCGTCATCGCAGTCACGAATCCCGTCCTCGCCTCGATCCACTTCTCGGGACCGGAGATCAAGCTCAACGAACTCTGGAGCGTGCTGCTGACGACGGGGGCGATCGCATTTCTGTCGTGGCATGCCCCCAGCCTCGCGGCGAGTCTGCTGGCAGGGTCGCCATCCTTGAGCGCTGCGGGCGTGGCGCAGAACCTCGCGTCCAGCGCCATGATGGCGGCGGGCGTGGCGGGAGGGATGGTAGCCGTGACGCGGGCGGCAGCAGGCGCAGCCACTACGCTCGGGGGGCGGAACGGAGGTGGAGCGGCAACATCACTCCCGGCAACGGGAGTCGCAGTCTCTGGAGGAAAGGGGCGCGCCTCCAACCTATCCGCCCGACTCGCGAAGAACACCGACTCTGGGCGATCCCCAGAGGGGTCGTGGCCTTCCGGATCTGCGGCACGTGCTTCCGCAGTGAATACGACGCTTGGAGTTGGTCCCCGGTCGCCCGCGACCAACGCCGGTGAAAAAGGGACTGGCTGATCGCTTGGCGTGAGCGTCAAATGCGCTTCGGAACCGCGTGCTCTGGATCTATCTTTACGTTCAGCGTGTCGATGTCGGACGTCCGAGGCGTCCATGCGAGGGCATGCCGAGAAACGTCCGAAACCCAGGCATCCAAGCCGCTATGGGTCTGGGCGAGTGGATGAAGGGGAACAAACCCTGTCGTTCCATCGAGGGCGCCAAGGAGACGGCAGCTATCGCGGATCTCTGGAATGGCTGCCCAGGAGCGAACTGGCCCTCTAAAGCAGCTGCGCCCAGCGACCACGTGACGGATCAGGAGCGTTTGAAGGTATTTGGATTTGGTCTCATACACCTCTGGGTTCCGCGAGAGCGTTGGGTCAAGAACGAACAGGTCCGCACCCCCAGGTCCCGGAACGAGCAACATGAAGTCGGGACTCTGTTCCATCGCTCCTCGGACCGTGACGCCGCTTGCGTGTTCACGCTTCGAGCCAATACGCGATTCTACCCAGAGCTGAGCACGCGTCCCGCCTGAACGGAGTTGAATCGTCCCACCCAGAAACAGCGCGCCCACTGGGTCGTCAAGAACCTGCCAGCCTTGCCGTTCGAAGCTGAGGAGGAGCTGCAGCCCGCACCACCGTTGGTAGAGATAGCCGACGTCCGCCGCGTCGAACGGCTCCGTCAGAGCTCCCGCCAGCACTTGGGGAAGGTAGATGCCCATCTGAAGAATGGACGGAATGAGCCCTCGGAGTGTGGCCCATGCGGGTATCTCGAGGGGCAAATCGGGCGGGATCGTGCGTCGGGATCGCGCGCGTCCTGGAATGGCCATTCGCACGTCTCGCGCGGACCTGGCTAGACGTTCTCCGGCCTCGTGCAGGCGAACCATCAACTCCCCGAGCTCTCGCAGATCCGCTTCGGCCCAATGACTCGTGCCGCTTCGAGCCGCTGCCGCGTCACGAGCATACTTCTCAACCCGGTGAAAACTGTCCTCGTAGGCTTGCGTCAGGACCTCATGCAAGTGTAGCAACCAGCGAAGGGACTCGATCGGAGGTTGCGCGTCCGGCTCCGGCCTGTCCCAGCGGGTTGGGACGGCGCGGCCGTCCTTCACGGCCCAGTCGGAAGGGCGACGGGAGGGTCGAGACCCCTTTGCCGAGCCCGTCGGATGATACGACCACGCTCCATGGAGGTCGCCCACCACCTCTGTCGACAGAAGCCGCGGGGTTAGCGCTGTCAAACGTTCGATCGAGCGCACGACGGCCGAGTAGCTCGTTCCCTGAGAGCCCCTCCCCAGCGCGGTCATCTGACCCGTGGCGATGCCCCGTTCGAGTAGTGGTGCGGCGAACGAGCTCAGGTCTCGAACGAGACACGCAAGAAATGCGTCCATGCGCTAGAGAACGTCGTTGCCGGATTCGAGTATGGATCTGAACTCTTGAACTCGAGCCTTCGAGAACGGAAGGTCCTGCGCATAGTCACGCGCCCATTCGTCAAGCCGGTTCAGCAGATCGTTATCCGTCGGATCGCCAGCCAGAAGTCTGAGCTTCGTCAGAACCTCCTGCAGTAGGACAATGTCGATCACCTTCCACGCCTCCAGTCCCAGTCCTTCGCGTGCCGCCAAGGAGATCTTGAGGGAGAGCGCCGAGCGCACCGAGAAGGTGGCGCCACGATGGCGAACGCGAAAGTCGAGCTCCTTGATGGCTTCAACTTGGTCCTCTTCCAGGCTCAAGCCGACCATCGCCAGCGCGCGGGCGGCATCGCTCGGAACGTCGATGATGCAGGCTCGATCGAGCACCCGAGGGGAGAGTGGTCGGGTGGTGTGATCGTTGTTGATCGTGCCCACGAAGAGAAGCGCGGGCGACAGGAACACATGTGTTCTCTTGTCCGCGACGCCCCGGGCTCCCGAGCCGCCGAGCTCGATTGTTCGCTCGTTTACCTCTCCGGTCGGATACTGGCTGCGCGCGAGGATTTCTGAGAGCCAGAACT
>Ga0105240_10000992_pt1 | contig 50667 bp, 47 predicted proteins | sample KBSC54metaG_FD_80426 | JGI IMG/M metagenome (GOLD analysis project Ga0105240, IMG submission 80426) | Corn rhizosphere microbial communities from Kellogg Biological Station, Michigan, USA - KBS C5-4 metaG | ecosystem: Host-associated > Plants > Roots > Rhizosphere > Soil | place: Michigan, USA... | reverse complement strand
TCGGAGCGGCTCTTCGGCCAGGTGGGGCTCGCGACCCAGGCGATGCTCTACCACGTGGGAAGCCTCTGCGTGCTCCCGCCCGGCTACCTCTGCTGCGGCTATCCGCAGACCTCCGCGGGGCGGGCGGACAAGGGCGAGGAGATCACGATCAAGAACCGCGTGCTCTTCCACCGGGTGGCCAATACCCTCAATTACCTCGACATCAAGACGGTGGTGGTCTCGTGCGGCACCTGCATGGACCAGCTCCAGAAGTACGAATTCGGGCGGATCTTCCCCGGCTGCCGGCTCCTGGACATCCACGAGTACCTGATGGAGAAGGGCGTGGCGCTGGAGGGCGTGAAGGGGGTGCGTTACATGTACCACGACCCGTGCCACACTCCCATGAAGACCCACCGGCCGCTCACGGTGGTCAACCGTCTGATGGGCCAATCCGTTGGCCTGAACGACCGTTGCTGCGGCGAGTCGGGCACTTTCGCCGCCACACGGCCGGACATCGCGACGCAGGTCCGCTACCGCAAGGAGGCGGAGATGCGAAAGGGGGCGGAAAGCCTCCGCGCGGATGGATTCGAAGGGCCGGTGAAGGTGTTGACCTCGTGTCCGTCCTGCCTCCAGGGCCTGCACCGGTTCGACGGGGACGCGGGCACCACGGCGGATTACATCGTGGTCGAGATGGCGCGCCACCTGCTCGGCGCGGACTGGATGGAAAAGTTCGTCCACGACGCTCGCCACGGCGGCATCGAGCGCGTGCTGCTGTGATCGTCATGCCCAACCGCAAGACCCGCACCCTGGAGCCCCGCCCCGAATGACGACGAACCGGATCCGACACCTGCCGACGACCCTCGCCGCGCTGCTGCTCGCCTCGGGCTGCGCGTTCGGCCCGCCCCGGGCGTCGGCACCGTTGCCCGCGCCCTCCGCGGCCGGCTACCCGATCGATGCCGCGTCGCTCGCGAAGGACGAGGACGACGACGAGGAAGCGCAGAGCCGCGCCGCGGCACCCTCGATCAAGTTCAACCTCGAGGCGGAGGCGGACGAGGAAGGGCCGCCGCGCGCCTGGCAGATCCTCCGCGCGCAGGACGAGCGGAAGGCGATCCTCGCCGCGAACGCGCCCGCGACCATCACCAAGGCGGCCGCCGTGCAGCCCTCCCAGTGGCAGGCGCTGGGACCCTCCAACATCGGCGGGCGCGTGCGCGCGCTCGCGTTCGATCCGCGCAACCCCTCGCGGCTCCTCGCCGGCACCGCTTCCGGCGGCCTCTGGATCTCCCCGGACGCCGGCGCCACGTGGGCCCCGAACAACGACTTCCTCCCGAACCTCTCGATCACGACGATCGCGTTCGATCCGGTCAATCCGGCCATCGTCTACGCGGGCACGGGGGAGGCGAGCGCGGGCCTCGTGGGCATCGGCGCCTTCCGGTCGACCGACGGCGGCACGACCTGGCAGTACCTCGCGGCGACGAGCCCGGACGCGAACGCGGACTGGCGCTTCGTGAACCGGATCGCGGCGCACCCCACGCAGTCCGGAACGCTCCTCGCGGCGGTCACCAACGCGAGCCTCGCGAGCGGCGGCATCTACCGCTCGACGGACGGTGGCGCCTCGTGGGTCCGCGCGTCGACCGCGAAGGCGCTCGACATTGCGTTCGAGCCGGGCAATCCCGCCAACGCCGTCGCGGGCCTGGACGACGGCACCATCGCCTACTCGCACGACGGCGGCATCTCGTGGACCCGGACGGCCGCGCTCGTGCCGAGCCCCAGCGGCCGGCAGAACACCGCGCGCGCCGAGATCGCCTTCGCCCGCTCGCAGCCGGGGCTCCTCTACGCCTCGGTCGACAACAACAAGGGCGAGGTGTGGCGCTCGACGGACTCCGGCGAGAACTGGCAGATCCTCAGCAACCCGGGGCACCTGGGCGGACAGGGCGACTACGACAACGCGATCTGGGTCGACCCCACGGACGCGTCCCATGTGCTCGTGGCCGGGCTCGACATCTACGAGTCGCGCGACGGCGCCGCGACGTTCAACAAGGTGAGCGACTGGCGGATCGCGCCCACGTCGCCGCACAGCGATCACCATGCGCTGGTCTCCCCGCCCAACTTCGGCGCGGGCAGCTCCGCGCTCTTCAACGGGAACGACGGCGGCGTCTACCGGGCGGCCAACGTGTACGGCCTCTCGGGGGGCGCCAACGGCACCGGCTGGTCGGTCATGAACAACGGGCTCGCCGTGACCCAGTTCTACAGCGGCGCCGGACGGACCGCCGCGGGCGGGCGCATCTATGGCGGCACGCAGGACAACGGCAGCCTCGTCCTGTCTTCCGGGCTCTGGCGCGAGTATCGCGGCGGCGACGGGGGTATCGTCGCGATCGATCCCGCGTCGGACCTCATGGTGTACGGCGAGTACGTGTACCTCGCCCTGCACCGGTCCTTCGACGGCGGGGCGAACTCCGCTTACTTCTGCGCGGGGATCACCGAAGGGTTGCCCCCGGACGACGGCGGCAACACCTACTGCGGCGCGGGCGCCACGCAGAAGACGAACTTCATCTCGCCGTTCACGCTCGACCCGAACAACTCCAACCGCATGCTCGCCGGCGCCAACTCGCTCTGGGCGACGGACGCCGTGAAGGGCACGCCCGCGTGGCACGCGATCAAGCCGCCGGTCGGGGGAGACGACTTCGTGAGCGCGATCGCCGTGCAGCCGGGGAACAGCAACGTGGTCTGGGTCGGCCACAACAAGGGCGAGGTCTTCCGCACCTCCAACGCGCTCGCGGCGGTCCCGGACTGGACCCGCGTGGGCGCGCTCTCGATTCCCGCGCGGCTCGTGCAGCGCATCACGGTCGATCCCGCGAATCCGGGCCACGTGATCGTGGCGGTCACGGGCTTCACGCCGAACGACGTGTGGCAGACGACGGACGGCGGGGCGACCTGGAGCTCCATCACGGGAAACCTCCCGGCGGCGCCGGTCTTCGACGTGAAGATCCACCCGCGCAACTCCGCCTGGCTCTACGCGGCCACCTCGGTCGGCATCTTCACGAGCGAGAACGGCGGCGCCACGTGGTCCACGACGAACGAGGGGCCGGCCAACATCCGCGTGCGCGAGCTCTTCTGGATAGACGACAACACGCTGGGCGCGGCCACCTACGGGCGCGGCATGTTCAAGGTGAACGTGGGCGGGCCGGCGCCCGCGGACTACCAGGACCTGTGGTGGGCGGGCCCGCAGGAGAACGGGTGGGGAATGAACATCACCCAGCACGGCGCGATGATCTTCGCCGCGTTCTTCATCTACGACGCGAACGGGCAGCCCCTGTGGGTGGTGATGCCGGGGGGATCGTGGAACGCGGACTTCACGACGTTCTCGGGGCCGGTCTACATTCCCACCGGTTCCTGGTTCGGCGCGTACGATGTGAGCCGGTTCTCCGGCGGCGCGACGCCGGTGGCCGGGACGGCGTCGATCACCTTCACGAGCGCCACCACCGCGACCTTCTCCTACACGATCAACGGGATGTCCGGAACGAAGTCGATCATGCGCGAGCTCTTCGGGCCGCAGGATCCGACTCCAGTGGCGACCTACGGGGATCTCTGGTGGGGCGGGGATTCCCAGAACGGCTGGGGCGTGGCCATCAGCCAGCAATACCGCAGCCTCTTCTCCGTCTGGTACACGTACGACACCAGCGGCAAGACGGTCTGGTACGTCGTGCCCGGCCCGGGCACGTGGACCTCCGCCAACACGTATACGGGCACGGCCTACCGCGTGACGAGCTCGGCGTGGCTCGGCGTCCCCTACAACGCCGCCGCGGTGAACGCCCAGGTTGCGGGCAGCATCACGTTCACCTTCACGGACCTGAACCACGCCGTCATGACCTACACGATCGACGGCGTCACGCAATCGAAGCCCATCACAAGGCAGGTGTTTTGACGGCGGGGTGCGAATTCTGCGAGCGTCCCGGCGGCGCGCTCCTCTGGCAGAATGACCTCTGCCGCGTGGTGAGGGCCGAGGAACGGGGCTATCCCGCCTTCTGCCGCGTGATCCTCGCGCGGCACGCCCGCGAGATGACGGACCTCGCGCCGGCGGAGCGGTCGGGCCTGATGGCGGTGGTGTTCGCCGTGGAGGAAGCCGTGCGCGAGACGATGCGGCCGGACAAGGTGAACCTGGCGAGCCTGGGGAACGCCGTGCCGCACGTGCACTGGCACGTGGTCGCGCGCTTCGCGGACGATCCGCATTTCCCGTCCCCGGTGTGGTGCGAGCCTCGCCGCGAGCCCGTCGTGCCGGCCGGGCGCGAGGCCGCGGCCGCGCGCCTTCCCGCGGCGATCCGCGAGCGCCTCGAGCGCCTCTTCCCGTGACGACGCCCGTCGCACCGGATGGCGAGGCGGTCCTCGGGTTCGGGGACGCGCGCGGCTGCAAGGAGTGGCTGAACGCGCTCCCGCTCACCAACATCCCCCAGGCGCAGGCGAGGGTCCTCGAGGTCGTGCGCGCGCTGAACGGCGCGGAGGCCTTCCCGGCCCTCGAGCGCCTCAAGTGCCTGGAGCTCCTGCGCGACAAGGTCGCGTTCCTGCAGGGCGAGCAGCGCTCGCGCTATTTCGGCAAGTCGCTGCCGCTCTCGCCCACGGACAGCAAGGCGTGGTCGACGGGTGCGATGCTGCTGGAGGAGATGGAGCGCGGGTACCGCCGCTGCCTCGACGATGCGGCGGGCGAGGAGCTGGCGGCCCATCGCGCCCTCATCGAGCAGCGGATCGTGCGCTACATCGGCGCCTACATGCTCTTCCACGCGATCGTGTACCGCCGCTTCGATCCCGCGACCTGGCAGCGGCTGCACGAGCAGTACGCGCGCGCCGAGGCCGCGGGGCACGCGTCGGATCGGGTGAAGGATTCGCTCGAGGGCGACGAGGAGGGCGTCTCGAGCGTCGCGGAGGCGTACGCGCAGGTGGTGCTCGTGCAGGCGGCGTACCTCTCGGAGATGACCGCCGCGCAGATCGACTTCGCGGAGGCGCTCCTCAAGCAATGGCTGCGGAAGCTGCGCATCGTGCGCGCGGCGGAAGCCCCGGATGCGGACCTCCTGCCGCTGGTGGTCGACCTGGGCTCCGGCATCGGCGCGCGTCCCGCCCGCCGCGCGGAGCTGGGCGATGCCCACCGCGTGTTCGACATCGATTCGCTGTCGAAGAGCCTGCGCAAGCGCATCCACGCGCTGCAGTCGGAGGAGGATCCGGCGAGCCTCGGCCTTCCGCCGCAGGCCGCGGGGCTCGACCTCCCCGTGCACCTGAAGCGCCTGCACAAGCTCTGGTGCGAGGGCGCCTCGCCCCGGCCGCCCGCGAAGTCCTCGGAGGTGAAGACCGCCGGGCTCGTCTTCACGCTGCCGGAGATCCACTTCTTCGTCTCGGGCGGCAAGATCTTCGAGCAGCCGGACCGCAGCCGCGAGATGACGCGCGAGGAGAAGCAGGACATGGAGGTGTTCGGCCGCGTGACGGAGCGCACGCAGAACCGCATGGTCGCCGAGCACAACTTCAGCGTCGAGCCCTGGAGCGTGGTGGAGGAGATGCCCGGCACGTGGCGCGTGCAGCGCCCCAGTACGGCCTCGAAGGGCGTGGCGATAGGCCGCCTCGCGGGCGTGCGCCTGGGCGATTCCGGCGCCTTCTACCTCGGCGTGATCCGGGCGCTCTCCCACGAGACGGACAACCGCATCATCGCGACGATCGCCCTCTTCCCCGGGAAGCCCGAGCCGATCGCCGTGCGCGCGGGCGCCCGCAACCGTACGAACGCGCAGTGGATGCAGGGCTTCCGCCTTCCTCCCCTCGAGCGGCTGCAGATCCCGGAATCCCTCGTGGTGCCCGCCGCGATGGCCCCGCGCGGGCGCAACGTGGAGACCTGGCGCGAGGGCGTCCACGACGCGACGGTGCGCGAGATCCTCGAGCACGGCGCGGACTTCGACCGCGTCACGGTCGGCTGACCATTGCAGGACGTCTTTCCCTAGGACGCACGCTCCAGCAGGTCCAGGAAGTCGCGCGCGGCGTTCTCCCCCGTCTGCTGCGCGATCTCGACGATGCACGTGGGGCTCGTCACGTTCACCTCGGTGAGGCGGTCCCCGATCACGTCGAGGCCCGCGAAGAGGATCCCCGCCTTCACGAGCTCCGGGCCCACCGCCTCCGCAATCGCGCGATCGGCGGCCGAGAGCGGGCGTGCCACGCCCGTCCCGCCCGCGGCGAGGTTGCCGCGCGTCTCGCCGGACCTGGGGATCCGCGCGAGGCAATGGGAGAAGGGCTTCCCGCCGATCACGAGCACGCGCTTGTCGCCTTCCGCGATCTGCGGCACGTAGCGCTGGGCCATGATCGTGCGGCGCCCGAAGTCGGTGATGGTCTCGACGATCACGTTCCGGTTGGGATCGCCCGCCGTCACGCGGAAGATCGCGGCGCCGCCCATCCCGTCCAGCTTCTTCACGATCACGTCGCCCTGGGATTCGATAAAGGCCTGCACGCGGGCCATGTCGCTCGCGACGAGGGTCGCGGGCGAGAGCTTCGGGAAGCGCAGGATCGCGAGCTTCTCGTTCCAGTCGCGCAGGGCGCGGGGGGCGTTCACGACCCGCGCGCCCTCGGCCTCGGCGCGCTCGAGGAGGAGCGTCGCGTAGTAGTACTCCGCGTCGAAGGGAGGGTCCTTGCGCATGAGCACGCGGTCGAAGCTCGCGAGGGGCGCCTCGCGCTCGTCCTCCACCCGGTGCCACGCCGCGTCCTCGTCGAAGACGGCGAGGCGCTTCACGGGCGCCTTCACCGAGCCCGCGTCCACGTACATGGCGTCGGCTTCGAGCGCGTGCACCTCGTGGCCGCGGCGGGCGGCCTCCCGCATCATCGCGATCGACGAGTCCTTGTAGGGCTTGAGGCCCGCCAGCGGATCGACGACGAACGCGAGCCTCATGCGTTCGCCGCCCGCGCGGCGGGCTCCGCCGCCGAGGCGACGAGCTCCTCGACCTCCACGGCCGCGGCGAGCGCGGCCAGGCGCGCGACGACGCCGTAGGTATAGAAGCGGTTCGGAGGATCGCCGGGCTTCCCGGCGCAGTCCGGCGTGTGGCAGTTCGTCTCGAAGGCGAGCGGGGCGTAGCGCGCGCCCGGCGAGTTGAGGTTCTCGTCGATGCCGCGCTCGGTGTGCACGCGATAGAAGCCGCCGACCACGAAGGGATCGACCATGTAGATCACCGGCTCGGCGACCGCGCCGTCCACGCTCTCGAAGGTGTAGACCCCTTCCTGGATGATCACCTCGTGCACCGGCTGGCCTTCCTTGATCACGGCCATCTTGTTGCGGGTCTTGCGGTTGAGGTTCCGCACGTCGTCCGCGCTCTTCACCGTCATGATGCCCATGCCGTATGTGCCCGCGTCCGCCTTCACGATCGCGAAGGGCGGCTCGGTGATCCTGTACTGCGCGTACTTCTCGCGCACTTCGCCCAGGACGTAGTCCACGTTCGCCGCGAGGCAGTCCTCGCCCTCCTTCTCGGTGAAGTTCACCTTGCCGCACTGGCTGAAGACCGGGTTCACGACCCACGGATCGATGCCCACCAGCTTCGCGAACTCCTCGGCGATGCGGTCGTAGACGTGGAAATGGTGCGACTTGCGGCGCGTGGACCACCCGGCCTGCAGCGGCGGCACGACCGGCTGCTCGATGCCCTCCAGGATCGACGGGATGCCCGCCGAGAGGTCGTTGTTGAGGAGGATCGCGCACGGGTCGAAGTCGCCCACGCCCACGCGGTTGCCGGAGCGGCGCAGCGGCTCGAGGAGGAGCTTCTCGCCGCCGGCGGCCGTGACCTCCAGCGGCTCCGCCAGGTCCGGGATGAGGCTCCCGATGCGCACCGTGTATCCCGCGCCCTCGATGATCCGGCGCAGCACGGCGACGTTCTGCAGGTAGTGGAGGTTCCGCGTGTGGTTCTCCGGCACGAGGAGGAAGCCGCGCGCGTCCGGGCAGATCCGCTGCAGTCCCGACATCGCCGCGTGCACGCAGAGCGGCAGGAAGTCCGGGTTCAGGTTGTTGAACCCGCCGGGGAAGAGGTTGGTGTCGACGGGTGCCAGCTTGAAGCCGCTGTTCCGCAGGTCCACGGACGTGTAGAAGGGGACGACGTGCTCATGCCATTTGGCGCGGAACCAGCGCTCGATTTCCGGGCGCTCGCCGAGCACGACGCGCTCGAGCTCCTGCAGGGGGCCCGTGAGGGATGTCGTGAGGTGGGGGACCATGTGGGGGGCTCGCCGGAAGTCGGATGGATCGGCCGGGGCGGACGCCTCGCGCCGGCCGGAGGTCCAGTTTACACGGTAAGATGCAGGGCTTTTCGCGAGCCGATTCCGGAGGATCCGATGTCCCCGTTGCAAGCGCTCGCCGCGACGGTCGGGCTCCTCGCGGCGTCGAACCTCTTCATGACCTTCGCCTGGTACGGCCACCTGCGCAATTTCCAGGCGAGCCCGTGGTACGTGGCGGCGATCGTGAGCTGGGGCATCGCGCTCTTCGAGTACCTGCTCCAGGTGCCGGCCAACCGGATCGGGTTCCGCGCGGGGCTCACCCTCGCGCAACTCAAGATCCTCCAGGAGGTCATCACCCTCACCGTCTTCGTGCCGTTCGCGATGGTCTACATGCGCCAGTCCTTCACCTGGAACTACGCCTGGGCGGGCCTGTGCATGGTGGGCGCGGTCTACTTCATCTTCAGGGGCTAGATTCCCGACGGCCCGGGAACCACGGATCGATGCATCTCCACATCCTCGGCATCTGCGGGACCTTCATGGGCGGCCTCGCCCGCATCGCACGCGAGCGCGGCCACCGCGTGACCGGCTGCGACGCGCAGGTCTACCCGCCCATGAGCGAGCAGCTCGCGAGCCTGGGGATCGAGCTCCACGAGGGCTACGATGCCGCGCAGCTCGACCGCTACCCCGCGGACCTCCACGTGGTGGGGAACGCGATGACGCGCGGAAAGCCCGTGGTCGAGGCGATCCTCGACCGGGGCCTCCCGTACGTCTCCGGCCCGCAGTGGCTCGCGGAGAACGTGCTCGCGGACAAGTGGGTGCTCGCGGTGGCCGGCACGCACGGGAAGAGCACGACCTCGTCGATGCTCGCGTGGATCCTCGAGGAAGCCGGCCTCGACCCGGGATTCCTCGTGGGCGGCATCCCGCGCAACTTCGGCGTCTCCGCGCGGGCGACCGCGTCGCCCTTCTTCGTGATCGAGGCGGACGAGTACGACACCGCCTTCTTCGACAAGCGCTCCAAGTTCGTGTGGTACCGGCCCCGCACGGCCGTGCTGGGGAACCTCGAGCACGACCACGCCGACATCTTCCCGGACCTCGCGGCGATCGAGACGCAGTTCCATCACCTGGTGCGGATCGTGCCCGCGCGCGGGCTCCTCGTCGTGAACGGACGCGACGCGGCCCTGCAGCGCGTGCTGGCGCGCGGCGCCTGGACGCCGGTCGAGCGCTTCGGCGACGGCGAGCCGTGGGGCCTCGCGGCCGTCCGGGCGGACGGGAGCTTCGACGTGCTCCTGGACGGCGAGCCACAGGGCACGGTGCGCTGGGACCTCATGGGCGAGCACAACCGCCTGAACGCGCTCGCGGCGCTCGCCGCCGCGCGCCATGCCGGCGTCCCGGTGAAGGCGGGCATCGAGGCGCTCGCGCGCTTCGAGGGCGTGAAGCGCCGGATGGAGCTGCGCGGCACCGCGAACGGCGTGCGCATCTACGACGATTTCGCGCACCACCCCACCGCGTTCGAGACCACGATCGCGGGCCTGCGCGCCGCGGCCGGCGGCTCGCGCATCGTCGCCGTGTTCGAGCCGCGCTCCAACACGATGAAGCTGGGCACCATGCAGGACCGGCTCGCCGCGAGCCTGGGCGGCGCGGACCTCGTCTTCTGCTACGCCCGCGACCTGGGCTGGGATCCCGCGCGCGCCCTGGCCCCGCTCGGAGCGCGCGCGACGACCCACCACGACATCGACGCGCTGGTCGACGCGGTGGCGCGGGCGCTCAGGCCCGGCGACCAGGTGCTCGTGATGTCGAACGGCGCCTTCGGCGGCGTCCACGCGCGCCTCCTCGCGCGGCTCGCACCGCGCGCTTCCGCGGCGGATTGACATGGCCACCTACGCCTTTCGCATCCTCAACGTCTTCGCGCGCGACGGGCGCCTCACCGGGAACCCGCTCTGCGTCTTCGAGGACGGGCGGGACCTGGACGACGCGACCCTGCAGGCGCTCGCCCGCCAGTTCAACCTCTCGGAGACGACCTTCATCCTGCCGTCCTCGAAGGCGACGGCGCGGGTGCGCATCTTCACGCCCGGATATGAAATGCCGTTCGCCGGCCATCCCACGCTCGGGACCGCGCATGTGGTGCGCGCGTTGAAGGGTGGGGACCGGGTGACGCTCGAGATGAAGGCCGGCGTGATCCCCGTGGAAGCCGCGGGCGATGTCTGGACCCTGGGCGCGAACCGTCCGCGGTGGCGCGAGGTGTCCGAATCGCGCGCGGACCTCGCCGCCGTGCTCGGGCTGGAGCCCGGAGACCTGGCGGAGCGGCCGCTCTGGGTGAACGCGGGGAAGGAGCAGCTCCTGGTGCCGGTCGCGAGCCCGCAGGCCGTGCGCCGCGCGCGGCCGCGCGCGGACGCGTTCTCGCGGCTGAAGAGCGAAGACGGCCAGAGCATGGCCTGCGTCTTCTCGGACGCGGGCGACGCCGCGGGCACGGTGGAATCGCGCTTCTTCTTCCCGAGCGGCGCCGCGATCCTCGAGGATCCCGCGACCGGCTCCGCGTGCGCGAACCTGGGCGGCTGGTTCTGCGCGTTGCGCCCCGGCGCGCGGATCGAGCGCGTGGTCTCCCAGGGCGAAGCGGTGAGCCGCCCGTCGACCCTGCGCCTCGCGGTGCGCGACGGCGCGATCTTCGTGGGCGGCCGCGTGATCGAGCTGGGCCGCGGAACCCTCGAACCCTGAAGGCCATCGTCTACCTGCACGGGTTCATCAGCTCGCCGCGCTCCCGGAAGGCGGCGATGCTGGGCGACTACGTGCGCAACTGCGTGACGGGGATCGACTACGTGGTCCCGGAGCTCCACCATCGCCCGGCGATCGCGGTGGAGCAGGCCGCGGCGGCCTGCGCGCCCTACGCCGCCGAGGACCTCACCCTCGTGGGAAGCTCGCTGGGCGGCTTCTACGCGACGGTCCTCGCCGAGCGCCTGGGCACGCGCGCGGCGCTCCTCAACCCGGCGGTGCACCCGCACCGCCACTTCGGCCGCTACTTGGGCCCCCAGCGGAACCTCTATACCGGCGAGGCGTTCGACCTCACGGTGGAGCACGTGGGGGAGCTCATGGCGCTCGACCCTCCCGCGATCACGCATCCGGAGCGCTACTGGCTCATCGTGGAGACCGGCGACGAGGTGCTCGATTACCGCGAGGCGGTCGCCCGCTACGCGGGCGCTTTCCAGACCGTCGTGCGCGGCGGGGACCACGCGCTGGGCTCGTTCCCCGAGCACGTGCCGGACCTGGTCGCCTGGGCGGCGGGGGAAGGCGACGTGCCGCGCGCCTGGATCGCGCCGTGAAGCAGGTCCTCTTCGAGGAGGACGGCGCGTTCCGCGTGGGCACCATCCTCGCGGAGGCGGGCGCGTCCTTCCAGGTGGAGGCGGCGCACGGCAAGCGCTCGAAGGTGAAGGCGGCGAGCGTGCTCCTGCGCTTCGACGCTCAGGCGCTCGGGACCTTCATGGCCGAGGCGCAGAAGCTCTCGGAAGCGATCGACCCGCGCTTCCTCTGGGAGGTCTGCGGCTCCGCGGAATTCTCCTTCGAGGCGCTCGCGGCGGAGTATCACGGCCGCGCGCCCACGCCGCAGGAGGCGACCTCGGTGGCACTCGCCCTCCACGCGAACCCGATGTACTTCTACAAGCGGGGGAAGGGCCGCTACCAGGCCGCGCCGGAGGAGAACCTCAAGGCGGCGCTCGCCGGCCAGGAGAAGAAGCGCCGCCAGCAGGAGCAGGTGGACGCGTGGGCGGCCGAGCTCGCGGCGGGGAGGCTTCCGGAGGCGATCGGCACGCGGATCGACGTCCTCCTCTTCAAGCCGGACAAGATGAGCCTCGAGTGGCGGGCATTGGACCAGGCCTCGCACGCGGCGGGGCTCGCACCGCCGAAGCTCCTCGCGCGGGCGGGCGCCTTCGGCGGCCCGGAGGACTATTTCCTGCGCCGCTTCGCGTTCGAGCTCTTCCCGGCCGGGACCGGATTTCCGTCGACGCCCGCGCTCGTGGCGCCGCCGTCCCTGCCCGAGGGCGCCGCGGCGGCCTTCTCGATCGACGACGAGGAGACCACCGAGATCGACGACGCATTCTCCGTCGAGCGCCTCCCGGGCGGGGACTTCCGCGTGGGCATCCACATCGCCCTTCCCGCCCTTTTCTTCGACCGCGCGCATCCGCTCGAAGCGCTCGCCCGCGAGCGGCTCTCCACCGTGTACTTCCCCGGCGGGAAGATCACGATGCTGCCGCAGGACGCGATCGCGTGCGCGACGCTCGCGGCCGGGCGCCGCGTGCCGGCGGCATCGCTCTACCTCGAGGTCGACGGCGGGAAGCTCGAGGTGCGCTCGGCCGAGTCGCGCGTGGAGACGATCGCGGTCGCGGCGAACCTGCACCTGCGCGAGCTGGACGCCCGTCTCAACGCGGAGACGGTCGCGGCGGGGCGCGTGGAAGGGGCATGGGGCGAAGAGCTCCTCATCCTCTGGCGCCTCGCCAGGAACCTGCGGGCGCTCCGCGGGGCGGGCGAGGAGCGCACGGACCGGCTGGACTACACCTTCCGGGTCGACGGCGGACGGGTCGCGATCGAGCCCCGGCCGCGCGGCACGCCGGTCGACATGCTCGTGGCCGAGCTCATGATCCACGCCAACGCGACCTGGGGGAAGCTCCTCGCCCACCGCGGCTATCCCGCGATCTACCGCAACCAGCGCGCGATGAAGACGCGCATGGAGGTCGACCCGGGGGCGCACGAATGGCTGGGCGTCACGCATTACGCCTGGGCGAGCTCGCCCCTGCGGCGCTACTCCGACCTCGCGAACCAGCGCCAGCTCGCCGCCGCCCTCGCTGGCGCCCCGGCGCCCTATTCGCGCGCCGAGCTGGAGGCCGCGGCGCGGGATTTCGAGACGACCTACGAGGCCTACGCGGAGCACCAGCGGCTCCTCGAGCGGTACTGGTGCCTGCGCTACCTGCAGCAGGAGGGGATCGATTCGGCTCCCGCCACGGTGATCCGCGAGGAGCTGGTGCGGATCGAGGGGCTGCCGCTCGTCTGCCGGGCGATCGGGCTGCCCCCCGGCTCGGTCGGCGAGCGCATCCGCGTGGCCTTCGGCGAGATCGACTTCTGGGATCCGGGCGTACCCTGCCGCTACGCGGGCAAATAACCTACAATTGCCCTTCATGTCGCGACGTCCCGACCGAAACCCGTAGCGGCTCCGATGCAGCTCCGGCAGCCCGCCCCCGACGCCCTCGTTTCCTTCTCCGATTTCCTGCTCGAACGCTTCGGCCTCGTCGCGTCGATGCAGGTGGCGGTCGTCGCCTCCATCGCGATCCACGCGTTCCTCATCGTGGGCCTGGGCCTGCGAATCGCGGGCATGCAGCGCTGGGACGAGCCGCACAACGTGATGGACGTGGTGCTGGTGAACGCGAAGAGCGCGACCCGGCCGAAGAAGGCCGATGCGCTCGCGCAGGCGAACCTCGACGGCGGCGGCAATACCGACAAGAAGCTGCGCGCCGCGACGCCGCTCCCGGCGCTCGAGCAGCGCGAGCCCAGCCGCGAGCTCCACGCCGCGGAAGGACGCGTGAAGCAGCTCGAGGCGGAGGCGAAGGAGCTCATGACGCGCTTGAAGTCGGACGTCGCCGTGGCGCGGATCGATCCGCAGCCCGCGGCGAAGCCGGACGCGAAGGCGGACGCCCAGGCGCGCGACCTCATGGAGAAGAGCCTCGAGATCGAGCGCCTCGAGGCGCAGATCCGGCGCGAGCACCAGGCCTACCAGGAGCGCCCGAAGCGGACCTTCGTGGGCGCGCGCGCGGCCGAATACCGCTTCGCGCAATACGTGGACAACTGGCGCCGGAAGATCGAGCGGATCGGGAACCTCAACTACCCGGCCGAGGCGAAGGCGAACCGCATCTACGGCTCGCTCCAGCTCACGGTCGCGATCAAGGCGGACGGCGAGGTGGAGTCCGTCGAGATCAACAAGTCGTCCGGCCACAAGGTGCTCGACCAGGCGGCCGTGCGGATCGTGCGCCTCGCCGCCCCTTTCGATCGCTTCCCGCAGAACATCCGCGCCGACACGGACATCCTGCACATCACGCGGACCTGGACCTTCACGCGCGGCGACCAGGTCGTCTCCGAGTGACGCGGAGGAGATCGCGGCGCGCCGGGGTATCGGAAAGCGATACCTCGGGTCCGCCCGCGGGGCGTGGGTCCCGGGCGCCGGGGAACCTCGCTCCGGCATTTGAGCCAAACCTCGCCTGGGTTAAAATGCGCGACCGGTGGCCCATGCAGACGATCAACCTCACCAGCCACTTCCTCATCGCCATGCCGGCGATGGCGGACCCGAATTTTTCCCGCACCCTCACCTTCGTCTGCGAGCACAACGAGCACGGCGCGTTGGGCATCGTCGTGAACCGCCCCATCGAGGTCACGCTCGAGGCGCTCTTCAAGCAGGTGGAGATCCCGCTCGAGGACCGGGTGCTCGCCTCGCAGCCGGTCTTCTTCGGCGGGCCCGTCCAGTTCGACCACGGCTTCGTGCTGCACCGGCCGGTGGGCGCCTGGAAGTCGACGCTCCCGGTGGGCGAGATCGGCCTCACCACCTCGCGCGACATCCTCGAGGCGATGGCCGCCGGGAGCGGGCCGCGGGAGCAGCTGGTGGCGCTGGGCTATGCCGGGTGGGCGCCGGGCCAGCTCGAGGACGAGATCCAGAGGAACGGCTGGCTCACGGTGCGCGCGACGACGGACCTCATCTTCAGCACGCCGCCGGAGTCGCGCTACGAGGCGGCGATGGGCGTCCTCGGCGTGAACGCGGCCAACCTCTCCGAGGACGCGGGGCACGCTTGATGCCGACCGTCCTCGCCTTCGACTTCGGCGAGAAACGGATCGGCGTGGCCGTGGGCGAGACCGCCACGGGGATCGCGAGCCCGGTGGGCGCCATCGAGGCGGCCGGGAACGACGCCCGGTTCGAGGCGATCGAGAGGCTGGTGCGGGAATGGAAACCCGCGGGCTTCGTGGTCGGGCGTCCGCGCCACGAGGACGGCAGCGAGCACGCGGTCGCGAAGCTCGCCGAGAAGTTCGCGCGCCGCCTCACGGCGCGCTACGCGCTTCCCGTGCGCTTCGTGGACGAGACGCTTTCCTCCGCGGAGGCCGAGTCGCGCCTGCGCGGCACGCGCACGCGCGCAACGCGCCCGGGCGACGTGGACGCGATGGCCGCGGCCGTGATCCTGCAGAGCTACCTCGACCAGCCGGAGGCCCATGGCCCGCTCGCTCCCTGACCCCGAGCGCCTCGTGGGAGAGCTCGCCCAGCAGATGCGCGGGCGCCTCGCCGACGATGCCGCGATCGTGGGCATCTACACGGGCGGCGCGTGGGTGGCCGAGCGGCTGCACCGCGCGCTGGGCCTGGCACCCGCGCTGGGCACCCTCGCCGTGACGCTCCACCGCGACGACTTCCGCCGCATCGGCCTCCACCGCGAGGCGCGCCGTAGCCTCATCCCGTTCCCGGTCGACGGCCGCGAGATCATCCTCGTGGACGACGTGCTCTACACGGGCCGCACCATCCGCGCGGCGCTGAACGAGCTCTTCGATTTCGGCCGCCCGCGCGCCGTGCGCCTCGCCGTGCTGGCGGACCGCGGCGGCCGCGAGCTCCCGATCGCCGCCGACTTCACCGGGGCGAAGGTGGAGATGCCGCGCGAGGAGGAGCTGGTCCTGTCCAACGAGGGCGGAAAGCTCCGCCTCGCCGCCGTGAAGAGGTCCGCGTGAGCCGCGGCGACGGGCTCCAGGTGGGCGCGGACGGGCGCCTGCGCCATCTCCTCACCACCGAGGGCCTCTCCGCGGAGATGATCCGCCGGATCCTCGACACCGCGGACCAGTTCGTCTCCGTGAGCGAGCGCGACGTGAAGAAGGTGCCGCTCCTGCGCGGGCGCTCGGTGTTCAACGTGTTCTTCGAGAGCTCCACCCGCACGCGCACCACGTTCGAGATCGCCGCGAAGCGCCTGTCCGCGGACGTGATCAACCTCAACGTGGGCGTCTCCTCCACCTCGAAGGGCGAGACGCTCCTCGACACGGTCTACAACCTGCAGGCGATGGACGCGGACATGTTCGTCGTGCGCCACGCGCAGTCCGGCGCCGCGCACCTCATCGCGCGCCACGTGAAGCCGGGCGTCGCCGTGATCAACGCGGGAGACGGGCGGCACGCGCACCCCACGCAGGGGCTGCTCGACATGTACACGATCCGCCACTACAAGAAGGATTTCTCGGCGCTCACCGTGGCGATCGTGGGCGACGTGCTGCACTCCCGCGTCGCGCGCTCGCAGATCCACGCCTTGAAGACCCTGGGCGTGCCGGACCTGCGCGTGGTCGGCCCGGCGACGCTCGTGCCGGCGGCCGTGGAGCGGATGGGCGTGCGCGTCTGCCACGACATGCTGGAAGGGATCCGCGGCTGCGACGTCGTGATCATGCTCCGCCTGCAGAACGAGCGGATGAACGGCGCGCTCCTTCCCTCGGCGGGCGAGTTCTTCAAGTGCTACGGCTTGACCCCCGGGAAGCTCGCGCACGCGAAGCCGGACGCGATCGTGATGCACCCGGGACCGATGAACCGGGGGGTCGAGATCGATTCGGCGGTGGCGGACGGGCTCCAGAGCGTGATCATGCCGCAGGTGACCTTCGGGATCGCCGTGCGGATGGCCGTGATGTCGATGCTGGGATCTCCACATGAAGATTGAGATCCGCGGCGCGCGCGTGGTCGACCCGGCGAGCGGCCGGGACGAGAAGGCGTCGATCTGGATCGACGAGGGCCGCATCGCCGCGGTGGGCGCCGCGCCCCAGGGCTTCCGCGCGGACGAGACGATCGACGCCGCGGGCCTCGTCGCCTGCCCGGGCCTCGTGGACCTTTCCGCGCGGCTGCGCGAGCCGGGCTTCGAGTACAAGGCGACGCTCGAATCCGAGATGGCCGCGGCGGCCGCCGGCGGCGTCACGACGCTCGCCTGTCCGCCCGACACCGATCCGCCGCTGGACGAGCCGGGCCTGGTCGAGATGCTCACGCGCCGCGCCTCGGGCGTGCACGGCACGCGCGTGCATCCGCTGGGCGCCCTCACCACGGGACTGAAGGGCGAGCGCCTGGCCGAGATGGTGGAGCTCGCGGAAGCGGGCTGCATCGGGTTCTTCCAGGGGAGCGCCGCGCTTCCGGACAACGCGACGCTCCTCCACGCGATGCGCTACGCGGTGACGTTCGGCTTCACCGTGTGGCTGCGGCCGCAGGACGCGGCGCTCGCCGCGGGCGGGGTCGCGCACGAGGGCGAGGTCGCCACACGCCTGGGCCTGCCCCCGATCCCCGTCATCGCGGAGACCGTCGCCACGCGCACGATCATCGAGCTCATGAAGGCGACCGGCGCGCGCGTGCACCTGGCGCGCCTCTCGGCCGGCGCCACGCTGGAGCTCGTCCACCGCGCGAAGGCGCGCGGGCTGCCGCTCACCTGCGACGTGGGCGTGCACCACCTGCACCTCTGCGACCGCGACATCGGCGAGTTCGACGCGCTGGCGAACCTGGCGCCGCCGCTGCGCGATCCCGCGGACCGCGAGCGCCTGCGCCGCGCGCTCGCCGACGGGACCATCGACGCCGTCTGCTCGGACCACACGCCGGTCGACGACGACGCGAAGCTCGTCCCCTTCGGCGAGGCGGAGCCGGGTGCCACCGGCCTCGAGCTCCTCCTGCCGCTGACGCTCCAATGGGGGCGGGAATGCGGGCTCGCGCTGGGCCCCACGCTCGCCGCGATCACGTCGCGTCCCGCCGCCGTGCTGGGCGTGGCGGCGGGAACGCTCGCTCCCGGCGTGCCCGCGGACATCTGCCTCTTCGATCCCGCGCGCGCCTGGGTCGTGAAGCCGCAGGCCCTCGCGAGCCAGGGCAAGAACACCCCCTTCATGGGCTTGGAGCTCACCGGCCGGGCCGTGCGCACCCTCGTTTCCGGAAGGACCGTCCATGCCGCTCGATGACACGTTGCCACGGGCCGCCGCCAATCCGCTCCTCGACTTCTCGGGGCTGCCGCGCTTCTCCGAGATCCGCCCGGAGCACACCGGTCCCGCGGTGGAGCTCCTGGTCGCGCAGGGCCGCGAGGCGGTCGAGCGCGTGGCCTCGGCCCCGGGCGCGCCCGCCTGGGAGACCTTCGTCCAGCCGCTCGACGACGCGAACGAGCGCCTCGCCCGGGCGTGGGCGCAGGTGAGCCACCTGAACGCGGTCGTGAACACGCCGGAGCTGCGCGAGGCGTACAACGCGGCGCTCCCGCGCGTCACTCAGTTCTTCACGGAGCAGGGCCAGGATCCGCGCCTGCACGCGGGATTCAAGGCGCTTCGCGCCGCCCCCGGCTTCGCGGCCCTTCCCGCGGCCCGGCGGCGGTTCGTGGAGAACGAGCTGCGCGATTTCCGGCTGGGAGGAGCCGAGCTCCCGCCCCCGGAGAAGGCGCGCTTCCGCGAGGTGAAGGAGGAGCTCGCGAAGCTGGGCTCGCGCTTCCAGGACAACCTGCTGGACGCGACCAACGCCTTCGCGCTCTACGTGACCGATCCCGCGCAGCTCTCGGGCATTCCGGAGGACGTCGTCGCGACGGGCCGCGAGGCCGCGCGCCGCGAGGGCCACGAGGCCGTGAAGCTCACGCTGCACATGCCGTGCTACCTGCCGGTCATGCAGTACGCCGACCACCACGGGCTTCGCGAGCGCATGTACCGCGCGTTCGTGACGCGCGCCTCGGAGCTGGGCAAGCCCGAGTGGGACAACACGGCGAGCATCCGCCGCATCCTCGAGCTGCGCGCGCAGCTCGCGCGGCTGCTGGGATACGCCTCCTACGCGGAGGTCTCGCTCGCCTCGAAGATGGCGGGGTCGGCGGCGCAGGTGCTCGATTTCCTCGAAGACCTCGCGCGGCGCGCCCGTCCCTTCGCCGAGCGCGACATGCGGGAGCTGCGCGCGTTCGCACGCGACGAGCTCAACCTCGCGGACCTGCGCGCGTGCGACGTGCCCTACGTGAGCGAGAAGCTGCGCCAGAGCCGCTACGCGTTCTCGGACCAGGAGGTGAAGCAGTACTTCCCGGAAAGCGAGGTGCTCGCGGGGATGTTCCGCCTCGTGGAGACGCTCTACGGCCTGCGCATCCGCCCCGCGGAGGCGGAGACCTGGCATCCCGCCGTCCGCTTCTTCGAGATCGTCGACGGATCCGGCGCGCGCGTGGGGCGCTTCTACCTCGACCTCTACGCCCGCGAGGGCAAGCGCGGCGGTGCCTGGATGGACGACGCGATCAACCGGCGGCGCCTGGGCGAGCGCGTGCAGACGCCGGTCGCGTTCCTCACGTGCAACTTCTCGGCGCCCGTGGGCGGCAAGCCCGCGCTCTTCACGCACGACGAGGTGACCACGCTCTTCCACGAGTTCGGCCATGGTCTCCACCAGCTCCTCACGCAGGTGGACGAGCTGGGCGTGGCCGGCATCAACGGCGTCGAGTGGGACGCGGTGGAGCTTCCCAGCCAGTTCATGGAGAACTTCTGCTGGGAGTGGGACGTGGTCGAGCCGATGACGCGCCACGTGGAGACCGGCGCTCGCATCCCGCGGGCGCTCTTCGACCGCATGCTCGCGGCGAAGAACTTCCAGAGCGGGATGCAGTTCGTCCGCCAGCTCGAGTTCGCGCTCTTCGACATGCGCCTGCACCATGGCTTCGACCCCGCCTCGGGCTCCGTGGCGGGCGTGCTGGACGACGTGCGCCGTGCGGTGGCGGTCTATCCGGTCCCGGACTACAACCGCTTCGCGAGCCAGTTCTCCCACATCTTCGCGGGCGGCTACGCCGCCGGCTACTACAGCTACAAGTGGGCCGAGGTGCTCTCGTCGGACGCGTACTCCGCGTTCGAGGAGGCGGGCGTGCTCAACCCGGAAGTCGGCGCGCGGTTCCGCCGCGAGGTGCTCGCCGCGGGCGGGAGCCGCCCGGCGCTCGATTCGTTCGTCGCCTTCCGCGGCCGGCGCCCGCAGATCGACGCCCTTCTGCGTCATAATGGGATGACAGAGGCGGCCTGAAGCCCCCATCCACCACGGCGCTTCCGGGAACAAGGGAGATACGCATGGCAACGCGCCACATCGCCGGCGCCGTCCTCGCGGCGGCCCTCGCGGCCGGGCTCCCCGCCCAGGCCCAGACCAACGTCTATCGCTGGCCGGACAAGGACGGGAAGATCCATTTCTCGGATACGCCGCCGCCGGAAGAGGCGAAGGGCGTGAGCCAGAAGCGCATGGGCGGCGGCTACGTCGAGCAGTCGCAGCTCCCCTACGCCACGCAGCTCGCGATGAAGCGCAACCCCGTGACGCTCTACGTGGGGACGCAGTGCGGCGACCCGTGCGCGAACGGTCGCGACCTGCTCTCCAACCGCGGCGTGCCCTTCGCGGAGCGCAACGCCCAGGCGAGCGCGGCGGAGACGGAGGCGTTGCGGCAGGCTTCGGGCGGCCTCGTCGTGCCTTTCCTCCTCGTGGGCGACAACAGGCTCAAGGGCTTCGACGAGGGCTCGTGGAACGCGGCGCTCGACGCCGCGGGCTATCCGCGCACCCGCCTCCCCGGCCAGGTCCCCGCCACGCCGGCGAGCCCCGCCGCCCCGGCGCCGGCGCCGCCCGCCCCCGCGCAATAGGGGCGCTGCCTTGAAGATCGCCACCTGGAACGTGAACTCGCTCCGGGTGCGGCTCCCCCATCTGCTCGACTGGCTCGCGGCCCGGGCTCCGGACGTGGTCTGCCTGCAGGAGACCAAGTGCGAGGACGCGACCTTCCCGGCCGCGGAGCTGCGCTCCGCGGGCTATTGCGCGCTCCATCACGGCCAGCGCTCGTACAACGGCGTGGCGATCCTCTCGCGCTCGGAGCCGCGGGTGGCGTGCCGCGGCATCCCGGCCTTCGCGGACGAGCAGAGCCGCGTCATCGCGGCGGACGTGGACGGCGTGCGCGTGGTGAGCGTCTACGTCCCCAACGGCCAGAGCGTGGGCTCGGACAAGTACGGGTACAAGCTGCGGTGGTTCGAGGCGCTCGCGGCGTGGCTCGCAACCGAGCTCGCCGCGCATCCGAACCTCGCGGTGCTCGGGGACTTCAACGTGGCGCCGGAGGACCGCGACGTCCACGATCCGCTCGCCTGGGAGGGGAAGATCCACGTGAGCGAGCCGGAGCGCGAGGCGCTCCGCCGCGTGGTGGCCGTGGGATTCGCGGACGCCTTCCGCCTCTTCGAGCAGCCGGAGAAGTCGTTCACGTGGTGGGATTACCGGATGGGCGCCTTCCGCCGCAAGATGGGCCTGCGGATCGACCTCGCGCTCCTCTCGCCCGCGCTCGCGGGCGCGTGCCGCTCGTGCACGATCGACCTCGCCCCGCGCAAGCTCGAGCGCCCGTCGGACCACGCGCCCGTGCTGTGCGAGCTGGCCCTCGGGTGAACGCCCGCGCCGCCCCGTCCGGCGAGGCGGCCGCCCCCTTCGAGGAGCTCGTCCGCCGCGCGCAGGACGCCACGCGCTTCCAGTGCGCGTGGATCTCGCTCCTCGAGGACGGGCGCGAGCGGATGGTCGCGGCGCGCGGCCTCGGCGCCCGCGACCTCGCCGCCCATGAATCCCTGGCGCTCGCGCTGGGGGAGCTGCGCGAGCCGCTCTTCGTGGAGGATGCCCTGCGCTCGCCGTGGAGGGAGCATCCGCTCGTCGCTTCCGGGCCGCGCGCCCGGGCGCTCGCGATCGTGCCGCTCGCCGGCGCGGACGGCCTCGCCGTGGGCACGCTCACCGTGGCGGACCCGAAGCCGCGCGCGCTCGCCCCCGCGCAAAGATCGGCCCTCGCCAACCTCGCTTCCCTCGCCATGGCGCGGCTCGAGGGCTCGCGTGCCGGGCCGGAGCCCTCCGCCGCGCCGGCCCGCGCGGCGCCCGCGGCCGCGCTCGAGGAGCGCCTCGAGGCGGAAACGCGGCGGCGCGAGGCCGCGGAAGGCGAGCTCGCGCGCGAGCGGGGACTTCTCGAGGCCGTGCTGGACAACCTCGCGAGCGCCTTCTTCCTCGTCTCCTCGGACGGCGCGATGCTGCGCTGGAATACGAGCCTCGCGGCGGCGCTGGGCTATGCCGACGCCCAGATCGCGCGCATGCGGCCCGCGGACTTCGTCTCGCCCGCCGACCGCGACGAGGTCGAGGCCGCGATCCGCGAGGTGCTCGAGGAGGGGCGCGAGATCGTGCTCGAGGCCGAGATCGTGGACAGCACGGGCAATGTCCGTCCCTATGCCCTCACCGGCCGCCCGCTCGTGCTGGGCGGCGATCGCTACATGATCGGGGTCGCGGGCGACATCACGCTTCGCAAGCGCACCGAGCGCCAGATGGCCCGTGCGAAGGAGCGGCTCGACCTGGCGCTCTCCGGCTCGCGCCTCGCGCTCTGGGACTGGGACCTCAGGAACGACAAGGTCTACTTCAACGAGAGCTGGACCGCGCTCCTGGGAAGCGACCCGCGCGAGCTCATGTGCTCGGGGCCCGAAGTCGCGTCCTGGAACCACCCGGCCGACCGGGAGGTGTTCGCCGCCGCGCTCGGGAACGCGATGAAGGGCGTGAGCGACGGCTTCGACTGCGAGTACCGCGTGGCGAACGCGGGCGGGACGTGGACGTGGATCCATTCGCGCGGCAAGGTCACGCAGCGCGACGAGTCGGGACGCGCGAGCCGCATGACGGGCACCTCGACCGACGTCACGAAGCGCAAGCTCGCGGAGGAGCGCGCCGAGTACCTCGCGACCCGCGACCCGCTCACGGGCCTTCCCAACCGCGTCCTCCTCCACGACCGGCTGGAGCAGGCGGTGTTCAACGCGGCGAGGAACGCCCGCGGCTTCGCGTTCATGTTCATCGACCTCGACCGGTTCAAGACGATCAACGATTCCCTGGGCCACCAGGCGGGCGACGAGCTCCTGAAGGGCGTGGCTTCGCGGCTCATCGCCTGCGTGCGCGCGAACGACACCGTCGCGCGGCTGGGCGGGGACGAGTTCGCCGTGATCCTCGAGGACCTGCGCGACGACCACGACGAGGCGCGCAGCAGGTGGCCGAGAAGATGATCGCGGCGCTGGCGGCCCCCATGGTGATCGGGGGCCAGCCGCTCAGCACGTCGTGCTCGATCGGGATCAGCCTCTATCCCGCGGACGGGCGCGATGGCGCCTCGCTCATGAAGAACGCGGACGTGGCGATGTACTACGCGAAGGAGAAGGGCCGCAACAACTACCGGTTCTTCTCGCCCGGCATGAACGCCCGCGCCCAGGAGCGGCTCTCGCTGGAGAGCTTCCTGCGCCTGGCCCTCAAGCGCGGGGAGCTGGCGCTCCACTACCAGCCGCGCATGCGCACGGACGGAGGGGCGCTCGTGGGCGCCGAGGCGCTCATCCGCTGGCAGCACCCGCGGCGAGGCCTCCTCGAGCCCGCCGAGTTCATCGACGTGGCGGAGGACTCCGGCCTCATCGTCCCGATCGGCGAATGGGCCATCGCGGAGGCGTGCGCGCAGGCGCGCGCGTGGCAGGAGCGGATCCGCGGCGACCTGCGGATGTCGATCAACATCTCGGTTCGGCAGGTGCGCGACGGCGAGCGCCTGTACGCGGCGGTCGAGCGCGCCATCCGCGAGACGGGTATCGACGCGGCGACGCTCGAGCTGGAGTTGACCGAGAGCCACCTCATGCAGGACATCCCGGAGAACGCGGCGCTCCTCACGCGCCTGGGCGAGCTCGGGGTCGGGATCTCGATCGACGATTTCGGCACCGGCTACTCGTCGCTCTCGTACCTCAAGAAGCTGCCGGTCGACGCGATCAAGATCGACGGGTCGTTCGTCCGCGACATGGAGGAGGACCCCAACGACGAGGCGATCATCCAGGCGATCCTCGCGATGGCGCACTCGCTCGGGCTCTCGGTCGTGGCCGAGGGCGTGGAGACGGCGGCGCAGCTGGGGTCGCTCCTCGCGCTGGGCTGCGACGAGTACCAGGGATTCCTCGAAAGCGGCGCGCTCCCGCCCGCGCAGTTCGAGGAGCGCTACGCGGGGCGCTAGCGGCCCGGCGCGCCCTCGTCGTGGGGCGGCGTGTCGATCCCGAGGTCCTGCACCTTCCGGGTGAGCGTGTTCCGGCCGATGCCCAGGAGCGCCGCGGCCTCGATCCGCCGCCCGCCCGTGTGCTGCAGCGCGCGCGCGATGAGGATCGTCTCGAACTCGCGCGTGAGGACGTCCGCGATGCCGGAGTCGCCGCGGGCGAGGCGCCCCGCGACCTCGCGCTCGAGCGCGCGGCGCCAGTCGCCCTCGCCCGCCGCCGCGAGCGCCGCCGCGTCGCCGCGCACCTCCGGCGGGAGGTCGTCCAGGTCGGCCACCTGGCCCGGCGCCATCACGGTGAGCCAGTGGCACATGTTCTCCAGCTGGCGCACGTTGCCCGGCCAGTCCAGGGAGGCGAGGAACTGGATCGCCGCCTCCGAGAGGCGCTTGCCCTCCACGCCCAGCTCGCGCGCGCTCTTCGCGAGGAAGTGGCGCGCGAGCGGCGGGATGTCCTCGCGCCGCTCGCGAAGGGCGGGAAGCCTCAGCCGGATCACGTTCAGCCGGTGGTAGAGGTCGTCCCGGAAGAGGCGCTCGCGCACGCGCGCCTCGAGGTCCTGGTGCGTGGCCGCGATCACCCGCACGTTCGCCGCGAGCGGCGTGTGGCCGCCCACGCGGTAGAAGTGGCCGTCGGAGAGCACGCGCAGGAGCCGCGTCTGCAGGTCCTGCGGCATGTCGCCGATCTCGTCCAGGAAGAGCGTGCCGCCCTCGGCCTGCTCGAAGCGGCCGCGCCGCATCGACTGCGCGCCGGTGAAGGCCCCGCGCTCGTGGCCGAAGAGCTCGCTCTCGAGGAGGTCCTTCGGGATCGCCGCCGTGTTGATCGCGATGAAGGCCTTCGCCGCGCGCGGGCTGTGGCGGTGGAGGGCGCGCGCGACCAGCTCCTTCCCGGTGCCGGACTCGCCGGTGATGAGGACCGTCGCCTGGGATTGGGCGAGGCGGCCGATCGCCCGGAAGACTTCCTGCATCGCCGGCGCCTGGCCGAGGATCTCGGGCGCCGCCTCCTCGCGCGGCGCCTCGTCGGCCGTCCGCCGGCTCTCCTCCAGCGCGCGCCGCACGAGCGCCACGGCGTAGTCGACGTCGAAGGGCTTCGGCAGGTACTCGAAGGCGCCCCCCTGGAACGCGGCGACCGCGCTCTCGAGGTCCGAATACGCGGTCATGATGATCACGGGCGTGCCGGGAAGCCGCGCGCGCAGCTCCCGCGTGAACTCGAGGCCCGAGAGCCCCGGCATCCGGATGTCGCTCACGACGACCTGCGGCGCCTCGCTCGCGAGCCGGTCGAGCGCCTCCTGCGCGGCGGGGAAGGTGCGGTGCGCGATGCCCTCGCGCGTGAGGGCCTTCTCGAACACCCACCGGATCGAGCGGTCGTCGTCGATGATCCAGACGGGGTTCGTCATGCGGCATTCCTTTCGCGCACCGGGAGCAGGATCGTGAACCGCGTGCGGCCCGGGACGCTCTCGAACTCGATCAACCCCTGGTGCTGGCTCACGTAGGTCTGCGCGAGCGACAGCCCCAGGCCCGTGCCGCCTTCGCGCCCGCTCACGAGGGGATAGAAGATCCGCTCGGCGAGCTCCGGCGGGACGCCCGGCCCGTTGTCCTCCACCGTCACCGCGACCGCGTGCCGGTGGCGGGAGCGCGCGAGCGTCACCTGCCGCGCGATCCGCGTGAGGAAGCGGATCTCGCCCCGGCCGGCGGTCGCCTGCGCGGCGTTCCTCGCGACGTTCAACACCGCCTGGATCAGCTGCTCGCGGTCGCCGTGGAGGTCCGGCAGGCTCGCGTCGTAGTCGCGCCGGATCTCGAGGCCTTCCGGGAACTCGGCGAGGAGGAGGGAGCGCACGCGCTCCGTCACCTCGTGGATGTTCACCGCCTCCACCTTCGGGAGCCGGCTCGGCGTGAGGAGGCGGTTCATGAGCGATTGCAGCCGGTCCGCCTCCTTCACGATCACCTGGGTGAACTCGCGCTGCTCGGGGTCGGAGAGCTCGCGCTCGAGGAGCTGTGCCGCGCCGCGGATCCCGCCCAGCGGGTTCTTGATCTCGTGGGCGAGGTTGCGGATGAGCTCCCGGTTGGCCTCCTGCTGCTCGAGGATCTTCGCCTCGCGCGCGATCTTCAGCTGCTGCTCGAGCTCGCGCAGCTCGATCAGGAGCCGCGACTCGCCCGCGTCCACGGGGCTCATCACGCAATGCAGGTGGAGCGCGGCGCCGCCCACCTCGAGGGTGAGCTCGTTCTCGTTGAACCCGTTGTCCGCCTCGATCGACTGGCGCAGCCTCTGGAAGAACGCCTCGTTGCCGGGGAGCGCGCGGTCGAGGCGGGCGCCCAGGAGGTGCTTGCGACCCTGGGCGAGGAGCGTCTCGGCGGCGGGATTCGCGTGGGTCACGCGAAGGTCCTCGTCGAGCAGCAGCACGGCGGTGGTGAGGAGGTCCAGCCCCGCGAGCGGAGCGCTCACGCCGCTCCTCGCGCGCCCGGGGGAAGGGGAGCGCCGGCCATTGCGGCCGGCGCCTCGGCGGATCGGGGATGCCGGAAGGGGGGACTGCTCGAGGCTAGGGCTTGAGCGCGCCGAGCTCTTTCTTGAGCGCCTCGACGTTCTTCTCGTGCTCGGCGACGGTGGCCTGCAGGCCGCGGATGCGGCCGGAAGCTTTCTCGATGTTCGCGCGGAATTCCATCATCTGCTGCGAGGTGGGATCGACCGCCTGCTGCGCGAGGCGCACGGCGTTCACGAGCTCCGGATTCTGCTGCTCCTTCGTGAGCGAGCCGCGCGAATCGTCGAGCGCCTGCTGCTCCTTCGCGAGCTCCTCCTCGAGGATGCGACGGCGCCCGTCGTCCCGGCGCTTCTGCGTCTGCACGTCGATCGAGGCGAGCGAGGTCCGGATCGGCGTGACGGTCGCCACCCCCTTGGCCTCGATGGGCGTGGGCCCCGCCGGCGCCGCGGCCTTCTCGGCGGGCGGGTAGAGCGTGAAGTTGGACTTGGCGGAGAGGACCGCGGGCGGCGTGGGAAGCGTCGTGATCGGCTCCAGCTCGACCACCGTCGCGCCCTTCATCGGCTTGTTGGAGTACGTGACCCGTCCGCTCTCGTCCACCAGCTTGTAGATCGTCGTCTCTGCGAGTGCCGCCGTCGAGAACGCCACGGCGAGGCTCGCGATCAACACGGTCTTCATGCCGCGCTCCCTTTCGCGAAACTGGAAGGACAGGATAGGGAGCGGTCATGGAAAAAGCAATGAGATCAATGAGATGTGGCGCCAACTGCGCTACAGCTTGTGGTCGGGGGCGGCTCCGGACACAAGCGGGGCCCGCGCCGGAGCGAAAAGGGGGCGTCGAGCGCCCCCTTTCCGCGGCGAGGGCCGGCCTTCAGGCCGAGAAGTACATGTCGAACTCGACCGGGTGCGTCGTCATGCGGAAGCGCTGGACCTCCTCGTACTTGAGCCCGATGTACGCGTCGAGCATGTCGTTGGTGAAGACGCCGCCGCGCGTGAGGAAGTCGCGGTCCTTGTCGAGGTGCTCGAGCGCTTCGTCGAGCGAGGCGCACGGGTGCGGCACCTTCTCGGCTTCCTCGGGCGGCAGGTCGTAGAGGTTCTTGTCGAGGGGATCGCCCGGGTGGATCTTGTTCTGCACGCCGTCCAGGCCCGCCATGAGGAGCGCCGCGAAGCAGAGGTACGGGTTCGCGGTGGGATCCGGGAAGCGCACCTCGACGCGGCGTCCCTTGGGGCTCGACACGTACGGGATGCGGCACGAGGCCGAGCGGTTGCGCGCGGAGTACGCGAGGTTGATCGGCGCCTCGAAGTGCGGCACCAGGCGCTTGTACGAGTTGGTGCCGGGATTCGTGATCGCGTTGAGCGCCTTCGCGTGCTTGATCACGCCGCCGATGTAGTAGAGCGCGAACTCGGAAAGCCCCGCGTAGCCGTCGCCGGCGAAGAGGTTCTGCCCGCCCTTCCACACCGACTGGTGGACGTGCATGCCCGAGCCGTTGTCGCCCACGACGGGCTTCGGCATGAAGGTCGCGGTCTTGCCGTAGGAGCGCGCGACGTTCCAGACCGTGTACTTGAGGATCTGCAGCCAGTCGGCGCGCTTCACGAGCGTGTTGAACTTCGTCCCGATCTCGCACTGGCCGGGAGCGGCGACCTCGTGGTGGTGCACCTCGACCTCGACCCCCTGCTCCTCGAGTGCCAGGCACATCGCGGAGCGGATGTCCTGCAGCGAGTCGACCGGCGGGACCGGGAAGTAGCCGCCCTTCACCGGCGGGCGGTGCGCGAGGTTTCCGCCCTCGATCTTGGTGTCGCTCGACCAGGGGGCTTCCTCGGAGTAGATCTTCACAAAGCTCCCCGACATGTCGACCTTCCACTCCACCGCGTCGAAGATGAAGAACTCGGGCTCCGGCCCGAAGTAGGCGGTGTCGCCCAGCCCCGTGCTCTTGAGGTAGGCCTCCGCGCGCTTGGCGATCGTGCGCGGGTCGCGCTCGTAGCCCTTCCCCGTGGACGGCTCCAGCACGTCGCACGTGATCGTGAGCGTGGGCTCGTCGTAGAACGGGTCCATGCGCGCCGAATCGGGATCCGGCATGAGCAGCATGTCCGACGCCTCGATGCCCTTCCATCCCGCGATCGATGAGCCGTCGAACGCGTGGCCATCCTTGAACTTGTCTTCGCCGAACGCCTTCACCGGCACGGTCACGTGCTGCTCCTTGCCTTTGGTATCGGTGAAGCGAAGGTCCACGAAGCGGACTTCGTTTTCCTTGATGGTCTTGAAGACGTCGGCGACTGCCATTTCTTTTCTCCTGTGGGGTGGTGTTCTTGCGAGGGAAATTGGGGAGACGTTGCAGGGGTATCGCGTTGGAGCCGATCGGGGCAGCAGGAAGCATGCCACCGAGCGGTGCATGGCAAGTCCTTGATTCAGTAGCTTTCCATCTATAATACCTTCGGCCCGTGCGCCAACATGGTGCAAATTCGAAGGGCCTGCACCATGATAGCGCACGCACCGCACGGGGCTTGCGCGAACGCACATACTATTAAATTGGCGGGCTGCCTGCCGGCGCCGTTATCATGGCGGGCCCCCGCCGCACCTGCCGCAATCCACCGCTTCGATGGACCGCTACGCCGTCATCGGCAACCCGATCTCGCACAGCCTCTCGCCCAGGATCCATGCGCGCTTCGCCGCGCAGCTGGCCGACCCGGTCGAATACTCCGCGCTCCTGGCTCCGCTCGACGGCTTCGCCGCGGTCGCGCGCGCATTCCTCGAAGGCGGCGGCCGGGGCGTGAACGTGACGCTTCCCTTCAAGATGGAGGCGTTCGGGATCGCCCACGCGTCGTCGGAGCGGGCCCGCGAAGCGGGGGCCGCGAATTTCCTCGCGCGGCGCGACGGCCGCATCGAGGCGGACAACACGGACGGCGCCGGGCTCGTCGCGGACCTCACGCGCAACCTCGGCGTGAGCCTGCGCGGCGCGCGCGTCCTCCTCGTGGGGGCGGGCGGCGCGGCGCGCGGGGTCGTGGCGCCGATCCTCGCCGAGCGCCCCGCGCGGCTCCTGATCGCGAACCGCGACGCCGCGAGGGCGGGCGAGCTCGCGGCGCGCTTCGCCGCGCGCGGTGCCGTCGAGGCCTGCGCGCTCGCCGCGATCTCCGGCGAAGGCTTCGATCTCGTGGTGAACGCGACGTCCGCATCGACGAAGGGCCAGGCGCTCACGCTTCCCGAGGCCGCGTGGCGAGGCGCCCCGCTCGCCTACGACATGGCGTACGGTGCGGCGGCCGGGACCTTCCTCGCGCAGGCGCGTTCCCGCGGCATCCGCGCCGCGGATGGCCTCGGGATGCTGGTCGAGCAGGCGGCCGAGTCCTGGTTCCTCTGGCGCGGCCGGCGGCCCGCGACCGGCGAGGTGCTCGCGGCGCTTCGCGCCGGCGCGGCGTGAAGCGCGCGTTGCGGCTCGCCGCGTGGCTCGCGGTCGCGGCGGCGGGCGCTTTCCTCGCGCTGCAGCTCTCCTACCTCGCGAGGGTCTGGTGGTGGCGGGACCACAATCCCCAGGTGACGGCGTTCATGGAGGCGCGGCTCGCGCAGCTGCGCCGGCGCGACCCCGCGGCACGGCTCAAGTCCACGTGGGTCCCGTACGACCGCATCTCGGCGAGCGTCAAGCGCGCGATCGTGGTGGCGGAAGACTCGCGCTTCGTCGATCATGAGGGCTTCGACTGGGAGGCGATCGAGAAGGCCCGCGAGAAGAACGCGCGGAAGGGCCGGGTCGTGGCGGGCGGGTCGACCATCTCGCAGCAGCTCGCGAAGAACCTCTTCCTTTCGGGCGAGCGCACGCCGTGGCGCAAGGGCCAGGAGGCGCTCATCACCGTGATGATCGAGCATGTGATGGACAAGCGCAGGATCCTGGAGATCTACCTCAACGTGATCGAGTGGGGCGACGGCATCTTCGGCGTCGAGGCGGCCGCGCGCCACTACTTCGGGGCGGGCGCGGGCTCGCTGGGCCCCGAAGCGGCCGCGCGCCTGGCCGCCATGGTGCCCAACCCGCGCTTCTACGACCGCCACCGGAACACGCGCTTCCTCGAGCGGCGGACGCAGACGATCCTCGCGCGCATGCCGCTCGCGGAGCTTCCATGAAGGCGCTCGCGCGGGCGGACGAGCCGGCCGCCTCGCCGCAGGCGCTCCTCGAGGCGATCGAGGGGATCGCGGAGCGCCGGCGCGAAGCCGGGGAGCTGGGCGACGAGCGCGCGCTCGCGGCCGAAGCGCAGGCCCACGTCCACGAGGCGCATCCGGCGGACATCGCCTTCGTCCTCGAGCGCATGCCGCTCGACGATCGCCTGTGGGTCTGGAGCCTCGTCCGCAGCGACCACGAGGGCGAGATCCTGCTGGAGGTGTCGGACGCGGTGCGCGACACCCTCCTCGAGGACATGGACAGCGCCGAGATCGTGGCGGCGACGCAGAACCTCGACGCGGACGAGATCGCGGACCTGGCCCCGGACCTCCCCCGGGAGGTGGTGCAGGACATCATCGAGGCGCAGGGGGTCGAGGACCGCGCGCAGCTCCAGTCCGCCCTTTCCTACCCCGAAGGCACCGTGGGCTCGCTCATGGATTTCGAGGTGGTGAGCCTCCGCGACGACGTGACCTGCGAGGTGGCGCTGCGCTACCTGCGCCGCTTCGACGAGCTCCCGGCGCAGACGGACGCGGTCTTCGTGGTCGATCGCGAGGACCACCTGCAGGGGGCGCTTCCCCTCACGCGGCTCCTCGTGACCGATCCGGACGTGCCGATCGCGGGCCTCTACGAGCGCGAGGTGACCTCGTTCGGCCCGGAAAGCGACGCCGACGAGGCGGCGCAGGCCTTCGATCGCTACGACCTCGTGTGCGCGCCGGTGGTCGACGCGAGGCGCCGCCTCATCGGCCGGATCACGGTGGAGACGGTGCTGGGCTACGTGCGCGACCGCCAGGAAGCGCAGGAGCTGGGCAAGGTGGGCCTTCGCGAGGAAGAGGACATCTTCTCCAGCGTCTGGGCGAGCGCGAGGAACCGCGGGCCGTGGCTCGCGTTGAACCTCTGCACCGCCTTCGTCGCCTCCCGGGTGGTGGGCCTCTTCGAGGGCTCGATCTCGCGGCTCGCGGCGCTCGCGGCGCTGATGCCGATCGTGGCGGGGATCGGCGGCAATTCGGGCAACCAGACCACGACCCTCATCGTCCGGGCGCTGGCGCTGGGCCAGGTGAGCGCCCAGAACGCGCGCCGCCTCCTCGCCAAGGAGCTCGGCATCAGCGCGTTGAACGGCGCGCTCTGGGGTGGCGTCCTCGGCATCGTGGCGGGCGCGCTCTACCGGAACGTGGCCCTGGGCGGCGTGATGGCCCTCGCGATGCTGCTGAACCTCGTCGTCGCGGCGCTCGCCGGCATCTTCATCCCGCTCACGATGGAGCGCTTCGGGCGCGATCCCGCGGTGGGATCGAGCGTCTTCCTCACGTTCGTGACCGACAGCATGGGCTTCTTCATCTTCCTCGGGCTCGCGACCGTCTTCCTGCTGTAGCGATGGCGCGGCTCTTCTTCGCGGTCTGGCCGGACGCCCGCGCCGCGGCGCGGCTGGCGTCGCTCGCCGGCGACCTGGCGCTCGTCTCCGGGGGAAAGCCGGTGCCCGCGGCCAAGATCCACCTCACGCTCGCGTTCCTGGGCGAGACCGGGCCGGAGCGGGCGGCCGCCGCGACCGAGGCCGCGCGCGCCGTGCGCTTCGCGCCGTTCGGGCTCGCGATCGATTCGGTGGGGTCGTTCCGCGCGGCGCGGGTGGCCTGGGCGGGAAGCCTCGCGCCGCAGCCGGGGCTGGAGGCCCTGCAGGCGGATCTCACGGCACGGCTGCGGGCGGCGCGGTTCGCGCTCGAGGAGCGGCCGTTCGCCGCCCATGCGACGCTCGCGCGCCGCGCCATGCGGGCCGTGCCCCGGGCGCGGATCGAGCCTGTCGCCTGGACGGTGGACGCGTTCACGCTGGTGCGGTCCGAGACCGGCGCCGGGCGCTACGAGGTGGTGGAGACCTTCGCGCCGGGATGAGGCGCGGTGGGGATGGAGGCCCGCTTGCGAGGCGCTACCCGGCCGTGCTGCTCGCCGCTTGCGCGGCACCGGTCGGGTCGCGCCTCGTATTCGGGTCCAGCCGTCTTGCCTTGGGGAGCCAGGGGCGCCCGGTCAGCTCATCGGCTTGATCAGCGGCGTGATCACCGGGGTGACCGCCGGGGCCATCGGCCTCGCCGGAGCCGCCGGCATCGCAGACTTGCTGCGCTTCGCCGCCTTGCGTCTTGCAGGCTTCTTCTTCTTCGCCGCCTTGCGGGCAGGCTTGCGCTTGCCCGCTTTCTTCTTCGACGACTTCTTCTTCGAAGCCTTCTTCTTCGACTTCTTCGCTACGCGCTTTTTCGACGAGCGCTTCTTCGACGACTTCTTCTTGGCGGTCTTTTTCTTGGAGGACTTCTTCTTCGCGGCTTTTTTCTTCGTAGCCATGTGTTGCTCCTTTCAATGTTGACCGATTGTCTGACGTGCGGCCTCCCGACGGGAGTCTTTTCGCACTACCAAGCGTTCGGATTCGCATCGAACGAGATTGGTGAGCGGATTCTATGCGCAACTCCGTGAAATCCATGCATGTCAAGACTGACTATTTGATCGGACTCGCGTGCTTTTGGTATCGAGGCGATACCAACTTGGGCGGCATCGCGCATCCTGGACGCGCGGCGCCGCGCGCTCTAGCGCCCGGGGAGCCTTCGCTCGAGCGCGAAGAGGGATTCGACGCTCTCCCGGGCGCGGATCTCGATCGCGCGCCCGCCGTGGGCGAGCACCTCGCAGGGGCGCGGGCGCGAGTTGTAGTTCGAGCTCATCGCCATGCCGTACGCACCGGCGGCGAGGATCGCCACCAGGTCGCCGGGGGCCACCGCGAGGTCGCGGTCGAGGCCCAGGACGTCGGACGATTCGCACACGGGGCCCACGACGTCGTAGCGCTCGCGCGCTCGCGCCGCGCCCTCGTCCACGGCGACGATCGGATGCCAGGACGCGTAGAGCGCGGGGCGCAGGAGCTCGCTCATGGAGGCGTCCACGACGGCGAAGCGCTTCGCCTTGTCGAGCTTCAGGTATTCCACGCGGGCGAGGAGGACGCCCGCGGCGCCCACGATCGCGCGCCCGGGGGCCACGATCACCTGGAACGGCCGCCCCGCGAGCCGCGCGGCGAGGCCGCGGCAGTATTCGCGCGCGTCGGGCGCCGCGTCCTCGTCGCGATAGCGGATTCCCAGCCCGCCGCCCAGGTCCACGTGGGCGAGCGCGATGCCGTCCGCGACGATGGAGCGCGCGAGCTCCAGCACTTTCTCCAGCGCTTCGTCGAGGGGCCCCGTCTCCAGGATCTGCGAGCCGATATGGCAGCCGATCCCCGTGATCCGCAGGTTCGGGAGCCTCGCCGCGCGGCGATAGGCGGCGAGCGCGCGCGCGTGGGGAATCCCGAACTTGTTCCCGGCCATGCCGGTCGAGATATAGGGGTGCGTGCGCGCATCGACGTCCGGGTTGATCCGGAGCGCCACCGGAGCGCGCACGCCCGCGGCGCCCGCGAGCGCGTCCAGGCGATCGAGCTCCGGCTCGCTCTCCACGTTGAAGCACCGGATGCCGGCCGCGAGCGCCGCGCGGATCTCCTCCTCCGACTTTCCCACGCCGGAGAAGATCACCCGGTCGGCCCGGCCGCCCGCGGCCAGCACGCGCGCGAGCTCGCCGCCGGAGACGATGTCGAAGCCCGCGCCCAGGCGCGAGAGCACCTCGAGGATCGCGAGGTTGGAGCTCGCCTTCACCGCGTAGCAGACGAGGTGGTCCACGCCGGCGAGCCCCTCGTCGAACGCGCGGAACTGCGCCTCGATCGCGCCGCGCGAGTAGACGTAGCAGGGCGTGCCGAAGCGCTTCGCCACGTCCGCGAGCGGCACGCCGTCCAGGTGGAGCGCTCCGCCCTCGCGCTCGAGGAAGCTCATGGCGAGGACGGTGCGGCGGCGGGCGGAGGCGGCGGCACGGCGGGCGCCGGCGCCCCCGCGGGTAGCCGCAGCGCCCCCTTCTGGCCGCAGGCGGCGAGGGCGAAGGCGAGGGCGAATGCGAGGGCGGCGAGCGCGCGTATCATGGCGGGCATTATGACGGAATCGGATTTCCATCGCGCCGTGGACGCCGTGCTCGAGCGGGTGGAAACCGCGCTGGGCGAGCACGAAGCGCTCGACGTCGACTCCGAGGAGGGCGTCCTCACCGTCACGTGCCCCGACGGGAGCCGCATCATCGTGAACCGGCAGACGCCGAACCGCGAGATCTGGGTCGCGGCGCGCTCCGGCGGCTTCCACTTCGCCTCGCGCGAGGGCGCGTGGCGCGACACGAGGAGCGGCGACGAGCTCTTCGCGTCGCTCGCGCGCCTGGTCGAGATGCAGGCGGGCGTGCAGGTGCGCTGGAGCTGATGCGCGCGCGTCGCAAAGCGACGAAAAGCGGCACTTCCGGCGTCCCCTGCCGCGTTGGTTTCGAGCCGACACGATAAATCGGCGGATCAAATCCTTGACTTTTCCGTGTCGACCCGATACTAATGCGCGGAAGCGGAACGTTTCCGCCGTTTAGGAGGCGCGACTGGACAAGAACCCGATCGTCCTTCTCGAGCTGGTCGAGCGGCTGGGCAACCTCATGCGCACGGAGCTCCGGCGCGCGGGGGCCGACGAGTCGCTCCAGCCGGTCCACCTGCAGTCCCTCGTCTACCTGAGCAGGGCGAACCGGTATTCCAACACGCCCCAGGCGCTCGCGGAATACCTGGGCCTCACGAAGGGCACCGTCTCCCAGACGCTCCTCCTCCTCGACCGCCGGGGCCTGATCGAGCGCTTCGAGGACGACGTCGACCGCCGCGTGGTGCGCTTGCGGCTCTCCTCCGCCGGCGAGCGGCTGCTCTCCGACTCCCAGCCCGCCCTCGCGTGGCAGAACGCCACCCGCAACATCAGCCCCAACCGCATCCGGAACGCCGTCTCCGCCCTGCGGGAGGCGCTCACGACCCTGCAGGAGGACAACGAGGGCGCGCCCTTCGGCGTCTGCCACAACTGCAGCTGGTGCCAGAAGCTCTCGCAGCGGATCTACCGGTGCGGGCGCATGGGCGACCGCCTCTCCGGGCCGGAGACGCGCAGGATCTGCCGGATCTTCGAGGCGAAGAAGACGGACGAAGCGGCCTAGCGGCGGGACCTCAGAGCCGGGCGCGCGCCCGGGCGATCGCGGCGCGCACCGCTTCCGGCGCCGTCCCGCCGATGTGCCGGCGGGAGGCGGCGGAGCCCTCGGCGGTGAGGACCTGGGCGACGTCGGGGCCGATGAGCGGCGAGAAGCGCTGGAGCTCCGCGAGCGCCACCTCGGAGAGGTCCTTCCCGGCGGCTTCCGCCGCGCGGACCGCGAGCGCCACCACCTCGTGCGCGTCCCGGAACGCGACGCCCTTGCGGACCAGGTAGTCCGCGAGGTCCGTGGCGGTGGCGAAACCCTGCCGGAGCGCCTCGCGCATCCGCCCGGGCCGCGCCTCGATGCCTTGCAGGAGCTCCGCCAGGATCGCCAGCACGTCGCGCAGCGTGTCCGCGGCGTCGAAGAGCGGCTCCTTGTCCTCCTGGTTGTCCTTGTTGTACGCGAGCGGCTGGCCCTTGATCACGGTGAGGAGCGCCACGAGCGCCCCGTACACCCGCCCGGTCTTCCCGCGCATGAGCTCCGGGACGTCCGGGTTCTTCTTCTGCGGCATGATCGAGGAGCCGGTGCAGAACCGGTCCGCGATCGAGACGAAGCCGAACGCGGGGCTCGCCCAGAGGACCAGCTCCTCCGCGAGGCGCGAGACGTGCGCCATGGCGAGCGCCGCGGCGGCAAGGAATTCCACCGCGAAGTCCCGGTCCGAGACCGCGTCGAGCGAGTTCTCGCAGACGCCGTCGAACCCCAGCTCGCGCGCCACCGATTCGCGGTCGATGGGGTAGCTCGTGCCGGCCAACGCCGAGGCGCCCAGCGGCAGCCGGTTCGCGCGCCGGCGGCAGTCCGCGAGGCGCTCCGCGTCGCGGCTGAACATCTCGAAGTAGGCCATCAGGTGGTGCCCGAAGGTGACCGGCTGGGCCACCTGCAGGTGCGTGAAGCCCGGCATGAGCGTCGCGGCGTGGCGCTCGGCGAGGTCCAGCAGCCGCTCGCGGACGACGAGGAGCAGGTGGGCGAGGCCGTCGATCTCGCTTCGCAGCCAGAGCCGCAGGTCGGTCGCGACCTGGTCGTTCCTCGAGCGCGCCGTGTGCAGGCGCTTTCCCGCGTCGCCCACGAGCTCCGTCAGGCGGTATTCGATGTTGAAATGCACGTCCTCGCGCGCGACCGACCAGGCGAAGGTGCCCGACCGCACGTCCTCCAGGATCCGCGCCATGCCCCGCTCGATCGCCTCCAGGTCCGCGGCGGCGATGATGCCGCAGCGCGCGAGCATGCGGGCGTGCGCGAGGGATCCCTGGATGTCGAATTCCGCCAGCCGCCGGTCGAAGCCCACCGACGCGTTGAAGCGCTGGGTGAGGTCGTCGACCGGCTCGGAGAAGCGGCCGGACCATGCCTTCCCGGCGCCCGCCGTCCCGCCCGGCTTGTCGTCTTGTTGCATGGAAGCGGCGGCGATGGCCAAATGGGGAACGTGGCGAGTATAAATCAGACGGCCGCAGGGATCCGGTTGCCCAATTTCTGCAACCTGGGCGTCATGCTGCGCTCGCTCGTGGCGGTGAACCTGCTCCTCGCCGCGGGGGCGCTCGTCCGCGCCCCGGACTTCCGCGCCGCCGCCTTCGAGTTCGTGGCGCTCGCCGCGTTCGGGGAGCCCATCCTCTTCGCGAGCCTCCTCGCGCTCTGTGCCGGCCGCCGGTGGCTGAACGCCCTGGGCTACGCGCGATCCGTCGCGGTGCTGGCGCTCTTCGAGGTGGCACTCTCCGGGCTCGCGTGGAGGAGCTTCGGGCGCCTCTTCGGCGACCGGCCGGAGATGACCTTCGCGCAAGTGGCGGTCATGGTCCTCGTCGTGACCGGCATCACCCTGGCGTACTTCGATCTCCGCGCCCGGGCGCTCGCGCCGGCCATCGCGGACGCCCGCATCCAGGCGCTCCAGGCGCGGATCCGGCCCCATTTCCTCTACAACAGCATCAACGCGGTGATCTCGCTCATCCGCACGGAGCCGCGGCGGGCCGAGCGCGCGCTGGAGGACATGGCCGACCTCTTCCGCGTGCTGATGTCGGACAACCGCACGCTCGCCCCGATCGCGGAGGAAGTGGAGCTCGCGCGCCAGTACCTCGCCATCGAGTCCCTTCGACTGGGCGAGCGCCTGAGGGTATCGTGGCGCATCGACGCGATGCCCGCCGACGCCCTGGTGCCGCCGCTCATGCTGCAGCCGCTGGTCGAGAACGCCGTCTACCACGGGATCGAGCCCTCGCCCGGCGGGGGCGAGGTGGCGATCGAGATCCGCCGCGACGGCCCGCAGCTCGTGCTGACGCTCGTGAACCCGGTCCCGGGCGAGGGGCGCTCCCCGGCGGGGAACCGCATGGCGATCGCCAACATCCGCGAGCGCCTCCAGCTCCACTTCGACGCCGAGGCGACCATGCGATCCGAGGCGACCGACGGCAGCTACCGGGTCACGATCCGCATGCCCTACCTCACGACGCCCGCATGACGCTCGCCCAGAGCGAGGTGCCGCGCATCCTCATCGCGGACGACGAGGCGCCCGCGCGGGCGCGGCTGCGCGACCTGCTGGACGAGTGCCGCGAGCGCTTCGCCCTCACGATCGTGGACGAGGCGAGGAACGGCCGGGAAGCGCTCGAGGTGCTGAACCGGGAGAAGGTGGACGTGGTGCTCCTCGACATCCGGATGCCGGAGATCGACGGCCTCGAGGCCGCCCGCCACATCGCCGGGATGGCCAACCCGCCCGCGATCATCTTCACCACCGCGTTCGACACCTACGCGATCAAGGCCTTCGAGGTGAACGCGATCGACTATCTCCTCAAGCCCATCCGGGTGGAGCGCCTCCTCGCGGCGCTCGCCAAGGCGCGCGGCGCGGGGCCCGTCTCGCGGGAAGCGCTGGATGCCGCCTCGAACCAGCCCCGGCGGCACCTGTCCGTGCACGAGCGCGGGAAGATCCACCTCGTGCCGGTGGCGGACATCCTCTACCTGCGGGCGGAGCTCAAGTACGTGACCGTGCGCACCGTCGAGCGCGAGTTCCTGGTGGAGGAGTCGCTCACCCGGCTGGAGGAGGAGTTCGGCGAGGCGTTCGTGCGGGTGCACCGCAACTGCCTCGTCGCCCGGACCGCCGTCGCCGGCTTCGAGCGGAACGCCGAGGAGAGCGAATCCGGCTGGGCGGTGGTGATCAAGGGCACGGGGGAAAAGCTCCCGTTGAGCCGCCGGCAGCACCACGTGGTGAAGCAGTTCCGATAACGGCGATCAAAAAACAAAAAAACCGGGGACAGACCACATTTTCCAAAGAACGAAATGGCTCCAGGGCCCATCGCGCATTTCGCACTTTGGAAAATGTGGTCTGTCCCCGGTTTTCATTCCCAGTACGGGGGATCGCCGAAGGTTTTCCGCAGGAAATCGATGAAGAACTTCACCTTGGCGGGCAGGAGCCGGCGCTCGGCGTAGACCGCGTAGACGTTGTTTCCGGGCACGGCGAACTCGTCGAGCACGGTCACGAGCCGGCCGCGCTTCACCTCCTCGCTCACTTCCCACGCGCTGCGCCACGCGAGGCCCTCGCCTGAGATCGCCCAGCGGGTGAGCACCTCGCCGTCGTTGCACTGGAGGCTTCCCGCCACCTTCATCGAGAGGGGCTTCCCCTTCTCGTGGAAGGTCCACGTGTCCGCGGAGCCTTCCTCGGTGCTCGTCACGAGGCAATTGTGGCGGGCGAGGTCCGCCAGCGCGCGCGGCTTTCCCGCGCGCTTGAAGTAGGACGGCGAGCCGCACACGACGCGGTGGTTCCGGGCGAGCCTCGCGGCGATGAGGTCGGCGCTCTTGAGGTCCGCGATCCGGATCGCGAGGTCGAAGCGCTCGTTCTTGAGGTCGACCATCCGCTCCGACAGGTGCAGCGTGATGGAGAGGTTCGGATGCTCCGCGAGGAACGCGGGCAGGTGCGGGGCGATGTGCTTGCGCCCGAACGCGGTGGGTGCCGAGACGATGAGGCGGCCGGAAGCGCTCCGCGCGCCCACCGTGAGCGAGTCCTCGGCGGAGCGCAGGTCGTCCAGGACGCGATGGCAGTCCTCGTAGAACGTCGCGCCCTCGGGCGTGAGCGTCACCTTGCGCGTCGAGCGCTTGAAGAGCTTCACGCCCAGCCGTCCTTCGAGCTGGTCGATGCGGCGCCCGACCATGGCGGGGGTGATGCCCTCCTCGCGCGCCGCGGCCGAGAGGCTGCCCCTCTGCGCCACCTCGACGAACGTCGTGAGCTCCTTGAACCGGTCCATGGCGGAAGCGCGGGTATGAAGCCGCTACCTCGACAAAGGCATTGATGCTATGCGAGTTCGATAATGCGGCGCAAGCTTCCCGAAAGGCAGCGCCTGCCGGGGCCGGCCGATCAGCCGCCGCGGAAGAAGGGCGGATGCAGCCGCAGGTGGATGCGCGACGCACGCGCGTGCCGCAGCCGCGGGACGAAGAGCACGACCTGCGGGTCCGGCGCCTGCGCTTCGGCCGGCGCCGGCTGCGAGATGCGCGCGATCGCCTCCCGGTTCCGGCGTTCTCGTTCCGCCTCGAGCCGCCGGTCGAGGGCCGCCTCGCGCTGGAAGAGCCGCTCGCGCTCCGCCAGGTTCGCGGCGGGATAGCGCTCCGGCAGGTCGACGATCCGCACCGCCTGGTCTGCCGCGCAGGGGACTTCCTGGTAGGTCACCGCACCGGCGGCGGAGGTGCAGCGGAAGACTTCCGCGTGCGCGACGGCCGCCGCGGCCGCGAGGCCGCACGCGAGGGCGATGCGAAACGGGGCGAACCGCGGGTCCATGGCGCGATTATGCGCGGGCGTGCCCGCGGCTTCAATCGGGGGCCCGGACGACGCCCGCGTCGAGCGCCTGCCGGTCCGCGTGGTAGCTCGAGCGCACCATCGGCCCGCACGCGGCGTTCGCGAACCCCATGCGCGCCGCTTCCGCCTCGAACATCCGGAACTCGTCCGGATGCGCGTAGCGCGCGACCGGCAGGTGGTGCCGCGAGGGCTGGAGGTACTGGCCCAGCGTGAGCATCTCGACCGCGTGCCCGCGCAGGTCGCGCATCACCGCGAGGATCTCCTCGTTCGTCTCGCCCAGGCCCAGCATGAGGCCGGACTTGGTGGGCACGTCCGGATGCGCCGCCTTGAAGTCGCGCAGGAGTGCCAGCGAGAACGCGTAGTCCGAGCCGGGCCGCGCCTGCGGGTAGAGCCGCGGCACGGTCTCCAGGTTGTGGTTCATCACGTCCGGCGGCGCTTGCGCGAGGATCGCGAGCGCGCGGTCCGCCCGCCCGCGGAAATCCGGCGTGAGGATCTCGATCCGCGTCGCGGGGGAGAGCGCGCGGACCGAGCGGATGCATTCGACGAAATGCCCGGCGCCGCCGTCCCTCAGGTCGTCGCGGTCGACGCTCGTGATCACGACGTACGAGAGCTTCATCGCGGCGATGGTCTCCGCGAGGTGGCGCGGCTCGTCCGGGTCGAGCGGCTGCGGCCGGCCGTGCGCCACGTCGCAGAAGGGGCAGCGGCGCGTGCAGAGGTCGCCCATGATCATGAAGGTCGCGGTGCCGTGGCCGAAGCACTCCCCGATGTTGGGGCACGAGGCTTCCTCGCACACGGTGTGGAGCTTCGCCTCGCGCAGGATCCGCTTCACCTCCGCGAAGCGCTCGCCGCCGCCCGCGCGGACACGGATCCATTCGGGCTTGCGCAGCGCCGGTCCCGCGGCCGCCACCTTGATCGGGATGCGCGCCGTCTTGAGGGATCGCTTCTGCTGGAGCTTCAGTTCGCGGTCAGGCATCGCTCGAGCGATTCGGCCAGCTGGGCCTGGAGGGATTCGATGCTATCACGCACCCCATGGTCCGCGAGGCGCGTGCAGGCGAGCCCGGGATAGCCGCACGGATCGATGCGCGAGAAGGGCTCGAGGTCCACGTCCGCATTGAGCGCGACCCCGTGGTAGCTGCAGCCGCGCGCGATGCGAAGGCCCACGGCCGCGATCTTGGCCTCGCCCACGTACACGCCCGGCATGCCCGCGCGGCGGCCGGCCGCGACGCCGTGCCCCGCGCACAGGTCGATCACCGCCTGCTCGACGCGGCTCACCAGGGACCTGGCCCCCAGCCCGCGGCGGCGCAGGTCGAGCATCAGGTACGCGACCGCCTGCCCGGGCCCGTGGTACGTCGCCTGCCCGCCGCGATCGGTCTTCACCACGGGGATGGCACCCGGGGCGAGGACGTGCTCGCGCCGGCCGGCGAGGCCCAGCGTGTAGACGGGCGGATGCTCGAGGAGCCAGAGCTCGTCGTCCGAATGCGCCCCGCGCGCGGCGTTGTGCGCCTGCATCGCGCGCCACGTCGGCTCGTAGGCGACGCGGCCGAGCGCGCGCACCTTCACAGCACCATCATCACCATGGGGTGCTTCGAGAGCTCGGAATAGAGCGCGTCGAGCTGCTCGCGGGAGCGCGCGGTGATGACGACCGTGAGCGAGAGGTAGCGGGCGTTCTTCGACGAGCGCATCTCGATCGTCTCCGGGCGGAAGTCCTCCGCATGGCGCATCACGATCTCCGAGACGACCTGCGCGAAGCCGTCCTCGCGGCGCCCCATCACCTTCAGGGGGAACTCGCAGGGAAAGCTGAAGAGCGAAGGCGGCGTGTCTTCCGGTCGGCTCATGGGCGGGGTGTGCATGCCGTTAGATGGGTGGCGGCGGACCGGAATTCAAGCCGCCACGCGCCGGGCCCCCTTGAGCTTCGCCTTGTGGTCCTGGTAGAGCGCGTGCATCCGCCGGAAGAGCGGCCCGGGCTTCCCGGTTCCCACGGGCTCGCCGTCCAGCGTCGTCACCGCGAGCACTTCCTTGGTGGACGAGGAGAGCCAGACCTCGTCCGCGGCCCGGAGCTGCGCCTCGGTCACGGGCCGGATCTCCAGGCGCACGTCGCCCTCGGCGGCGAGCGCGGCGACGAGGTCGTACGTGATCCCCATGAGGATCAGGTTGTCCCGGGGCGGGGCGGCGACCGCGCCGTCCCTCACCACGAAGACGTTGGACGCGGAGGCCTCGGTGAGGAAGCCGTCCCGGAGGAGGATCGTCTCGGTCGCGCCCGCCTCGACGGAGAGCTGGCGCGCGAGGACGTTGCCCAGGAGCGACGTGGACTTGATGTGGCATTTCTCCCAGCGGAAGTCGCGCGCCGTCACGCACGCGACGCCGTTCTCCACCGCCTCGCGCGAGGGCGTGGCGAGCGGCTGGCACATCATGAAGACCGTGGGCTCGAGGCCCTTCGGGATCGCATGGTCGCGCTTCGGCGGCGCCCCGCGCGTGACCTGGATGTAGACGGACTGGTTTCCCGGGTGGTGCGCGAGGAGGGCCTCCACCGAGGCGATCCACTCGTCCACGGTACGGGGGTTGGCGAGTGCGATCGCGTCCATGGAGCGCTGCAGCCGCTCGAAATGCTCGCGCGCGCGAAGCGCCACGCCCTCGTATACCGGGATCACCTCGTAGACGCCGTCGCCGAAGATGAATCCCCGGTCGAGGGGGGAGATGGAGATGCGGTCAAGCGGGAGGAGCTTCCCGTTGAAATGGGCGATGGCGGTCATGTGGACGCGTTCAGGGGGAGGAATGGAGGAGGAGGCGCAGGGTGTCCCACCCGCGGGAGAGAAACCCCGCGACGGGCACGTCCTCGAGGGCGACGACCGGAAGCTCGGCGACGGGCGCGTTATCGCGCATGACTTTCATTATCCCCGCTTTCTCCCCGGCGGCAAGCGGCGCCACGAAGGGCTCCCGCGTCTGCACGACCGCGCGAATCCCCTTGAACTGGCCGCGCGGAAGGGTGAGCCAGACGTCGTGCTCGAAGCCCAAGGCCACGTGCGAGCGCGTGCCCTTGTAGATCTCCGGCCGGGCCACCGGCTTTCCCTTCGCGTACACCCGCCGGGTCTCGTAGGCCTGGAAGCCGAAGTTCAAGAGCTTCTGGCTCTCCGTCGTCCGCAGCGTATCCGAGCGCGCGCCGAGGACCACGGATACGAGCCTGCGCTCGTCGCGCTTCGCCGAGGCGACGAGGCAGTAGCCCGCCGCCTCCGTGAACCCGGCCTTCACGCCGTCCACCGTGGGATCGGTCCAGAGGAGCCGGTTCCGGCTCGCCTGCGCGATGCCGTTGTAGGCGAACTCCTTCTGCGCGAAGAGCGGGTAGCGGGCCGGGAAGTCGCGGACGAGCGCGAGCGCGAGCGCCGCCAGGTCGCGCGCGGTCGAGCGGTGCTCCGGCGCGGGCTCCCCGGTCGCGTTCGCGAAGTGGGTGTTCGCGAGGCCCAGGCGCAGGGCCTCTCGGTTCATGCGCCCGACGAAGGCCTCCTCGCTCCCCGCCACCGCCTCGGCGAGCGCGATCGCGGCGTCGTTGGCGGAGAGCACGATCAGCCCCTGCAGGAGCTCCCGGACGGTGACGGGCTTCCCGGGAACGAGGAACATGCGCGCGCCGCGGGCCTTGCCCGCCTTGTCCGAGACGGCCACCGCCTGCGCCTCCCCGAGCTCGCGGTCGCGCAACGCCGCGAACACCACGTACGCCGTCATGAGCTTGGTGAGCGAGGCGGGCTCGAAACGCTCGTCCTCCGAGGCCGCGGCGAGCGCCTGGCCGCTCAGCGCATCCACGAGGAAATAGGCGCGCGCGGCGATGGGCGGCGGCGTGGCGGGTTGCGCCAGGGCGGCGGCGGCGAGCCAGGCCGCGAGCGCGGCGACCAATCGCTTCATGCGGGCGTTCCTAGCGCTGGACGATCGCGGGCGCGTAGCCCAGCGATTCGCGCACCTTCGCGGCGATCGCCTCGGCCTCCTCGCGCGTCCGGTACGGGCCGAGGCGCACGCGCGCATAGCCGTCCGATCTCACCACGTGGATGGGCTCCGCGATCCACGGCATCTCGCGCGCCGCCTTGTCGCGGAAGGCGTCGGCCGCCTCGGCGCCCGAGAAGGCGGCGAGCTGGATCCAGATGCCGGGGGGGTCGGGCGCGGGCGCCTCGTCCGTCGCCGGCGCTTGCGTCGCGGCGGCGGCGACCGGGACGGGCGCCTGGGCCGGGGCCGGCGCCGCGGCCGCGGCGACGTCGTCCTTCGGCGGCCCGAACACGCGCTCGATCTCCACCAGGCCGCTCCCCTTCGCCGCGAGGCCGATGCGCGAGGCCGCGGCGTAGGAGAGGTCGATGATGCGGTCGGAATGGAACGGCCCCCGGTCGTTGATGCGCACCACGACCGACTTCCCGTTCGCCAGGTTCGTCACCTTCACGTAGCTCGGGATCGGGAGCGTCTTGTGCGCGGCGGTCATCTTGAACATGTCGTACGGCTCGCCCGAGGCGGTCCTCTGGCCCTGGAACTTGCGCCCGTACCACGACGCCACGCCGCGCTGCTTGAAGGGCCGCGTGTCGGCCACCGGCGTGTACGTCTCGCCGAACACGGTGTACGGACGGTTCGCGTAGCGGTGCGGGGCCTCCGCCCTCGGCACGGCATCGGGCACGCGATCGAGGTTCTCCGGCACGGACTGCGGCGGCCCGTCGTCCGAATAGTAGGGGCTGCGCTTCGCCGCCGTTCCGCAGCCGGCCGCCGCGAGCGCCACGAGCACGAGGGCGAGGAGGGCCTTCAACTCGACACCAGCTGCTTGTGCGTCGCGATCGACATCAGGATGCCCAGGCCGGACAGGACCGAGATGAGCGCGGTCCCGCCGTAGCTGATCATCGGGAGCGGCACGCCCACCACGGGGAGGATGCCGCTCACCATGCCCATGTTCACGAACGCGTAGGTGAAGAAGGTGAGCGTGATGGCGCCGGCGGCGAGGCGCGAGAAGACGGTCGACGCGTTGGCGGCGATCATCATCCCGCGGGCGACGATGAGGACGTAGAGGATCACCAGCGCCACGGTCCCCACGAGGCCGAACTCCTCGCCGAACACCGCGAGGATGAAGTCCGTGGAGCGCTCCGGCACGAAGTCGAGCTGCGCCTGCGTGCCGTTCAACCACCCCTTGCCCAGGATGCCGCCCGAGCCGATCGCGATCGTCGACTGGATGATGTGGTAGCCCGCCCCGAGCGGGTCCTGCATCGGGTCGAGGAGCGTGAGGATGCGGTTCCTCTGGTACGAATGCAGCATCGGCCAGACGAACGGGACGGCCGCCGCCGCCGCGGCGGCGACCGACACGATCACCTTCCAGGAGAGGCCGGCGAGGAAGATCACGAAGCATCCGGAGGCGAAGACGAGGAGCGCCGTGCCCAGGTCCGGCTGGCGCGCGATGAGCCCCACCGGGATCGCGAGCATCACGCCGGCCACGACGAAGTCGCGCAGCCTCAGGGTCTCCTCGTGCCGGTGGAAGTACCAGGCGAGCACGAGCGGCACGGCGATCTTCATGACCTCCGAGGGCTGGAGCGTCGTGAAGCCGAAGTTGAGCCAGCGGCGCGCGCGGTTGCGCACCTCGCCGAAGAGCGCCACGCCCACGAGGAGCGCGAGGCCCGCGATGTAGGCCGGGAGCGCGAGGCGCATGAGCGTCTGCGGGGGGACCTGCGCGAAGAGCCAGAGCGCGAAGAGCGCGAGGGCGAGGTTGCGCGCCTGCCCCAGCACGCGGTCGAGCGATCCGCCGCCGGAGGCGGAATAGACCACCGTGAGCCCCAGCGCGGAAGTAAGGAGGATCGCCGCCATGAGCGGCCCGTCGATCCGCCGCGCGAGGAGATCGAACGCGCGGCTAATCATGCTCCTCCTCGTTGTCGATCTCGGCCGGCGGGGGCGGCGGCGGCTTCACCTCCGGCTTCTTCCCGGTGAGGTAGTAGTCGAACACCGCGCGGGCGATGGGGCCCGCGGTCGACCCGCCGTGCTGGCCGTTCTCCACCAGGATCGCGATCGCGAGCTTCGGGTTGTCCACCGGCGCGAAGGCCACGAAGAGCGCGTGGTCCCAGTGCTCGCGCTTCATGCGCTTCTCGTCGTAGCGCTCGTTCTGCTTCATGCCGACCACCTGGGCGGTCCCGGTCTTCGCCGCGATCGTGTAGGGCGCGCCCGCGCCGGTCGCGGCGGCCGTGCCGCCCGGGCGGGTCACGTCCGCCATCGCCGCGCGGACGATCGCGAGGTTCTCCGGCCTCACGATCGGTGCGGCGGCTTCGCGGGGCGCCGAGCCCGCCGCCGGCACGAACGCCTTCGAGACGTGGGTGCGCGCATCCTCGACCGCCTTCAGCAGGTGCGGATGCACCGGCACGCCGCCGTTGGCGAGGGTGGCGACGGCGGTGGCGAGCTGCAGCGGTGTCGCGAGCATGTAGCCCTGCCCGATCCCCACGCTCACGGTGTCGCCGGCGTACCACTTCTGCTTGAAGCGCTCGCGCTTCCACTCCTGCGAGGGGGCGAGCCCCGGGAGCTCGCCCTCGATGTCGATGCCGCTGCGCGTCCCGAAGCCGAAGCGGGAGAGGAACTCGTGGATTGCGTCGATGCCCATGTCGTTCGCGAGCCCGTAGAAATACGTGTCGCAGGACTGCACGATGGCGCGGTGCATGTCCACCATGCCGTGGCCGCCCTTCTTCCAGTCGCGGTAGCGGTGGGCCACGCCCGCGAGCGTGAAGTAGCCCGGGTCGGAGATCGTGAACTGCGGCGTGCGCTTGTGGTACTCGAGCGCGGCCAACGCCATGAACGGCTTGATCGTCGAGCCGGGCGGATACTGCCCGCGCAGGGCCCGGTTGTTGAGCGGCTTGTCCGGGGAGTTGTTGAGCGCGTCCCAGTTCTGCGGGTCGATGCCGTCCACGAAGAGGTTGGGATCGAAGCCGGGGCGCGAGACGAGCGCCAGCACGTCGCCGTTGCGCGGATCGATCGCGACCAGCGCGCCCTTGTAGTCGCCGAACGCCGCCTCGGCGATCTTCTGCATCTCGAGGTCGAGCGTCACGACGAGGTTGTTCCCGGCCTGCGGCTCGGTCCGCGCGAGCGAGCGGATGGCGCGGCCGCCCGCGTCGATCTCGACCTGCTCGCTCCCCGTCTCGCCGTGGAGCTCGCGCTCGTAGGCGCCCTCGATGCCGAGCTTCCCGATGTGGTCCGTGCCCTTGTACTTGTCGGTGAGGCCGGCGTCCTCCAGGCGCTTCAGGTCCGCGTCGTTGATCCGGCCGATGTAGCCGATCGCGTGCGAGGCGATCTCGCCCTGCGGATACGACCGGAAGAGCCGCGCCTTGATCTCGAAGCCCGGGAAGCGGTAGCGGTTCACCGCGAAGCGCGCCACCTCCTCCTCCGTGAGGCGGGTGCGGATCGGCAGGCTCTCGAAGTTCTTGCTTTCCTCCTGGAGCTTCCGGAAGCGGCGGCGGTCGCGCGGCGAGACCTCGATCACGCTCGAGAGCTCGTCGATGGAGCGCTCGACGTTCGCGACCTTGCTCGGCGTGATCTCGAGCGTGTACGCGGAGTAGTTGGCCGCGAGCACCTCGCCGTTGCGGTCGAGGATGAGCCCGCGGTTGGGCACCACGGGGATCACCGAGATGCGGTTCTGCTCCGCGAGCGTGTGGTAGTAGTCGCGCTGCACCACCTGCAGCCAGACGAGCCGCCCCACCAGGACGCCGAAGGCCGCGAGGATCGCCACGCCCGCGAACATCATCCGGTTGCGGAACACCGTGAGCTCGCGGCGCGGGTCGCGCAGGGCCTGCCCGAGGATCACCGGGCGTCCTCCCGCCGGCGGCGCACCGCGGACGAATAGAGCACCCAGCTCACCGGCGCCCAGGCGAGCGCGGTGAGAACCGGCGAGACGAAGAAGGCGAAGCCAGGAAAGTCCTCGCCCAGGAGCAGGTTGAGGAGGAGCGTCGCGCAGGCGGAGACGATGAAGAGCCCCAGCACGTGCAGGGTCTGCTCGCCCAGGCGGAAGGAGAGGATCCTCACGCGCAGGACCTGCGCCCCGTAGACCGCGAGGACGTAGGCGAACGCGTGCTCGCCCAGGAGCATGGAGTCGCCGACATCGACGAGCAGTCCCATCGCGAAGGCGATGCCCTGGCCCACGGAGCGCGGCTCGTGCAGCGTCCAGAAGACGAGCACCAGGAGCACGAGGTCCGGCCTCGCGAGGAGCCACCGCCCCGACCACGGGAGCACGGAGAAGAGGTACGCCGCGACGAGCGAGGCGAAGACGAGCCCCACGCTCGCGGGGAGCTTCATCACGTCCCTCGCGACCGGGGTGAGGTCAGCGGAGCGCACCGGCGGCTCCTTCGCGGCGTGGCCGCGGGTTCGCGCGGCTGGCGGGCTTGCGGGCCTCCTCCTCGCGCGTCTCCGGCCGGGGCGGGGCGGGTGCGAGCGGGAGCATCAGCACGTAGCGGTGGTTGTCGACGCCCGCCGCGGGACGCGCGACGATGCGCGCGAACATGTACGCGGCGTTCTTCTCCACGCTCGCGACCTTGGCGACCGTGAGCCCGGGCGGATAGGTGCCGTCGATCCCGGAGGTGACGAAGAGGTCGCCGTCCTGCACGTCCGCGGAAGCGGGCATGAACGGGATGTCGATCGCGCCGTCCTTGCCGGCGCCCACGGCGATCGCGCGCAGGCCGTTGCGGACCAGCATCACGGGGACCGACTGGCCCTTCTCCGTGACGAGCGTCACCTCGCTCGTGAAGGTGCCGACGCTCGTCACCTGCCCGACGACCCCCGCCCCGTCGATCACGGGCATGCCCGCCTGGATGCCGTTCGTGAGGCCCTTGTCGACCACGATCTTGCGGGTGAAGGGGTTCCTCGCGGTGTAGAGGACCTCCGCGATGAGGCCCTTGTCGGCGTAGCGGCTGCGTCCCGCCGCCATCCCGAGCAGGTGCTCCTCCTCGGCGCGCAGGAGGAGCGCCTCCTGGGCCTGCGCGGCGTGCTCGAGCACCTTCGCCCGGAGCTCGCGGTTCTCGCGCAGGAGCTGGTCCTGGGTGGTGAAGAAGTCCGCGGCGCGGCCGAGCGCCTGCGCGGGCATCGCGGCCAGCTCCTCGATCGGGTGCGCGAGCACCGAGAGCGAGAGCCGGACCGCGTCGAGGGCGCGGAAGCGGTGGTCGGCGATCATCACGGCGATCGCGGCCAGCGTGAAGAACGTGAGGCGCGCGAGCGGGGAGGGCCCGCGGTGGAAGAAGGCAGGCGGCTCGCGAATCATGGCCGGGGGGCCCGATCCGGGGGAAAGCTCGGCTCAGTCGTTGGTGAAGACCGTCCCAAGCTTGTCCATTTCCTCCAGCGCGCGGCCCGAGCCCCGGACCACGCACGTGAGCGGGTCGTCCGCGACGATGACGGGAAGCCCCGTCTCCTCCATGAGCAGGCGGTCGAGCTCGCGCAGGAGCGCCCCGCCGCCGGTGAGCACCATGCCCTTCTCCGCGATGTCCGCGCCCAGCTCGGGCGGCGTCTGCTCGAGGGCGCTCTTCACCGCGGAGACGATGGAGTTCAGGGGGTCCGTGAGCGCCTCCAGGATCTCGTTGGACGAGATCGTGAAGGAGCGCGGGATCCCCTCGGCGAGGTTCCGGCCCTTCACCTCCATCTCGCGCACCTCGCTCCCGGGGAAGGCGGAGCCGATCGTCTTCTTGATGTTCTCCGCGGTGGACTCGCCGATCAGCATGCCGTAGTTGCGGCGGATGTAGTTGATGATCGCCTCGTCGAACTTGTCGCCGCCCACGCGCACCGAAGCCGAGTACACGATGCCGCCCAGCGAGATCACGCCCACTTCCGTGGTGCCGCCGCCGATGTCGACCACCATCGAGCCCGTCGCGTCCGCGATGGGGAGGTCCGCCCCGATCGCCGCGGCCATGGGCTCCTCGATGAGGAAGACCTGGGAGGCTCCGGCGCCGATGGCGCTTTCCTTGATCGCGCGCCGCTCGACCTGCGTCGAGCCGTAGGGCACGCAGATCACGATGCGCGGGCTCGGCCGGAACCACTGGTTGTCGTGGATCTTCTTGATGAAGTACTTG